>Ga0265313_10000408_pt1 | contig 46126 bp, 40 predicted proteins | sample 4123metaG_FD_203122 | JGI IMG/M metagenome (GOLD analysis project Ga0265313, IMG submission 203122) | Rhizosphere microbial communities from Carex aquatilis grown in University of Washington, Seatle, WA, United States - 4-1-23 metaG | ecosystem: Host-associated > Plants > Roots > Rhizosphere >... | reverse complement strand
GACGCGGACATCGCGATTAAGACGCTCAACCGGATTTTCACGCATGTAGCCGCGGCCACCGAATATCTGCACGGCCCGATCGAGCACCCGCCCCGCCATTTCAGAAGCAAATAATTTCAGCGCGCTTGCGCGTGCATGGACAAGCTTGCGGTCAAGACCGTTATCGATTTCCCAAGCGACGCGATAAATCATGCTCTTAGCGGCCAGGATGTCGACTGCCATATCGGCCAACATGAATTCGACCGCCTGAAATTCGCCGATCGGTCGTCCAAACTGGTGGCGCTGATTGGCCCAGTCGCTCGCAAGCTCGAGCGCGCGAATTGCCGCTCCCAGACAATTCGCAGCGATTTGAAGCCGCGCTTCGACAAACCAATCCTTTGTCAGTTCGAGACCGGCGCCGACATCGCCCAGAACGCGGTCGGCGTCGACCTCGACATTTTCAAAAGAGAATTCAGGGTGTCCGAAAACATAGGTGTGGGTGAATTTCGGCTCGCGCTTAATCGCTATGCCCGAAGTATTCTTGTCAACCAGAAACAAAGTGGGCTTGTCGGGGTCGCCGTCGATGATGGCGTGAACGATGATGTAGTCGGCTTCGTCGCCCGACGTCACGAACCATTTTTCACCGTTAATGACATAATAGCCGCCTTTGCGATCGGCACGCGTGCGGACCATGCGGGCATCCGACCCGGCCTCCGGCTCGGTTACGGCGACGCAGGCCCGCCGCCGGCCGAGGCAACTTGGCGTCAAAAATTCTTCGATCTGCTTTGGCGTTCCCCGTTTGAGCGGCACCGCCGGATGCCAGATGACCGCCCAGAGCGCGCCCGTCGCCTTGCCGACCTCCTCATTGATCAGTGCTTGCTGCAGTTGCGTGCAGCCCTGACCGCCGACCTCCCGCGCGTGATTGATGGCGTTCAAGCCATGATCGATCACGGCCTGTCTCATCGCATCCTTGGTCGCACGTGGCAAACTTCCTTTCAGTTCCAGTTCGAGTTCCCGCGGAAAGAGGACCGCTTCCGCGAAAGCTTTCGCCTTCTCCTTCCATTCAATATCGCTAGCAGCGAGATTCAGGTCCAAGACTTTGCTCCGTGGGTTACGACGAGAGCATCGACCGCGGCAATCTCGGCGCCGCATATCAAGGGGTTGACGTCGATCTCAGAGACAAGATCGCGCAACTCATCGCAAAGAACCGAAAAGCGAGACATCACCAGCGCAAGCGACTCGATATCGACCGGCGCTTGGCCGCGAAATCCGTCGAGAAGTTTCCGTATTTTCAGGCGATCAAGCAGCCGGCGTGCCGTAACCGGCCCGAATGGGACGAGCGCACTGACGTTGTCACCCAGAAGCTCAACCAATACGCCGCCGGCACCTATCATCAGCACCGGCCCGAATTGCGGGTCACGCACCATTCCGAACGACAGTTCAACGCCGTTTCGCAGCATCTTGGCGACGACAACTTTGCTGCCGAGGTTACGCGCCAGGTCGCGATAGGCTGCCGCGAGCGCCGCATCGTTTTTGATATCAAGACATACTCCGCCAACGTCGGATTTGTGCGTAACTCCCTCCGCCGCGGTCTTCAGCACGACCGGATAGCCAATATGATTGGCAGCCGCGATGGCGTGGTCTTCGGTCGTAGCGGTTTCGTGCCGGACCGATGGGATGCCCCATGCCGACAATAACATGAGGCTTTCGGCTTCTCCCAAGATTTGGCCGCTCGCGAGGCGGCCGCGACATCGATCACGCTCGCCTTGCAGCGATGCCGGAAGGGTCGCGGGCGCATCCTCGCTCGTCGCCAGAAAGTCGCGATAGGCGAGCGCTCCCCGGACAGCAATCAGCGCATTCAACGTCCCGTCGAGGACGGGGACACCAGACTTGCTTAGCATCAATGCAAGGGTATCATGCCTTACCTGAGTATAGTTGGTGACAAGCGCGACCGGCTTCGTCGTTCGTTCGGCGACGGCCTTCGCCGCATCGGCGAACCCTTGGTGCAGGTAATAGCCGTCACGGATGTCTGCGCTGAAGAGTCCAATCGCCGCATTCCGGTCCGACATCAGATCCTGAAAGCAGGATGCAAATCGTGTCACAAAATTCTGACCGGTACCCCAGGCGTCGAGCGGATTTTCCGGTTCCAGTCCAGGATCGAGCTGTGCCGCCAGCAGCTGCTTGGTGTCATGTTCGATCGCCGCAAAGCCGACGCCAATCCGCTCCGCCAGATCGATCATCAGCTCGCGCTCGCCGCCTGAGTCGTGAATTGAGACGAGGTTGCCCGGGCCGGGCCGCCGTCCAGTCGAAAACAACATCAGCGTCGCTGCGAGCTCATCGAGCGTTTCGACCCGCACGACGCCATAACGATCAAATAGAGCCTGATAGGCCGCATCGGTTCCCGCGATCGCACCGGTATGCGTGAGGGCGGCCTTTGCCGCCGCCTCGGTGCGCCCAACCTTGAGAGCGACGATAGGGACTTCCCGAGCGGCGGCCTTTTCGAGCGCCATGCGAAAGCCATCAGGATCGCGCGCGGTTTCCATGAATAGCCCGACGACCTTCACCTCCGGGCGGTCCACAGCGTAGCTAATATAGTCCGCCATGCTGGTCGTAAGTTCTTGCCCAGGAGATATTGCCAGGGCAAACCTCAGGCGCGGGTCATTGTGCGCGAGCGCGCCAAACACGCTGCCCGAATGAGCGATCAAAGCGATTGAGCCGCGGTCCGGCCGCCGCGGACTCGGAAAGCCGCAGATCCAGACATTGTCGAGATCGTTGTAGAAGCCCATGCAATTCGCGCCGCACACTGGCATCCGCGCATCGCGGGCGATCGCCGCCAGGCGTTGCGTCAGCACGGGAGCGACATCCGCCGCAAGCTGGCCGGACGCGAAGATCACGGCCGCTTTCGCTCCGACCGCGACGGCCTCTTTCATGCCGTCCTCGAGGCGTTCATTCTTGACCGCAAGGACGACAAGGTCGGGGGATTCTGACAACCGACGCAAATCCGGCACGCAAGGAAATCCCTCGATCTCCGCGTAATTTGGATTGATCGCAAACACATCGCCCTTGAACCCGCCATTGCGGACCATGCGCATCATGTCATGGCCGGGCGTGTCACGCTTGGCGCTCGCGCCGACAAATGCAATGGAGCGCGGAGATAATAGTGGGTCGAGGGGGTGTTGGCCCACACCGAATATCCTGGCACTTCAGAAATGGGACGAGCGTGGCATTTTCATGCCGCGCTCAAGACGGCCGTCAGCCGAGCAGGAACTTGTTCCAGTCAGCCTCGTATTTCTTGGAATAAAGGCCAGCCTGCTCTTCATTGATGATCAACATGTCTTTGACGTTGTTCGGCGCTGTTGCCATCCAGGTCTGCTGTTCGGGTGTGCCCTTCGCTGCCGCTGACCCAAGAACCGGGCCATAGGTGCCGACAGCCAGCAGGCCCTCTTGCGCGGGCTGGGAGATGGCGAAATTGATCAGTTCATTCGCCTGCTTTGCGTAAGGCGAGCCCTTGACGATCACCCAGGCGTTACCCCACGCGATGCCATCCTTGTAGGTCATCGCCGCCGGCGCCTTCTCCTTCATGATGGCGAACATCCGACCCGACCAGGCGGACGAGAGTGCAAGCTCCCCACTCGAAAGCAATTGCGGCGGCTGCGCGCCGGCGTTCCACCAGACCTTCACGTTGGGCTTGAGCTCGGCCAGCTTGTCGAAAGCCAGCTTCACCTTCTCATCGGTCACCGGATAGATGTCCGATCGCTTGGTACCCGCCGCAAGCAAGGCCGCCTCGTAGTTATAGTAGAATGACTTGTAGAGCCCGCGTGGCCCGGGGAATGCTTTTACGTCCCAGAAGTCCTTCCAGGATGACGGCCCTTTGTCGGCCGGGAATGCCTTGGTGTTCCAGGCAATAACCGTAGCGCCTGACGATGTGAAAATGCCTTTCGGCGTCACCCAGCCGGGATCGAGCGCCTTCGCATTCGGAATAAGCGCCATGTCGAGCGACTCAAGGATATCGGCGCCTTCAAATATGAAGCGCCCGCCGACATCGACGATATCCCATTCCGGCGACTTGGCTTCGACCATCGCTTTCATTTTGGCGTAGTTGGTCGGCGATGCCGACACTATTTCCATTCCCCTGGATTTTCCAAACGGATCCACAAAAGCCTGCTTTTCGAGATCACTCAGAGCGCCGCCCCAAGAACAGAACGTCATCGGGCGCCCCTGCGCTTTCGCGATCAGCGTGAGGGCGGATAGTGCACCAGGCGCAGCAAGCAGACCCGTCGCGGCGGATGACAAGAAGCGTCTTCTATTCAGCATGGCGATTCTCCTCTGAACTTAAGTTGTTACATCAGGCAGCACTGAAACGGATTCCGAATCCCAACCAATCTCGACGACATCATCGACCGAAGCCGCCCAATTATTTTGGCGGCTCCATAATTCGATAGGAGGACTTTCCGCTATGGCAAGCCGCCCGCCTGACGGGCCCGCTATTTGCAGCCTCAGCGCAGTCAACTCGCCCAGGTAGATCGCCTCGACCACGCGGGCCGGGATGCCACCCGGCCGATGGCGAACGTGTTCGGGACGAACGAGCATCGATGCGGATTTCCCGACCGCGAGGCTGTTGCCTGCCTTGCCTGTGACTGGACTTTCGAGACCATCAACTGCTATCTCGGCATTGTATCCGGCAATCGAAAGCACGCGACCCGGAAGCAGGTTCGACTCGCCGAGGAAACGGGCGACGAAGCTGTCGGCCGGCCGCTGATAAAGGTCGCGAGCCGAGCCGATCTGGACGATCCGGCCGTTTCGCATGACCGCGATCCGATCCGACATCACGAGCGCTTCCTCCTGGTCGTGCGTCACATAGATCGTTGTCTTCGGGTTGGCGACGTGCATGCGTCGAATTTCGAGCTGAACGTCCTTGCGCAACTGCCGATCGAGCGCGCCCAGCGGCTCATCCATCAGCAAAATATCCGGTTCGATGACCATCGCCCGCGCCAAGGCCACCCGCTGTTGCTGCCCGCCCGAAAGGTCGCCGACGGCGCGTAAGTTGAGCCCTGAAAGCTGCACCTTTTTCAATGCTTCGTCCACGCGGCGTTTGATCTCATCAGCAGGGCGCTGTTTCGCCTTCAGGCCGTACGCGACGTTCTCGCCAACGTTCATGTGCGGAAACAGCGCATAGTTTTGGAACACCATTCCCATGTTGCGAGAGCGCGGCGGAATGTCGGTGACATCCTTGCCATTTACGAACAGCCGTCCATCTGTCGGCGCAAGGTATCCGGCGCAAATGTTGAGGACGGTGGTCTTGCCGGAGCCTGAAGGGCCAAGCAGCGTCAGGAATTCGCCTTCCGCGACGTCGAGATCGAGCGGCTCCAGCGCTCGAACCACGCCGAAGAATTTTGTGATACCGGCAAACCGCAGGGCGCCCATCGTTCACCTTCGAAACAGCAAACGGCTGGCCGCGCCGGCACCAAGCGCCAGTATGATCATCACGGTGGCTGCCACCGCAACGGTCGGAACATATTCGACGCGAATGTCCTCCCACATCCGCACTGGCAGCGTCTTCATCGACGGGCTTGTCAGGAAAACCGAGAGCACAACTTCATCGAAGGACGTGACAAACGAGAATATTGTGCCGCCGACAATACCAGGGACGATTTGCGGCAACGTGACGGTTCGAAAGATACGCAGCGGGTCGGCGCCAAGTCCGGCTGCGGCAAGCTTGAGTTTCGGATCGAGCGCGCCGAGCGACACGCTGGTATTAAGCGCCACATACGGCAATCCGAGCATCGCATGGGCAAGGACAAGGCCCGTTGTCGTTCCCAATAGACCAAGCGAGCGCACCACTCCGTAAAGCGAGATCGCAAGCACGATCACCGGAACGATGGCCGGCCCGAGGAGCAGGCCCGTCACCAATGCCCGCCATTTTCCACGCAGCCGTGCAACGCCGAGCGCCGCAGCAACCCCGACCACCACCGCGAGAACCGCGGCAAGGCAGGCGACCTGCAAACTATTGCCCAATGCCCGCCGCCAGGATGGATCCGAAAAAAAGACAAACCACCATCGCAACGACCAGTCGTCGGGCGGCAGGCGGATGTAGCTTGCCCGATTAAACGCCGCCGGCACGATCGCGAAAATCGGCAGCACGAAGAATGCCGCCACCAATCCGGCGAAAGCGTTGGAGACGATTCGGCTCATCAGGGCGTCTCCACGAGGCGGCTGACGGGAACGAAACGGCTAGCCAAGGCTAGCACGGCAAGACATGAGGCCAACAAGATCATTGAGGCGGCTGCAGCGAGCGGCCAGACCAATTGCTCGCTGACAAAGGAGTCGATCAGCATCGCCAGGTTTATCGACTTGGCGCCGCCAAGAATCGCCGGCGTAACGAAAAATCCGAGGGAAAGAAGAAAGACGAAAGTCGCGGCGGTCACGACACCGCGTGCAGAAAGCGGAAACAGAATCCTGCTGAACGTCATAAATCGCGAAGCGCCCAATCCATCGCTTGCCCGCAACAGCGCTGGGTCGATCCGAACAAGGGATGCGTAGATCGGCAAGATTGCATAGGGCATCAACACATGCACCATGCCGATCACCACGGCTGAAGGCGTAAACAAAATATCCAGCGGCGACAAGCCGGATTCGACCAGCAGGCGATTGATCGGCCCATTGCGCTCGAGGAGCAGAAGCCAAGAAAACGTCCGCACCAGGACGCTGATCCACAGCGGCAGAAGAATGCATCCGAACAGCAGGGCACGCCAGTTCGGCGAAATCCGGGCTAACGTCATTGCCAGCGGATACGACACCACGAGAGAAATAACGGTCGTCGAGACTGCAATGATGAGCGTATTTGCGAATACACGCAGATAAACCTCATCGCCAAGAAGGTGGGCGTAAGTGGAAAAAGTACCCTCGTCCGACGAAAAGCTCAGAAGAAATAATCGCGCCAACGGCAACAGAAATATCAACAGCAGCAGCAGCAGCGCCGGCAGCAGCAGCGCGATGGTGCCGAGCCGCCTCATCGGCGGAGATCCTTGAGGATTTCCCTTGCGGCATTGTGGCCGGCGACCGCACCGACGCCGCCGCCGGGGTGAGCCGAGGCGCCGCATTGATAGAGGCCCTTGATCGGGCTGCGATAATCGGCCCAATGCGGCGCCGGGCGCGCAAAGAAAAGCTGATCGACCTGCAACTCGCCGTGGAAGATATGGCCGTGCGGCGAGCCGATCTTGGCCTCGATATCCGGCGGGGTCAGAACCTGCATGCCGATAATGCCGTCGGAAAAGCCGGGCGCATGCTCGTCCATGACGCGCAGCGCGTTCTTGACAAATTCGTCCTTGCGGCTCGGCCAATCGCCTTCACGCAATTTATACGGCGCGTGACCGCCGAACAAGTTGACGACGTGCTTGCCGGCCGGCGCGATGGTCCGGTCGACGAAGGTCGGCGTTACCGGGGTGATGAATGGATCCCGAGACCAATCGCCATATTTGGCGTCATCATAGGCGCGCTCGAGATATTCGATGGTCGGGCCGATATGCGTGTAAGTCGGGTAGGCAAATCCACATTTAGCGGGATCGAACGACGAGTAGGCCGGAAGCCGCTCGCAGGCGATATTGATCTTAAAGGCGGTCGAGTAGGTTCGATAACTTTCGAGGTCGCGCACAAATTCGGCCGGCAACTGATCGCGAGGCAGAAACTTCAGGAACGTCAGCTTGGCGCTGACATTGCTGGCGATGGTGTCGGCCTCGATCCGCGTTCCGTCTTCGAGCGTCACGCCGGTCGCGCGACCGTTTTTGGTGTCGATCGAAGCGACCGCAGCGTTGGTTCGAATCTCCAGTCCCTTGGCGCGGCCGGCCGAGGCGATCGCATTGCTGATCGCGCCCATGCCGCCTTCGATGAAGCCCCAGCCTCCGGCGCCGGCGTGCTCGCCCATGACATGGTGCATGATCACATAGGCGGAGCCCGGACTCTTGGGCCCGACAAAGGTGCCAATGCCGGAATAGTAGGCCAGCACAGCCTTGACATGCGTGCTCTCGAACCATTCGGAGAGATAATCATCGGCGCTCATCGTCATCAGATCGATGAGACGGAAAAGCTTTCCTCCGATCTTGCGGTATTTCCAGAGAAAGCCGGCGGTCTGCCTGAACGAACGCCAATCGCGGCAACTCGGATCAGGCGGTGTTTCCAGAAGCAGCTTGCGAACGATCGCGACCGACTCCGCAAGATAACGGTCGAATGCCGGATAGATCTCCGCGTCTTTTTTCGAAAAGCGCGCGAAATGCGCTTGCGTCTTCTCGATGGAATCGCTGAACAGAATGAAGTCGCTGCCGCCGATCGGCCCGAACATGTCGTTCGCCGGCAGCACCTTGTAGCCATGTTGCGTGAGCTCAAGCTCGGCGATGACCTTGGGATGCAGCAAGCTCATCAGGTAGCTGAAGACGGAAAACCGAAACCCCGGCACCACCTCTTCCGTTACCGCGGCGCCGCCGATGACATCGCGCCGCTCCAGGACGAGAGTCTTCAGCCCCGCGCGCGCCAGATAGGCTCCACACGTCAGGCCGTTATGACCGCCGCCGATGATCACTGCGTCGTAGCGGGATGCCATCTTGCCCTCGCACTGGAACCCCATTAAAAAAAGGGCCGAAATTATTTGCAATACAATAATTTCGGCCGTTTTCTCACCATAGGCCAGTCCGTCATGGATGAACGTGTTGTCCGGGCCAAGGGAAAGACGCCTGCAGCCCCCGAGTCCTGGACCGGCATTCGGAGATTAGGCCGCGAGATCAGGGGCTTAAGGAAAGCCCGCGGCTTCACGCTGGCAATATTGGCGCAACGCAGCAAACTTTCGGTCGGCTATCTGAGCCTGCTCGAAAGAAATCTGTCGATGCCCTCAATCAACTCGCTGCACGCGATCAGTCGCGCGCTCGGCGTGACGGTGGGGTGGTTCTTCGAAGCCGGCAATCCGCCCGACGAAGAAAAAGACTATGTGGTGCGCGGCGCCCACCGGCGCCGGCTGGACTACGCTCCCGGCATCGTTGACGAATTGCTGAGCCCTTCGCTCGCCGGTTCACTTGAGCTCTTGAGCAGCCGCTTCCCGCCAGGCTCTTCGTCCGGCGATGCGCCCTACGTTCATAATGGCGAGGAAGCCGGTCTTGTCGTTCGCGGCAAACTCGAGCTCTGGGTCGACGGCAAGTTCTTCGTTCTGGACGCCGGCGACAGTTTCGGCTTCTCCAGCTCGCTGCCGCACCGCTATCGCAATCCGGGTCCCGAAGAAACTGAAGTCATCTGGGCCATCACGCCCCCGAGCTTTTGAGAGGCCGTCTGTCAGCTTCGCACGAGAATGTGTGGGAAGAGACCGCGGTCGCGGAAACCACCTTCGCGCCGCTCGGTCATTCAATCCGCGCCGACGCCGCGATTATTGGCGGCGGCTATTGCGGCCTGTCGGCGGCGCTGCATTTGGCAGAATCGGGCACGAGCGTCGCGCTGCTGGAACAACAGCAGCCCGGCTGGGGAGCCTCCGGCCGCAATGGCGGCCAGGTGATCCCGGGCTTCAAATACGATCCCGATGAACTGGAGATCGTGTTCGGGCCCAGTCGCGGCGAACGAATATGGCGATTCGGCGCAGCAACGGCCGATCTGGTATTTGCCCTGATAGATCGCCACCGCATGACCGTCCCCACAATGCGCGCCGGCTGGGTGCAGGGCATTCATTCGGAAAAGGCGGCGGTGAGCGCGCGGAGTCGCGTCGCACAATGGCAGCGGCGCGGCGCCAGCGTCGATTATCTAAATGCGGCGGAAACCGCGGCAATTGCCGGCTCCGGCGGATATGTCGCCGGCGTGATCGACCGGCGCGGCGGCGCCCTCCAGCCGCTTTCCTTCGCGCGAGAATTGGCGCGTGTCGCCAGCGCCGCCGGTGCGAGCATTTACGGCTCCACGCAAGCGGCCAAGATCGCCAAAGGTAATGGCGGCTGGACGGTGACATGCGCCAATGGCGCGTCGGTGAGCGCGAATACGTTGCTGATTTGCACGAACGGCTATTCCGACACGCTGATTCCCGGCCTACATCACTCGATCATCGCCGCAAATTCAATGCAGATCGCGACCGAGCCGCTGTCGGACGACCAGCGTTCGCGCATCCTGCCGCACGGCGAGGTGCTGTCCGACACCAGGAAGGTCATCCGGTATTGGCGTCTTGATGACCGAGGCCGTCTGCTGCTGGGCGGCCGCGGACCCTATCGCGAGCCCAAGGGCGAATCCGATTGGCAGCATCTCGCGCAGGACCTGAGAAACATGTTCCCGATGCTGGCGAATCTGCGCATCACGCATCGCTGGGCGGGACGCATTGCCATCCACCCGGATTTCATGCCTCACCTCCACGAACCGCAGGCCGGACTCCTGATCGCGATCGGCTGCCAGGGACGCGGCATTGGCCTGCAAACCGCCATGGGCGCGGAGTTGGCGCGACGCGCTCTCGACCATTCATACCAGCCCGCCCTGCTCTATTCGCCGATCCGGCCGATTCCGCTTCATGCTCTCAAGGCCGTCGGCGTGTCGATCATGATCGCTCTTTACCGGGCAATGGACAGGCTGGGCCTGAGCTAACGGGAGACGGGATTGACCCACACCACGATCGACATCGGAATCCAGGACGGCGTTGCCGTCCTCACCTTCAACCGTCCGAAGCTTCTCAATGCTTTCAACACGGCTCTGGTCCGGGACGTCGGCGACGGCATGAAAGAACTGTCGGCAAATGACGATGTCAGGGCCATTGTGGTACGCGGCGCGGGGCGCGCGTTTTCCGCCGGCTTCGACCTGAAGGAATCCGCCGCCAGCGCCGGCGAGCGCTCACCGGCGGAGTGGCGGAGCCTGCTTGAAGCGGATTTCCGCTTCATCATGAGCTTCTGGGACTGCCCGAAGCCAACGATCGCCGCCGTGCACGGCTATTGCATCGGTGGTGCATTTGAATTGTCGCTCGCCTGTGACGTTACGGTCGCCGCAGCCGGTACGCTGTTCGGCTCGCCGGAGGTCAAATTCGGCTCGGGCGCCGTTGCCCTGCTCCTGCCCTGGATTGCAGGCCCCAAGGCGGCAAAGGAACTTCTCCTGACCGGCAACGACAAGCTGAGCGCCGAGCGAGCGCAGCAACTCGGCATCGTCAATCATGTGGTGCCGGACGGCAAAGAATTCGAGACAGCCGTGGCGATCGCCCGCGATATGGCCTCTGCCGCGCGCGAGGCGGTGCGCCTGACAAAACTCGCGCTCAACCGAACTTACGAGGTCATGGGCATGAAAGCCGCGCTCGAAGCTGCGCTTGAAACCGATATCCTCATTGAATCCGGCGGCGGCGCCGAACGGGCGGAATTCGACCGCATCCGGCGCGAGCAGGGCTTGCAGGCCGCGCTGATGTGGCGCAACGCCCGGCGCTGATCTTCGTATCGCATGCCAAACCATCACCAACGAAAGGCGCGGCCATGAATTTTATCAAGCGGTCCCCCTACCATCACAAATTTGTCGAGCGAGGCGCTCAACTCGTGGATCGGATCGGATTCGCCGCGCCTCTTGTTTTCACTACGACGGAGGAAGAACATCTCGCCACACGCAATGCGGTCGGCATTTTCGATGTCTATTACCAGGTGGCGCTGGAGATTGCCGGCAGGGATGCGGAGGCGTTCCTGCAAGGCTCGCTCGTATCGGATGTGTCGAAACAGACGATCGGCCAGGTCGTGTACGCTTCGGTGTGCAACGACGCCGGCGGAATGATCGACGACCTGACGTGTTTTCGCCTGGCACAGGACCGGTTCTGGCTGTTCCCCACCCCATCGCGCGTCGTGGCGCTCCTGCAGGTCTTGCAGACGCGGGTCGGCGACCACAACGTGACGATCACGAATCTCGGATACAAGAACGCATTCATATCGATCCAGGGGCCGCGGTCGCGCGAGCTTGTGGGCCGGCTCACCAGCGGTGACGTGTCATCGAAAGCGCTGCCGTATTTCAGCTTTACGCACATGACGGTGGCGGACGTTCCGGACGTATTGCTGTCGCGGACCGGCTATTCGGGAGAACTGGGATACGAACTGTTCTTTCCGGTCGAATATGCCGAGCACATGTGGGATCGCGTTTTCGAGACCGGCGCGGACCTGGGCGTGACGGCTTGCGGCCTGGGCGCGCTGCGAACATTGCGGCTGGAAAAGAAATACGTGCTGTACGGGCTGGACGTGAACGATACGACGAGCCCTGTCGAGGCCGGCCTGTCCTGGACGATCAAGCTGCAGAAGCCGGATTTCGTCGGAAAGCAGGCGCTTGATCGCCAGAAGCGCGAGGGCGTGAAGCGGCGGCTGGTGCTGATCGAGTTTGAAAATCTGGATTTTGTTCCGGCCATCGGCGCTGCCATCAGCATTGCCGGGACCGATATCGGCTCAGTGACGTCCGCCGACCGCGGCTACAGTCTCGGCAAGGCACTGGCTTTCGGTTTCATCGCATCCGAGTTCGCCAAGCAGGGCGAAAAGGTATCTGTCCAGGGCCCGGACGGAGCGCGAGCGGGAACCGTGCATTTGAAGTCGATCTACGATCCCGACGGAAGCCGCCTTCGCGGTTAGCGCAGGACTCCGTCAAGGGAGAGGCAGGTCGTCCCGGAGGCGTCGTTAGGTCTCGTCGCTCAATTTACTGTCGTGGGCCCAATCCGACTTTCTCACATCGACGAAGATGATTTGTGTGCCTGCCGAGGTGGTGCCGAGCGTGCTCCTCATGGCTTCGGTGATCGCCTTGGCCGCGGCCGCCTTCTGCTCCCGCGAGCGGCCAGCAAACAGCTCTATTCTCACGATCGCCATGATCCGATCCTTTCATACGTTAAGATTGAAGTCCCCGACGCCTCAGTGCGACAGCAATTTCGACAAGAACGCCTGAGCGCGGACGCCGGGACTCGAAAAGAAGGTCTCCTTGGGGACATCTTCGATGATGGCGCCGTGATCCATGAACACGATGTGAGTGGCGACCTTGCGCGCAAATCCCATCTCGTGGGTCACGACCATCATCGTCATGCCGTCGCGCGCGAGCTCGATCATCACGTCGAGGACCTCGCTGATCATTTCAGGGTCGAGCGCCGAGGTCGGTTCATCGAACAGCATCGCCACCGGATCCATGCCCAGGGCGCGCGCGATCGCCACCCGTTGCGCCTGGCCGCCCGAGAGCTGTCCGGGATATTTTGACGCATGGTCGGCCAAGCCCACGCGCTCCAGCAGCGCCATGCTGCGCGACACGCTTTCGGCCTTCGAACGCCGCAGAACCTTGTTCTGCCCAAGGCAGACATTGTCGAGCGCCGTCATGTGCGGGAACAGCTCGAAATTCTGAAATACCATGCCGATCTTCGAGCGCAGCCGCGGCAGATTGGTGGAGGGGTCGCCGACCGAGGTCCGCTCCACCGTGATCTTTCCTTCTTCAAACTTCTCGAGCCCGTTCACGCATTTGAGCAGCGTGCTTTTTCCCGATCCGGACGGCCCGCAGACGACCAGGGTCTCGCCCTTTTTCACCGAGAGGCTGCAACCTTTCAGCACCTGATGCGGGCCGTACCACTTGCTGACATTTTCGATCTCGATCATATCGCGTACTTCCTTTGCAGAGATCGGGCCCACATCGAGCCGGCGAAACAGATCGCCAGGTAGACGACCGCGGCAAAAAGATACATCTCGACGATGCGGTTTTCACGGGTCGCGACAATGTCCGCGGTGGTCATGAAATCACGCAGCCCGACGACGTACACAAGCGAGGTGTCCTGAAACATCACGATCGAGCGCGTCAGCAGCACCGGCAGCATGTTCCGGAACGCCTGCGGCAGGATGACGCTGGTCGCGGCCTGAAAGGAACTGAGGCCGATGGCCTGCGCCGCCGCGCTCTGGCCACGCCCGACGCTCATGATGCCCGCTCTTATGATCTCGCAATAATAGGCGGCCTCGAACATCGTGAAGGCGATCAGCACGGAGTAGAAGCTTCCGACCGGCCGCCCGATCACGATCGGCACGCTGAAATAGAACCAGAAGATCACCAGGATCAGTGGGATCGAGCGGAAGAAGTTGACGTAAAAGCCGCTCGGCCATGACAGCAGCCGGCTTGGCGACAGACGCATGATGGCGAGCACCGCGCCGAGGACGACGCCGCCGATGATCGCGATCCCGGTCAGCAGCAGGCTCAGCGCCATGCCTTCGGCCAGCAGCGGCGCCCAGCGAACGATGACCTGGAAATCGAAGTTCCCGAACATCGTTACTTCTGCGCCAGCGACAGCATGCCGGGCACCCGCAACGTTTTTTCCAGATATTGCATGGCAAAAATCACGACCACGGTGACGGCCTGATACAGCAGCGTCGCGGCAAAGAACGCCTCGAAGCCCTGAAACGTATAGACCTCGATCTGACGGCTCTGGGCGGTCAGTTCGAGAACCCCGATCGTCAGCGCCAACGACGAATCCTTCACGGTCGCCAGAAACGTGCTGGCAAGCGGGGGAATGATGGTGCGGATCGTAACCGGCAGCAGAACGTAGCGATAAACCTGGAAAGTGGTCAGGCCGATCGCCAGACCGGCAAATCGCTGATTTCGGCCAACCGATTGAATGCCCGCCCGCACGGTCTCGGCAATCGAGGCCGCTTGATAAAGCCCCATGCAAATGATCGCCGTCGTGATCTCCGGAAACGGCAGATCACGCTTGACGTAGTGGCCCCAGGTTTTCGGCAACAACTCCGGAACGACGAAGAACCAGATGAACAGCTGCACGAGGAGCGGCACGTTGCGGAACAATTCCACATAGGCCGTCGCTGCAATACGCAGCGGCGCGACGTCCAACGTGCGGCAGATGCCGACGACACCACCAATGCAGAAGGCAATGACCCCCGCACAGCAGGCGATCGTCAATGTGAGCTGCAGGCCCTTGAGCAGCCAGCCGAGATACGGCTCAGTAAAGATGACTGCCCAATTCCAATTGTAATTCATTGGGCCCTCGAGCCAGCTGCTGCCGCTGGGAAGGAAAGGCGGGCCCGGAGGCCCGCCCTCCGATCAGGGATTGAAACCCTGCAACGTATATTGCCACTTGTTCGCGTCGTTGAGCGGCATGCCGACGGTGCCTTGGCCGACAAACCACTTGTCGTACAGTTTATAGATCTCGCCGGTTCGCATCATGTCGGCGAGCACGGTTTGGCCAAGCAGCCGATAGGTGTCGTCGTCCCGTGGAACCATGATGGCATAAGGGTTCGGATAGAGGTTGCGGCCCACCACCTCGTATTTTTCAGGCGTTTTTGACGCGCTGATGAGGCCGTAAAGCAGCACGTCATCGGTGGTGTAGGCATCGATACGGTCGGTCTCGAGCGCGAGGCCGCCTTGGGTGTGCTCCTTGACCGGAACGACCTTGATGTCGAGCTTCCCGGAGTCGGAAATATCGCGGATGATCTTCTCTTCCGTCGTGCCGAGTGTCACGCCGATGCTCTTGCCCTTGAGATCCTCAATCTCTTTGATCCCGGAGCCCTTCTTCACCATCAATTTCACGCCGGTTACAAAGTGTACCGGCAGGAAGTTGACCTGCTTCAATCGAGCAAGGGTGATGGCAGTCGTGCCACATTCCAGGTCGATCGTGCCGTTAGCCATCAGCGGAATACGGTTTGCGCTCGTCACCGGGACCAGATTGATCTTGAGATCGGGCTTTTTGACCGTTTCCTTGACCTTGTCGATCACCTTCATACAAAGATCGATGGCATAACCGACCGGCTTGCTGTCGGGGCCGATATAGGAGAACGGCACCGCGCCCTCCCGATAGCCCATATTGATGACGCCTCTCTCGGTGATTCTCTTCAGAATCGGCGATTCCTGCGCGACTGCGGCATCGGAAAAGCCCAAGGCCAGGACAAGAAGCGCTGCGCTCATTTTCAGATTCATTGTAGTCGCTCCTGCTGTTCGCGGGCTCAGAGATGCGTCCCCACGACGATTCCCTTTCCCGCTGGTTTTGAGATTTCAATCGGCGCGCCGGCAGTGACCGTCACGCCCCACATTGTTCTGGTAATGCTCTACCGAACCCACCCTCCTACCGGTACGGACGCGCGATGCGTCACACCATGAATCGCCTATGCCGATGCCCGTGACGCAGCACCTCGCGGATGACCTCGAGGCCGCGTTCGAGGTCATTGTCGGTCCGAAACCCACCGAGGCAGATGCGCAAGGCTTGTGGAATGCGCCCCGGGTTGATCACGAAATTGTCGCTGGAATTGATCGCAACCTTCCGATTGAGGCATTCGGAAACGAAATCCTCCTGTCGCCACGGCTTCGGCAATGACAGCCAGATGTGGAACGCGGATTCCTGCGACTGATAACTGAACTCGCCGAGGACATCGCGGACGATTTTCTGGCGCTGTTTCGCGACGCGCCGGTGTTCGTCGATGATCCGCCCGGCGGTGCCGTCGGTCATCCACATCGATGCGACCTCGCTCATGAACGGCGCGGGTATCCACGTGGTCGCGTGAACGGTTCCGGTCAGTTCGTGTATCGTTTTCAGCGGAGCGACAATGTAGCCGACCCGGATTCCGGTACCGATCGTCTTTGATGTCCCCGTCAGATAGAAGCTGCGCTCGGGGATGAGGGCGGATATCGGCGTCGTCGGCTTGCTGGGAAGAAACGCATAGATGTCATCTTCGATCAGCATCAGGTCGTAGCGCTCGATGATTTCGGCAATCTTCTTGCGGCGCCCGGCGGGCATGGTCGCGGTTGTCGGGTTGTGTACCGTCGGCTGGCAAAACAGGAATTTCGGCTTCTCGCGCCGGCAGGCCTCTTCCAGGGCTTCGGGCACAAGCCCCTGTTCGTCCACCGGCAGTCCCTTCAAGCGCAGGTGATAGGTCTTTTCCAGCAGCTTGATGCCGGGGTAGTTGAGCTCTTCACAAAAGATGAGATCCCCGGGATTGGATAAGGCACCCAGGATGACCGAAAGCCCGTGCTGGACGCCGTTGCAGACGACGACCTGATCCGGCGTAACGGGCAAGCCAATCTGCTGGATCCAGTGCGACCCGATCGTGCGAAACCGCAGATCATTCGAGTTCGGCGGATAGTCGAGCATCGCCGCGACGTTTGGGCGCTTCGCGATGTAGCTTAATGTCTTGCAGAATTCCCCGACGTAACCGTCGATCGGCAGCCGGTTATGGGTGAAATCGAGCACGTCGGACATCCCGCGATCGGTCTGCGCATGTGGCAAAGCCATCCCGGCGATGAATGTCCCGCGCCCGACCTCCGCCATCACCAGCCCGCGGCGCTCGGCCTCCGCGTAGGCGCGTGTCACCGTTCCGACCGCGATCTTGAGCTTGTCGGCAAGGCTGCGCTGCGGCGGCAGACGTTCGCCCGGCAGCAGTGATCCCTTTTCGACTGCCGCAACCAGATTATTGACGATGTCGATGTAGCGAATTCGAGAGCCGGAGCTCGGCATCAGCTTTCGAACTCGGTCTGCTTCTTCAGAGATTTGTTCTCGAGTGGCCATGGACTGCTCCGTGCATCAAGTCCGATGCGCAGTCTTAGACACCGACGCCGCCACGCTCGAGTAACTCATGCCAATGCTCTTCACGACGACCGCACGCAATTCTTATCGGACCATAGGCAACAACCTAGGTCAATTTAAAAAGTGTAGTAGGACAATTTGTCTTAGTGTCGAAGGCGAATGCCTACGACACGTGCACATGCCCATCCATGATGCGGCGCGCTGTGCGCACGACGGACACTTTGCGGAGCAAAGGACCCTGAGGTGTCAGGTCAACCGCAACGTCGGCAGCAATAATCCCGCTGGGATGGCCGAGCCGAACGCGGCCACGCTCCGCCGCCCCTGCGCGCGTGACGTCGTGCACCACGCTGCCAGGGATCAGCGCAGCCACCGCCGCGGCAACTGTTTCCGATACGCCGAACGCCTTGTGGATCGAGCCGATGAAAATCTCACGACACCAGAAGTCCATGTCGCCTGCAAAAATCTTCTGGTTCGACGAGTACGACATATAATCGGCGGGCGCGGCGACAATCGCCACCGACGGGACGCTCGCGCTGACCGCGCGACCGTCCTTGATGAAACCCAGGAAGGCGGCGCCCTGACAACGCAAATCCTCAAACGCATCGAGGAGATCGCGGCGCGCGTTCAATTCGTCGACCGTCGCCTGCGGTGCGATCGCGAAATCTTCCGCGCGGACAAAAACCATGGGGTTGCCGACATCGCAGATCGTCGCGCGTATAGACTTATGCGCGCGCAACTCGACGGTGACGCCAGCCGGCAGGAGCTTTCCGCTGATGCTGCCGGCGGTGTCGGCAAAGTCGAGATAGATCGGTGCTGCGGTGCCGGGTACGCCGGCGATGGCGACATCGCCCTGTTCGAGGGAGTGCCCGTCTTTCACCATCACTGCCGCTTTGATGATGCGGCGCGTATTTGTGTTGTGAATCCGGACCGTCGTGACCGGCTCCACCGGCCGCACAAAGCCCTCATCGACCGCATAGGCAGCAACCGCCGAGGTGACGTTGCCGCAATATCCACTGTAGTCGACCACAGGCTTGTCGATGAGAACGTCGGCGAAGGTGTAGTCGATGTCGGCGTCGGCTCGGCTCGGAGGCGCGATCAGAGCGAGCTTGCTGGTCAGTGGATCGGCCCCCGCGATGCCGTTGATCTGGCGGCGGTCCGGGCTTCCGAATATCTTCAGAATGATGTCGTCGCGCGCCGCCGCATCGGCCGGAAGCGTGTCGGCTCGCAGGATGATGCCTTTGCTGGTCCCTCCCCTCATGATCGTGCAAGGAACTTTCATGACGGATTCCCTCCACTAAAGATCGAACATAATTGCGGGATCGGGTCGCGCGCCGACTCCAGATTGTCGATCCAACTCAAGAGATCATCAGCCGCCCGCTCCGGAAAATCCCCGAAATTCAGGCAAGCCCGCACCTTGTCCTGAAGCTCGCCGTCAGTGAGTGGGTTGCCCGGCTCGCCTTTCATCGTCGCAACTCGTCGCTCCAGCGTGCGGCCATTTTTGAGCCGCACGCGAACGTTGATGGCATCATAGCGCCCGCCAGGCACCGGCCGCGCCGTGACACGACCGGCCAACCGACCGACCGCTTCGTCACCGATCGCAGACGGTGTGAATTCCGAAAGCCCGACTTTGCGCCGCGCCAGGGCCGAGGCGACCGTGTAGGCAACGCTAAATTGCGCGGCGACGAGGCTTGCCCCGGGCACGAAAGGACGGCCGACATAGTCGTAGGTCTCAGCCGGGATTGCGACCTCGACATCATCGATCTCGTCCAGCAAGGCATAGGAGGGAAAATCGGACTCGTCGGCGATGAGAAGCGCGGCGTCGATCGCGGCATGACAGAATCGGCAGCAAGGATATGGTTTCATGCTGCCGCGATCACCAAGAAAAGAACAGCCCAGATTCTCGGTGAGAACACCGGCGTTGTAGTCGCCCGCTTCGTAAAGCCGGTAAAAGCCGAACGTGCCTTCGAGGATGTCTTTGGCGCCAGTGATGCCCGCCTGCGCCAGCAAGACCGCCTCAACAGCGGCCCGCGCCGAAAATCCGGGCTGCAGACGCTTGGTAAGGCTGGCGTCAACGACGGCCTGAAAATTCCCGCTGACCAGCCCGTAAGCGATGCCCACCGAATTGTGCATCAGCGACTTGTCGCAGCGCGCGATCCGTGCCGCGGCGAAGGTCGCGCCGAGATTGCCGCATGTCGAAGTCGGCTGCCAGCCGCGATAAATCTTGATCGCCGAGCCGAGGCGATAGGCGATGTCGACGCCGATAGCTGCAGCAGCGATGAGTTCGATGCCGGTGGCCGGCCGGGACCGGTCGAACTCGGCCGCGGCAAGCACCGCCGGGAGCACCACAGCATAGCCATGCACGTCCGCAGGCTCATAGGTGTCGTCGAATTCGACAGCATGCGCCATCATGCCGTTGACCATTGCTGCATAAGGAGACGGCACCCGCGTTCCGAGCACGGTCATTGCATCGGGCCTGCCGGACCAGTTGCGGGCATACCGCGCAACCTCTCCGCAACCTTGCGCCCGGCGGCCCGCCATCATGACCGCGAGCGCGTCAAAGATGAACCGCTTGGTGTTTGCAATAGTTCGAGCGGGCAAAAGCTTGGCATTGAACGAATGGACATGGTCCAGGATCGGATAAATCGCATCCATCTTGTTGCCTGGCCTAGGGTCGCAGCAATTCCGTGAGTCCATCGAGATTCGGCGTCTGGTCGAGATGGCTTGTGGACGTGACCAGACCGGCACGGCGCGAAGCGTATTGCGGCAGCGATGCCAGCAAGGCGTCAACTTTGACCAAGATCTCCTGCCCGAAGAGCTCCGGATTCTTTTGATAGGCCGGATTTTCTGGATCACCCGACGGCAGATCGCAATATTCCGAATACTCCTGTCCGCTCTTTAGCCTGATGCTCACCAGGGTCGGATAGCGAAGCGGGTATTGCTTTTCGTACTCGTCGTCGGGCTCACCTTTGATCCGCCCAGCCATCGAAAGCACCTGCGGATCACGAATAGCGGCATCGGTGAAATGCTGTGGCATCGGCCGGCCATGCAGGATCGCGGTGGCGATGATGTAGGGAATGCTGAATTGAGCATCGACCACGCTTTGCGGCCGATAGCGGCGCGCTTCGGGTTGAAACAGTTTCTCATAGGCCGTGGTGTGGATCCTCACCAACACGTCCGATACATCGTCCGGCCGCACCTGATGCTTGCTGATGACGGCAAGGGCGGCATCGACGACCTGATGGGAAAATCGACAGCAGGCGTAAGGCTTGAAGCTTGTTCCGTGGCCCCGGTACGTGGCGCCAAGCCCTTCAAGGATAACGCCCGCATCCCATTGGCGATTATGCGAGAATGCCTTGAGAAAACCCTGCTCGCCTTCGAGGATCGTGCTCGGGCCGGTGAAGCCGCGCTGCGCGAGCATGACCGCGAGTATCCCCGCCTCCGCCGATTTCCCCGGATGCAAACGCTTGATCCATGACCCGTCGGCTGCCCATTCGCCGAGCCCGGCCGCCTGAGTGCCGGCAATGCCGAATGCGGTGACTAGCTTGTCTTGATCGAGGCCCAGGATGCGGCCCGCCGCGGCGGCAGCCCCGAACACGCCGCAGGTTCCGGTCGAGTGAAAGCCTTCGTAATACTGTTGGCCCAGGAATGCGTCGCCGATCCTCGTCATGACTTCGTAGCCGGCAATAACCCCCGCCAGGAATGTCCTGCCATCGGCGCGGCAATACTCAGCCATCGCCAGGGCCGCTGGAATAACCACGGTGCCGGGATGCAGCACCGACGTGCGATGGTCGTCGTCGAGTTCGACGGCATGGGTAATGGCACCGTTGGCAAGGGCCGCCAGCGCAACCGAGGTCTTGAACGACTGCCCGATCACCGTCGATTGCGCGCGGCCGCCAAGTTCCTTGACCAGATCGATCACGATCTGACTGGAGCGCGAATTCGCCCCGGCGAGAGCGACCACAAGAGTGTCGAGCACGTTGAGCTTCGCTCGAGCAAGCACTGCGGCTGGCATCGTGTCGACATCGCACTGCGCGACGAAGGCGGCCAGCGCCTGCGAAATCGTGCTCGATTGTCGGGTCGCTTTTGACGGCAGGCCGGCGATATTCATGATCGCGCCGCCATCGTTTTGGCCGAGCGAACCGGCGACTGGAGCGGAGCACGCACGTCGAACCGCAACAGCGAAGTCAGCCCGCGGATGTTCTTGGCCGCTTCAATATCGGCAACCTGGCGCACGATTTCGGACGCTCGGCCTCGCGGCAGGATCAAGTCGGCCAGCGTCATGAACTTTGCTTCAATCTGTTCGGCCGAGAGCGGATTGTGAATTGATCCCGCCGCGCCGCGGTTGACGGCTTCGAATTTCTTTCCGTTTGCCGTCGTCACGACGACGCGCGCTGCAATCGCCTTCGGATAGAGCCGGTCGAACTCATCGGTCCTGCGCATCTCGACCCGCCGTTGGAAAGCAACGAGGTCCTCGCTGTGCAACAGGCTTTCCTGATAGGTGCCGGGATCGCGAATATCCCTGAACAATACGATTGCCGCAGTCAAAGGCACGCTGTATTGCGCCGCCATCATCGAGGTTGAGCCGTCGATATTGTTGAGCTCGAGAAGCTTGGCGGTGCTCTCGACAAGAATATGCGTCACGTCCCGTGGATCGAAGCCCGGCCTTGCTTTGATGTCGAGCAGCGCGTCGATGACAGGATGGATGTCGCTGCAACAGGCATACGGCTTGATTGTGGTTTCCCTGATCTTGTAGCTTGAGCCGAGCCCATCGAGGATGCGTGCGACCGCGGGCTCGCGCGAGAATGTCCGGCAGAATCCGAACTTCCCCTCAAGCACGGTCGTCGGCCCGGTAAAGCCGCTCTTTGCAAGATAGGCCGCCGTCACGCCGCCTTCGGCAGCGCGTCCTGCGTGCAGACGCTTCACCATGCCGCCCGACTCGGCAAATTCGACGATCCCGCTGGCAAAGGAGCCCGCAATGCCGAATGCATGCACGCATTGCTCTGCCGTGCCTTGCAGAAGCCGCGCCGCCGCACCCGCGGCGCCGAAGGTCCCGCTGGTCCCGGTCGGATAGAAGCCCGAAAGCATGTGCGACACCGCCCCAACGCCCAAGCCAACCCGACCATTGACCTCGTAGCCGAGAACGACAGCCATGATGAATTCCGCGCCGGAGGCGCCAGCCTTTTCTGCCACCGCCATGGCCGCCGGAACGACGACGATGCCCGGATGCGTCAGCGATTCATCGTGCACGTCGTCGATTTCGAAGCCGTGGCCCATCGTGCCGTTGGCAAGCGCGGCGGTCTGCGGGGCGGTCACCAACGGGCTTCCCACGACCGTACAAGACCCTGCTCCGGCCGCGCCCGCGCCAGTCGCAAAATCAATTGCAATTTGCGACCACGGTTTGGTCGCCCCGATGATCATCGACCCGATCGCGTCGAGCACATAGAGGCGCGCGAGGTCGAATATGTCAGCCGGCATGGCATCACGGCGCGCGCCACACACGAATTCGGCCAGGATCCGGGTCTCCTCCGCCATGGCTACCTTTCTGCTCAAAGCACAAGGAGCGGCATTAAGTCGCGAAACCGCTCGAGCTTTTCCAACGTACTGCAAGTCTCAATGATGCGGTCGACCTGCGCCGGCTTCAGCAGGCCTTCCGCACAAATGAGGAATTTGTCGCGGATATCCTCGTCGGTCATGGGCCTCTCGGCGGAGCCTTTCAGCTGTTGAGGCCAAACAATCTTGCGGAACGCCGCGCCCTGTTTGGTCCGGATTTCGACCTCCGCCCCGCCAATCTTGAAATCGAACTCCGGCGCATGCACCAGTTCGATACGGTCGATCATCGCGCGCACATTCGGATCGGAATATTTCTCGGGCCGATAACTCTTCGGTGAAATGCCGCCATCGAGAATAGTGACTGCGGCGAGGAAGTAGGAGCTGTGATCGGCCGTCTCTTTGTTGCGCGGATATTTCTTGATCGGGTCGCCGGTATGAAAGACCGTCCGCGCATTGGTCTTGATCACAACGCGTTCAACATCGTTCGGAGCAAGTTTGTTTTCCCTCATGATGGCTTGCGAGGCGGTCAAATGACCGTGCGTGGTGGCTTCAGCGCAGATGTATTTCGTGACGGTTTCGAGGATGAATGGGCGGCCGCGCGGCGGCTTGAGCTCGAATTTGTCGCGGCCTCCCAGCACGACCTGAGCGAAGCCCTTATTGCCCTCGATGATGCGCTCCGGTCCGGTCAACCCGCGGCGCGCCAGCATCACGCCGACGAGGCCGCGTTCCGCGCACATGCCGTCGACGATATTCTTGGTCATCACGTATTCCTCGCCTTCGGCATCAAGAATGCCGAGCGACACCGCCACGCTGCCGGCGATACCCATCGCCTGGACAAGCTGGTCGCGCGTGATGCCGAACAGCTTGCCCGCCATTGCGGCGCCGGCAAAGGCGAGAACGGGGGCGTGATGGAAGCCCCGCACTTCAAGTGAGATCTTGAAGGACTCCAAAATACGGCCGATGACTTCGTAGCCCGCGACCATCGCCTCAAGGAACTGTTTGCCCGAGGCGCCGGTCATCTCGGCCACAGCCATTGCGACAGGCAGAGAACCGCTCGGATGTGCCGAAACGATGTCGCCGGTTCCGACCGGGATCTCGATGTCGTCATTATAGTCAAGGAAGCGGAGCATGCCCTGATTGGCAATCACAGCCGAACGCGCCGAAACGCGAGCCGCCTCGCCGATCAGGCTTGCCTCTGCCGGCCCACCCATGTCGTGAGCGGCTTGCCGGCACGCAACCCCGGTGGGGCTGTAAAAGCCGCCGATTATGCAGGCAAGGCTGTCGATGAATACACGCTTCGCATGCTGGACGGCGTCCGCAGGAAGCTGTTCGAGCTTCACGCCCAGAGCCGTTTCTGCCAGGCTTTCCGTTACCGACACTTAAGCGCTCCACGTTTCGTCGAACCGTCACGATTCGGTCGACGGCTCACCGCTTCCGGTCCAGGCGCAGACTGTCGAACTCGTCGCGCCGGAACGTCCAGTCCGGCGGCACCACCGTCGTCGAACTCGACTCTTCCACGATCGCCGGACCGGCAAATATCTCGCCAACGGGCAATAAATCGCGGTCATAAATCGGAACATCGTCAACCATCCGGTCGAAGTAGACCATACGCCGGCCGATCAGCGGATTGCCGGCCTTGGTTGGATTCTTGATCGCCGGCTTCACCGTTTGAGCCGCGCCAACCAAACGGAGATTGACGATTTCGGTCTCCTGATCAGTGTTCGCGTGACCGTAAAGACTGGCATAAATTTTGTGGAAGGCTGACATCAGCGCCGCCGAGTCCGGCGTGTCACCAGAGCAGTTTTCGTCCGTCAGAGGAATGCTGACCTCGAAGGCCTGCCCGCGATAACGCATGTCCGCAGACGCCGAATAGTGAATATCGTCGTCGCCGAAGCCTTCAGCGAGCAGGCGCGAGCGCGCTTCTTTCCGCATCTTGCCGAGCGCGAGCGCGAGGCGGGGCATGGCGGATGGTCTGTTATGTTCCAGGACGGTTTCCACCAGGTCATGCCGGATATCGCTGGTCAACAAGCCGAGCGCAGAAAAATTGCCGGCAAAGGCTGGAACGAGCACGGAAGGAATTTGCAGCTCGCCGGCCACTTCCGCGGCGTGCATCGGCCCGGCGCCCCCGAATGCCACCAACACGCATTCACGCGGGTCGTGACCCCTCGAGATCGAAATCTCGCGGATGGAAGCAACCATCTTGGTGATGGCGATCTTGACGACCCCGGCGGCCATTTTGAACTCGTCGCTCACGCCGAGACCTTGCGCGAGTGCCTTGAATGCAGGTCGGACCGATTCGACCGACGGCTTGATTTTCCCGCCCAGCGCCTTCTGCAGCGCCAACCGCTGCATCAGCAAGTTGGCGTCGGTCACGGTAATCTCGGTGCCGCCACGGCCATAACAAATCGGACCGGGCGTTGAGCCGGCGCTGCGCGGCCCAACCCGCAGTTGCCCGAAGGAATCGACTTCGGCAATGCTGCCACCGCCGGCGCCAACCGTATTGATGTCGACCTGCGGCACCTTCAGCGGCAAACCATCAATCACGTTGTCGACCGCGACGTGCGGTCGCAGGTCGCGGATCATGGCAACGTCGGTGCTGGTGCCGCCCATGTCGTAGGTAATCAGATTACGAAGTTCCGTGGCGCGGCCGACCAGCACGGCCGCGCTCACGCCACCCGCAGGCCCCGACAAGACGGTCTGAACGGGAAACTCCTTGGCGCGCGTTGCCGACATGATACCGCCGCTTGAGGCCATGACGAAGAGGCGGCGCGGCGATCCACGAACAGTGAGGCTTTGCTCAAGCTCGCCGAGATATTTTTGCATCAGTGGCGTGATGTACGCATTCAAGACCGTCGTCGAGAGCCTCTCAAACTCCCGATATTCCGACACGACCTCGTGCGACAGCGACACGGAAACATCGGGCAGCTCTTTTTTCAGGATGTCGCGCGTTTTTTTTTCGTGTGCCGGGTTGATGTAGCTGTGGAGATAGCAAACGGCGATGGCGCGGACGCCGGAGCGCTTTAGCGCCTTGATCGTGGCACCGAGCTTGTTCTCGTCCAGCTTCGCAAGCACCTCGCCAGATGCGAGCATCCGCTCCCGTACGTCGAAGCGTAAGGGCCGCGCTACCAGAGAAGGCGGACGGCGGAAACGCAGACTGAACATCGTATCGGCCGCCATGCGGCGAGTTCGTCCGATTTCCAGCAAGTCACGGAAACCTTCCGTCACCAGCAGTGCGGTTTTGGCACCCCTGCGCTCCAGAATCGCATTCGTTCCAATCGTGGTGCCGTGAACGAGCCGGCCAAGAGCTCCGCTGGCGATCCCGAGCTCATCGAGGCAGGCCTTGACGCCCCTGCTCTCGTCGCCGCGGATCGTAAAGGCTTTCGCCGCTTGCAGGACGCCGCTATCGGCGTCCAGCGCAACCACGTCGGTAAACGTTCCGCCGATGTCGATGCCGACCACTTTCATGGAGCGCGTTCGATCCACAGGATTGGCAAGACCGGACTCGTGCGACCTCATTTGCGGATCGCCTGGAGCAACCCGGCAGGACGCAAGCGCCGCACCGCGACGCGTTGCCCCGGATCAATCCGCAGAATATCGGCCGCCAGCGACCCGACGCGGATGACGTCGGAGGACAGGTCACGTTTCTTGCGAGCCCAGACCCGCATCACGGGTCCGTGTGGCGTTTCAATTTCGAGCGGCATCCCATCGGTCACGCCGAGGCGCTTCATGACCGACGGCGCCAGTTCGCAATAGCGGCGCTCGCTCGTGGATGATTCAGGAAAGGTCTTCAGCCTGAGTCTCGGCTGCGCCGCCCGCAACTTTTTGCGCAATGCCCCGGTTAGCGGCTCCGATACCTTGCCATTCTTGATGACGACCCCGAACATGTCCTTTGCCATGGCCACCGTCAGATAGCCGTCGGAAACGTCCCGCAGCACTTTTAACGGCTCGCGATCCAGCGCGTTGCCCCAGCCGCCGCCACCCGAGGTACGAATGCTGACAACGTCGTCGCGGCGCAGCGCAAAGCCCGAAACCTTGCCGGGGGTCTCGGATGGAGCAATCTCTTTGCCGTCGCGGATCACGAAAAAATCGTTGGAAGCGCCAGGAAGGCCCCGGTTCACGCCAAATGGCGGCAACACATTCTTGTTCGAGGAAATCGACAGCACGCCGGCATCCGACATCAGCCGGATATCGCGGCGCATGCCATAGCCTCCGCGTGATACACCACCACCGCAGGAATCGGTCCGTACCTCACACCGCTCGACGAGGAGCGGCGTCTCCTGTTCGACCGCTTCGGCGGGTTGAATCGAACTGAAATCGCCCTCCGAGAAATTGCGGAGCGCGTTGCTTCCGTCCGCCTGCGGCGAGCCGCCGGTCCCGGCCGCCGGATATTCGTAGAAGATAAATCCTTCGCCATCCCGTTTCGTCCCGCCGATATAGACGTGGTTGGCGGTGCCCTTGATATCTCCGGCCATAATCTCGGGCATGACCTGGTCCATGATGCCGAGCATTGCCGACGTGGCGGCATTGCGCACTTCCGATGCGCCGGCACACGACGCCGGATAACGCGCGTTGAGAAAGCATCCTTCCGGCACTTTCATCTCGATCGCGCGGAAATTTCCGTGATTGATCGGTTCGCCCGGGTCGAGAAAAGCCTTCAGCACGATAAAGGCCCCGGTCGTGGCAACCGCTGCCCCGCTGTTGAACGAACTGGGCGTCTGTGGGGAGGAACCGGCGAAGTCAACGACCATGCGGTCCTTGTCGATCGTCAGATGAATCCTCACGCGGACCGGCTCGGAATCGGCGCGCGCCGGATCGAGATAATGCTCGTAGACATATTCGCCCGCCGGCAAGGCGGCGATGCGCTGGCGCATACGACGGTCGGCGCGATCGAGCAGGTGCGTCATCGCGTCCTGCAGCGTCTTGACGCCATATCGTCCGGTCAGCTCCTGGATTCGCCGTTCCGCGACCTGACACGTCCCCCAGGTGGACAAGAAGTCGCCGCGACGTTCGCGCGGCAGCCGCATATTGGCAAACAGCAGCTCCAGCAGCGACTCGTCGAGCTTGCCGCCGCTCGCAACCTTCAGGATCGGAATGCGGACCCCGTCGTGCAGAATTTCAGTATTCTTGCCCGAAATACTTCCCGGCGTCGTGCCGCCGACGTCGCTCCAATGTGCGCGCACAACAGGAAATAACAGCGGCGCCCCATCGGTGAAGACGGGATAGATCATCGCAATATCGTTAAGGTGCGTGCCCCCGGTATAAGGGTCGTTGTGAAGGAAGACGTCGCCCGGATGGATGTCGCCGGCGAAGTGTTCGTTCATCGCGCGAACCGACCACGGCACCGGAAAAATATGCGACGGATTATCCTCGGCCATCGCGACGATCTGGCCCTGGCCGTCGACCAGCACGCAGGAGAAATCGTGCGCCTCATGGATGACGGAGGAATACGCGGTCGCAATCAGGTTCGCCCGCATTTCCCGCACGATCGAGATCATCGATTCCTGGATGACTTCGAGCGTGATCGGGTCGAGCGCTAAACCTGACGTGCTCATGCAAACTCCAGCAGGGAGCCCAAACCGTTTGAATATTATCCAACACGGGTCCTAATCTAGGTCAATCAAAACATTGTATTAGGACACTTTGACAACGCACTCGACAATTTTGCTCGCCGCCATATGTTGGCCTTCGAGCCTTGCAATCGATGGCAGCAATGAACGAGCAACGTGACCACAGCTGCGACGTCGTCATCATCGGCGGCAGCATCATTGGCTCGGCGATCGCCTATTTTCTCCTGTGCGACGGCAAGGGCGGCCGCGTCACGCTGATCGAGCCCGATCCCTCGTATGAATTCGCGGCGGCGCCGCGCGCGTCGGGAAACATTCGCCAGCTCTGGGGGCTGCCGGAAAATATCCAGATGGCGAAATTCAGCCGGGAGTTCTACATCAGATTTCCTCACGACATGGCCGTCGATGGCGAACCGCAGCCGACCGTTGGATGGAATCAGCGCGGCTATCTTTGGCTCTCGCCACCGGAGGGACGCCCACTCCTTGAGCGCAACTACAAGAACCAGCAGTCGTTTGGCATCGACAGCACGATCCTCGAGCCGCCGGAGATCGCCAAGATGTTTCCCTCCATTACGATCGACGGCGTCGGCGCCGCGGCATGGGCACCGACGGATGGCTGGCTTGACGGCTATCTCACCGTGCAAGGATTTCGCAAGAAAGCACGCAGCCTTGGCGCAACCTATATTTGCGACCGCGTCGCGTCAGTCCTCACGCAAGCGAACCGGACGACCGGGGTTGCCCTCGTTTCCGGGGCGCGCGTCAAAGCCGACATCGTCGTCGATGCCGCCGGCGCCTGGGGGCCCGCCATTGCCGAAACGATCGGCATGAAGCTGCCGGTGGTGCCGGTACGGCGCATGAAGTTCTATTTCGAGACTCCTAATCAGGTCGAGCCGCTGCCGATGGTGCGCGACTTTCCGCGCCTGACCATGCGCCCCGAAGGGGCCGGCTACTTCGCCGGCGTCTCAAGTCTTAGCGACCCGCCCGGCTTTAATTTCAATGTCGATCACGACTTCTTCGAAGAGGCAGTTTGGCCGGCCTTGGCAGCGCGGTTCACGGCCTTCGAAACTCTCAAGGTGCGCAACGCCTGGGCCGGACACTATGAGCAGAACCTGCTCGACACCTGCTTGATCCTCGGCACGTGGCCCGGCCACTTTGAAAACTTCTTCGTCATCACCGGATTTTCCGGCAACGGCATCATGCACGGGCCGGCTGCCGCGCGCGGCCTCAGCGAATTGATCCTGCATGGACGTTTCACGACAATCGATCTGTCGCGCATGGGTTACCAGCGGGTTCTCGACAACACACCGCTTCACGAAAACATCGTCATCTGACCGGCCAGCGCAATCACACGCTCAGAAATTGTACTTGGTACAATTATTACATTGACCCACATTTATCGGTGTGTTGATCTCGCCGCGCCCCCGATCAGATCAATCCGCCGGAGGATTCATGTACCCGCCCAAGACCGGCCAGATCGTCGGCCGCGCTCGTCGCGCATTGCCCGGAGGTTGGCTAGGCGATCTGATCCTGCCAGAGGCGATGACGCTCGTCGCATCGCACGGCAAAGGCAGCCGGCTTTTCGACGTCGATGGCCGGAGCTTTCTCGATCTGACCTGCGGCGGCGGATCGCTCATTCTCGGTCACTCCCATCCCGCGGTCGTCGCGGCAGCCCACAAGCAGCTTGAGCTGGGTTCGACGTTTTACACGCTCAATGAGCGCTCGATCGAACTGGCCGAACAGCTCATCGACGCTGTTCCGTGTGCCGAACAGGTACGCTTCGCATCAGCGGGCGCAGAGGCGACCTTTTACATGCTGCGGCTTGCGCGGGCATTCACGGGCAAGAAGAAGATCCTCAAATTCGAAGGCAGCTACGTCGGTCACCACGACTACGGAATGATCAGCGTTTCGCCCCCTGAATCCAACACCCCGCTGGCACCGCATTTCGATTCGGCGGGCATACCGGATGAGTTGAAAGACCTGGTGATCGTCGCGCCGTATAATGATGCACGGACGACCAGCGCCCTGATCGAAGAACATGCCGATGACCTGGCGGTGGTCCTGGTCGAGGCGGTTCAACGCGCGATCCCCCCGGCGCGGGGCTTTCTTGAGACCCTGCGCGAAACCACGCAGCGGTGCGGCGTTCTTCTCGCCTTTGATGAGGTTGTGACGGGTTTCCGCCTCGCCTATGGCGGCGCCCAGGAATATTTCGGCGTCACGCCGGATCTCGCCGCCTATGGCAAAGCGGTCGCTTGCGGCTATCCCTTGTCGGCGGTAGCGGGGCGTGGCGACGTCATGGAACTCGCCGACCCGGCCCGCAAGGGCAACGCCAACTACGTTTATTTCAGCGGCACCCTGTCTGGCAATCCGCTCTGCTGCGCAGCATCGCTGGCGACTCTTGAAGAGCTGCGGAGACCGGGGACCTACGAAAAGCTCGCTGCGCTGGGCGACAAATTCCGCGAGGGACTTGCGGATGTCTTTGCCCGGCACGGCATAGCTGCGCAGGTGATCGGCGTCGGCTCGCTGTTCCAGATCTTCTTCACCAATAACCCGGTGAATGACTATCGCGGCCAGACTCGCGCGGACCGCGATACGTTCGAGGTCTTTGTCCGAAAAATGTTCGCAAAGAACATTTTCATGAGCCGGCGGGCGAAAAACTACATCTCAACGGCGCATACCGAGAAAGACCTCGATGAGTTCCTGAGCGCTGCCGACACGGTCTGCGCCAGCGGACTAAAGAGCGGGTGAGCATCTCGCAGCATACCGGACAATGAAAAAAGAGATTGGCCAGTCGAAGCTCAGAAGCGAGGATTTTCGTCTCGTAACGGGTCAAGGCCGCTACATCGACGATGTTGTCCTTCCGGGACAGCTGCACGGCTATGTTGTTCGATCGCCACACGCCCATGCCCGCATCGTGGCAATCAACAAAGAAGCGGCGAGCGCGACGCCCGGCATAGCCGGCATCTTCATCGCGGCGGACCTGTTGGCCGATGGCGCAGGCAAACTACGCTTCCCGATCTCGATAAAGAACCATGACGGAACGCCGATCGTCGCGCCAGTACGCCATGCATTGGCGCATGATCGGGTTCGCCACGTTGGCGACAATGTTGCGTTCGTTGTGGCCGAGAGCCGCGATCAGGCACGCGCCGCGGCCGAGTTGCTGACGATAGACTATGAGCCCCTGCCAGCCATCCTCGATCCTGTCTTGGCGACGCAAAGCACTGCGCCGCGCATTTGGGATGAAGCCCCCGAGAACACCAGCTATCTGTGGGAAACTGGCGACCGCGGACAGGTGGACGCGCTCTTTGCCGAAGCCAAGCATGTCTGCAGGCTGACCCTCGACCACAATGGGCTGGTTGCCGCGCCGATCGAGACGCGCGGAGCGATCGGAGTCTACGAGGAATGGCAAGATCGCTACACGCTCCACGCCTGCGTCCAGGACCCACAGGGCACCCACAGCGTTCTCTCGCAGCACGGCCTCGGCATCGAAGGCTCACAACTGCGCATCGTCGTGCCAGACGTGGGGGGCGGCTTCGGCATGAAGAATTTCGCCTACCCTGAGCATGTCCTTGTGCTGTGGGCGGCACGAAAGCTGCGGCGGCCGGTCAAATGGGTGGCGGACCGCTCCGAGAGTTTCCTCAGCGACGAGCAAGGCCGCCGTCACTCCAGCGACGCCGAGCTGGCGCTTGACGCGACCGGAATGTTTCTCGCAATCCGCGCCCGCTTCCGCTCGAACGTCGGGGCCTACCTTACGACGTCCGGCTCACGCGTCGCGACCATCGTTGGCAGCCGCTGCCTGACCGGGGCTTATGCGATCAAGGCCGCCCATGTCGAGACTCGTGGCGTGTTCACCAACATGACGCCGACCGGCTCGTATCGGGGCGCCGGCAAACCGGAATTCATTTACGTGGTCGAACGTCTCGTCGATACGGCGGCGCGTGAACTCAATATTGACCCCGTCGACCTGCGCCGCCGCAACCTGGTGTCCGCCAAAGCCATGCCGTTTCGCAACGCCATGAACGACACGTTTGACGTCGGCGATTTCACCAAGAATCTCGACGACGCCCTGCGTCTCGCCGATCGCGAGGGCTTTGCCCAGCGCCGGCGCGCAGCGATGCGAAAGGGGAAGCTGCGCGGATTTGGGCTGAGCGTATATATGGAGCCTGATGGGCTCAGAGATGGCCGGGCGCGTATCGTTTTTGACTCCACGGGAGCCGTGACGATCGCAGTCTCCGCGCAGAGCAATGGCCAAGGTCATGCGACGACCTTCGCGCAGATCGCCGCGGATCAGCTCGGCGTTCCCTTCGACCACGTCAAAGTATTGCAGGGAGACACCGACCGCACCGGGTTCGGTGGCGGCACCGGCGGCTCGCGGTCGGTCACGGTTTGCGGAAGCGCGATCGTCATTGCTGCAGACAAGGTGATCAGCCGCGGCAAGCAAATCGCGGGACATATGTTCGGCAAGAAGTCCGACGAGGTCGAGTTCAAGGACGGCGTTTTCTTCGTGCGGGGAACCAACCAAACGACCGACATCTGCGCCCTGGCGCGGGCGTCATATGCCGTCCAGAATCTCCCCGTAGGGCAGGAACTGGGACTCGAGGCGTCCGGCCACGCCGGCGGCCACCTGCCGAATTTCTCAAGCGGTTGTCATGTCTGTGAGGTCGAGATCACGCCTGAAACAGGGATGATAACGATCGCGCGCTACGTCGCGGTCGACGACTTTGGCCAAATGATCAACCCTATGCTGGTCGAAGGTCAGGTCCACGGCGGCATCGCTCAAGGGATCGGGCAGGCGCTCTGCGAAAATTGCATTTATGACCGCGACAGCGGTCAATTGCTGACCGGATCCTTCATGGACTACCGGTTGCCCAGGGCGACCGACTTTCCCCGGTTCGTTTCGGCGACCAATCGCACCGACAGCACGACCAATCCGCTCGGTGTCAAAGGCGCCGGCGAGGCCGGTACCACTGCTGCACCGCCGGCATTCATGAATGCGATCATCGACGCGTTAAGCGAATTTGGTGTCCGGCATCTCGACATGCCGGCAACGCCCGAAAAGCTCTGGCGCGCCTGCGCGAAATATCAGCCCCCCGCCGACATACAGCCATGAGGCAATCCGTGATGGAACAACGCCCCCGCACACTCTTCGACAAGATCTGGCATAGCCACGTCGTGGACCGTCAACCGGACGGCACTTGCCTGCTCTATGTCGACCGGCACTTCGTGCATGAGGTCACCAGTCCGCAAGCTTTCGAAGGCTTGCGGCTCGAAGGCCACACGGTGCGGCGCCCAGACGCGACGATAGCCGTCGCCGACCACAACGTGCCGACCAAGAATCGTCATCTCGGCGTCTCGGACCCGGATGCGAAGATACAGATCGCAACGCTGGAAGAAAATTGCAGGCAGTTCGGAATTCAGTGCTTTTCCATCAATGACCCGCGACAGGGTATCGTTCATGTCATCGGGCCTGAGCTGGGCCTCACGCTTCCGGGCATGACGATTGTTTGCGGCGACAGCCATACGGCGACGCACGGCGCGGTCGGAGCCTTGGCTTTCGGCATCGGAACCAGCGAGGTGCAGCACGTCCTTGCGACCCAAACGCTTCTCATGCAGCCTTCCAAGAACATGCGTGTGGCGGTGCACGGTAATCTTGGTTTCTGTTGCACCGCCAAAGACCTCATCCTCGCCGTCATCGGCAAGATGGGCATGGCGGGCGGCACCGGCCACGTCATTGAATATGCAGGTCCGACGATCGAAGCTCTGTCGATGGAAGCCCGCATGACGATCTGCAACATGACGATCGAAGGCGGGGCCCGCGCCGGACTGATCGCGCCCGACGACATCACTTTCCGTTATGTAAAGGATCGCCCGATGGCGCCGAAGGGCGACCGCTGGGAACAAGCCCTGACCTACTGGAAAACGCTTCGCACCGACACGGACGCTCGCTACGACAAAGAGGTCACGCTCGATGCGGCGTCGATCGCGCCGCACGTCACGTGGGGGACCTCGCCGGAGCATGTATTGCCGATCACGGCTCGCGTGCCCGACCCGGCCTCCGCCGTCGATGAACGCGTGCGGGCTGCATGGGAGCGCGCGCTGAGCTACATGTCGCTCGAGCCCGGCACGCCTTTGGTCGACGTCCCGATTGATGTCGTGTTCATCGGTTCTTGCACAAACGCCCGGCTCGAGGACCTGCGTCATGCCGCTTCGATCGCCAAAGGACGACAAGTCGCCGCCCGAGTGAGAGCGATCGTCGTGCCCGGCTCCGCGGCCGTCAAGGATGCCGCAGAGCGAGAAGGCCTGGACAAGGTGTTCCGCGACGCCGGATTCGAATGGCGGGACGCGGGATGCTCGATGTGCCTCGGCATGAACACCGACAAGCTTTCGCCTGGCGAACGCTGCGCCTCAACGTCGAACCGGAATTTCGAAGGACGCCAGGGCAAAGGCGGCAAGACCCACCTGATGAGCCCGGCGATGGCTGTCGCCGCCGCGGTAACGGGACGTCTGGCCGATGTCCGCTCGCTTGCCTCATAGGAACCGCAAATGGAAAAATTCACCGAGCTCACCGGAATCGCCGCGCCGCTGCCGCTGATCAATGTCGATACCGACAAGATCATCCCCGGGCCCTACCTTAAGACGATTGCCCGCACCGGACTCGGCAAAGTTCTGTTCGAAGAGTTGCGCTTTCGCGACGACGGGTCGGAAAATCCAGATTTCATCTTGAACAAGCCGGCCTACCGCCAGGCCAACATTCTCATTGCCGGAGAGAATTTCGGCTGCGGCTCAAGCCGCGAGCACGCCCCCTGGGCTCTGTTGGATTTTGGAATTCGATGCATCATAGCTCCCTCGTTTGCTGACATTTTTTTCAACAACTGCTTCAAGAACGGCATGCTCCCCATCAAGCTTCCGCAGGCGACGATCGATGAGTTGATTGCTGACGCAAGCAAAGGAGCTAATGCGCGGTTTTCCATCGATCTAGAATCGCAAAACATAACGACCCCTGAAGGACGAAAAATTTCCTTTGAAGTCGAGCCGTTCCGCAAGCACTGCCTATTGAATGGTCTCAGCGACGTCAGTTTGACGCTGCAAAAAGAGCAAACCATCGCGACCTTTGAGCAAACCCACGCTGACAGCCAACCTTGGCTTTACTGACCCGAGCGGCAACAGTCGATTATGAGGCGACTCTAAAGCAGATTGGCGTGCCGCGCGGCGAGATCTGAATTGCTGCGCCCCAACAGACTCATTAATTCAACGACCGTCAGGTCGCAAAACAGCGATAAAGCAAGTTCGAACGGGCTACCGAGCGGCAGAATGCTCGTCATCGGGTCGGCCATCGTCTGTGCCGGCAGCGGAATGACGAGATCGGCCGACACGACGTCGGGCCTCGCCGAAATCACAACGATTCGTGCACCGGCGGCTTTGGCGGAATCGACGATGGCGTCGCCGGTCGGCAGCCGGCCGAGCGCCAAGGCCGTGAACAAAAGATCGCCTGGCCCGATCGGCGGTGCGGACAATTGCCCGACGAAATGTCCGTCGAGTCCGAGATGCATCAAACGCACCGCGAAAGCTTGCAAAACAAGCCCGTTGCGTCCGACCCCATAGACGAGAATACGGCGCGCTTTCGCAATTTCACGAGCCAGTTGAGCCGGCGCATCAGGCGGCATCCGCGCGAAAACACGACGCATCTCGTCGAAAATCGCCGCGAGGCCTTCAACCGCGTTCATGCCGGCCTCTGATTGAGAACGCCGCGGGCGAGAAAAATATTGGTCACGGTTCTCGCCGCTTCGGCAAAGCCTGGGCTTTCGCGCGCCGCGAAGCCGCGCGGCCGCGGCAGATCGATGTCGAGGATCGTTTCGACGCGGCCCGGTCGCGGCGACATGACGACGACACGATCGGATAGCAGGACGGCTTCGTCGATCGAATGAGTGATGAAAAATACGGTCTTCTTGGTGGCAAGCCAGATTCGCTCAAGATCGAGCCGCATCTGCTCCCGGGTCAGCGCATCGAGCGCCCCAAACGGCTCGTCCATCATCAGCAGCGGCGGCTCATGCACCAGCGCGCGGGCGATCGCGGCGCGCTGCTTCATGCCGCCCGATAGCTCATAGGGCCGCTTGTCGGCGAAATCGGCGAGCCCGACCGCGGCAAGAAGCTCAACGGCACGCGGGCGATAGACCGCCAAATCCAGGCCGCGCATGTCGATATTGAACAGGACATTTTCCACGATCGTGCGCCACTCGAGCAGAATTGGCTGCTGAAAGACGATACCGCATTCTGTGACCGGCTTAATCACCGGATCGCCGAAGACCGCGACGGATCCCGACGTGGCCGGCGTCAATCCGCCGATGATGCGCAGCAGCGTCGATTTTCCGCAGCCGGAAGGGCCGACGACCGACACGAACTCGCCCGGTTTGATGTCGAGATCGATATTTTCCAACGCCACGACGCCACCGGGGTCGGGACCGAACACCTTGCGGATGCCGCGAATGTCGATGCCACCCCCGGTCATGCTCGCTTCCGCCCGTCATTGATTTGCCTGGCATCGGGCAAGGCTTGGCGTGCTCCAGGCCAGCCAAGGGCGAGATCGGCCGCCGTCGCGTTGAGGGCACGCACGATCGCCTCATGGCGCTCGCGTGTGACACGAACCACCGGGCCTGCGACACTCGTCGTGCCAAGCACGGCGCCGCTGCGGGGCTCGCGGACGGCGACGGCCAGTGCCGCGACTCCGCGCTCGGCTTCGCCGTCGGCGATGGCAAAACCGCGCTTGCGAGTCACGCTAAGGTCGGACATCAGCGCCGCTACCGATCGGTGTGCGTTCGGGCCAACCAAACGCTGAGAACTGCTTTTGCCAAGACCTTCGGCAATTGCGATTGCAATTGCCTCGTCGTTCATGAGCGTTGCGAGCCACGCTTTGCCGTTTGCCGTTGCATAGGAGATGATCGTCGTTCCCATTGACGGCTCGTAACGAAGCCCAGGCGGCGCGCCCTGCGCCGATCCGACCCAAGAGAGACGTTTGCCATTAAGGGCCGTGAGGCGCGCCAGTTCGCCGGTCTGTTTGGCCAATCGATCCAGCAGGCCTTGCGCAATACTGGCGAGGCCGGCCGATTCCAGATAGCGGTGCCCGAGCACGGCAAGCCGTGTTGTCAGGCGATAATAACTCGTCGTCTCATCCTGCTCGATCCAACCCTCCCCGCTCAGATGCTCGAGCAGACGCTGGGCTGAACTTTTCGGCATGCCAAGATCAAGAGCGATATCTGTCAGGCGCATGCCTTGCGCATTCGAGGCCATCACCGAGAGCAGATCAAGACACCGGGATAGCTGAGACTTGACGACCCGCATATGCTGGTACAGTGTTCCATCAACGAAAGGCCGCACATTGGCGAGCGAATTAGCGCCCGTCAACGTGGTGGGGGCGAGGCCCACGCTCGCCGCGCCTTTTGCGTGGATGACGAATGCCACCGGCGCGTCAGAGCATGACGATTGTTGCGAAGGTTGCCGCCAGCGTCGGCACGCATGGCCGCACCATCATTAGCTTTGCATTGTTGCTGCTGACCTGGGAGGTGCTCGTGCGCCTGCTCGGCGTCAAGCTCTACATCCTGCCGCCGCCCTCCTCGGTGCTCAGCACCCTGTGGACCAAATGGGCCATTATCGGTTCGGCTGCCTGGCAGACGGCGCAGCCGATGCTGATCGGCTACGGTCTTGCGGTTGCCGTCGGTGTCGCCCTGGCTTTGATGTTCGCGATCTCGCGATTCATCGAATCTATCGTCTACCCACAGATCGTCTTCTTGCAAATCATTCCCAAGATCGCCATCGCACCATTGTTCATGATCTGGTTCGGCTACGGATTGACCTCGAAAGTACTGATCGTTTTCCTGCTGTCTTTCTTTCCGGTGGTCGTCTCCGCCGTACAGGCCTTTCGGTCGATCGATCCCGACATCATTGATCTTGCTCGCGTTACCGGCGCGAGCCAGGCCCGCACGTTCTGTAAAGTTCAGTTTCCGCACGCACTGCCGACGCTTTTCACTGGTTTTAAGGTGGCCGCGGCACTCGCGGCAACCGCCGCGGTCGTCGCAGAGTTCGTGTCGTCGGATCGGGGCCTCGGCTATCTCCTGGTCGATTATACGAATCGGTTCGAAACACCCGGTGTTTTTGCCGCCATTCTGGTGCTCAGCATCATGGGCCTTCTGCTCTATACCAGCGTCGAGGTGCTGGAACGCATATCAATCCCTTGGCATGTGTCCCAGCGCATCGACGCTGGGATGGCGACAGCCACTTGATCCGTAGCTACTCTAAAAAGCAAAACGGGAGGAATCACATGAAGTTAAAGGCGCTGATCTTCGGACTGCTAGCGAGCCTGCTCGCAGCTAACGTCGCCCAAGCCTTGGACACAGCCACTTTCCGTCTCAACTGGCTGCTCTACGGATTCCACACGCCGTTCTATCTCGGCGTCGAGCGCGGCTATTATAAAGAGGAAGGCATTGATCTCACGATCGGTGAAGGCCAAGGCTCGGTGCGCGCGGTACAAACGGTTGGCGCCAAGAGCGACATGTTCGGTCTGGCCGACGGCGGTAGCGTGATCGCTGGTGTCGCAAAGGGCGCGCCGGTGAAGGCAGTCATGGCCGTCACGAACTCCTCGCCCTACTCGCTCGCAGTGCGTGCGGACGCCGGCATCAAAAACTTGAAGGACCTTGAAGGCAAGACCGTCGCCAGCGCGCCCGGTGAAGCTGGCCTTCAATTGCTGCCCGGTTTATTCGCGCGCAACGGGGTGGACACAGACAAAGTGAAGATCCTGCGGGTTGAAGGAGCGGGAAAGATGGTTGCAGTCGCCGAGAAGCGCGCCGAAGGATTGATGGCAGGTCTCGACAACCAGTCCCTGACCTTGCCAAAGCAGGGTGTGCCGCTGATCGACTTCGCCTACTCGAAATATGGCACCAACACCGTCGGACTTACCATCATTACCAGTACCGACCTGATCAAGGACAACCCCGACCTGGTCCGGCGCTTTGTCAAGGCGACCGTGCGTAGTTTCGACGCCGCGATGAAAGAGCCGGAAGCCTCGATCAAGGCCGGCCAAAAGGTGAAAGCCGATCTTGAAACGGAATTGTCGCTCGCTCAGCTCAAGGTCGGGCTCGGCCTGATGAAGACCGAAGCGACCGCCAAACTGCCTACCGGGGCATTCGCTTTGAAAGACTGGGAGGACACACTGGAGCTGATGAAAAAATATATGGCTCTGGAGACGACAAATAAGGCTTCGGACTTCTTCACCAATGACTTTTTGCCCAAATAACCGACGTCGACAAATCGAAATCCCTCCGGCTGCGAAATCTACATGAACCGGTATGATCTCGACGGCCGCGTGGCGATCGTGACCGGAGGGGGCGGCGGCATCGGACGAGCGATTGCGTATCGGATGCTCGAGTCTGGCGCAACCGTGGAATTGTGGGACTCAAGCGCATCGCGGCTCACCTCCATTGCAAACAGCCTGACCGCGTACTCCGGGAAGCTGTCGACGCGTGTTGTCGACGTTACCAACCAACCGGAGGTCGATGACGCTGTGGCGCGCAGCGCGCTAGACCGCGGCCGAATTGATATTCTGGTCAACAATGCCGGGATCCTGGGCGAGGTAAAACCTCTTCAAGACACCGACCCCGCTGATTTTCGGCGGGTGATGGACGTCAATTTCATCGGCGCGTATCTCGTCACCCGCCGCGTACTGAGTACGATGCTGGAGCAGGACCCGCGCCCGTCGCGCGGTCGCATCGTCAATATGTCCTCGATACAGGGCAAGGAAGGCATGCCGCTCGGCGCAGCCTATAGTGCCTCAAAAGCAGCGCTCCTCGCCCTGACCAAAACGGTTGCAAAGGAGACGGCCAAACAGGCCATCGTCGTCACTGCGATAACTCCTGCCGCCGCCGACACGGCGATGGCAAACGAGTTGTCAGAGGAGAGACGCAATGAAATCCTGTCTCGAATTCCCATGGGCCGCTTCGTCGACGTCGATGAAATCGCACGTCTGGTCGTATGGCTGTCGTCGGAGGACTGTTCGTTCTCAACCGGCGGAATTTTCGACATTTCCGGTGGCCGCGCCACCTACTGAACGGCACGCCCGCAGGCTGCGCCGGTAGCGAATCCACGCGTCTGCCGCCATGGCAGATGACCGATGAAAAAATGACGAGGATGTGATGTTGTGTGGCCATGCCCTCATTGCGATCTGGAACGGAATCACCGAGGGCGGTCGTGCCGAGTTTTATGCTTGGCACCTGACCGAGCACATGCCGGAGCGGGTCGCAATCCCGGGATTTCTTCGCGGCCGGCGATACCGCGCAATTGATCCGGCGACACAGCCCGAATTTTTTACCTTGTATGAAGTCGAGTCGTTTGAGGTCACAACATCAAACGACTATTTGGGCCGGCTTAACGCGCCGACGCCCTGGACCAAAAGAGCGACAGCCGCTTTTCGCGATACCTCGCGCGGCGTCGCGCGCGTCTTGACAAGCGCGGGCCCGGGCAGTGGCGCCGTACTCGCAACGGTGCGCTTTTCCGTCCTCAACGAGCAAGACAAACCGACTAGGCTTGCCTTGGGCAATCTGATGCATGACATCGTCCGGCTGCCGAGGATCACCGGCGCGCATCTGGCAGCGTCTGACGCCGAGGTATCCGGCCTCAAGACCGCCGAAAGCAAGGGTCGGAGCGACCTTCAAAGTCCGCCAAACTGGTTTGCGTTGATCGAAGCCTGCACACCTGGCAGCCTCGAAGAGCCAATCCGTCAGATCGTCGAGTCCGGATTCGTCCAGCAGCCTCATGTGGGCCGATATACGCACGAATATACCCGACTGAAGACCGAGCAGTCGCCGGGATAATCGCCGGCGCGTCGTCCGTTACACGGTCGAAGGAACTACCGCCATCTCCATTCATCAACCCGACCAGCCAAGATGGCTGAGAAATTCGCGCGTTCGATCGACTCTCGGTGCATCGAAAATCTGTTCAGGTGGGCCCTGCTCGATGACCGCGCCACGCTCCATGACCACGACCCAATCACCGACTCGGCGCGCGAAGGTCATCTCGTGGGTGACCACGATCATCGTCATGCCTTCTTCGGCGAGGCGTTTCATCACATTGAGCACTTCGCCGACTGTCTCGGGGTCGAGCGCCGAAGTTGGTTCGTCGAACAGCATGATCTCAGGTTCCATCGCCAAGGCACGGGCGATCGCGACGCGCTGCTGCTGCCCGCCCGACAATTGCGAGGGATAGTTGTCCGCCTTGTCCGCCAGCCCGACCTTGTCGAGCAGCGCCCTCGCACGTGTTACGGAATCATCCCGTGTCATCCGCAACACCGTCATTGGGCCAATCGCGACGTTGCCGAGAGCGGTCTTGTGAGGAAATAGCTCGAAGTTCTGGAACACCATCCCCATGCGCTGCCGTACGCGTCGCATCCCTTCCCAGTCGCGCGGCAACAACGTCCCATCCAACTCGATCTCGCCGTCGTCGATCAGCTCCAGGCCATTCGTACATCTTAGCAGCGTCGACTTTCCGGAGCCCGAAGGGCCGATAAGGCAGACCACCTCGCCTTTGCGCACATCCATCGACACGCCGGACAGCGCGATGAAGTCGCCGAAGCGCTTGCGCACATCGCGATATAGCACGACCGGAGGTGCGCCGGCGCCTTTGCGGGGGTGCGCATGTCGCTCGGTTTCCGATGTGTTCATTCGCTTATTCCAAAGCGTCGATTGAGCCAGTCCACGAACTTCGCCTGCGGATAGCCCAGCATCCAGTAAATCAGCGCCATTGCGGTCAGCATCTCCAGCACACGAAATGTCTGTGAACGAATGCGCATCGAAGTAAAGGCAAGCTCGCCGACCGAAATAACCGAGACCAGCGATGTGTCCTTGAACAGCGACACCCAAGTGCTCGCCAGAACCGGCAACACGCGCCTGACGGCCTGCGGCAGCACGATTTCGTAAGTCGCCTGCCAGCGGCTCATGCCCAGCGCGAAGGCCGCGTCGGACTGGCCCTGCCGGATCGAGGCGATGCCGGCCCGAAACGTCTCGCTATTATAGGCCGATACGTTGAGAGCCAATGCAACAATACCCGTGATAATTGGCGGGAGGCTGAGCCCGGTCGCGACCGGCATGACGTAATACGCCGTATAGATCACCAGGATCAGCGGCAGGTTGCGGAACAGCTCGACGAAGCTTGCACTGGCCGCAGACAAGGCCCGCACTCCGGACAGTCGCATGAGCGCCAGCACAATGCCGCCCGGTATCGCGATCGCCATCGTGGTCACCGCGAGCAGAATGGTGAGCTTGGTGCCCTCCACCAATGCATCGGCGTTGCGCCATACGACGGACCAGTCGAAATTCATGATCGGCCAAGATGGGCAAGACGCACGTAGACCATATCCACGATGCGCGTCACCGGAAAAAGGATGAGGAAATAGACCACCATCGCAACCATGAAGATCTCGATCGGGTGGAAGCTCTGCCCCGCTACGGTCTGCGACCGATTCATGTATTCGGGTACCGCGATGACCGCGGCGATTGCGGTATCCTTGATGGTGATCGACAGGATCGAACCGAACGCCGGCAACATGCGCACCAAGGCTTGCGGCAGCACAATCTCGCGGATGGTTTGTGCGCGCGACATGCCGAGGGCGAACGCGGCGCGCGTCTGGCCGGGGCGAATCGATGAGACGCCGGCCCGCACGATCTCGGCAACGTAAGCCGCGATATGGGCGCTGAGCGCGACCAGCGCCGCCCAGAACGGCGGCAAGACCACGCCGGTAACGATCGGCAGCGCGAAATACGTCCACACCAGGACAACGAACACCGGGATGGACCGCATCGAGTCGATATAGAACACCAGCGGCCAGCGCAGCCATTGCGGGCCATAGCAGCGGGCAAGGCCGATCGCCCCGCCCGCCGCCAGGCTGCACAGCATCGACAGCGCCGACAAGGCGAGCGTCAGCTCCAGTCCATGCAGAAGGAACTGTGCGCTATCGAGAACCGGCGAAAAATCAAGCTCCATCGAAATCGAGCCCGCTCCGAACAGAGCTGCGGTCAACTACTTCATCGTATCGACCACTTTCTCCTCGGCCGCCACGAGCTGCGGATGAATCGCCTTCTCCACGTTGCGCATCCACGCCAGCAACTCGGGCTGCTTCTTGTCGATGGCCATGCCGACAGGCTGTGCCTTCTCGGTGCTGCCCTGGCAGTTATTGGCTTGCGGCAGCGCGGCAAGACCTTTCACCTTGCGGCTCATCGGAACGTAAGGAATGCGATTGATCGGCGCAGCGTCGGCACGCTTTGCCAAGACGTCCTCAAGCGGTGCGGTGGCGCCGGAATTGGCGACGCCAAGGAACTTCGCCTTCGGGAAGCGCTGTTTCACCCAGTTTTCTTCGGCGGCGCCGATGAAATAAGCGATGGTGACGTCGGGTTGATTGAGATCGTCCACGGTCTTTGCCCGCGTGAAGATCGGATTATCGGCGCGACCGAACATGCAGACGCTGGTGTTCGAATAAAGCACGAAATCGACCACGGCGGTCCGCTCCGGCGTCTCGGCGAGCGGCGTGATCGAGATATCCACTTGGTTGGCCGCCAGCACGGGGACCTTGGTCTCGTGCGACACCAAGACCGGCTGCAGTTTTACGCCGAGACGTTTGGCATATTCCTTCGCCAGATCCCACGCCGGGCCCGACCATTGCTCACCGGAGTTTGTGGTGTTCTCGACCAACCACGGCGCATTGGCCAGAACCGCAACCCGCAACGCTCCGGCTTTGCGGATCGCATCGACCCGCGCGCTTACACCGGCCGCGGGTGGTTCCTGTGCCTTAGCCGGCAGCGCCGCTCCAAACAACGCGGCGATCGCAAGCAGTCCCAACAGTCTTTTCATCATGACGTTTCTCCCCTTGTTTAAGTTTGTTTAGTGTCGTTCGAACTCCATACGCAGTCAGCGTCTCAAGTGCCGCAAGAACCTCGTCGCGAAACCCCGAGCTCGCGAGCTGTGGCGGCACGACGTCCTGCATCGCAAAAACTGCCCCGCACAATGAGCTTGCGCTGCCGGACGCGCGCGCGGCCTTGAGCAGCATGTCTTTCTTCGGATCATCCACGATCAAGGCCGAGCCGTCGTCGTTGCGTTCCTTCAAAAACCGCAGCCATGCCGCGGCGGCAAGCGCGACGCAGGGCGAACTGAGGCCCTGTGTGAGGCGATCCTGCGCGGTCGCGAAAAGCCGCATCGGCAGTTTCTGCGAACCGTCCATGGCAATCTGTGCCGTGCGATGGTGCAGCGCCGGATTGGCGAACCGCGCCAGCAATGCGCGCCGATAGGCGGAGAGATCGACCGACGCAGGCATGCGCAGCGTCGGCGTAACCTCCAGCATCAGCGCATCGACAAACGATGCGAGCGCCGGATCGGCAATCGCATCGGACACCGTCTGCCAGCCCGCGAGTTGGCCCAGATAGGCGATGGCGGAGTGCGCGCCGTTGAGTAACCGCAGCTTCATCGTCTCATAGGGCTGGACGTCATTTACGATTTCCACGCCGGTGCGTTGCCACGCCGGGCGGCCAAGCGAAAAGCGATCCTCGATGACCCATTGATTGAACGGTTCGCACACCACCGGCCAGGCGTCGTGGACGCCCGCAAGCATATCGATGCGTTGACGGTCGGCGTCGGTCGTTGCCGGCACGATGCGGTCGACCATGCTGTTCGGGAACGCGACCTCTTCGGCAATGAAACGGCCAACCGCAGGGTCGGCCAGTTCCGCAAAGCGCGTCACCACTTGCCGGGTGGAATTGCCGTTGTGCGGAAGATTGTCGCAGCACAACACGGTGAATGGCGGAATGCCGGCATCGCGCCGTGCTCGGATCGCAGCGACGAGCAGCCCAGGAACGGTCCGCGACGCGTCCGGATTGGCAAGATCGTGCCTGATCAGCGGGTCATCTTCATCGAGTGTGCCGTCCAAGGCGAGCCGGTGATAGCCCTTCTCGGTCACGCTCATGGTGACGATACGCACGGCCGCACTAGCCATGGCGGCGACGACGGCCGCGGGATTTTCCGACGCGACCAGCACGCCGGTCAGCGCGCCCATGGCCGTCAAACGCTCGCCAGCGCCGTCACGTTCACCGCAGAGATAGAGCCAGTCCTGCGGTTGCAGCGCGTTGCGCGTGGCGTCACTCCGCAAGCTGACGCCGAGGATTCCCCAGCCTGGATCGTCGGCAAGCAGCGGCTGCGTGTGCCAGGCGACATGCGCTCGCGAAAACGCGCCGAGACCAAGGTGAACGATACCGGTGACGATGCAGCTCGGATCGAAACCAGGCCGCCGCACCGCATTCGGCAGGCGCGTCAACGTCTCGCGAGACAGGCGCGCTGTCGTCATAGCGGCAGCCCTTCGGTCGCAGCAATGGCGGTCATCACGCCACGCAACTCGGCGAGGCCGCGCATGCGGCCGATCAGCGGATAACCCGGATGCGTCTTGCGGCGCCGGTCGTCGAGCAATTCGTGGCCGTGGTCCGGCCGAAACGGAATCCGCCAGTGTTTGTCACCTGCC
>Ga0265313_10000407_pt1 | contig 46145 bp, 46 predicted proteins | sample 4123metaG_FD_203122 | JGI IMG/M metagenome (GOLD analysis project Ga0265313, IMG submission 203122) | Rhizosphere microbial communities from Carex aquatilis grown in University of Washington, Seatle, WA, United States - 4-1-23 metaG | ecosystem: Host-associated > Plants > Roots > Rhizosphere >... | reverse complement strand
GGCCTGGGCATCGAGCGCGCCAAGATCGCGCTGGTGCTCGGGCAGCGTGCGGCGAAGCGAGAGGGCCCTGGTTCGCCGCTCCTCGAGTGGCGCGTCGTCGAGAAACGCGTAAGGCTTGGCATTGAGCACTTCGTGCGCGAATGCGGACGGCTCGGTCGTATCGCGCGCGTGCAGGCGAATGTCGCCGCGCTCCATGCGCTCCAGCAGATGGCCGAGCCGCTCGGCGTCCATCGCTTCGGAGAGGCAGTCGTGCACCGTCTGGCGCACGATCGGGTGGTCGGGAATGGCGATGGGGCCCGTCGCATTTTCCTGACACGCCACCTGCGCGGGGAACACTGCGGCGAGTAGACCGTCGGCACGAATGCGCTGCAAGAACGGCGGAACTTTGCGGCCACGGTCGTGCCGGAGAACGGCAAGCGCCCGCGCCGCGTTCCAACGCCAGCGTGTGCCGAACATGGGAGCGGCAAGGATCGCTTGCTCGAGCGTGCGCCGTAGCTGGTGGCTCTGGACGAAGCGGAAGACGTCCGACAGCGGGAAGCTCTGTGTCGCCCCGATCGACAAGACGATGGCGTCGTCGGTCGCGGCGGCCTGAAGCTCGAAGTCGAACGAGACGCAGAAGCGCTTGCGAAGGGCGAGGCCGAACGCGCGGTTGACCCGGGCGCCGAACGGCGCGTGAATGACGAGCTGCATCCCGCCGCCTTCGTCGAAGAAGCGCTCGAATACGACATCATCCATCGTCGGGACGACTCCGATCGCGTGGCGCTGCGCGGCGATGTAAGCCACGATCTGGGCGGCACCCGCCTGCGGAAGCGCGCACTCGGCCACGAGCCAGGCGAGCGCATCCCTCCCGTCGTTCAGGGCCGTGGCGACGTCGGTGCGCAGCTGGCTCACCTGGGCCGAGAGCTCCCACGTGCGCGAGGGAGCCTCTCCGAGCCAGAACGGCAAGGTCGGCGCTTGCCCGCGTGCGTCCTCCACCCGAATGACGCCGCTTCGCGACTCGACGCGGCGAATCCTCCAAGAACACGACCCCAGAACGAAAACGTCCCCGGCCATGCTCTCGATGGCCCAATCCTCGTTGACCGTTCCGACGAGCGTCTCGTCCGGGTCGAGCACGACGCGATAATCGGCGAGGTCGGGAATGGCGCCGCCATTGGTGAGCGCCACGATGCGCGCTGCCCGGCGCGCGCGGAGCACCCCGTGAATTCGATCGCGGTGCAGCAGGGCCCCGGCGCGGCCCATGCGGGGGGCGAGCCCTTCCGACAACGCTGCGATCAGGTCGTCGAAATCGGAACGGGCCAGGCCCGCGAACGGGGTGACGCCCCGCACGAGGGCGTAGAGGCCATCTTCGGTCCATTCACGCGCGGAGCACTCCGCCACGATCTGCTGGGCGAGAACGTCTAAGGGAGCCTGCGGTGCCTCGACACGGTCGAGCATCCCGGCGCCGACAGCGCGGACGAGGGCGGCGCACTCGACCAGCTCGTCGCGAGTCGTGGCGAAGAGCCGACCGCGCGACGTGCGGTCCAGCGCGTGCCCGGACCGCCCGATGCGCTGCAAGAACGTAGTCACGGCGCGCGGGGATCCGATCTGGCAGACGAGATCGACGGAGCCGACGTCGATCCCGAGCTCGAGCGACCCGGTTGCGACGATCGCCTGCATGTCTCCGGCTTTGAGCCGTTGCTCGATGCGCAGCCTTCGATCTTTGGCGAGGCTCCCGTGATGCGCGGAGACGCGGTCGTCGCCGAGGCGCTCTCCGAGGTGATGGGCCACCCGCTCGGCAGTGCGCCGGGTGTTGACGAAGACCAAGGTCGTCCGATGCGCACGAATGAGCTCGGCCAGGCGATCGTAAATCTCGGCCCACTGCTCGTTCGTGGCCACGGCTTGAAGCTCCGTGCCGCCGACCTCGATCGCGAGGTCTAGGTCGCGCCGATGTCCGACGTCCACGATTGCGCAGTGCCGCTCGGGGCCCGCGAGGAAGCGAGCAGCGGCGGCGACGGGATGGACCGTGGCCGAGAGGCCGATGCGCTGCGGGCGCTGATCGGCGAGAGCATCGAGGCGTGCGAGCGAGAGGGCCAGGTGACTGCCGCGCTTGTCGCGCATCAACGCGTGCAGCTCGTCGACGATCACGGTGCGGACCCGCCGCAACAGAGGCCGGGTGCGCGCGGCGGTCAGCATTAGATACAGCGACTCGGGCGTCGAAATGAGGATGTGGGGCGGCGAACGGACGATGGCGGCCCGCGCGGCGGCCGTGGTGTCGCCGGTGCGGAGCGCCGTGCGAATGGCCGGGAAGCTCAGACCGCGCTCTCGAGCCGCGTCGGCGATGCCTGCGAGCGGCGCGTCGAGGTTCTTCTGAACGTCACTGCTCAGCGCCTTGAGCGGGGAGACGTATACGACCTCCACCCCGTCGCCGAGTTGCCCCGCCTCGGCTCGGCGCGTGAGCGCGTCGAGGCTCGCCAGGAATGCCGCGAGCGTTTTCCCGGAACCCGTCGGCGCCGCGATCAGCGTGTCGTGGCCGGCGAGGATCTCCGCCCAGCCGCGCGACTGTGCGGGCGTTGGGGCGTCGAACGCACGGTCGAACCAGGTGCAAACGGCCGGGTGAAATGAGGACGGCAAAGACATGCGGGCGCAAGCGCAAGTCTAGCCTTACGGTGGACACGTTTCGCGCAGGCTTCGGCCGCCCCGCGGCGTAGCGCGTGGCCACCCAAAGCGCCCCCCAAGAGCAATTCGCAAACCTCTCAGGCGTCGCGGCGCAGGCGGCGGACGCTCGGGGTGCTCGCGTGCGGACCGTCGAGGAGCACGACGATGTACCTGAGCAGCTTGTCGCGCGTGAACGGCTTTTTCAAAAACGCGTTCGCTCCCGCCTCCTCCGCGTTGGCCATGTCCTCGGGCGAGAAGCGGTCGCTGATCATCAAGACGGGCACGGACCGGAGCCGCTGGTCACTCCGAATGTGCTCGCAAAGCTCGAGACCCGATTCGCGGGGCAACGTCATGTCCAGGCAGAGCAGATCGGGCACGCAGTCCTCGAGGAGCTTGAGGGCGCTGTGGTAGTCGGTCGCAAGGTGCACATCGAAGTTCTTCTCGACCAAGCAGCGCCGAATGGCCTCTCGCTGCGTTGGGTGATCCTCCACGAGCACGACGACGCGCTTGCTCTCCACTCGTTTGGTCTCCACTCCGTGCTTCCTCTGGAAATCGCTAGCCGTGCGGGAGCGGCCGCCCCCACTCGGACGACCCTCGTCAGCTTGCACCACGTCCCGTGAGGACGACGGGCACGGTCTTGAGGATCAACTGGAAGTCCTGCGCCAGACTCCAATGGTCGATGTACTGCATGTCGAGGTACATCCATTCTTCGAAGGAGATCTCGTTGCGCCCGCTCACCTGCCAGACGCATGTCAGGCCGGGGCGAACCGAAAGGCGTCGGCGCTGCCAGGCTTCGTATTTCGCGACCTCCGACGGAATGGGCGGTCGCGGGCCCACGATGCTCATCTCTCCGCGGAGTACGTTGATCAACTGAGGGAGCTCGTCGATGCTGTACTTTCTGATGAAGCGACCCACCGCCGTGATGCGCGGATCGCGCTGCATCTTGAAAACGGGCCCCTGCTGCTCGTTGCGAGCCGCCAACTTGGCCTTGAGCTCCTCGGCGTTGGCGACCATCGAGCGGAACTTCAACATGTGGAACCTGCGCCCGTGCAGGCACACCCGCTCTTGCTTGAACAGTAGCGGCCCGCGCGAGCTCAGCTTGATCGCCACCGCGACGACGATCATCAGCGGCGAGAGAAGCGCGAGAGCAGTGGACGAGGCGAGAATGTCGAAGGCCCGCTTGACCGCCTGCTGCAACGGCTTGTGTCGAACACTGAGGTAGTGGACGTATCCGTCCGCCACCGCGCGTTCGTGCTCCGGGCGAGCCCGCCCGAAACGGAAGCCGCACGCGGGAAGCGCGAACGGAATCCCGAACCGTTCCAGCACGCCGATTGCAGCCTGCATCTCCGCGCGGTGCGGATCGCGATTGCTGGCGAGGTACACTTCGCAGACGACGTGCTTCTTCAGCAGGTCTTCCAAGTCGGACGCGGCGCCGAGCACTTCGGCTGGCAGCCGATTGTGGACCGGCTCGTCGCCAAAGCGCAGGAATCCGAAGACGCGGCGGTGGTCGTTCCGGTCGCTGATCTCGAGCGCGGTGTGCCGCCCGAGGGGTCCGCTCCCGACGATCAGCACCTGCTCGGTAGGCAATTCGCGCCGCCGAAGCCAGCTCGTCGTCAACCGCAGCCAAAGGATGGCCGGGACGGCCACGACCATGAAACGTTCGAGATCACTCCCGCGCGCATATGGGCCCACGACCCACCGCAAGGCGGTCATGGCGGCCAGCATGGCGGTCAGGAGCAACATCGTCAGCGCGACGTCGCCAGCGATTCCGCGACCGTTCCACGCGTCGTAGTGATGCAGGACTCTTCCGCCCAGCGTCCAAACCAGCATCGCACCCATCGCCATTCCGGGCAGCACCATCCAGTGCCAGGCCCCCGGCACGCCAGGTGCTTTGGTGGCCACGGCAGACGCCACCATGAGGATAAGGCAATCCCCAACGATGTTCACGTTCTGCACAGTGTGCTTCGTCATGGGCTGTTTATGTAAGTCCCTCAATAGGGAATCAGGTTCGTCAGGCGCCTCCGCGGACCCCGCGCAGAGTCCAGTAGGAGGATCCCACCGAATAGCATGAGGAACGCAATTGTCCAGCTGCGACGGGCCTTGGCACTTTGCCTCGGGTTGCCTCGTGTCACTCTTGTTCTCGTTGCTCGTTGCTGTTCTCGTTGCGCGCGCCACACCCGCCGTTATTCGGCCGGCGGGGCTTTTTCCGCCGCTTTCTCCTTTTCTGCCGTTTCCCTAGTGTCTCCCTAGTGTCGATGTCCCCGGTGTCGTCGGGTCGTGTCGGGTGGTGTCGCGCCTTGCCGCCCGCGTGTCAGCGGCGTTGTCTCGCAACGGCGTTCGGGCTCTCTCTAGTTTGCAGTTCTTTTGCAGTTCATTCGCAATGGTCTTCTTGTCACGCGCTCCTTGCCGCGACCCAGCCCAGGTTCCCGTTCAAGTTTGAATGAACTCCCCGGTTCGAAAAAGGGAGCGCCGCTTTTGAGGCCCCCTGCGCCGCCGCCGGGGGTCCACAGTCCGCCAGCCACCAAGCCTAGGACGAAGAAGCTAGCCTTCGCGGCCTTCCTCTTCGAGCGGACCGAGCACGCCCACAAGCATCTTCAATGCGTCGGGCTCGAGCTGAAGGAACTTCAAGCCCACATCGAAGAGCGCCGGCGCACCTTCGGCCAGGGGCTCAATCCAGACGACTTGCGCCGTGTACGTAACCGGCGTCGCCCCGTCGAGAAAGAACTCTAGCTTGAGGAGCTCGCCGATCTTCAGCCGGTCGTCGCTGTAAATTCGGACCCCGCCCAAGCTAAGGTCGATAGGCTGACGCTGCCGTGCCAAAAACCCCATGCCGGCTGGCCGGCAGTAGAGCGGTGCACGGATCCGCCTGTACTTTCGTCGCTCTTCACCGGACAAAGTTTGCCTAGGTGTTAGTTTTCGCATAACTCGCAGCGCTTGCAAGGGGAGACGGCGCACAACGCGCTCGACCGCGGTTTTGCCAGCGCCGCGCCGCCTGCATCTGCCGGCAGAATTTGTGCCGAGCGGTACTAGCCCGCTTGCTGCCGCATCTCCTTATTCGGCATCCGGCATTCGTCATCGCCCGCGCGTTGCGATACAGCCAAAAGGCCTTGAATCCTCGGGCCGTCAACATGTTCGGCGCTCTGGCGGCAGAAAAGCGGTAGGCTAGGGCAGCAATTCGCCGCAGGTGCCGATGGCTGTATCCGCCAACGTCCTACGTGTGTCCACGACGCTTCGCCTCGGCGAGCGAGTGCTCGTCCGGTGCGACGACGGTCTTCTGGCAACCGAGAACGTGCTTTTCGACAGCACGGACATCGTGCTCCATGCCACCGACCCCGTGACGGTCCGCGAGACCGGGTACATCACGACGGCGCGCGATGCGCTCGCGCGCCTTGCCAAGGCGGGCGTCACACTCGAGCTCGCCGAGGAGGCGGCGCGCGCGATTTCGCCCGACGTGGTCGCGTCGTTCGCACGCAGCAGCGCGCTCGCCTCGATCGCCCCGGAGCTCGGCGCGTGCGAGCTCTTCGACGGTGCCGTGTACCGAGCAGCGACCAACACGTACGAAGGCGCCTGGCTGGACCTGCAGGGGCTCGCGGCTGCCGTTCACCGGCGCGGCGCGACGGCGGTTCTTCAAGCGCTCCATCTCGCCGCAGCCTTGAACGAAGTGACGGCGAGCACCACGCTGCACCTGTCGACGGCGAGTGCGACGCGCGACCGCCGGCCCGGCGAGCGCACGCATCGCAACGTCGTGCTCGAGGACGCGAGCGCGCTCCCGAGTGCCATCCGAGAGCTCATGTCGAATCCGCGTCGGGTCGACCTCGACGCCCGGCGCGACCGGGTCGTCCGCGATACGCTCCTCGCGCGGGTGCGCGAGCGCGCAACTCCGGACGCCGGGCCGAAACTCAGGGCCCACCTCGCGCGGCTCGAGAGCGCGCTCGCCGCGGTGCAGACGCGATCGACCGGGCCTCTGGCCGACCCTGAGCTCTGGGCGATCGAACAGCAGCTGGCCGCAGGCGATGCCCGCGGCGTTACCGAGCACATCGACGAATTGGAGCGCGCCCGCGGCAGTAGCGCGGCCCTTCGGTACTTGCGAGCGCGCGCGGCGCTCGTCGGTGGCAACGAGCCGCCCAGCAGCGTCGCGCAGGCGCTTTCGGCCATTGCAAACGAGGACGGAACTTTCCACGAAGCGGAGCTCGGCGCGGCGCGGACGTGGCTCGCCGCGGGCGAGCACGCGTACGCCCGTCACTTCGCGCGGCGTCTCGCAGAAGACGTGACGGCCCGCGACAGCGAGCGCGTGATCGCGCTCGAGATCCTCGATGCCACGTCCGCGACGACGCGCTCGCAGCCCCCGCCGCAAGTGATCGCTCACGGCGCCGGCTCTTCCGCTGCCGATACGCGCGCGCAAGGCCAGTCCCCTCCCCCCCCTCGGCCTCCGTCCCCTGAAGTGCGCCTCGCGGACCCGCGCGAGGAGTGGCGTGGCCCCAGTGCCAGCTCGCCGGTGCCGTTCGCGAAATCGTCGCCGGCCGCCCGGTCGTTTCCAGCCTATCCCGCTGAGGTTCTTCCGACGGAGCTGCCTCCCCGTGGAGCGATTCCGCGCGGTGCGTCGCTTCCGCCCATCGCCACCATGCCGCCCCCGGCGGCCGCGGGCGAGGCGCGCCCCATCGAGCGAGCAGGAGGCGCGCGCGTCCGCTACGAGGCCGAGATCGTCGAATCATTGGCGCTCCCCATGGGTGCCAGCGAGGACATCTTGGCCGTCGGCAACTGGCCGACCACGCCGCTGCAGGCACGCACGGCGATGACCCGGCTCGCCCGCTCCCTCGCGCGCGATTTCCGCCTCTGGTACGGCACCACGCTCCGCTGCAACGTCCTCGCGGTCGACGCGATGCAGCGCCACCTCGCGCAGCGCTATGCGGGGGCCACGCTCGAAGATCCGAAAGTTGTCGCCGAGCTTCAGCGGCACGGGGCGCTGCTCAGTGAGATCCTGGCGCGCTCGCTGGGCGGCGATTGGGTCGACATCGCACCGACGGAGCCCGGCTACTGGGCGATGTTCGTGCCGCCGGCGACACGTTGCTGGCCGATCGGCCGCGTGTACCGCTTCCTCGCCCTCGGACAGTCCGAGCGCGACCTGGTGAGCTACTACCTCGACCTCGAGGCGCGCCGGAGGCGCTGAGGGGCCCGTTGCCCCCTATCGCGCCGCCGCTTCGCTCGCCACACGCGGCGCGAGAAATCGGTCCAAGCTGCGACGAATCGACGCGACCCCGTAGCCGTGCTCCACCGGCACGTACGGCACGTCGCGAGCGGCGCATGCTTGGGCGAGCTTTTCGTTCGTCGCGTGCGACATGAACCGGAGCAGCGCGATCACCAAATCGTAACCGCCGGAGGTGATCCGGGCCTCTGCGCTCTGCGCCTTCCGCGGATCGTCGGCCGACCACACCAGCTCACCCATGGCGAAGGCGCGCTCGACGCGCACGCGCGCGCTCTCGCGCGGGGCGCCCCCGACCATGAGCACGGTCCGATTGCGCACGAAATGCCAGAGGGGCCACTCGGGTTCGGGACCCGGCGTCTCGCGCTCTTCTTCTTCGTCTTCCGGCTCCACGCTGCGCCGACTCTGCACCGGCGCGCTCCGGGAGATCGGGGCGTCGTCGTCGTCACGCGCAAGCCGATTCCAAAGGTGGTGCGCGTCGGCGGCCCAAGTGCCCCCTTTCGGCTCGTGATCGCGGCTCAGCCCGTACACTGCGCCAGGCCGGTGCTCGCGGGTATAGTCGCGGATGATTCCCAGTAGGCGTCCGACCCGCTCGCGCATGAGCAAATCGCCGCCGGCCGCCGACCGCACGGCGTTGAGCCGAGCCGTCAACAAGCGCAGGTACGATCGCTGCACGTCGTTGGGCAGGAGGCGCACTTCGCGAAGCGTGTCCTCCGACGTGCCCTGCTCGATCCGGTCGGTCTCGAGCTCCCGTTCTTGGGGGCCCAGCTCATCCGGCGGCGGTCCGACGCGATCGAGCAACGCGTGGAGCACGACCGCGACGGAGACCGGGGCAGCCACCGCGCGCTCGCGATACCGAGCCGCCCATTGGCGGACGTCGTTCTCGCTGACCGTCGGCGCACCGACCAGAACCGCTGCCGCCGGAGCCGACGTGGGCCCGGAGACCGCTGCGGCGACTCCGGACGACGGGCGCAGCGCACGAGAGAGCGCCTCCTCTCCCACGCGCCGCAGCAATCGTTCGTGCTGCGACCAAAGCTCGCCCAGCAAGTCCGACGCAGCCGGCGCCCGCTCCGGATGATTCGCAAAGGCCGCGTACAACTTGGATAGGAACTCGTGGATTCGCACGAGCTCGGGCAGAGAGTCCGAGTCATCCGCGCCGCCGTCCCCGTGCGGCTCGTCGAGGAAAGCGTTCAACCGCTCCGAAAAATCCACCGTGCGATCGAGACTAGCGCGTGACGTACTAGTGTCGCCAGGGGCACAGACCCGTGAGCGCCGCGGACGATTTCTTTGGGACCCTCGCGATCTCTCGCGTCAAGGTGCGTCCCCCCCAACGAGTGGACTGAGCGAACGTTCACGAACATTCCTTAGGGGTGCGATGCCATCGTCACGAAGACCGCGCAATCAAGGACCGTGCCTCGGCGGCTGCCGGCCTTTCCGCCCCGTCTTCTGCTGGTGCTGGCGGCGAGTTCGCTGCTCGTCGCCATCACGCTGATCACGCCTATCGCCCGAGGGGGTGGCGATGGAGACGGACGCGTCGTGGGCAGCGTCTTTTTCGTCGCCAAGAGCGAGAACAAGAATCAAGTCCACTACGGCATTCATCTCGACCCGGCGTGCAGACCCGTCGGGAACGCGCCCATCTTCGCGTATTGGCGACTGCTCGAGCGCGGGCCGTTCGCCACGGAGCCGCTCCTGGCCCGAGAGGAGCCCGCGTATGGCGTGCAGACGCAGCGCACCCTGAAGCGCAGCGAGCAAGGAGGAAGCGTGCTGATCACGCTGAATGCCTTGCCGAAGCGGCCCATCGTGATCGATTCGACGGCGACCGGCGCGACGTGCACCGCGACGGCACAGGCGATGATCGGGGGCGTACCCGCGTCCCTCGTGAGCGTTTTCGTGCAGCTTCGATGGCCCTTCGGGGTCGACTCGTTGCTGCTGGCGGGACGGGTCACCCTCGATGGACACGTCGTGCGCGAGCGGGTCGAAAACTGATCGAGAGCCTACTCGATGGCGACGCGCATGACCTCGAAGGGTGCGGCGACCCGCAGCCAAAGCTCGAACGCCAGCGCCCCCTGTCGAGCGAGCATGCCGAGCCCATTGTCGCAGCGAACCCCGCGCACGCGCGCGGCACGAAGAAACGGGGTGTCACGAGGAGCGTAGACCACGTCGATCGCGACGGCAGCGTCCGGAAGCGCGCTCCATGCCACGACGTCTGCGACGGTCTCGCCCGAATCGGCTCCCTTCATTCCCGCACTCGTCGCTTGCACGATGGCGATGGTTCCGGACTCGGTCGACTCCGATGCCCGCCACGGCTGCGCGGTCACTGGCGCCGGGGCCTCGCTGACGAAGCGGTCGCGACGAACCGGGTCCTCGAAAGCCCGCGCTCGAACGACGATCTCGCGCACGCCGATTTGGGCGAGCGCGGAGACGGCCGCTCGCGCCGCCCCCCCCGAGCCGAGGACAAGGCCCCGCCCCTGGGCCCAGGGGGCGCGCGAGCCTTCGAGCCTCCAGAGCTCGGCAGCCAGCGCCGGTGCGTCGGTGTTGTGGCAAATGACCCGGCCGTCTTCGGAACGGACCAGCGTATTGGCCGCACCGATCGTTCGCGCGGTCGCGTCGATCTCGTCGACGAGCGCCACGACCCGCGCCTTGTGCGGAACGGTGACGTTGAGGCCGTCGAACGCACCGCTGCGAAGCGCCTCGACGACGCCTGGGAGCTCGCTCGCCGTGGCGCGCACCGCCTCGTATGTGTGCGGAAGCCCAAGGGCGCGGTATGCCGCCGCGTGCATCGCAGGGCTTCGCGAATGCGCCACCGGGTCGCCCACGACCGCGAACCGACGCCGGGTCACTCGGGCCCGCCCGCGCCTGCGAGCCCCGCGCCAACGGGCTCGACGGCCGTGACTCGCGCGTGAATGCGCGCGTCGCGCACGCGGACCTGGATCGCATCGCCCGCGCCCACGTCGGTGACCGCGCTCACGGCTCGACCGTCGTCACGGGTCGCGATCGAGTAGCCGCGCGCGAGCACCTTCAGCGGGCTGAGAGCGTCGAGGCGCGCCGTCGCCTGACGCAGCGATCCGGCGCGGCGCTCGTGCGACGCGCTCCACAGGCCGCTCAAACGGTGACGAAGTCGCGTCACTTCGGATCGCTCCCGGCCTATGACGGCGCGCGGATGGAGATACGCGAGGCGGTGCTGCGCGCGGGCGACGGCGTCGCGGCGCCGCGCGATGGATGCGCGCGAACATGAGGCCAGTCGTGCGACTCGGTCGTCGAGCGTCTGTTGGTGCGCGGCGATCGCCAACCGCGGGTCGCCCAATCGCCGCGCCAGGCGCGCGAAGGCGACGTGCCCCTCCGCCAGTCGCGTCCGCATCGCGCGGGTGAGGTGCAGAGCGGTGCGCCGCAGCAACTCGCGCCGCGCCGCCCGATCGGGGACGACCATCTCGGCGGCCTGGGACGGTGTCGCCGCGCGCGCGTCCGCGGCGAAGTCGACCAGCGTGACGTCGACGTCGTGGCCGACGGCGCTGACCACCGGCACGCGGCAGGCGGCGACCGCCCGCACGACCGCCTCTTCGTTGAACGCCCCAAGGTCGTCGGCCGACCCGCCCCCGCGACCCACGACGATGACATCGACGTCGTTCATACGCTGGAGCTGCGAAAGTGCGCGGCAGATCGACTCCACTGCGCCGACCCCCTGCACCTGCGCCGGCGCCAGCAGGATGCGCGCGCCCCCGCGCCGGAACGCCACCCGGCACACGTCGTGGATGACCGCTCCGCCGGGACTCGTCACCACGCCGATGACGCGGGGCTCGCTCGGCAGCAGCCGCTTGCGCTCAGGAGCGAAGAGCCCCTCGGCGGCGAGCTTCGCCTTTAGCTTCTCGAGCGCCTCGAGCAGCGCTCCACGGCCAACCGCCTGGGCTCGATCAGCGACGAACTGTAGGCGCCCACGAGGCGCCCAGAACGTCGGCTTGCCCCGCAGACGCACGCGGGCTCCGTCGGTGCAGAGCGCACGCACGCGGGGCGTGACCGACGAGCGGTACACGACGACGTCGATCGCAGCGTCTTCTCGCTCGTCTTTCAGGCAAAAGTAGAGGTGCCCGCTCGGCACGTGCCGGGCGTCGGCGACTTCACCCTCGACCCAGACCGCCCTCGCGAAGGACTCGTCGACCGCGCCTCTGATGGCCCGGTCGAGCTCCGCGACGCTGAGTGGCCGCGGCTCTTCGTCCGCGGGCGGTCTGGCGGGCGTGAAGTCGAAGGAGAGCGAGCGGTCGTCGGGCATCTTCCCCACTCTACGCCAGACGGAGTACACGTCAGAATGCGCCGAGATGAAAGCACTTCGAAAAGTCCTGGTCGCGAACCGCGGTGAAATCGCCGTACGTGTCATGCGTACGCTGCGCGAAATGGGCATTGCCGCCGTCGCCGTTTACTCGGAGGCCGATCGGGGCGCCCTTCATGTGCGGATGGCCGACGAGGCGTACCCGATTGGTCCGCCTCCGGCCGCGGAGAGCTACTTGCGCGTCGACGTCATTGTCGACGTCGCTCGCAAGAGCGGCAGCGACGCCATTCACCCAGGGTATGGCTTTCTCAGTGAGAACCCTCTCTTGCCCGAGGCGTGCGAGCGCGCCGGCATCACCTTCATCGGCCCCCCCGCGAGCGCGATGCGCGCGATGGGAAGCAAGACGGCAGCGCGGGACAAGATGGTCGAAGCCGGGGTCCCGGTCGTCCCCGGGGCACGGTGCAAGACGAGCGACGAAGCCTCCGCCGCCGCCGCGCGTCTGGGCTACCCCGTCATGATCAAAGCCGCCGCGGGTGGCGGCGGCAAGGGCATGCGGCTGGTGGCCGACGCGGGTCAGCTGGCGAGCGCTTGGGAACGGGCGCGCAGCGAGGCGAAGAAGTTCTTCGGCGACGACGAGGTCTACATCGAGAAGGCGCTCACCCGCCCTCGGCACGTCGAGATCCAAGTCCTCGGCGACCGCGAGGGGCGAATCGTGCACGCGTTCGAGCGCGACTGCTCGATTCAGCGCCGCCATCAGAAGGTCATCGAAGAAGCGCCGGGCCCGGCCGTCTCGCGCGAGCTCGCGGCGCAAATGGGTGCGATCGCGGTGCGAGGTGCCGCGAGCGTCGGATACTACAGCGCCGGCACGTTCGAGTTTCTCCTCGCGGCGGATGGGACCTTCTATTTTCTCGAGATGAACACGCGGCTTCAGGTCGAGCACCCGATCACCGAGCTTGTCACCGGGCTGGATCTCGTGCGCGAGATGGTGCGGATCGCACAAGGCGAGCCGCTGGGCTTCGAACAGCAGGACCTGGCCATGCGTGGCGCGGCGATCGAGTGCCGCGTTTATGCCGAGGATCCCGCCGCGGGCTTTCTGCCTTCCCCAGGCGTCATCGACGAGCTCGTCGTTCCGGCGGGCCCCGGAGTGCGCGACGACGGTGGCGCGTATCCCGGCTGCACGATATCGAGCCACTACGACCCGCTCATCTCCAAACTGAGCGTGTGGGCGCCGACGCGCGCGAGGGCGATCGCACGGATGAAGCGCGCGCTCTCGGAATATGTCGTGACCGGCATCCGCACGAACCTCGCGTTTCACCAGCAGGTGATGCGTCATCCCGAGTTCGTCGACGGGCGGTACGACACCGCGTTCATCGAGTCTCACCGCGACGCGCTGCTCGAACCTCCGGCGCTCTCTCCCGAGAGGCGCGAGGCCATCGCGGTCGCGGTCGCGATCGCGGGCTCGCGCATGGAAGCGGCAGCCATGCACGGGCGCACCCTCGACGGCCAGCCAGCAGGAGGCCCCACGTTGTCGCCGTGGGTCGCGCACCACCGCGCGCGTCGGGCGCCGTCGTGAACCGGCCGCGACGGCGTTCCATGGACCCCTGCCCCGTGTGCTAAGCCGTCGCCCTCCGATGCCGCGATTCTACATCACGACACCCATCTATTACGTGAACGACGTGCCGCACCTGGGCACGGCGTACACCACGATCATCGCCGACGCCTTGCGCCGCTATCATCTTTTGCGAGGGCACGAGACCCGGATGCTGACCGGAACCGACGAGCACGGGCAGAAGATGGAACGCGAGGCGCAGGCGCGAGGGGTGTCGCCGGCGCAGTTCGTCAAGGGGATGAGCGACCGCTTCGAGGCGGCGTGGCCGAAGCTCGAGGTGCGCCCGGACGATTTCATCCGAACGACGCAGGAGCGCCACAAGCGTTCGGTGCAAGACCTCTGGCGGACCATCGAGAGCAAAGGCGATCTCTACGAAGGCACGTACGACGGTTGGTACTGCTACGGATGCGAAGGGTACAAAACGGAGAAAGATCTCCTGCCCGGCAACGTCTGCCCTCTTCACAACAGGCCTGTCGAGTGGCTGAAGGAGGAGACGTACTTCTTCCGATTGTCGAAGTACGCCGCGAGACTCCTTGACCACTATCGGGAGAATCCAGGCTTCATCGAGCCCGAGGGCCGGCGCAACGAGGTCGTGAGCTTCATCGAAAACGGCCTCAAAGATCTGTCCGTGTCGCGGACCAGCTTCACGTGGGGAATCCCCGTCCCCGGCAATCCGAAGCACGTGATGTACGTGTGGTTCGACGCCCTCGCGAACTATTGGACGGCGCTGCAAGACAGCGCTGACCATAAGAGGTTCTGGGACGACGCGGAAGTTATCCACTTGGTCGGAAAGGACATTCTTCGGCAGCACGCGGTGTACTGGCCGGCGTTCTTGATGAGCGCGGGGATGCGACTGCCCAAGACGGTGTTCGCCCACGGGTTTCTGAGGTTCGGCGGGCAGAAGATGAGCAAATCCCTCCGGAATGCCGTCGACCCTATCGGGATCGCGCGCGCGTTCGGCGCGGCGATCCAAGGGGGGGATTCCGCCGGTGCGGACGTTTTGCGATACCAGTTGCTGCGCGCAATCGCGTTCGGACAAGACGGCGACTTCGATCTCGGAGCGATGGTCGAGCGGTACAACGCCGACCTCGGGAAGAACCTCGGCAATCTGCTCGCGCGCACGCTGGGGCTCTGCACGAAGATGACCGGCGGCCACGTGCCGCAGCCGGGAGAGGCCACGGCGCTCGAGAGAGAGCTCTTCGTCGCGATCGAGACGCACTGGGTCGACGCGCTCAGCGCGTGGGATCGTATCGAGCCGCATCGGGCCCTCGAGCGGATATGGGCGATTTCGTCGTTGGCCAATCAGTACGTGGACCGGGCATCTCCCTGGGCGGAAGAGAAGAAAGGCAACCGCGCGCGCGTCGAGACCATCCTGCATACGCTCGTCTCGGTGCTCGGGGCGCTCTCGGAGCTCGTGTGGCCGGTGCTGCCGAAGAAGAGCGAAGAGATGCGCACGCAGCTCGGGCTCGGTCCTCTCGTACCCAGCGAGGGCATGGACCGGCTCAGGCCCGGCGTGAAACCGCGGAAAGCCGGCGAGGCGCTCGCGCCCGGTGCGCCGCTTTTCCCGACGCTGGACGAAGCCGCGACCCGCGCCCTCGTTGACGCGCTGACGCCCCGCATGGACGAGGCGGCGGCCGCGGCCACTGCATCGGCGACCACCACGGCCGCGTCCAAGACCACCACCGCGACTACAACCGCGACCGCGACGGCGACCGCGGCCAACGCCGTCACGTACGATCAACTCTCTCTGGTCGACCTGCGCGTCGGCGTCGTGCGGACCTGCGAGCGCGTCCCGAAGAAGGACAAACTCCTCGAGCTCACCGTCGACGTCGGCGAAGCGGAGCCGCGAACGATCGTGGCCGGGCTCGCCCTCTCCTTTCAGCCGGAGCAGCTCGTAGGTAGGCGCGTCGTCGTGGTGGCCAACCTCGCCCCGCGCGACTTCGGCAAAGGACTCGTATCCCGCGGAATGCTTCTCGCCACTGGGCCGAGCGACAAGCTGCTGCTCGCGACCGTCGAGGGGGATGTCGCGCCAGGGGCCCGGCTCAAATAGCCGCTCGGCCGGTCAGAAGTAGCCGAGCAGCCCCGCGGTCGCGCCGAAGAAGAAGACCGACGACGACGCCGAATTGGTGCGCGACAAGCCGGTATTGAGGTCGGTCTCCTGGGAGTGACCGCCGGCGAGCGGGATGTCGGCCGTGAGCCCCGCCGTGATGCCCAGGTGCGGAATTGGTGTGATGACGAGTTGCGGGTCGAGATCCAGGGCACCCTGGTTCGTGGAGCTCGTCACCGTGGTTCCTGCGTTGGTCGTCTTGGAGGTCGCGACGTAGTACGAGAGCCCTCCGCGGAGCCAGAGCGAAAAGAGGTCCGAAAGCGCCAGGACGTAGCCTGCGCGCGGAGCAACTCCGAAGACGAACGACGACGGGTTGTCGTTGCTGGCCGTCACCGTTCCGCCCGCGACGGGGGTCGTGTCGGTGCTGTTGTTCCCCCCGAGCGTGAAGAAGACGACGATGTCTCCACCGACGGTCACGTTCGGAAAGAGGACGTAGTCGAAGCCCACGCGAGGGACGGTGAAGAACGACGTCTGTAGCGGCGCGATCGCGTCCCCCGGAGCACTGGAGCCCCACAAGAGCGAGATCGCAGTTTGGTTGTAGACGGCAACCTGCTTGCTGATTCCCGCCATTGGAAACACGTTGTCCTGCGAGACATGCGTGTACGAGAACAACGGAAACAGCCGATCCGCGCTGACGATGAACTCCCCCCGCTGCCCGAGCGGGCCCCGAGCCTGCGCGCGCGCCAGTGACGCCGCCAACAGCACACCCAGTCCCGCTGCGACACCTGTCAGCCTTCGAATCATGCGGGTGACCTCCTGGGGGCGAATCTACCCGGTGACGCGCGCCGGGGTCGAGTTTGCGTCGCAGATGCGACCGAGGACGAGCGGGCGCTCCTCCGGCGGCGACGCCCCGATCGCGAACGCCGCGCGCACGCGATCGACGATCTCGCCCGCGTCACTGCGGCGGCGCACCCGCAACCGCGCCAGTGGCGTGCCGCGCACCACGCGCGCACCCGGTTTCGCGTCGACCAGGATGCCGACTCCGTGGTCGACCGCCTGGTCTGCCCGAGTACGCCCCGCCCCCATCGCCACCGCGGCGAGGCCGATCCCGAGCGCATCCACGCGTGTGACGAAGCCCTCCGCCGGGGCGCCGACGATCACTTCGTCCGCCGCCACCTCCAGGCGCTGCCTGTCGGCCACGACGCGCGGGTCGCCCCCCTGCGCCTCGATCATCCGCTCTGCCGTGCGCGCCGCCGCGCCGCTGGCAATCGCGTAGAGGAGCTGCGCGCGCGCGTCTTCTTCGGCGGTCGCCCGGCCGCCAAGAACGAGCATCTCCGCTCCGAGACGCAACGTGCACTCGAGGACGTCCGGCGGACCGCTGCCGGCGAGGACGTCTAGGGCCTCGCGGGTCTCGACCGCGTTGCCCACAGCTCGGCCGAGCGGCGCGTCCATGTCGGTCAGGAGCGCGACGATGCTCTTGTGTGCGCGCGCGCCGACGCGCACCAGCGCATCGGCTAGGGCCCGCGCGTCCTCCTCGTTCCTCATGAACGCGCCGCGCCCGACTTTGACGTCGAGCACCAGCGCGTCGATCCCCTCCGCTAACTTCTTCGAGAGGATGGACGCCACGATGAGCGGAATGCACTCTACCGTCGCCGTCACGTCGCGGAGCGCATAGATGCGCTTGTCCGCGGGCGCGATCTCCGCCGTCTGCCCGATCATGCAGCACCCGACGTCGCGGACGATGCGCGCAAAGTCATCTGCGTCGATCTGCGTTCGGAAGCCGGGGATGGCCTCGAGCTTGTCGAGCGTTCCCCCCGTGTGCCCCAGACCGCGCCCGCTCACCATTGGGACCGGTACGCCGCACGCCGCGACCAGCGGCGCGAGGGCGATCGAGACTTTGTCGCCGACACCTCCGGTCGAGTGCTTGTCTACCTTGACGCCCGGAACACCCGACAAGTCAATCGTCCGTCCGCTATGGAGCATCGCGTCGGTCAGGGCAGCGGTCTCCTCGTCGTCGAGCCCGCGGAAGAAGACCGCCATCAGCCACGCCGTCATCTGGTAGTCGGCGAGGTCGCCGCTGCTCAGGCCCCCGACGAGGCGCGCGATCTCGTCGTTCGCGAGACGCAGGCCGTCGCGCTTGGCGGCAATGAGCTCGACCAGGGTCCGTGTGGCCACGAGGCGAAGCCATACCACCCGCTGCCAATCGGTTGCTATCGTGCGTGCATGGGCGCTGCCGTCCCGAAGACCTGGAGGCGCGCTCCCTCGCGTGCCTTCATGCCGCTCTTTGTGGCGGCGTGGTGGACGACACTCGCTGGGTGCTCGACGAGCGAGGCATCCCCTCCGCCGTCGGCGTCCACGACGACGTCCGCGATCGCGACCACGTCCACGACCGCGATCCCGTCGGCCTCCATGTCCACACCGCCGGCCGCGAAGCCCCCGCCCACATGCGGCGACAAGCCCCTTCCCTTCTGCCCCCTGAATGCCTGGATGAAAGCGAATACGGCGGCGGCGATGAGCGCGCGCGACTTCGTCGCCCTCGTCGCCGCCCTCGACCGGGTCGCCGCCTTCTCGCCGACCGGCTACCCGAACTGGGGGTCGATCGCGAGCGACGGGGCTAGCGCCGCTCGCGTCGAGAACCTCGACGCCGTCAAGGCATCTTGCCGCGGATGCCACAGCCAGTACCGGGACCGCTACAAGAGAGAGATGCGCGACCAGAAGCTGCCTCTTTGAGCTTCGCAGCTTCGCCGATGCGTCCGCCCGATGCCCATCCGTCCCCTTCCACGTCCCAAGGCTCCTCGCGTCGGCCGGCCGACCGGGAAATTCACGCAGCACCGCAGGCTCGATCTGCTTCGCGAAAAGCTCGAGGCGCACGCGGCCGGCCTGACCCTCGAGGAGATAGCAGGGATGCTGCGCGTCACGACGCGCTCCGCGCGCCGCTATTTGCGCGAGCTAGCCCTGGTCACGGAGCTCGAGTCGATCGCCGTCCGCCCCGGCGCGGCGCACCTCTGGCGAATCAAACCGAGCGAGCGCGGTCGGAGCGTCGCGCTCCGGCGCACCCAGGCCTACGCGCTTCTGGCGACACGGGGTGTCTTCGACGTGCTCAAGGGCTCCGCGCTCTTCGACGAGATCGACGTGGCGATGCGCCAAGTCGAGCAGGTCGCGCGCCGGCCGCTCGTCCGCGCTGCCGTGCGCGGCGACATCGCCAGCCACGCGCGTCTCGAAGACCGCTTCGCGTACGTGCCGCCGGTCGCGCGCGGATACGCGAATCGCAGCGAGGACGTGGACGCGGCATTCCAGGCGATGGCCGAGCTCAGTGTCCTCACATTTCGCTACCGCGACAGCGCGGGAAAGGAAGCGCGCGTCACCGCACACCCCTACGCGCTCGTCATTCACGGCGGCGCGATCACGTGCGTCGCCCGCGACCTCGAGAGGGGCGTGACCCAGGCCTTCGGGTTCGATCGAATGAGCGAGATAGCGACGGACGCGGGCGGTCCCTTCGAGCTGCCGGCGGACTTCTCGATCGCCGACTGGCTCCAAGGCGACTTCGGCCTCGCCCGCGCGGCGCGGTCGATCAAGCTCCTCATCGAGTTCGAGCCACGCGCCGCCGACACCGTGCGCGCGCGGCGCGTGCATCCGTCGCAGAGGCTGGCGGTCGCCGCCGACGGGCGGGTGCGCGCGTCGTTGAGCATCCCGGACACCCCCGAAGTGCTGGCCGCGCTGCGGAGTTGGATTCTCGGGTTCGGCTCCGCCGCTCGGGTCCTCGAGCCGCGCGAGCTCGCCGAAGAGATTGCGGGCGAGCTCCGCGCTGCGGCCGACCGCTACTAGGGAGAAACGCGCGCTAAGCTTGTAGGAACGCCATGTCCACGCAGCCGCTTCCGATCCTCGCCGACGTGCAGCCCATCGCGGCGAAGAAGCCACCCGTCGAGCCGTCGTCGCTCGCTCACAAGGATCTACGCCGCGGGGCCTGGTGGCAGCGGATACCGGCGTACCGCAGCGTCGACGAAGCCACGTTCCTCGACCACGCCTGGCAGGCCAAAAACTCGATCACCAAAGTAGCGAAACTGGTCGAGACCATCCAGGAAATGGTCCCCGCCGGGTTCGTCGAAGACCTGGAGAGCGGGATGACGCGCGCGCCAATGAGCGTGCGCGTCAGCCCGTACATCGTTTCGTTGATCGACTGGGAGCGCCCCTACGAGGACCCACTTCGCACGCAGTTTTTCCCCCTGGCGTCGCGCCTTCTTCCCGACCATCCCAAGCTGGGGCTCGACACGCTCCACGAGCAGGCCGACGCGCCCGTCTCCGGGCTGACGCATCGCTATACGGACAAGGCGCTGTTTCTGCCCCTCGACACTTGCCCCGTGTACTGCCGCTTCTGCACCCGATCGTACGCCATCGGACTCGACACCAACGAAGTCGAGAAGGTGCACCTGCGGCCCAACGAAGAACGCTGGCGCCGCGCGTACCAATACATCGCGTCGCGCCCGGAGCTCGAAGACATCGTGATCAGCGGGGGGGACGCGTACCAGCTTCGTGCACAACACGTGCAGGAGATCGGCGAAGCGCTCCTCGCCATCCCCAACGTGCGGCGAATGCGCTTCGCGACCAAGGGCCCGGCGGTCATGCCGATGAAGATCCTCACGGACGTCGCCTGGGTCGACGCCCTGACGCGCGTCGTGGAAAAAGGGCGCAAATGCGGCAAAGACGTGGCGCTCCACACGCATTTCAACAGCCCGAACGAGATCACCGGCATCACCGAGGCCGCGATGCGGCTGCTGTTCGAGCGCGGCATCGTCGTGCGAAACCAGAGCGTGCTCATTCGCGGCGTCAACGACACGGTCGAGACGATGGCCCTGCTCGTCAAACGCCTCGGGCACGTCTGCGTTCACCCGTATTACGTGTACGTCCACGACATGGTCCGCGGGGTCGAAGACCTTCGGACGAGCGTCGACACAGCGCTGCACGTCGAGAAGCACGTGCGGGGCATCACGGCTGGCTTCAACACGCCGACGTTCGTAGTCGACGCGCCTGGGGGCGGCGGCAAGCGCGACGCGCACTCGCACGAGTACTATGACCGCGACACCGGGATCAGCGTGTTCGCCGCGCCGAGCGTGAAGCCTGGCCAGCTCTTCACCTACTTCGACCCGCTGCATCAGCTGTCGACGCACCAGCAGCGCCGGTGGGCCGACCCGGAGGAGCAGCAGGTGATGGTCCAAGACGCGCTGAACAAGGCGCGAATTCGAGGCCGCTAGAGCAGGGCGGTGTCTCCTGCGGTCAAGTACGCGAATGAGGGAGCGCGCTATCGAGCCAGGGCGGCTTCTGGATACTGGAGCCGGAGCTGCACATCGATGCCGTTCGCTTCGTCGCTCTGCCCGAGCGCGCGGAGTGCCTGCTCCTCGACCGCGAGCTCCTCTGGGGCGAGCTGTCGCGACGGCAATGCGCGTGCGGACCGGATCGCGCGCAACGCGGTTCGAGGATCGGCGCGCCCGAGCGCGCTACGCGCTTCGGCCACCAGGGAAGCTTCGCGCGCGAGCGCATCTTCGTGCAGGGCGCGCTTGGCGTGCGAGGGCCTCGCCCGGACGGGCGTCGTCGGCTTCGCCGAAGACGTGACCGCGTCCGGACCCACACCTGGAGCGGCGGTCGGCGCGGAGATCCACACCGCCTCCCGGCTCGTGGATCGCGCCGGAAGGTCTTGCACGGGCAACGCAACCGCCGGCGTCCGAAGGGCCGACGGTAGCGCCGGCGCGGGTCCGAGCTGAAGGAGCGCGGTCGCGAGCCCCACCGCGACAGTCCCGCCGAAGAGCGTCCCGATGGCGAGCAGCTTGGTCGCACTCGCTCCGCTCGTGAGCACGGCGCTCGCCGTGGCACCCGACGCTCCTGCCACGGCGGCACACCCGACGGCTCCGGACACTCCCGACCAGATTTTCGCGCGGGCCGCCGCGCCGGGCACGTCGGCCTTTGCGGCCTCGAACAAATTCTTCGTCATCGCCGACAAGCGCAGGTCATTCATCGCTCGCCTCCTTGGCGCGCGAGCGCCGACTCAAGCTCCAAGCGGGCTACCCGCAGGCGCGAGTACACCGTATTGAGAGGGATGGAGAGCACCTGAGCGATTTCGGGTGCTGTCATCTCCTCGATTTCGTGAAGAACGAGAACGGCGCGGCGGCCGACGTCGATCGTCTCGAGCGCCGCGTCGAGCTGCCACAGCGCCTCTCTCCGCGCGAGCGCGTCGCCCTGCGTCGGATCGACGCTCGCCCGGGCCGTCGCGTCACCGCCGTCGGGGTCCTCGGGGTGGCGTCGGCGATGGCGGCGGGCGTCGCTGGCCACCCGCAGAATGATCTGGAAGAGCCACGCGCGCGGCCCGTGCCCTCGGTCTTCGAACTCGTCGAAACGGCGATGGGCCACGACGAAGACCTCCTGGGTGCGGTCTTCGGTCTCCGACTCCGGCACGCCGAGGCGCCGGAGGTTGCGCCATACGAAGTCGGCGTGGGTGTCGTAGAGCGCTCGGAAGCTTCGCGCCCGCAGGTCGGGCTCGGACCTGGACACCCGCGTAGGGAGGGAGAGCGGCTCGAGCGACGGCCGCGATGCGGGGCCGGACGCCAGGGCAGGCACGAGCGCGCCTTCGGTGCTCACCACAGCATCATGGCCGTCGGATCGGGGTTCTGTCACCGCAACCTCCATGACATGGCGACCTCACCGCGACCGGCCCAGAGCGGCGTCGTCAATTGATTGCTTCGCCACGCATTGGCGTCGACCAGGCCCCGCAGAACCACCGCGAGGTCTCCACCCAGCTCGCCACGCAGGTCCATGCTCGGACCGAAGGCGACCAGCGGATGCGCTCGCCCGTCGCCCTCGAGCATACCGGCGTCCGCTCCTCCGCAGATATCCAGCTGCATTCCGTGGGTGCTCGTATACAAGCCCGCGAGCCGCGTGCAGGCGTCCACGCGGGTCGTTGCCAGCGTCATATGCGGCGACGCCGAGGGCAGCGACCCGCCGACCGCGATCGCGGGGCGCAAAAACAACCCCTTGGCCACTTCGACGACCAAGAACGGCGTGATACCCACCACCAAGTCACCGCCGGAGCCGGTGATTCCCGTCATCAAGAATCCCCCCGTACCGACCTCGAATGTCCGCGCATCCTCGCGCCGAGACGGCTTTTCGCCGGGCGGCGGCGGCGGGGGCCAGGGTGTTGCGGGCTGCGTGTCCGGGCTGCTCGCGGACGGGGGTTTGGCGTCGAGCGGAGGTCCGGCGTCGCCCTCGGTGCCGTCGTCCCGATCGGGGGACAACGGGGGTTGCTCGTCCGCTGTGGCCACGGGACGAGGGCGGTGAACCTCCGCGTCCAATACGAGAGACGCCCACACGCCGATGGCACGGGCAAGCCCTCCGCAGTCGGTCGCCTTGCCGGTGAGCACGCGGTGGCCGACCGTGGTTCCACCGTCGTCCGTGATCTCGCCGGAGGCCTGGAGCGCTCGCGGGTTGCGTGAGTCAATCCGCATCGTGACCGACCACGCCCGGCCCGGGGCGCGTGCCTGGGCGAGGACCTGCCGGAGCAGCTCCTCCGCCCGACGCCCATCGGTGCACCGTGTGGGATTTTCGAACACGATGCGGGGAGGCTCGGCGACGTCCACAAATCCCCTCCGGGTGCGGGACTGGGCGGCACCATCGCCGCCCGGGCGTTCTTCAGACCAACGGGTGCAACCACAGCAGAATCCAGGGGCCCACGCCGCCGCGAGCGGTCCAACCGAAGAATATCGCCTGCGCCGGAAAGAAGCTCACCGAACCATACCGGGGTGCCCGGAGGGACGCACGTGAGACGGGTAGTCCCCAGGTACAGCCTCCACTCCGCCCCTCCGGCGTGGCCTGTGCTGCAATCCCTTCGGGGCTCCGCTCCGGCTGACGCAATCGAACGACCTTCACCCGGGGGGAGCGCGGACGCTCCCCCCGCAGCCCCCCACCCGTAAGCATTTGTACTGATTGCACTTTCGTCCACTGGGGCACTGGCTATTGGGGATTGCGGGCGCTTCCATAACAACGATGTACGGGAAAGTGGGCCTCGAGGGCGGCAATCCGAGACGATCGCGCCCATGCCCGGCGACCTTTACTACGGCGACAACTTGGAGGTGCTGCGGCACAAGACGGCGACCGAGTCGGTCGACCTCATCTACCTCGACCCACCCTTCAACTCCGACAAGACCTACCACTTGGTCCACCCCGAATCGAAGGCGCACGAGCGTGCTTTCTTGGACACCTGGAGTTGGAACGAGTCGGCGGAGCGGGCTTACGGCGAGCTGACTGGAGGCGCCCCGCAAGGCGTCCGGGTGCCCGATCGGCTGCGTGATCTGATGCGCGCGCTACGGGATTTTCTCGGATCCGAGCGTCGCGACGCGATGGCGTACTTGACCATGATGGCCATTCGGCTCGTGGAGCTGCGGCGCGTACTCCGCCCGACGGGCTCTCTCTATCTGCACTGCGACCCGACCGCCAGCCACTACCTCAAGCTGATCCTCGACGCGATCTTCGGCCACGAGTGCTTTCGAAACGAGATCATCTGGCGGTATCGCCGGTGGCCCGCCAAGGCGCGGCGGTTTCAGCGAATGCACGACGTGCTCCTCTTCTACACGGCGCGCAAGGACAACGAGCACGTGTTCGAAACGCTCTACGGGTACGAAAAGCTAGCCGACTCGACACGCAAGACCTTCGGGACGAAAAAGCAGAGGGCCGACTTTTCTTCAGGACATCGAAAGCCGAGCGTCGAGTCGGGCGACACCAAAGGTCCGCCGCTGTCCGACTTCTGGGATCTGGAGGACCCAGAGGAGCAGGGCTTTCCACTCTCGGACGCCTGGGAGGTCGGGGTCATCGCGGCCAGCGGAAAAGAGCGGACCGGGTACCCGACGCAGAAACCGCGCAAGCTCCTCGAGCGTGTCATTCGAGCCAGTAGCCGGCCGGGCGATCTCGTTCTCGACCCGTTTTGCGGTTGTGGAACTGCGATCGTCGTCGCGGAGAGTGAGAAGAGGCGTTGGATCGGGATCGACGTCGCCATCCGAGCGATCGACGTCGCGAAGAACCGGCTGGACGAGCTCTTCCCGAAGGAGCGGGTTTGGACGGCGTACGGCGAACCAACGGACGTCGAATCGGCAGCGCGCCTCGCCGAGACCAACCCGTACGACTTCCAGTGGTGGGCCGTCCGCCACAGAACGACGGGTCAGCCGCTGGCGCCCCGCCTGTCGCACGAGGCCGGGGCGCGTCGAGGCCCCGGTCGACCCAGGGTGAAAGAGGCGCCGCGGCGATCTGCCCGCCGAGCTTGACATCCCACCCCGACCGTCCGCGCCGAGCCCGCCGCCCGAGGCAATCTTTCCGCGTCCGCCTATACTCGCAGGTCAATGCGGATCCTCGAAAAGATCGGCGCCCTCGGCGGCGCGTTGCTCGGCGCCATTCTCCTCGTGTTCGGCATGAATCTGCACGGTGGCGGGCTCTGGCAGGGGCTCGCTCCGGCGATCGCGGCCGGCAGCCCCACAACCGATCATCCGCCCGCGCCGTACGACCTGACCCAGCTTCGCGTGGTCAACGAAGTCCTCAAGACCATCCGCGACCGGTACGTCGACCCGCGGCGCGTGAAGTCCAAGGACATGCTCCTCTCTGCCCTCGATTACGTGCAGAAAGACGTGGCCCAGGTCATCGTCGTGCGCGACGAAAATAGCCCTTCGAAAGTGCGCGTCCGCGTCGACACGCAGGAGAAGGAGTTCCGCGTGGACGACGTCGTAGGTCCTTGGGACGTGAGCTCCCACCTGCACGACGTGTTCGCGTTCTTGCAAGACGGCCTTCGTGGAACCGACGTCGACCTGCGCGACGTCGAGTACGCCGCGTGCAACGGAATGCTGCACACCCTCGACCCGCACTCCGTTCTCCTCTCGCCCGACGCTTACAAGGAGATGAACCTCACGACGCAGGGGCAGTTCGGCGGCCTCGGGATCGTGATCTCCATCCGCGATCAGGCGCTCACCGTGATGAACCCGATGCCCAACACGCCCGCGGGTCGCGCGGGGCTCAAGAAGTACGACCGCATCACCAAGATCAACAACGAGTCGACGCTGAACATGGGCCTCAACGAGGCGGTCAATCACCTGCGCGGCCCCCCCGGAACGAAGGTGAACGTGTGGATTCACCGCGACGGGTCCGAAGGCTGGACCGCCTCGAAGCCCTTCGAGCTGACGCGCGAAGTCATCCACGTCGCGTCGGTCGAGCACAGGCTGATGGACGGCGGGATCGGCTACGTGCGGATCAAGCAGTTTCAGGCGAACACCACGACGGACTTGGAAGCCGCGCTCGGCGACATGAAGAAGAACGGCGACCTCAAGGGGGTGGTGCTCGATCTGCGCGGCAACCCCGGGGGCCTGCTCGATCAGGCGGCCAAGGTGGTCGACACGTTCGTGAGCGAGGGCCCCATCGTGGCGACGGTGGGCAACCCGAGCGAGGGGCGCGAAGAGAAGTCGGCGCGCGGCGAGGGAACCGAGCCGAACTATCCGCTCGCGGTGCTCGTCAACGGCTCGAGCGCCAGCGCCAGCGAGATCGTGACCGGCGCGCTGAAGAACCACGATCGGGCGGTGATCATTGGCGAGACTACGTTCGGAAAAGGCAGCGTCCAGCTGGTCTTCACCGACCTGCCGGACAAGGCCGCGCTCAAGCTCACGATCGCGCAATACCTCACCGAGCCTGGAGACGTGTCGATTCAAGGGGTCGGTGTCACCCCCGACATCGAGCTCGATCCGATGACGGTCGACGCGCTGGAGATGGACCTCTTTGCGGACACGGGGGCGATCAAAGAGCGCGACCTGTCGCGCGCGCTCTCGAACGTGCGCGCCAAAGACGGAGGTCGGCCGCCCGAGATCGTGAAATACCAGCTGCCCATCAAGGAGCGACTCGACATGCGCGAACGCGGCGGCGACCTCGACGACAACTTCGCGCTCGACTTTCCCATCCAGTTCGCGCGCGGGCTGATCGCCCACGTGCAGCCGGGCAAGCGCCCCGATCAAGTGCGCCAGGCCAAGCCGTACATCGCCGACAGCCGCAAGGCGGAGCTGGACAAGGTGGTCGAAGAGCTGAAGGTGGCCGGCGTCGATTGGAGCGACGCTCCGGCCGACGTGCTCGCCGCCCCGACGCCGACGCCGCCGCCCGGCGTCGAGGTGCACGTCGAGACGGATCGGCCGAACAACGAAGTCACGGCGGGCGAAGCCATGAACCTGAAGCTGACGGTGTCCAACAAGGGACCGGCGACGCTGTACCGGCTCTTCGCGGTGACCAAGAGCGAAGACCCGATGTTCGACAACAAGGAGCTCGTCATCGGCAAGGTCGAGCCGGGCAAGTCACGCACGGTGACGGCGCCAGCGGGGTGGTGCGATTTCAAAGGGCACAAGGTCGGCTCGACCACGCAGCTCCCGAAAGACACGCCGCGCGTGTGCGTGATCCCCAAAGAGGTGCTCATGCGCGCCGACGGGGTCAAGTTTCACTTCGAAGAGGCCCGAGGCCACGCCCCGGCGGACGCCGAGCTGCGGACGACGGTCAAATCGCTGGACCGCCCGGTGTTCGCGTACTCCTACGAGATCATCGACAACCGAAAGGGCAACGGCGACGGACGCGCGCAAAAGGGCGAGGGCCTCACGATGTACCTGACGGTCAAGAACATCGGCAAGGGTCACTCGTTCAGCACGATGGCGAACGTGCGCAACCTCTCGGGCGAGGGGCTGCTCTTGCACGACGGACGGTTCGATTTGTCGAACATGATGCCCGGCGACACGCGGCGTGTCGCGTTCACGTTCGACATCGAGCCTGCGCTCGCCGACCCGGAGGCGAAGCTCGAGCTCTCCATTCACGACGAGGACCTGCGCGAGGGCGTCGACGAGAAGGTGCATATCCCGATCGTCGAGCCGGCGGTCGTCGCGGCGTCCAGCGGCGTCCAGCGCGCGAAGGCGAGCGGCGCCGACCTCCTCAACGAGCCGGACAGCTCGGGGCGCGTCTTCGCGCGTCTGCCAGCCGGGGCCGCGGCCACGGTGATCGGGACGGCGAACGGATACGTGAAGCTGTCGCTCGGCGACGGGCGGTTTGGGTTCGCGCGCGCGACCGATCTCGAGCATGGCGGCGCTCCAGGGGCGCAGGTCGCGCTCGAAGACGCGATGTCGCACGCACCACCCGCCCTCGAAATCCCGCAGCCACAGCTCGCGACGCGCGACCCGCACACGCTCGTGCACGGAACGGCGACCGACGACACGCGCTTGCTCGACACCTATATCTTCGTCGGATCGCGCAAAGTCTTCTACCGCTCGAATCACAACGGGCCCGACCCGAAGCACATGGCGTTCGACGCCGACCTTCCGCTGCGCTCGGGCGTCAACGTGGTGACGGTCGTCGCCCGCGAAAACCCCGACACGCAGACGCGCCGCACGTTCGTCGTGCGCCGCGACGGCGCGAACGGAGAGCTCTTGCAGACGCCGAAGACGGATGACGAGCTGAGCGAGACGTTGAGCGATCAAGATTAGCGATGGCAGGATCGCGAGTTCGGCTGCACGTCAACGTCGACCACGTCGCCACGTTGCGCAACGCGCGCGGCACGCCGTACCCCGATCCGGTACTGGCGGCGGAAGAGTGCATCGCCGCCGGCGCGGAGGGGATCACGGCGCACCTGCGCGAAGACCGGCGGCACATCGTCGACGACGACGTAGAGAGGCTACGCGCGATGCTCGAGCGGGCGGGGCGGACGTTCAACCTGGAGATGGCGGCGACCGACGAGATGGTTCGCATCGCCCTGCGCTGCCGCCCGGACGTTTGCTCGCTCGTGCCCGAGCGGCGCGAAGAACGGACGACCGAGGGGGGCCTCGACGCGGCCGGGGGCAGTACCGCGCTTGAACGGCGAGTGCGCGCGCTCGTCGACGCGGGCATCCACGTGAGCCTGTTCATCGTCGCGGACGTGGGCCAGATACGAGCCTCCCACGCCGTGGGCGCGACCCAAATCGAGTTTCACACGGGCGCGTACGCGCACGGCAACCCCGGAGAGCTCTCCCGCCTTGCGCAGGGCGCGGACCTGGCGCACGCGCTCGGCTTGGAGGTCGCCGCAGGGCACGGGCTGACCCAGGCGAACGTTCCGGCGCTCGTTGCAATCCCCGCGGTCGTCGAGCTCAACATCGGTCACGCACTCGTTTCGGACGCCGTATTTCTCGGTATTGGCGACGCCGTGCGCGCGTACCGTGCGGCGATCGAGCGCGGGGTTTCTTTGCGTCGGGCTTGACCCCGCCCGCGGCTTCGCCGGGGAGATGCCGCCAGCCTCTTGGGTGCGCGGGGGGTCCAGTCGACTATCATCTGCGCAATGCGCCCCGTTCTGTCGCGTGTCCAGATGCGCGCCTTCGACGCGCAAGCGATCGACCGGTGTCGCGTCCCAGCCCTCGTGCTCATGGAGAACGCCGGGCGGGGCGCGACGGACATACTCGTCCGCGAGCTCCTCGGCGATCGGGCAGCGGGCGCGCGCGTCGTCATCGTGTGCGGCACAGGGAACAACGGCGGCGACGGGTTGGTCGTCGCGCGCCATCTGCTCGTGCGCGGCGCGCAGCCGGTCGTACTCGTCGCGGGCGACGTGGGGCGCGGATCGCCCGATGCACGCGCGAACCTCGACGCCTGGCTCGGCGTCGGTGGCGAAGTGCGCTCGCTGGGCCCCGGGGCGACGTCGCAGGCACTGGCGCATGCCATGGGCGGCGGAGACGTCGTGGTCGACGCGCTCTTCGGGACGGGGCTCGACCGGCCGATCGAAGGCTGGCTCGGCGACGTCGTTCGCGCGATGAACGCCTTGCCCGCTCCGCGCTTTGCGGTCGACGTGCCGTCGGGGCTCGACGCGGACGCCGGTGTTGCGCTGGGCGTGGCGGTGAAAGCGCGGGTGACCGCCACGTTCGCATATCCCAAGCTAGGCCTCCTCACCCCCAACGGCGCGAACCTGGCTGGCCGGTTGCACGTCGTCGACATCGGCGTCCCCCCCTCGCTCGTCGTGCACGTCGGCGAGTCCGCGCGGCTGCTCGAGGCATCGGACCTCGCAGCGTGGACCGAACGCCGAGCGCCGAGCGCGCACAAGACGTCGGCCGGCCACGTCGTCGTCGTCGCCGGGTCGAGAGGCAAGATCGGAGCGCCGCAGCTCGTCGCGCGCGGTGCCATGCGGGGCGGCGCGGGCCTCGCGACGATCGCCACGTGGGCCGACGCCGCAACTGCCATCGAGTCCCACGTGCTCGAAGCGATGACCGCGCGCATCGACGCGGCGAGCCTGAGCGCCAGCCTGGACGCCATCCTGACCGGCAAGGACGCCGTCGCGATCGGGCCGGGGCTCGGACTGGACGATGGGGCGCGCGCGGTGGTCGAACACGTGCTCTCGTCGTACGCGGGCCCCATGGTGATCGACGCCGACGCGCTGACTTTGTTCGCCGGTCGCCCCGGCGCGCTGGCCGCGGGCAAGAACGCGATCCTCACACCGCATCCCGGCGAGCTGGCGCGCCTTCTCGGCAAGACGGCCTCGGCGATCGAGGCAGACCGGTTCGGCGCCGTGCGCGATGCGGTCGGGATCACCAAGGCAGTCGTCGTGCTCAAGGGGGCGCACACGATCGTGGCGTCGCCGGACGGCCGCGTGGCCGTGTCGCCCGTCGCTTGCCCCGCGCTCGCCACCGCGGGATCCGGGGACGTGCTGGGGGGCGTCATCGCCGCGATGGCGTGCGGCCTGCCACCGTTCGAGGCCGCGTGTGCGGGCGTGCTGGCGCACGGGCTCGCCGGCGAAGCGTGGTCGCGAGCGCATGGCGGGGCAGACCGGGGGATGCTGGCCTCGGAGATCGCCGACATGCTCCCGTCGCTGCCGTCCGAGGCTCGCGGCTGAGCGTCCTCCGGGGGACACGGCCCTTGGATTCGGAGACACGCGGAACCCGAAGTCCGCGCGGGCTTTGCGGCCTTTCGGTGTCCAGGGAGCGTGGCACCTCGCTTGCGAGGTAGTCGCCCCCATGCACCCCACCGGCCCAAACGCGTTGACGTCCGGCCTCGTCGCGCTCGTGCCCGAGCTGCGCGCGCGCGCCATCCGCCTTTGCCGAGACCGCGCGATCGCCGACGACATCGTCCAGGACGCGATCGAGCGCGCGCTGCGGTTCAGTCATCAGTACGAGACGGGAACGAACTTGCGCGCCTGGGCCCTTCAGATCCTGTTCACGGTGTTCGTCACGGGCTGGCGCCGCCGGCGCCGGGATCGCAAGGCCCTCGAGAATCTCGCGAACGACCCTTGCGCGTGGATCATACCGAGCGCGGGAGCCCCTCCGGACGCCGGCGAGCGCGCCCTCACGCCATCGACGCGTCGAAAGCTCGAGGCGCTGCCGGAAGGGTTCCGCGCGGTCGTCGTCCGGGTCGACCTCGAGCAGCGATCGTACCGCGACGTGGCGCGCGAGCTCGGCGTTCCCGTGGGAACCGTGATGAGCCGGTTGCACCGGGGCCGAAAGCTGCTCGCCGCCCAAATGGCAGCGTAAGGAAGCCAGCCCGGATTTCTCGCGAAGACAGGACGATGCGGTGAGAAATCCGGCTACCGGCGCGCCGTCCAGGGAACGTCCGGAATGCCCGCGATGACGTTCGCCTGCCGCGCCAGAGCGAAGAGCAGGTCGCTCAGCCGGTTCAGGTAAACGATCAGCTCCGGCCGCGGGGGCTCATCGACCGCGAGCACGGCGCGCTCGGCACGCCGGCACACGGTACGCGCGACGTGGAGAGCCGCGGCCTGCGGCGACCCCCCGGGAAGGACGAAGCTCCGCAGAGGGGGACATGCCCCGTCGGCGGCGTCGATCGCGCGTTCGATCCGTTCGATGTCGGCGGCGCCGACGAGCGCCGTGGCCAGCTTGCTTTCGCGCCCGGGAACGCACGCGAGCTCGGCGCCCACGGTAAAGAGATCGTCTTGCACGCGCGCGAGTACTTCGTCCATCGCGCCGTCGAGGCGCGTCGCGCGGGCGACCCCGATGGCCGCGTTCGTCTCGTCGACCGACCCGTAGGCAGCGACGCGCACGCTCGCCTTGGAAACGCGGCCCCCGCCGAAGAGCCCCGTCGTGCCGTCGTCGCCGGTCTTCGTATAGAGCTTCATGCTGGCGCCATACCCGCGCGACCGCGACCGCGCAATGCCGGCCGGCGTGTCTCACCGCCCGCCGGCCTTTGCAGCGGATGAAGGGTTCGTCGAGCCGCTCGCTTCCCGCGACGCTTTTTCCCGCAACCTCGGCGGCGGGGCAGCCGAATGGGGGACAGAACGAGGCAAGAGCCATGAAGAAGCCGACGACGACCCTTCAAGACGTGCAGCGAATCATAGAAGACCAGGACCGCGATCTCGAGGCCGCGTATCGGACGCTGGTCGAAGAGTCCGGCGGTCGTGGGATCGCGCTTCCAGCCCGGGCGCTCGAGCGCCTTCGCGACGCGTGCAGCCCGGCGCAGCCCGTGCCCGGCGCGGCCGCAGAGCTTTCGACCGGTATCCGCTGCTAGCGGGCATAGCCAACCAGAAAGGACCACGACCATGAGCAATACGTATGGAGTCAATGGCAGCGCCCCTCTGAGCTATCCGACCGGCTACGACACCGGCATGACGACCCTCTCGGCCGACTCGCTGCTCGCGTACTGCCAGCTGCAGCTCGGCGATCTGGACGGCCAGATCAACGACCAGATGACTCAGCAGAAGACGGCGCTTCGCGAGCGCGAGGCGGTGGAGAGCGCGCAGAACGTGCTCGGTGGGTACGGCACGGCGGGACCCCAGGACCCGGACAGCATGCAGAAGTGCGTGGACGCCCTCGACAACGCAATGGCGCAGCTTCCGACCGCCGATCCGGTGCGAGCCCAGCTCGACGCGTTCAAGACGAAGATGATCGGCGACTACGACTACCAGGCAGCGCAGCAGCTCAGCGGACCCGAGCAGACACAGCTCGCCCAGGCCCAGACCGCCGCGTCGGCCCCGATCGGATATGTGAACCAGGGTCCCCCGGGGCAGGCGGCCGTCGCCGACACGTCGAGCCAGGTCACCGCGACGAATACCGTCAACCTCCTCGAAACGAAGCAAAACGGCACATTCACCAAGCCCAACCCGGACCAGAAGCAGTGGGAAGGAACGACCCAAGCGCTCTCCACGATCAGCGACGACATCAAGAGCAACGCGGAGATCCAGCTCCTGCAGCTGCAAGACCTCGTCTCGCAGCGCCAGCAAGCGATCCAGCTCTGCTCGGGAATGATGTCGAAGACCGATCAGACGCTCGAAGATCAAGCCAAGGCCATCGGGCATTGACCGGAGCACGCCATGGACCTCGCACAGTTCACGGCGGCGGTTCGCGGTCACCGCCCCCTACCGTCGCGCCCCGCCACCATCGAAGCCATCTACGCCACCGCCCACTGGCTGCTCGCCCGCGAGCGAGCCGCCGACGCCGCCAAAGTGTTTCGCGTCATGCTCCGGGTCGCCCCCCGCGACGAGCGCGCGTGGCTGGGGCTGGGCGAGTGCCACGAGCGGATCGACCAGCTCCGCATCGCTGCGGAGCTTTACGGAGCCGGGAGCGTCATCGCCGGCGGCGAGCGGTCGCTATCGGTGCGATGCCTGCTCGCGCGGGCGCGAGTGCTGGCCAAACTGGCGCGCGGCGATGACATCGAGCGGATCCTCGACGCGGCGGAGAACGCCGCCGCCGCACAAGACGATGAAGCGCTGATCGCCCTGGTGGCGAGCGAGCGCCGGAGGCTTTCATGAGCGACGTGACCGCGGTTTCGCCCGCGAGTGCGGCGACGCCCGCGCAGGCCGGCACCGCGCCGCAATCGCCGAGCGGCGAGCGCACGACCCTCCTGCCTGACCCCGCGGCGGGCGCCCTCGACGGCACCGACCCGCTCTCGATGCTCTACCTCTTCGAGTCCAAGGATCGGCAGCTGGGGGTCGCGTCGGCGACCAGGCAAATCACCGCGCTGCAGAACGAGAGACACCAAGCGGTCCAGAGAGAACAGCAGGCGATCGCGAAGGCGATCGACGCCCAGAACCACCGCTCGTTCTGGGATGACCTCGGAAGCGTCTGCTCCGAAGTCGCGAAGGTCGCGGTGGTCGTCGCATCCGTGGCCGCGGCTGTCGCGACGCTTGGGGCGGCGACGCCGATCGCGGCGCTCGCAGTCGCCGGGGCGGTCCTATCGACAGCGAGCTTCGTCGATGGAGAGTGCCACGTGCTGCACTCGCTCGGCATGGACGACGCGACCGCGGGATGGATCGACACGGGCCTGGCGGTCGGAGGCGGCCTGCTGGCGTGCGGTGCCGGCATGGCCGCAGGAGCGAAGGCGGCGACGAGCACGCTGTCGGCGATCAGCCGGGCCGGCAATGTGGTGGCGGGGTTGGGCGGCATCGGGAGCGGCGCAGCGGCCATTGCGGCGGGGAAAGCCCAGGCGCAGGGGGATCAGGCGGCCGCGGATCAAGTCGCGGCGCAGGCGCAGTCGGACCACGCTTCCCGCCTCATGCAGGTCGTCGTCGACGACGTGCAGACCGCCGACGAACAGGCGCAGCGGGTGCTGGGGACCATCGCGAACACGAAGACGATTCAGGATCAAACGGCGGTGAGCGCCGCCACGGCGGTTCGAGGGTGATGCCATGAACGTGACAATCACGACGACGCGCGAGACGCAGAGGACTTCCACGGTCGATGCCACGGTCCCGACTCCGCAGGACGGGAGCGACACCGGTCCGGCGGGCCTTCTGCCGGAGCCGGACGCGTGCGGGCTCTGCGACGGGTCCATGGCCGAGCTCTCGATGCTCCTCACGCGGGCCGACGAGCAAGACCGCGTCGCCTCACGCCGGATCGAGATGACCGCCGACCAGGCCGCGACCCGCGAAGAAAACGACCGGGTGGCGCAGCTCCAGGCGAAGGCCGGCGACGACGAGAGCCAGGCGCTCGCGAGCGGAATCGCGGGTATCGCCGGCGGCGCGCTCGCGGTCGTCGGAAGCTTCGTCAGCAGTCCCGCCGCTTCGAACCCCCCGGGCGCCTCCGACGCGGCGCATCCGACGGACTGGCATCAGGTATTGGGGGGCCTGTCCGGAGTCGCCCCTTCGGTAGGAGGCCTCATCGCCAGCCAATACAAAGCCGCGTCCGACCGCGCGGACGCCGACGGGGCGCGGTCCGAGGCCCAGGCGCAGGCGGATCTCCGTCGTTACAACCAGGCGCACGAAGACACGCAGGCGACGAATCAATCGATGCAGAAGGTCGAGCAGTTCCTCGATCAAGTCCAGCAAACCGAGAACGCGACGCGCCTCACGGCGGCCACGTTCCGCGCGTGACGAGAAGAGCCATGCGCTTCGGATCCACAGCTCTCGCGGTCGTCGCGCTCTCGGGGATCGGCGCGTGCGCCCAACCGGCGCGTCTGCCGGCCAAAGCGATCGACCTCAATCGGGACGGCGCGGTCGCGATCGCCGAGGGTGACCTCGAGAAGGCCGAGGCGCGCATCGCCCTCGCCCTCGAATACAACCCCCGCTTCACCGAGGCGTGGGTCAACCTCGGCACCGTCGAGATGAGCCGCGGAAACTTCGAGCGCGCGCACCACGACTTCGTCAAAGCGCGCGATCTCAATCCCGACTTGCCCGCTCCCCATCACGCGCTCGGCCTGCTGGCGGACCGCGAAGGGCAGATCGTCGACGCCGAGAGGTACTACCGCGCGGCGCTCAAAGTGGACCCCGGCTTCGCGCCCGCGCGCATCAACCTGGCGAGGCGGCTCTTCGAGCAGGGCGCCCTTGAAGAGGCGCGCGAGCAGTTCTTGCGGACGACGCAAGTCGCGCCGGAGTTCGTCGAAGGGTGGACGGGGCTCGGCGAGACGTTGCTGCGCCTGGAGCGCGCGGGCGAAGCCCAAGAAGTGATCGCGCATGCGCGCGCGCGCTTCGGCGCGAACCCGGGCGTCGACCTCCTTGAGGCGCGCTTGCTTCTGCGCAGAGGCGCGTTCGCCGAGGCCGAAGAGCGCCTATCCCCGCTGGCGCGGACGGGCGATCGCCCCGGATCGTCCGTAGCGCTCTCGTGGCTCGCGATCGCTCTCATCGGAGAAGGGGATGTCAACGGAGCCATCGACGCCGCACGCCGCGCCATCGCGATTGACCCCGACGACCGCGTGGCCCGCTACGCGCTGGAGACCGCGCGTCGCACACATTGAGCTTTCGCCAACGTCGAACGTGAAGAGAGGAAGACCATGGACACCAGGATTGCCAATGCCGCGCACCCCGATCTCGTGATGATCGAGAGCGTGCCTCGACCGACCCCCACTCCGACGCGCGTCAGCTTCAGCCAAGTACTGGCGGCAGGCGTCAGCAGCATCGTCCAAGGGGCGGAGCTCGCCGCAAGCAAGCTGCCCGGATCGCCCATCACCACCGCGGCGATTCGCGGTGGCATGACGGCGATGTCCGCTCCCGTCAGCGCCGTGGGGGGTGTGGCCGTGAATACGACTGCCGAAGGCCCGGGCGGCGCCGCGTCGGCAGGGGTAGGTATCGGCGCCTCCGCGATTGGCGTCGCTGGCGCTGGCGCCGACCCCTCGGGATCGATCGACGCTTCCCTGCAGCAATCGGCCCAGATGAATCTCTACTACCTGCAGGTTCAGCAGGAGGTCGACGCGCAGAACCGATCGTTCACGGCGCTATCGAACGTGCTCAAGACCGAGCACGACAGCGCCAAGAGCGCCATCGGCAACATCCACTCCTGACCCGACCCGCCGACAGACACCATGCGAGTCTCCGCGAACGACCCGACCCTGCGTGCGCCTGCGTCGACCGAGGCCGCGGCCGTGCTCCCACCCCCCTCCGCCCGCGAAGCGGCATCGCCTTCGTTCGCTCAGGTCTTGCGCGGTCTGGGTCGCGAGATCGACAGCGGCGAGACGGCGATGCGATCCGCCGTCGCATCGATGCGCGCGGGCGGCGATTTCAGCCCATCGCAGCTCATCGCGCTGCAATCCGGCGTGTACCGGTACAGCGAGGCCATCGACTTGGCCTCGCGCCTCGTCGACCGCGCGACGAGCGGAGTGAAGACCGTCGTCCAAGGCGGTGGGCAATGACCGCCGGGATTGCCCCGGCGGGTGCGGGCGTGCCGTCGTCGAGTGCGCCGCAAGGCAGTCGCCTTCCGGTGTGCTCGCCCGCGCCACGCGTCGCGTTTCGGGCGGTCCTTTTTCGGGACGCCCACCCGGCGCGCTCGTCGGCCGAGCTGCCGAAGCCGGTTCCGCAATCACCACCCGGTGAGCGGCAGGCGCCTCGCGCAGGGTATAGGCCTTCGTTGCCCGGCGCCGGGCACGAGGAAACGGCCCCTCTCGCTTCGCCTCGGCATCGTCGAAATTTCGACGAAGACGACCTGCTCGATCCGATGCGACGCCACCGGGCGACGTTCGGGCCGCCCGACTCGCTCTCGGCCCCGTCATCCCTCGCCATGGCCGAGCCTCTCGGCGGGGCCACCCCCGCCGGCTCCCTCGCGTCACGCGTGGGCGCCGTGTCTTCTCTCGAAGATCTGGTCCCGTCGCTGGTGCGCCGAATCGCATGGTCGGGCGACCGCCAGCGCGGAACGGTGAGGCTCGAGCTGGGTGCGGGCGAGCTGGCGGGCGGAACACTGCTCGTGCAGGCCGAAGACGGCCACGTGCGCGTTCATCTGGACGTGCCGCCCGGCGTGGACGCCGCACGATGGCGGCAGCGTATCTCCGACCGCCTCGCATCCCGCGGCATCCCGACCGATTCGGTGGAGGTCACGTGAAGCGGGCCGTCGCCCTGCGCTACGGCGAGGCCGACGAGGCGCCCGTCGTCGTGTCGTCCGGCGAAGGCGATCTCGCCGTTCGTATCGAGCGATCGGCGCGAGCCCACAGCGTGCCCGTCGTCCACGACGTGCCTCTCGCCGACGCCCTCGCCGAGCTCCAAGTCGGCGAGCCGATCCCCGAAGCGCTCTACGAGGCCGTCGCTGCAATCCTGCGCGAGCTCGCCGCCGGCGACTGACGGGTGCCCCAAGTCCGATCCGGCCACGGTCAACCGGGCCGATCCTGCTGGAAGCCGGACGTCGGTTTTGCGCAACCGGTTGACGGGGAGAGCCGATGGGCTTTCAACCATGGACCGTTCGAAGCCAACCGCCCGACCGATTGCGTGTTCCGGACTCGTCCTCGCGCTCGCGACCGCGGCGGCGCAGGCGTCCGCGGACGACCCACCGACGTTCGCGGACCGCGCCGACGAGACCGGCCGCGACGTGGACCGGGGGCTCGCCCTTTTTCTCAACCCGCTCGACATGGCGGTGGGCCTTTACGGCGGGGAGCTTGATCTCGTCCTCGGGCGCTACGCCGTCGTCGCCTTCGAGGGTGCCGTGTACCGGCGCGGCGATGCGATGGGGGAAGCGATCGGCGCCGGGTTCATCGTGTACCCCCTCGGCGGCGCGCTGCACGGCCTCTACGTCCAGCCGCGCATGGCCTACGCGCATCCGTGGACGATGGCCCAGCTCGACTGGAGCGCCGACGTGGTCGGGCTCGGCGGGACGGCTGGCTGGCAGTGGACGTGGGACTATGGCTTTTCGGTGCGCGTCGGCGCCGGTGCCATGTACTTCTTCGGCGGCTCGCAGGCGGACGCGTCGAGCTCCTCGTTGGGCGTCGGGCCCCAGATCGCTCTCGACGGCTCGCTCGGATGGGCGTTCTAAGCGGGTACGCCCCGTGCTTGAGCTGGAGAGCGTGCCGATGCTCGCTTCACCGGTTTGCAGGGCGTGCTTGCTCGTGAGCGCGTGCGGCGGATCGATCCCGGAGCCGGCGATCGCGCCGCAGCCGGACGCTGCGTTCGTCGAAGTTCCCTATCCGCCCCCGGCCGCGCGCGTCGAGACGATGCCCGCGCGGCCGGCGGGCGACACGTCGTGGGTGGACGGGCAGTGGTCATGGGAGGGCGAGCACTGGACCTGGTTGGCGGGGGCGTGGGTCATCCCACCGGCGGGCGGGCGGTTCGCTCCCTGGGCGCTCCGGCTCGGGCCGGACGGTCACCTCACGTTTGCGGCTGCTTCCTGGCGGGATGCCGAGGGCCGCGCGCTGCCGCCGCCGCGCGTGGTCGCGCCCGCGATCACCGAGGGGTATGGCTCCGCGCTCCCGGTCCGATGTCGATGACACGCGACGCGGTCATCGTCGTCGTGCTCGTCGCCGCTTTTGCGACGCTGACCACGGCGCATACGACGATCGCGCTCGGCCTGGCCCGAAGGCCGCCTCGCTGGCGCGCTTGGGTCGCATTCTTCGCGGTGCCGCTCGCCCCGTGGTGGGGGTGGCGTGAGCGTATGCGCGTGCGTGGCCTGCTGTGGATCGTGGCCGCCATCGTGTACGGGGTCGCGCTGCGGTTCGCTTCGACGTAGGTCGAGGCGGCCCGCTCTTGCGCCTTGAATCCGTGGCGAACGCGCACCTGCCCGGGCGCCCCCCTCAGTGCGAGCGCGTCGTACCGCATCTATAGTCACCGCGTGCGGCGCGAGAAGGTGCTCTGGCTCATCATCGCGTACAAGCTCGGCAAAGGGGGGCTCTGGCTCGTGTTCGCCGCGATGATCGTCATCGCGATCCGTTTCGGACTCGAAGACCGGCTGCTCGGGCTCGCTGCGGAGCTCCGGCATCACTCGAGGGCGTGGAGCCTCGAGCTCGCGAGACTCGTCGTTCGAGCGGCGACGCGACGCGGGCTCTGGACGATCACCGTGGCGCTCGTCGCCGACGGTTCGTTCAGCCTCGTCGAGGGATGGGCGCTCCTTCACGGCCACTGGTGGGGGCCATGGCTCGTCGTCGTCGGGACCGGATCGCTGCTGCCGTTCGAGTTCGTCGCGCTCGCGCACAAGCCGCATCCCGTGCGGGCGGCGCTGCTCGTCCTCAACGTCGTCATCGTGGCCTATCTCGCGCGAAAGGCGCTGCGCGAAGGCGCCGGTCGGCGAGAGCCTCCCGGGGCAACGTGAGGAGGAGTGTGCGGTGCGCCGCGCATGGACGGCGTCGTGTGACCCGCCTTCGAAACGAGTGTCTCCGGGGATCACCAGCGACGGACAATCGCGGTAGACTCAGGGTTCGATTGGCAAGGGGTGTCGGCCGACGATGCGAATGCTGAGGATGGCTGCTGCGCTCGCGATGACTGGCCTTGCCGGCCAGACGGCGCTCGCACAAGGACGACCCGCAGGAGCGCCGGCGACCAAGACACATGCGCCCGCGCGCTCCGCACCGAAGAAGATGCCTGTCGCCCCGGAAGGGGCCGCGTCCAGCGCGGCGGTACCGCCGGCAGCGGTCGCTCTGCAGAGCGGCGGCCCCGCGAGCGACGCAGGCGTGGTCGAGGCGAGAACGCTCGACGGCGGCACCCACGTCTTCAAGTTCAGTGAGCTCGACATCGAGGGACGCCTCAAGAGCCCGCAGCTCGTGTACTTCCTTCGCCGCGTGCGCGCGGAGTTCGCTGCCGATGACCTGGGACATCGGAGTTTTCTGCGCGAAATGTCCGAGACCCGAAAGGAAGCGAGCTTCTGATGAGCGCCGTCGCTGCCCCCTCCCCGCCCGTGCTCCGCGTCGCTGCGGCGTGGGGTACGACGATCGTCGGAGTTCGACTTCTCGAACGGGGGCTCGACTGCGTGTTGGGCGAGGTTGCCGGCGCGCTCGCCCCGATGCCCGATGGGCTCACCGCTTCGCCCACGCCGCTGCGCGCCGTCGGCGGCGGCTGGGAGCTCGATCCGCGCGGCGCGATCAGCGGCAAGCTCCTTCTGCGAGGGCGCGAAGAGAACGTGCAGGGGCTCGCCCAAGGTGGCGCCCCCATTCCGGTGCTGCCCGGCGACCACGGGCTGATCCAGTACGGTCTCTTCTCGATCTTCTTCCAGTACACGAGCGCGGCCGAACCGATGCGGGGGCGCTTGCCCCTCGACCTGCTCTCCATTCTGGCGCTCTTCTCGAGCCTCGTTTTTCACCTCGGGATCATCGGCCTTCTCATCATCAACTGGACGCCGCCCGAATACCACTTGCCGCCGGAGCTCGTGCCGGACTTCGCCAGCCAGTTCCATCTGAGCCGCGCCCTCGCCGAGTGGCAACCGGCGCCCACGCCAGGGAAGGACGACAAGGGCGGGGGGCAAAACGCGAAAGATCTGGGCGCGAAAGATACGAAGAAACAAGGCGGCGGCCAGAAGATCGCCGGCACCGAAGGCAAGGCGGGATTGAACGGCAAAGAGGGCCACACCGAGCTTCCGGGCGAGATCAAGCCGACCACGACGTACGGCGGCTTGAGCGAGGCCTTGGCCGACACCGGGACGGACATCAGGAAGACGCTGAGCGAGATCCGGACCGTCGCCGACGCGCTGGGCGGCCTCAACTCCAGCAACGTGGTCCTCGGCAGCGGTCCGGGAACGGGGCTTCGAGGGGCGGGCTCGGGCGGCGGCGGAGTCGGGGCCGGCGTGATGTTCGGATCCGGCACGATGAACACCGGCTGGGGTCCGGGGATGGGAGGCGGGTTCGGTGCGGGCTCGGGCACCGGGGGAGGACGTGGGGGCGGCTTCGGCGGCGGCAACGGATCAGGCATCGGCGGGGGAAGCGGCCCGGGCGAACACGGGATTCAGGCGGCCGGCGGCGGAGGAGCGGCGCACGGCGGGCTAAGTCCCGAGCAGATCCGTCGCGTCGTCATGGCGCACCAGGGGGCGCTCCGGGCATGCCATGAGATCGAGGCCCAGAAGGATCCGACGCTCCGGGGAGGCGTGACGGCGGCGTGGACGATCGATCCAAGCGGCGCCGTGACCAGCGCGAGCCTCGCCGGCACAACGCTCCACAACGCGCGCGTCGAAGGATGTGTCCTGCGGCAGGTCCGCACCTGGCACTTTCCGTCGAGCGACGGCGTTACCCAAGCGACCTTCCCGTTCGTGTTCGGGATCGGTCGATGAACGGGAACGCGGACGCGCGCTTGTCCGCCTGAGCTGGCCGCCGTGTTCGCGCTCCAAGCCGCTCTCGAGCAAGGTCGCTTTCGCGGGCCGCTCGCTCGCACGTGCGCCGCGGCCTGGGCGTGCATCGCCGAACGCACCGTCGTTCGTCCCCTCCATCTCCCGCAGGGCACACGAGTGATCGCCGTCGGCGGCGCCACGCTGGGCGGCTCGGGAAGAACCCCGCTCGCCATCGCTTGCGCCACCGAGCTCGCCGCGTGCGGCGCGCGCGTGGCGTTCGTCGGCCACGCCTACCGCGCCAAGCCCGGGCGGGCGCGCGTCGTCTCCGTCGGCGATGCGCTTCACGAGGTGGGCGACGAAGCGCTGGTCGCCGCTCACGCGCTGGCCCTCGCCAGAGTACCCGTGGTCGTTGCGCCCAAGCGGGCCGACGCGGTGGCGCTCGCCGCGCGAGAAGCGGACACCCTCGTGCTCGACGGCGTCGCGCAGACATCACCGGTGCGCGCGACGCTTGCGCTGCTGGCGGTCGACGGCGTGGAGCCGTGGGGGCGAGCCGGCTCGGTTGCCCCCTGCGGCGACTTGCGCGCCCCGAAGGCCGCGCTCCTCCGCGCTTGCGACGCGGTCGTCCCCATCCGCGACGGCGCCGCTGGGGTCGACAGCGCGCCGGAGCGCGCTCTCGGAGCGTGGGACTGCACGACGGCGTCATCGGGCGCTCGGGTCGGAGGTGCCCTTCACACGTGGGACGACCTCTGCCGGCTGCGGCTCGGTCTTCTTTGCGCTATGGCGCGCCCCGAGCGCGTGGTCCGGTCACTCGAAGGGCGCGGAGTCGTGCTCCGTGCCGTCGTCCGCGCCCGTGACCACGGCCCCTTGTCCCCCGGCGTCCTCGCTCGCGCCGCGCTCGCCGGGCGAGAACAGCGAATCGACCTCTGGCTCGCGACCCGAAAGTGCCTGCTCCACTTCGCGCGTGCCTCTGTCGATGTGGGCAATGTCCTCCAAGCCCCCCTCGGGGCGATCGAGCACGCGCTCGTGCTCTCGATGGGTCTCGGGCAGCGACTGCGCTTCCTCGCCGTGCCTTGACCGGCGGTGTCGCGGGCAATAACCTCGAAGTATCATTCAGAAAGTGCGACTGTCGGCCTCGCACCCTTCGAGGTGCCGCCGGTCGATGATGAGGCCAGGCGCGTGAGCGAGTCCGAGGAGAAAACTCGAGTCACAGCTGTCGTGGAGAAACCCCTTAGCGGGCCGGACGGGGCCCCGAAGGGCAACGACTGTTTGGTCGTTATCTACACGAAGGAACCGACCCTGCTCGGGCGTCGCTTCGTGCTCGAAGCGAGCCCCGTTCGAATCGGGCGCGGAGTCGAAAATCACGTCGTCCTCGAAGGCGACAGCGTGTCGCGACGGCACGCGCACTTCGAACAGCGGAGCGGCGCGTGGTGGTGCGTCGACGACGGATCGACGAATGGCTCGTACGTCAACGACGAACAGATCATGCGCGAAGCGCGCATGAGCAACGGAGATCGCATCAAGATCGGGCCTACGATCTTCAAGTTCTTGAGCGGGCAGGACGTCGAGGCGCAGTACCACGAAGAGATTTATCGCATGACCATCATCGATGGTCTGACGCAGGTGCACGTCAAACGGTATCTCCTCGAGTCGCTCGACAAGGAGCTCATGCGCGCGAGGCGTCATGTGCGCGACCTCAGCTTCCTCATGCTCGATATCGATCACTTCAAGAACATCAACGACCGCCACGGGCACCTGGCGGGCGACTACGTGCTGAAGGAAGTGGCGCGGCTCATCGCCCAGCGAATCCGCCGCGACGAAGTGCTGGCTCGCTACGGCGGTGAGGAGTTCGCCATCATCTTGCCGGAGACCACGGGCGAGGGCGGACGGAAGCTCGCGGAAGGGCTACGCGAGAAGATCGAAGAGAGCCGCTTCATCTTCCAGAACGAAGTCATCCGCGTGACCATCTCCATCGGCGTGGCGATGCTCCTCGACAACGATCGGTCGAGCCTCGACCTCATCAAACGCGCCGACGAGAAGCTCTACGAAGCGAAGCGAGCGGGCCGAAACCGCGTCGTCGACTAGAAAGCCGGCTAGAAGGCCGGCGTCTTTCGGGCGATCCCTTCGCGATCCCGCCGGCGGGGGTCGTCGCCGTACGGGAGTACGGCTCCTCGCCCCGCCGGCGGCCTCGCTCGGGCTCGACCGAAAGACGCCGACCTTCTTCCTCATGCTTGCCGAGGGGACCTGAATGGCGATTCAGCGCGCTCAGGGCGCTTCGGCCCGGGCTCCAGAGAGAACATGACGCGGTCACGAGGATTCAGGACGCGATTTGGGGCCTACAAGACGCGACCATGAGCTCTCGAATTGCGATTCGGAGCGGACGAGACGCTCCCCAGAGCCTCCGACGTGTGGTCCATGCGGGACAAGATGCACGCTCGCGCCTGCGGGCCGCGACCGAGAGAAACGGGGACGCGGCCCCGAGCTTCCGGATCTCGCTCTGTGGGGGATGGGAGGCGCCAACGAGCCTCCGACCGGCGATTCAGATGGCACGAAGCGCGGTCGTGAGCGTCGAAGCTGCGATTCAGAGCCTCTGGATCGCGATCCAGAGCGGATGGGACTCGATCTTGAGCTTCTCGATCGCGATTGATGGCGAATCGGATGGGGCCACGAGCTTCGTGATCGCGATCCAGAGCGGATGAATCGAGGTCGGGAGCCTCTCAATCGCGATCCAAAGCGGATGGATCGAGGTCTTGAGCCTCTCAATCGCGACCCAAAGCGGATGGATCGAGGTCTTGAGCCTCCCAATCGCGATCCAGAGCGGATGGATCGAGGTCTTGAGCCTCCCAATCGCGATCCAGAGCGGATGGATCGAGGTCTTGAGCCTCTCCACCGCGATACGGAGCGAATGGATCGAGGTCTTGAGCCTCTCCACCGCGATACGGAGCGAATGGATCGAGGTCTTGAGCTTCTCAATCGGGATCGGGAGCGAACGGGCGAGGTCTCGAGCTTCTCGATGGTGAAGTCGACGTCCTTCCAAGAAATCGACACCCCCGTGTCGATTTCTGCGCCTCCCGCGCGGAATCCGCGGTCGGCGCGAGACTGTCTCTACGAGGGGCGCGAAAACGGCGCGCTGACCCCCCCCCGGCACTTCGGCTCCGGGGGGGATCGCCGCGACGCGGTCGCTCCACCCCTCGGAAAGGAGAGATAGGTATATGTCTAATACCAACAAGTCGACAACCAAGGCGGCTGCCTTGGCGCACGTGCAAGCGCTCATCGCTGGCACGACGCAGCACTTCCCGAACGGGTCGTTCACGATCGGGAACGCCACGTACACGTCGGCTTCGCTCGTCCAAGTCTTCCAGGGCCTGGCCAACGCGATGCTGGCGCGCAACACGGCGGAAGCGGGCGCCAAGGACGCGTTGGCGGCGGTGCAGGCGGCAGAGGCGCAGGTGGACCCGATCCTTCGGGCCTACACGCGTCTCGTTTTTGCCGCCTTCGCCAACGCCACGCAGACGCTCGCGGACTTCGGCCTCACGCCTCCCAAGGCGCGAACGCCGTTGACCAGCGAGCAGCTGGCCGCCCGGGCGGCGAAGGCCAAGGCCACGCGCATCGCGCGTGGGACGGCGAGCAAGAAGAAGAAGCTCGCCGTCAAAGGCGACGTGACCGGAGTCACCGTGACTCCCGTTCGCGCGCCGACCGCGGCCCCGCCGGTGGCTCCGGTTCCCCGGTGACACCGGCTTCGCCGGCCACACAGCCGGTGCCGACCACTTCGAGCGCGCCCGCAGCAACCCCCGCGGGCACCACCTCGATGGCGTCGTCACCTCGTAGGCGCGACAGCGCCTGACCCAGGGACAGGGAAGCGCCGCCCGAACGGCACGGGGGGCGGCGCTTCCCTGCGCCCGCCTTTTCGTTCTACACACGCACCACCAACGCCTGGAGGGACGATTGGACATCTTCAAGCCGACGACCGCTTTCCTCGGGACGATGTACGTCGGGGCCGATCGGCTCGGGCGGCCGCTGACCGACCCGGAGAAGAAGGAGCTAGCGTCGCTCCTGCGCAGACACGACTTCGTCGGCGCGAGCCTCGTATCGCTCCGGTTCGCGTTCACTCTGAGGCGCAGCAAGACGGCCGCGCAGGATCTGCAAGGTCGCGCCAAACTGCGCCTGATCCACGTGGGGTGGGACCCGAGCGAGGTCCCGCTGGTCAAGCGCTTGTGCCGGTTGGTGTGGAGCGAGCACAAGAACGAGACGCGCGAGACGGCCGCGGCCCGCAAGACCGAGGAGGTCTTCCTCCGTGAACAGGCCATCCACAATGGCAACACCGCAGCTTCCGCCGAGGACCTGGCCACGCGCCTCGAAGCAGAGCGTCAGGAGGAAGAGCATGCGGCGAAACGCATCGCTTCGCTGCGCGCCGCCTTCGTCGAGGCGGACGACGCGATCAACGTGCTCTGGCTCGACTACCGGCTCGCCGGGGTCGCCGAGCCGAGCGAGATGGCCCGCTTGAGCGGGCACGATGTCGGCGC
>Ga0265313_10000406_pt1 | contig 46450 bp, 40 predicted proteins | sample 4123metaG_FD_203122 | JGI IMG/M metagenome (GOLD analysis project Ga0265313, IMG submission 203122) | Rhizosphere microbial communities from Carex aquatilis grown in University of Washington, Seatle, WA, United States - 4-1-23 metaG | ecosystem: Host-associated > Plants > Roots > Rhizosphere >... | reverse complement strand
TACTCGGCGAGCGTGGGCCAGTGCTTCAATTCGCGCAGGCGCAGCGGCAGTTGTGACGAGGTGACGATGCGCGTCTCCGTCGTCGCGACGATTTTCGACACGACTTGATAGAGCTCGGTGAGGTTGCCCGGCCAGTGATAGGCGCAGAGCACGGCCAGCGCGTCGTCGGTGAACTCGACGAGGTTTGCGTCGAAGTGCGGGTTGGTCGCCTTCGCCGCGTAATGTTTCACGAGGAGCGGGATGTCCTCGACGCGCTCGCGCAGCGCGGGCATCTGCACGGGCAGCGAGGCGACGCGGTAGAAGAGTTCGTCGTGAAACTTACCTTCGTCGGTGAGCGTTTCGAGATCCTCGGAGGTCGTGCAAACGAGGCGGAAACTGTGCGCGGTGTTGCGCAGGACGCTGACGAGTTCCTTCTGCACCGGCTCCGAGAGGCATTGCAGGTGCTGGAGAAAAAGCGTGCCGCCCTTCGCCTGCCGCACCCACGCGCCGCCCTCGCCGTTTTCACCGAGCAGGCCCTCGCGAAAATTCGCCTCGGAACTGAGCGAGCAATCGATGCGCACGAGCTGCGCCTCGGGCGCGCCGGTGGCGGCGTGGAGGATTTCGGCGACGGCGACCTTGGCCGTGCCGTTTTCGCCGATGAGAAGCACGGGCGTGCGCACGGCGGCGAGCTTGCGGATCTGCTGGATGAGTTTTTGGATTCTCGGGCTCTGGCCGATGAGGCGGTGCTCGATGTCGCCGGGTTTCACGCCGAGCGCGAGGCCGGCGAGCGCGCGCTCGCTCTGGAATTGCTTGAACTCGATGCCGCGGCGCAGCGTCGAGATCAGCTCATCGACGCGAAACGGTTTTTGCAGGTAGTCGAACGCGCCGTATTTCAACGCCTGCACCGCGCTCTCGGTCGAGGCGTAGGCGGTCATGATGATGACGATGGCGTTCGGCTCGTAGAGCTTGAGCTGCTTGAGCAGCGTGATGCCGTCCATCGGTTTCATGTCGATGTCGGCGAGCACCAAGTCGAATTTCTCGGCCTTGTAGCGCGCGAGCGCCTTTTCGCCGTCGGTGGCGAACGACGTGGTGAAACCGGTGGGCTGGATGACGGCCTCGAGCATCTCGTGAATCGAGAGCAGGTCGTCAACGATCAGGACTGAAGGCATGAAGGCGGAGAGCGTTCGCGGGGAGCGGCGCGAAGTCAACCGGCGGGACGACCGCGGCTAATTTTGCAGTCCACCGGCGACGGCGCCGAGTTGGAAGATCGGCAGGAACATCGCCATCACGATGCCGCCGACCACCACGCCGAGAAAGACGATCAACAACGGCTCGATCAACGACGTGAGCGCGCTGACCGTCGCCTCGCACTCGACGTCGTAGAAATCGGCGATCTTCGTCATCATCCCGTCGACGTTGCCCGTGGCCTCGCCGGCCTTGACCATGTGTTTCATCATCGGCGGGAAAAACGTGTTGGTCGCGAGCACCTCGGAAACCTGGCCGCCCTGGCTGACGTGCTTCGCGATCTCCGCGCAGGCGTCCTCGATCTGCACCTTGCCGCTCGCGGAGGCGACGATCTCGAGCGTGCGCAGGATCGGCACGCCGGAGCGGATGAGCGTCGCGTAAGTGCGGCAGAAACGCGAGAGCGTGATCTTGTGGATGAGGTTGCCAAAAATCGGCGCGCGGACGAGGAACATGTCCTTCTGCCGCCGGCCCGCGGGCGTCTTCACATATTTGCCGACGAACCAATAGACGCCGTAGACGCCGATGCCGATCGCCCACCACCACTTCTTCAGGAAATTCGACAGATCGATGAGGAATTGCGTGGGCGCGGGCAGCTTCGCGCCGAAGTCGGCGAACATCGCCGCAAACACCGGGATCACGAAAATCAGCAGCACGTTCACCAACGCGATCGCCAGGCCGATGACCGCGATCGGGTAGGTCATCGCCGACTTCACTTTCTTCGTGAGCTTGACGGTCGATTCGAAATAGCCGGCGACCTTGCCGAGAATTTCCGCGAGGCCGCCACTCGCCTCGCCGGCCTCGACCATCGAGATGAAAAGATTCGGAAACGACTTCGGGAATTTCCTGACGGCCGACGAGAACGAATTGCCCGACGAGATGTCGCCACGCACGTCGCGGATCACGATGCGGAAACACTGGTCCTCGGTCTGGTCCTGCAACGCCTCGAGACATTGCACCAGCGGCAGGCCGGCCACGAGCAGCGACGCGAGCTGCTGCGTGAAAAGCGCCAGCTCGCCGAGCGGCAGCTTGTAATTCTTGGCTTTTTTCTCGAGCGATTTCTGTTTCGCGAGCGCCTGCGCGGCCTTGACGTTGGCCGTGGCTTTCTTGGTCGCTTCGGTTCGCACGGCTGCGCCCGGACCCGATGGGGCAGACGAAATTAGAGCCATGCCACCGATGCAAACGAAACGGCCGGCCGCTCGCAATCCCATTTGCGCGCCCGCGCCAAAACGCCACCGATCTCCGGCCGGGCGCACGCCGCACAGCGAACACAGACTTGACCGATCCCGCGTCCGGGCGAAACTCCTTGGGCGCTGCGGGTGTAGTTTAGTGGCAAAACTCCTCTCTTCCAAAGAGGTATCGTCGGTTCGATTCCGTCCACCCGCTCCAACCTTCGCGGCCTCCGGCGCGCGTCGCTTCGCCTTCGATGCCACTCTCCCACGGACCGACCCGCCTCCCGGCCTTTCAAACGCGCCGCCACCACAATCGAGGCGAGGCTTGGTCGGCGGCGGAACGGGTGCTGGCGGTGCAGACTTTTGTGCTGCTCGTTTTTTCGGCGTGGGCGGGCGGCGGCCGGATGCCGTGGGCGCCGCCGGCGATGCTGGCGATCGCCGGGTGCGGCGTGATCGTTCTGTTTCTGCGGCGCAGCGAGGGCGAAAGCGTCCGGCTTCGTGCGCTGGTGCCGCTCGCGCTCTGGCTGGTGCTGCTCGCCATCGCCCTCCTCAACCCGAGTCACGTCGATGACTCCACGGGCGTCCGGGCGCCGAATCTCCGCTGGATCTCGTGGCTGCCCGCGACGGTGGACCCCGGCGCCACGCTCGTCGCCGAGTTGCCATGGCTGACCGCGCTGCTGCAAGGCGGCGTGCTCGTCGCGGCGCGGCCCGGCCGGCGTCTCGTTCGCTTTATCTGGGGCGCCGCCGCGCTCAACGGTTTCGCGCTCGCCGCCGTCGGCGCCGCGTTTCACTTCGCGGAAGCGAACATGATGCTCGGATTCATCGAGGTGCCGGAGCCGACGTATTTTTTTGCGACCTTTTTCTACAAGAACCACTGGGTGGCCTACGGCGCGCTCAGCGCAGCTGCCGGCGCGGCGGTGGCGCTGCAATCGTGGCGGCAGGCGTTGTTGGGCGATCCGCGGGCGCGGGGCCGCGCGATTTTGTTCGGCACGACGTCGCTGCTGACGGCGATCACGCTGCCGTTGCCGCGTTCGCGCACGGGCGGGTTGCTCGCGATCGCCCTCATCGTCGGATTTTTCGCCGTGTTGCTGGCGATGCTGGCTCAAAATCGCGGCGTCTCGCGCGGCCGGCGCGTGGCGGTGATCGGCCTCCTCAGTTTGCTGGTGCTGGCCGCGTCCGGCTACGGCTTCAACGCGTATCTGCCGCGCGCCCGGGAAGACTGGAAACGCACGGTGATCCAAGTCGAAAACGCCCGGCGCGGCGAGTCGCTGGAGCTACGCCTGCTGCTCAGCCGCGACACCTGGCGCATGGCGGCGGCCCGGCCATGGTTTGGCTGGGGAATCGGTTCGTTCGAGGTCACGTTCCCGATTTTTCAAGGCGACTATTTGCGCGGACCGGACGGACGGACGAACGCGCGCGTCGAGTTTGCGCACAACGACTGGTTGCAAATGGCCGCGGAAGCCGGGCTCGCCGGGCTCGCCGTTTTGCTCGTGCCCATCATGGGGGCTGCGCGCCGCGCCTGGCGCGAGGGCGGAATCGGCGGGCGCTGGGGGCTGGCCGGCTGTGGTGCGATCGCGGTTTTTGCGTGGATCGATTTTCCGTTCAACAACCCGTCGGTGCTCGTGCTGTGGACCACGCTGCTGCTGACGGCGCGCCATCTCGGAGCGAAATCCGAGGCCGCGAGCGCGCCTTGACGGCGCGTCCGCGCGGCGAAGGCGCGGCTCACTCCTTGTCTTTGCGCGAGTAATATTTCGCGTAGCGGCGCGACGAACCGTAGCCGTGATAATAGTAGTATCCCGTGCCGCGACCGGCCGGTAGCGCGTTCAGCACAATGCCGGGAAAATCCAGCCCGGTCTGCCGCAGCCGCTCCAGCACGTTGCGCACCTGCTGGCGCGACGCGACGCCGAACCGGCAGACGAAAACAAACTCGTTGCAGAACTGGGCGAACGAGATCGCATCCGAAAAAACTCCCGCGGGCGGCGCGTCGAAAATCAGCACGTCGAACCGCCGCTGCAGCGCGGTAACCAGCGCATTGAGCCGGCCGCTGCCGACGATTTCCGACGCGCGGCGGCTGCTGCCGCCGGCCCGCAGCAAATAATGATTCGGTGCGATCTCGACGATGCCGAGCCGCTCGTCCTGCTCGGGATTTTCCAGGACGGTGGCGCCCTCGTCGATCCAGCGGAGCAGTCCGGCGTGGTTGTCAACGTCGTAGGTTCGGTGCTGGGAGGGGCGCCGGAGATCGGCATCGATCAGGAGCGTTCGTTTCCCGTGGCTGACAAACGCGGCCGCGAGATTGCTCGCGATGAAACTCTTGCCCTCGCTCGGCACCGTGCTGGTGATCAGGATCGCCTTGGGCGGGTCGATCTTCGAGACGAGCTGGAGGTGGGAAAAAAGCGCGCGAAACTGCTCGGCCACCGGTTCCTCCGACTCGTGCCGGACGAGGTGCGGCCGGTCCTTTTCCGGGACGCTGCGCACCGAGCTGATTTCGCCGAGCAGCGGACTGCCGAGATAGTATTCGATGTCCGACCCGCTGCGCACCCGCGCGAACAGCAGCTCGACGGCGAACGGATAGCCGAGGAGGATGCCGAGCGCGAGCAAGCTCAGGATCAGCGTCGTCTTGCGGAGGTTCGGCGAAATCGGCACGCGATTGGGCTGCGCGCGGTCGGCGATGCGCACGTTCACGCTCTCGAGCTGGGCGGAGATCGACGCCTCGTTCAGGCGGGAGAGAATCTGCGTGTAAATGGTCTTTTGCGTCTCGATCGCGCGCCGCAGCACGCCGTATTCAACGCCGATCTGGTCGAGCCGCAGCGCTTCGGCTTCCGCCGCCGCCAGTTGCGCCTGGAGCTCCTGTTCTTCGGATACAGCCTTGTCGCGCTGGCTCCGGAGGCTGTTCAGGGTGGTCGCGATCTCCTCGTCGCGGAGCCGCTGCAGCGCCTCGAGGGTGCGGGTGATTTCCTGCATCGCCGGATGACGCCGGCCGTAGCGCTCGGCCAGCACGGCGCGTTTGGCTTTCAAGTCGTCGATGCGATGTTGGGCGTCGGCCAGCGCCGACGAACCGGAGAGCGCGGACAACTCCACCGGGTCGCGTTTTTCCGCCAGGGCGGTTTCGGCCTGCTTCAGGCGGACCTCGATTTCGGCGCGCCGCACCCGCGCGGCGGTCGCGCTGGAATTGAGCGACTTCAGCCGGTCCACGACGATGTTCTGGCTCTCGTCGAGCGACACAAGGTTGTAGCGGCCGCGATACTCCTGGAGCGAGCGTTCGGAGTCCTCGAGTTTCTTGCGAAGGTCCTCGGCCTGTTCGCGCAGAAAAACGAGCCCGGCGTTGTTGCTGGCGCTGCTTTTGTCGAACAGGTAGCGGATGAACTGCTCCGCATAGCGGTTCGCGAGGAGCGCGGCGGCATCGGGGTCGCGGTGCTTCACGACGATGCTGGCGAGCAGTGTGCCCGGTTCCCTTTCGGTCGTGGCCGACGAGCGCACGATCGCCGCGAGGGTGCTTTCGTTTTGCGGCCTGCCGTTGGCATATGGCGCCAGCACCTGGGCGCTCTCCTCGGGAGTGAGGGACTTCACGACATACTCGACGACCTCTGCGCTGCGCAGCTCACCGATGCGGGTGGCGAGATAAAATTCGCTGCCAAACCCGGCATCGTCGGAGCGCTTGAGGTCGATCACGCGGTCGCGCCGCTCGAGCGCGAGCGTGGCGGCCGCGGAATACAGCCGCGGGCGCCGCATCTGCTGCCAGCCGATCACGGTGCAGACGACCAGCGCGATCGCGACGGCGATGAGCAGATGGGAGCGGATGACCACCATCGCCTGCCGCAGGTCGAACTGGTTGATCAACGCGGCGGGCGCGAGGCGGCGCGACGGTGGCGCGCCGGGAGCCGGCTTCCCGCCGGCGGGTGAATTGAAACCTTCCATGAATCGCCTAAAACACGCGCTCGGGCACGAACACAATATCGCCCGGCTGCAACAGGAACGTCTCGCCGTTGGCGCCCCGCCCTTCGATCAACTTGTCGACATTGACCGTGAAATTTTGCTCCGCGCCCTGGGCGTCGCGCCGCGTGATCCGCACCGAGCCACCGTTCGCAATTCGGGTGAGGCCGCCCATCTCCGCGATGGCTTCGACGATCGAAAGACTCGTCGTCTCGGCCGGGAAGAGCACTTTGCCTTGCTTCGCCACCTGGCCCAGCAGCGTCGCCTCTTTTGGCGCATATCCGGTGATGGTGAGCACGACTTCCGGACGGATGAAAATTTCCTCACGCACGTAGCGATCGACGATCAGCTGCTGCGCCTCTCCGATCGTGAGGCCGGCGACTTTCACCGCACCCAGCAACGGCACGTTGATCTCGCCCGCGCCGTCGATCTGCCGCTCGACCGCCACATCGGGCTCGCCCTGCACGGTCACCCGCACCTGATCGCGGGCAAAGAGGCGGAGCTGATCGGGATTTTTTTTCGCGTCGTCCGCCGCGAGCAGTCCCGGCGCGAGTAGAAGGAAGACGAAAAATGTGAACCGGTGCATCGGCGCGGCCTCAGAACGAGGCCGTGACCCCCACGCCAGCGTTCACTCGATCGTAGGTCGAGAAAGCATTCGTCGAATCCACCTTGCCGTAGCCGACCGAGGCGTCGAGCGTGACGTTGGTCGTCACGGCATAAGTCACGCGCCCCCGGATGCGATAATTGTCGTCCACGCGGCTGTTGGCGGCGCCCAGACCCGTGTAGTCCGAATGGGTGTAGGCCACGCTGCCGTCCACGCTCCAATTCTGGTCGAGGGTCTGTGTTACTCCGATCGTAAGCGAGCCCACTTTTGACGACTGATTGGCCGCGGTCGTGTCGAAGTCCTGTGATGCGTCGATAGACACCGAGGTCTTCTGCAAGGGGACCCACTTGAGCCCGCTCGCCAGAAAAAGCGAAGAGGCGTTGCCGCCGAACCCCGCTGCGTCGAACCTGCGCTGCACCACACCGATGCTGAACGTGCCGCTCACCTTGGGCGCCAGCTCGCCCTCGAAACCGACCGAATACCGGTCATCTTTGCTCGCAGGGCTGCCCGCGGGCGTGCCCGCGCGATTGGCCGTCCAGGATTCGCGATGCGTGTATCCGCCCACGACCGTCAGTTTCGGCGAATAGACATAGACGGCGTCGGCACCGGCCGAATAGTCGAGGACGTCGGCATAACCCGCGGTGAGGTATTTGTCATCCCGATAGTCGCCGAGCACCCGATAGCCGAGTTTCTCCGAGAAGAGGTGCTGCAGCGAGCCGTTGAAATTGAAGTCGTTGGATTTCGTGCGGGTATTGAGCACGTCGTTCGCCAGCGTGTCCCGCTGGAAGGAAATTCCGCCGTTCACCGTCGTTTTGTCCGACGGCGTGTAGGCCAGTTGCCCGCGCACGTAGGGATCGAGGGACTTCTGCTCCGAATGATCCGCGTAGAGAGCGTAGCTGGCGCCGATCGAGACCTCGGTTGCAACCAGCGCCACGTCGCGCACGAATTTCGCCTGCGCGCTCGCGGTGGTGATGAAGTCGGAAACATCCCTGTTGTTCAGGAAAATGTTCGAATCGTAGTCGCCGCGAACGCTCAACGTCGTCTCGACATGGCCGAGTTCGGACACGATGCCGTAGGACGGCGCAGCGGCGGCGACCAGACACAGGACGACCGCGAATGGTTTTCGGTAGTTCACAGAGTTGCGCATGGAGGGAAAATCAGATGAGAGCGGAAACCGTTACGGCTTGGATGGACTCACGACCGTTTGGGTTTGGTCGAGCGGTGGAAGAATGGTATTCTGATTCTTAGTCGGGGCGGTGGAGGGCGTAACGATCTCATCGAGCAGGCCCTTCGAAGACTGGCCATTATTGCCGGCGAGTTGGAGCATGGTTGCCTCGGTGGCGGCGGCCGTGTCCGGCGAGGCCTCCTTCGCGACTTCCATCATGGCCGCGAGCACCGTGCCGACGAGATTGGGGCTTTGCGCTGAATTGGTCACCGTGCCGTTGCCCACCGCCTGCGCCACCACCGATGCGGCGTCCAGGATATCCTTCGCCAAGGCGGGGTTGGCTTTCACCGCGTCGGCCACCGAAAGCACGCCGTTGCCCGACGAAGTCTGTCCGAACGATACGGTGTAGGTGCCCGTGTCGGTCACGAACGTCACCGTGCCGCTCATGGTCGTCACGGAAGCGTTTGTCGTGTCCTGCGAGATGCGAACCGCGAACACGGTGCCGCGCGCCGCCGCGACGCCCTTGGGCGTGCGCACGCGGAAATTCGTCACGTTCTTCTTCGACGGATCGAGGCTTGCGACGACTCCGCCAGCGTGCAGGTCGAGCATCGTGTTCTCCTTCGAGACCACGCCGCCCTGGCTCACCACGTTATGCTCCTGGATCGTCACATTCGAGTCGGGCTGCACGATCGCCACGGTGCCGTCGAAAAATTGCAGCGTCGCCTGGCCGCCGGCCGTCGTCGTCACCGCCGACCCGACCGGAAGGATCGCGCCGACCGTCGCGCTGCCCCCGCCACCCGGCACGGCGATGGACACGTTGCCGGTAACCGCAATCAGTTTGGCGCTAAGCGCCGTTTCTTCGCCGCGAACGCCCAACGGCACCAACGCAAGGAGCAACGCAATCCATTTTAGAGTTTTCATGAGATTCGAAGGGAGCCGATCGCGAAAAATCCCGCAACCATCGCGGGCCCATGCGCAACAAGCAGTGTGACTGGTAAGACGCAAAGCAGAGGGAATGCCGGCGATCAATCATTTTCGCTACTTCATTTAATAAGCTGAACGCGGCGGAAAAATCATCACGCCAACGGTCCGCGCCATGATCGCCAGATCGAGCCACACCGACCAGCTTCGGATGTAAAGCAGATCGAGCTGAATCCGCTCCTGGATTTCAGCGGCATTGGTCGCCTCGCCCCGGAAACCGCGCGACTGGGCGAGCCCGGTGATCCCCGGTTTCACGAAAAATCTCATCCGATAAAGTTCGGCCGATTTCGCGAAGACCTCCTCGTGGGCCTCGAGATGCGGGCGCGGACCCACCACGCTCATCTCGCCCAACAGCACGTTCACGAACTGCGGCATTTCATCCAAACTCGTGCGCCGCAGCAACCGGCCAAACGGAAAAACGCGGCGGTCGTTTCGCTGCGCCTGCTCCCGCTCGTCGCCCGTCGCCTCGCGCATGGTCCGATACTTCCAAATTCGAAATGGCCGGCCCCCGCGGCCCGCGCGCACCTGCGTGTAAAAAATCCCCCCCGGCGACTGCCCGGCCTGCATCAACATCACCAGCACCGTCAGCGGCGGCAAAAGCAGGACGACCACCGGCAGCGCCACCGCCACATCGACGATCCGCTTCAGGCACCGGTTGAGGGGACTCTCGAGCGGCTCGTCGTGCAGCACGAGAAAACTGTAGCCGTGGTGCGAGAGCGCTCGCAGCGGGCGCTCGAGTTGCACGATGAGATTGTTGTGGATCATGAGCCGGCACCCGCGCACCGAGCACGCCCGGGCCATTTGTTCCGCATCCTCGGCCGACCGCGGCAACTCCAGCATCAGCACCTGTTTCGCACCCGTGGACGCGATCGCCTCCTCGAGCCGCTCGAAACTTCCCACCACCGGCAGGCCCTCCACCGCCGACGCCGCGCCCCGGTAGTCCAGCACGCCCACCGCCTCGAATCCGAGCATCCTTTGCCCTTCCAGCCAAAACGCCAGGCCCGGGAAATTTTCCGCCCGTCCCATCAGCAGCACCGGAATCGCGCCGCCGCGCGCCAAAAACAATCTCACCAGCCAGCCGGGTTGAAACCGGTTGCTCACGACGAACATCGCCGACGCCGCCATCAGATAAACCGCCACGAACACGCGGCTCAACCCCGCGTCCTTCGAGGCGACCGCCAGCGCGAAAATCGCGCACGCCACGCCGACGACTTGCTGGATGCCCAGCCGCACCGCGCCCACCCAACCGAGCGTGACCAGGCTCACGGCGACGCGCTCGAGGTAGTGCATCGCCACGGCGACGCCCGCGCCAATGCAGACCCAATACGTCCACGCCGGCAGCAAGCTGTAGTAAGTGTAGATCCTGATGCGTCCCGAAAGCGCGGCCATGCCGATCCAGAGCGCGACCGCTTCGGCCGCCAAAACGAAAGTGTGGAGATTGAGGATTCCTTGGCTGCGCCGATCGATCACGATGAGGATTTGTCTGGAAAATGCGCGCCACGGAATTTTCGGGCGATTCCCTGGCCGCGCAGCCGAACGCTCCAAGAATCCGCGAACCTCTTCAAGCCTTTACCCCCGCGCCCGCGAAAGTCCATCGCCGCTCGCCGCTACCGAAGTTCGCCGCTCTCCCCCGCACGCGATTACGGCGCCTCGCGGCCGTATCTAAAAACCAGCCAGCCCAGCCGCAGCGCCCGCCCGTAACGCGGCGCGAATGCCCTCGGGCCCGACACCGTTCGCCACAACCAGCCGAGCCTCGCCCGGTCCACCCACGGCGGGATGCCCACCTGCCCGCCGCTGAGAAACGCGATCGCCGCCCCGAGGCAAAAAATCCCCGGCCGATACGGCAGCGCGTCGCGCAGCCAGTGCCCCAGCCGCTCCTGCACGCCACCGCCGATCGCGATCACCACGACCTCCGGCCGCCGCCGCTCGATCGCGTCGCGCAACAAATCATCCGTCACCGCGCCCGCTCCATAATACGGCGCGACATAGCAGTCCTCCTCGGTCGCGGGCAACCCCCGCCCGCGCAGCCACGCGAGACTGCGCCGCATCTCCTCCGCGCTCGGCATCACCCAGAATGTCGCGCGCCGCCGCGCCGGCTCGCCGTTCAGAAACTGCCACAAAAACGCGAGCCCCGAAACGCGCGGCAAACGCCGCCCCGTCCGCAGCCACCACAACCACACGAGAAAACCCGAATCCGTTAGCACGACATCCGCGCTCTCGAGCGCCGCCCGATACGCCGGCTCGTGCGTCAAATCCCAGCCCAGCCCCGGCCCCGACGGCGCCACCACCAGTCCGCCCTCGGCCGCGCGCGCGCCCGCCGCCGCGAGCGACCCGGCAAAAAATCGGATGCCCAGAATCCGCTCCGTCGGCGCCTCCGTCGCCGTGCTCATGGCGACGCTTCTCCGCCGCCGCGACGCGACCGCTCCAACATCAACTCGCGCGTCTTCATCACCGACAGCGCTTCATACATCGCGTGCAGCCGTGCGAAATAATATCCCGCCCGCCCGTCGAGAAATCCCCGCTGCCAGAAATACACGTAACAAAACCGCAGCAGCGGCCGCCCCGGCAGCCCGCGCGTCGCCTCCTTGATCCGCCGCCGCCAGCCCACGCGCCCGAGTTGCAAACCCGCTCCGCCCGACCGCGCCGCCAGCGCCGCCCGCGCCTCCCAGTTCGAATATCGGTTGTGCTTCTCGACGAACACCTCGATCGACGGAAACGCATAGTGATCCATCTCGCACTTCAGCCGCCCGGTCGCGCCGTGCACCACTACGTGCTCGTGCACCTCGTTGTCGCCGCTCGCCGTATCGACATCGACAATTCGCTCGTAGCGCCCGAGCCGGTGCCGGAAAAACCGCAGGTTCCAGTTCGGATAATACGCATGTCGCAGCCATTGCCCCATGAACCAGAACCGCCGGTTGATCCAGTAGCCGTCGCGCGCATGCGCCGCGTCCGCCGCGATCGCCCCCAACTCCGCCTCCGCCGCCGCCGGCAGCACTTCGTCCGCATCGAGGATGAAAACCCATTCGTGCCGGAACGGCAGATTTTCGAGCGCCCAGTTTTTTTTCTTCGGCCACGTGCCGTCGAAGTGAAACTGCGCCACGCGCGCGCCCGCCGCCTCCGCGATCGCCGCCGTGCCGTCGGTGCTCTGCGAATCGACGACCCAGATTTCGTCCGCCCAGCGCACGCTCGCGAGGCAGCGCGGCAAATTTCGCGCCTCGTTCTTCACCGGAATCAACACGCTGACGGGCGTTTTCATTTCCATTCACTCCGCCGGCTTCGCGAGCCCGGGCGTTTTCGGCGTCGCCGCCTTCACCGGCAGCACCAGCCACGGCAGGCTCGCCACCACCACGCCAAGCCAGCCCGACGCGATGTCGTGCAGGTCGAAAAACCGCCGCGGCAAAAACAACTGCCCGCACTCCAGCCCGGCCACCAGCACCCCGAGCCAGGCGGCCCGCCGCCAAACCACTCCCGCCGCCGCGCGCCGCCAGCCGGAAAACGTCGCATGGATCACGATCGTGAGCACGAGATAGCCGCTCACGTTGCACAAAAAATCCTCGTGATCGAGCCACCGCCCCAGCCACGGCGGCATGAACGGTAATTCCGAAATCGCCGGCGAAGGCTTCAGCGCCGCGTAGCAGATCACCGCCACCGACACCGTCGCCGGCACATACCGGCAAATCCGCCCCGCCCGATAAATCGCCCGCCGCCAGTTCATCGTCAGCCTGCTCGCCTCCGCCGGCCCGCGCAGGAATTCTCCGGGAAACGATGAGCCATGCGCGCGCAACTAACCGCCCGCCCTCCGCCGAGTAAAGGGAATTGCTTGCCGCGCCCGCCACGCGACCCGCCCTCGTCAGCGATTTTTCCCACCGCGTGGCCGCGCGACGATTTTCACCGGTCGCGGTTGGCATCGCCGCAACAACTGCGGCACCATCGCCGTCGCCTCGCCGCGCCGGCCCTTCACCGCCCGGGCCGCAACCGTCGCGCGTTGGATCAGCGAGAGCGTCAGCTCCGGACTGCGCCGCACCGCCACGGCATTGGCCAGCAATTCCATGACGGACTCGGCCGGACTCAGCTCGCGCAAACGTCCGTTGGCGCCCGCGGCATAAGTAACCGACGCCACCAACCCCAGCGGCAGCGGTTTCCACCCCGCCCGCCCGCCCAGCTCCTCCGCCGTAACTTCGCGGGGCTTCGTGTCAGGCTCACCCCGCACGGAGATCGGCTTGGGATACGGACACACTCGCCCGCGCGGATCGATGACCGCATATTCGTCGGAGAAATAATCCGCGCCCGCCCGAACCAGGGCCCGCACGAGTGTGCTCTTGCCCGCCATCGTTCGGCCCGGGAGAACGATGGTCCGCCCCTGCCAGCCGACACACCCGGCGTGGATGAAAACGCAACGCCGGGCAAACGCCGCCACCAGAAGGTGTATTTGGTTTTCGAAGCCGGCAATGATCTCGTCGAGCTCCGTCGTGCGCGCGACCCGCGCGATGCTGAGATAGAGCAGGTGAAAATTCCGCAGTCCGGGCCGCGCGCCCGGCGGTGCGCGGCGGGCGGAGATCAGCACGTCCACCACCTTCCGCCCGGGATCGTCCCGCGCGCCCGGCGGCAGTTTCTGGCGCAGTTTTTCCAACAGCTCGGGGTCGTTCGAGCGCACACCGAAGCGCGCACCATACGCCTGAAAGTTGAAACCCACGTTCCAGCCGAGCCGGTCCAGTTTCGCCATGCATGGCGTCTCCAACCGCTCGCGCGGCGGCGCTTCGATCTTTGCCGGAAGCACTGTCAGTCTGGTTGCGTGCAAGCCCCTGCCACGCAGACGACGGCTCCGTCCGTCGCCGCTTCACAGTCGCTATCCGTCTCGCACGGCGACCCGGCGCCCACCTCCCCGGACGCCGTCATCAGCGGAGTGGGCGCAAGGATCGACGCGACCACGGGCACGTGAGCAGACAAAAGACAACGGCCGCGCGCCGAGCGACGCGACGGCGGAGCGGCCCGCCGCGAGCGCGCCAGCACTTCACGGAGCAGATCAGTCTTCTCCAACTTGGCCAGCGCCTGCTCGACGACGCGCGCCGGCAGCTTGGGCGCGTCCAGTTCCGCGCGGGCCAGCGCGACGAGATCCGCCACCGAGCGGCGTCCATCGCAGTGCCGCCAGATCACGGCCGCGGTGCGATTGAGCCGGCGAAAGTGCAGCGACCGTCGGTCATAAATCACGAGCTCGTCGCCGACCGTTTGAATGAGCAACTTGGCGGAGCGGGCTTGTGGCGGGATGGCGTTCATGGTTTCAGGTGGCGTGGAGCACGACGCCATGTCGTCTCCACTACAAGATGATTCCCCGCGACGATCGCCCGCTTCCCGCCGGATTTCAGTCGGCGCCAGCGAATTTTTCGCCGGAGCTGCAACTGGTTTTGGCCGTCGTGCGCACCGCGCTGGGCACCGACGGTTTCGCTGGAGCGGTTGGCCCAACGTCGGAGGGCGGCTGGCAAAAATTCAGCCGGGAGGTTGCCCGCCAGCGGCTCGGCCCGTTCCTGTTCCACCGCCTGCCGGCCACGATCACGGCCGCGCTGCCGGCGGCGGTGGTGCAGCGGTTGCAGCGGGCCGCCGAAATCACCGCGCAGCACGCCGACCGTCAGGCGGGCGAACTGGTCCGTCTCGTGCAAACGCTGGAGGCCGCCGGCATTCGCACGCTCAGCGTGAAGGGTCCGCTCCTCTCGCTCCAGCTTTACGGTTCCACCGGCCTGCGTCACGGGAGCGATCTCGATTTGGTGGTGCCGCCCGAAGATGCCGGCCGGGCCGATGCGTTGCTGCGCCGCGTCGGCTGCGAGCGGATACGACCCGACTTCGAACTCACGCCACGACAGCAGCGCGAATACCTCCGGGTGCAATATGAGTTTGAATATTCTTCCCCCGACTCGCGCTTGCGAGTGGAACTGATGTGGCGGCTCGAAGGCGTGTCCGATCGGTTGGACATTTGGACCAGTCCGGACCGGCTCGAGCTGAACGGCCATTCGTTCCACCTGCTGCCACCCGAATTGAACGCGCTTTACCTTTGCGTGCACGGCGCGCGCCACGGCTGGTGCCGCCTCTTCTGGCTGTTGGACGTGGCGCTGCTGTTGCGCCGCGACGAAATCGATTGGGAGAAAACCCTGGCTTTGGCGCGCGCGCACGGCGCCGAGCGGTCGGTGCTGCAAGCCGGCCGGCTGGCCCGCCGATTGTTCGCCGCGACGCTCCCGGCGGCCTTTCGCTCGTCGCCGGCAGAAGCGCGGATTGTCGCCGGTTTGTCGGCCGAAGCCTGCCGCCAGATCGCGCTGAAACCGGAGGACGAAAACGGCACGATCGAATGGTTTCGCCAACTGCTCTACCGGCTGCGCCTGTCACGCGGCGCCCGCGCCCGCCTCGCCGTTCTCCAGCCGCATTTCGTCTCGCTCTCGAGCTGGAAGATGGTGCGCCTGCCCGACCGCTGGTTCGCGCTCTATCACGTGCTCACGCCGTTTCTCTGGCTTTACCGCCGGTGCGCGCGTTGAGTGCGGACCACACCCCGCGCAAAAATCAAACTGACTCGCCGCCGCTTTGTCGCGCAGAGTGGCCCAACGCCGCCACATCGCTTCCATGTCCGACACCGCTCCAGCCCCTGCCGTGACTTCGCCCACCCGCGCCCGGGCCGCCATCTCGCCTGACGAGTTCCTCGCCTACTGGCGCACGTTTGCGCGCCACGCCGGGCCGCGGCTCTGGCTCGCCGTCGCCGTCCTCATCCTGATCGGCGTGCTCGAAGGCTCGGGCTTGCTGATGCTCGTGCCGTTGCTCCACGCACTCGGCCTCAGCTCCGCCGGGCAGATCGGCGGCATCGCCGGCTCCGTCGGCGCGTTGCTGCGCAATCCCGGCGCCTCCTCGACGCTGCCGCTCGTGCTGGCGATCTTCGTCGCGATCAAGGCCGCGCAAGCCGCCCTCCGCGCCTGGTCGGGCACGCTCAACCTGAAAATCGAAACGGATTTCGTCTGCTTCCTGCGCGATCGCTTCTATCGCGCGATGGTCCGGGCCAACTGGCTGTTCATCACGCGCCAGCGTTCCTCCGATTTCACACACGCGCTGCTCGGCGAATTGCCGTTGGTCGGTGGCGGCACGCGCCAGTTCCTGACGCTCCTCAGCCTTTCGTTCGTCGCCCTCGTGCAGGTCGGGATCGCATTCAGCCTCTCGCCGGCAATGACCGGCCTTGCCCTCGGCTCCGGCGCGATTGTCGGCCTCGGCCTGCGCCGCTTTCGCCGGCGCTCGCTGGCGCTCGGCGAGATCGGCCAGGGCAAACGCGCCGAGATGGCCGCCGCCGTGAGCGAGCACCTCGGCGGCATAAAAATCGCCAAGAGCCACGGCCGCGAGACGCACCACTTCGAACATTTCCAACACGCGATGAACTCGATCGCCGCCCACACCATCCGCCTCCAACGCCTCAACGCCCTCATCGGCATCTGGGTCGAGGTCGGCGCCGTCATTGCGCTCAGCGTCTTCGTGTATCTCGCCGTCGCGGTGCGCCACGTGAACACCGCGCAGTTGCTCGTGCTCGTCTTCGTCTTCACCCGGCTGTTGTCGCACGTCACCTCGCTGCAGGGCCTGTGGCAGGGCATCACCCAGTCGCTGCCGTCGTTCGGCGCGACCGAGCGGCTCCGCGCCCGCCTCGTCGCAGCCGCCGAGCCGCCCGCGGCGGAGACGACGCGCCGCATCGCGCTCCGCGACTCCGTGCGCGTCGAGCACGTCGTTTTTTCCTACGATCCCGCGCAACCCGCGTTCGCGTTGCGCGAGATCGATCTGGTCATCCCTGCGCGCCAGGTCACAGCGCTCTGCGGGCCGTCCGGCGCCGGTAAAAGCACGCTCGCCGACATCCTCCTCGGGCTGCTCGCTCCGACCCGCGGCCGCGTGTTGCTCGACGGCGCACCCCTCGCGGGCGAGCGGCTGCACGACTGGCGCCAGTCCATCGGCTACGTGCCGCAGGAAACGTTTCTCTTTCACGAAACCGTCCGCGCGAATCTCGCGTGGGCCCGGCCCGACGCGAACGAGGCCGACCTCCGCGCGGCGCTCCGCTCCGCCGCCGCCGAGCAATTCGTGGACCGGCTCCCCCATGGCCTCGACACGATCGTCGGCGACCGCGGCGTGCGGCTTTCCGGCGGCGAACGCCAGCGCATCGCACTCGCGCGCGCGCTCCTGCGCCAGCCGACGCTGCTCGTGCTCGACGAAGCCACGAGCTCGCTCGACACGCACAACGAGCGCCTCGTGCAGGACGCGATCGAGCGGCTGCACGGCGAGCTCACGATCGTCCTGATCGCGCACCGCCTCTCGACTGTCCGCATGGCCGACCGGATCGTCGTGCTCGAGGCTGGCCTCGTCGCCGAAACCGGCACGTGGGACGAGCTCTGCGGGCGCGAACGCGGAGTTTTCCAGCGACTGGTCGCCGCGGATACGAACGCCTGACCGTCGTCCCCGTGGAGAATTTTTCGCCGGAACTCCGCCTTCTGCTCGCGTTGCTGCGCTCCGCGTTGGGTCGCGAAGAGGACGCCGCCCAAGCGCCCCCGGCCCGCCCGATCGACTGGCCGTCGTTTCTCGCCACTGTGCAACGCCACCGCGTCGGCGCGTTCCTCCGTCAGCGCGCGCCGGAGGAACTCGTCGCGCAGTGCCCGGAGTCGGTCGTGGCGCAGTTCAAAACAATTTCCGCCACAACAACCCAGCGCGCGCTCGCGCAGGCCGCGGAGCAAATCCGCCTCGTGCGTTGCCTGGAGGAGGCGGGCATCGCCGCGATGCCGGTGAAGGGCCTCGTGCTCGCCCAGCAGCTCTACGGCGCCATCGGCCTTCGTCACGTCGGCGACATCGACCTGCTGATCCGCCCCGCCGACGTCGCGCGCGCCGACGCCGTGCTGCAAGGCACCGGCCTCCGCCGCACGCGTCCCGATTTCCCGCTCACGGCGCGCCAGACCGCGGAATACCTGCGCCTCAAACCCGAGTTCGAATACCTGCGCGCCGCGCCGCCCCATCGCATCGAATTGCTCTGGCGACTCGAAGGCCTGCCGGAAACGGAGGCGGTGTGGTCGCGCGCCGTCTCTTGTTCACTCGGCGGCCATGCGATGCGCACGCTCCCGCCCGACTTCAACGCGCTCTATCTTTTTCAACACGGCGCGCGCCATGGCTGGTTTCGTTTGTTCTGGCTCGTCGATGTGGCGCTGCTCTTGCGCGATGCTAAATTCGACTGGGCCGCCACCATCGTCCGCGCGCGCGAACTCGGCCTCGAGCGCGTTCTGCTGCAAGGCGCCGCGCTCGCCCACGCGCTGCTCGGCGTGGAAATTCCCGCCGCGCTTCAGCCGTTGCCGCGCGAGCGGGGCATCGTCGCCGCGCTCGTCGCCGAGGCGCGCCGGCAGATCGCGCGCGAGCCCGCGGCCGACGAACCCGCCGCCGAGTGGCTTCGGCAGGCTTTTTATCGCGTGCGGCTGAAAAAAGGGGCGCGGGCAAAATTCGCGACGATGACACCGCATCTCTTTTCGCCGCTCAACTGGCGCACGCTGCCGCTGCCCGACCGTTGGTTTTTCCTCTATTATTTCGCGACGCCGTTTCTTTGGATCTGGCGCCGCGCGCGCCGCAACGCCTGAACCGATCCGATGCGAAAAGCCTTTCTGTTTTTTCGCCGCGGCTGGCGCGATCGCCGGCTGTTTCTCGAGGCCTTGCTCTCGCTCGCGTGGGCGAAGTTGCTCGTTCACACGGTTCCGTTTCGCTGGATCGCAGCGCGCCTCGGCCGCCCGCAAGTCGAAACTCCCGCGACCATTACCGCCGCCGAACGCGCGCTCGCCGTTGATATATCCTGGGCCGTGCAGGCCGCCGCCCGCCACGTGCCGCTCGGCTTCGTCTGCCTGCCCCAGGCGATCGCCGCGCAACGCATGCTCCGCCGGCGCGGCCTCGCGAGCACGCTTTACCTCGGCGTCGCCACGGACCGCGAAAAAACGGATGCGATCACTGCGCACGCCTGGCTGCGCGCCGGGGACAAAATCGTCACCGGCGAAGGCGAGGCCGCGCGCCATCGTGTGCTCGCGAGTTTCGCCGGCAGACCATTCGATCCGTAAACTCGCGATGCGCTGCCTCCAACTCCCCTTCCGTTTCGACGCCGCCAAACTCCACGCCGATCTCGCGCGCGTCGCACCGCGCGATTGGATTCCTCACATCAATCGCCAGCACCACGACAGGCAGTGGAGCAGCGCCGCGCTTTGTTCGCTCGACGTTTTGGTCGTGCGTTTTCGCGCAGTATTTTCGGCCGCCAAAATCGTCGGGGAGGGCCTCTCGTGACTGGCGCGGTGCCCGCCCGGTTGGTCTTCGACGGCGATGGGCCGCAAGTCGAATGGCTGGCGCACGACGGCGCGAGGTTTGCCGAACCGTTCTTCGAGGACACGCTGCTGCGCCTGCGCCGCCGGCCGGAAAACGCCCGCGAACGGCTGGTCCGCACCCCCGCATCCGCGCTGCGCGAGGTGCCGGCCGGCCTCGCGCCGGCCGCGTTTATCTTTCATGTGTCGCGCTGTGGCTCGACGCTCGCCGCCCAGATGCTCGCAAGCCTGCCGCGCAACCTGGTCGCGTCCGAGCCGCCAATCATCGACGAGATTCTTCGCCTGAACCAACGCGATTCAACGGCCACCGACGACGAACGCATCGCACTTTTGCGCGGAGTCGTGCGGGCGCTCGCGCAGCCTCCCGCCGCCCGGGTCGAACGATTCTTCGTCAAACTCGATTGCTGGCACATCCTCTCGCTGGATGTTTTTCGCCGCGCCTTTCCCGGTGTGCCCCTGCTCTTCGTTTACCGGCCGCCGATCGATGTATTGGTGTCTCTGATGCGCCGGCCGGGCTTCGTGCTGGTGCGCGACACGGTCACGCCCGCGCAACTCGGACTCACGCCGGCGGAGCGCGACGCTCTCACCGCGGCAGAACATGCCGCGGCGATCCTGGGCGCTTTCTTTCGCGCCGCCTGCGCCCTCCGCTCCGCTCTCATTCCCCTGGCGTATGAAGCATTGCCGGCGGGCTTGGCCCAAGCGCTGCCCCAATGCGCTTTCACCGACGGGGAGCGCAAGTTGCTCGTGGACGTGGCCGCATTCGACGCGAAAAACCCCGCTGAACGTTTTCGACCCGATACGGCGCAAAAACAGCGCGAAGCCACCCCGGCCCTGATCGCGGCGGCCGCACGCTGGGCCGATCCGGCCTACGCCCGCTGGCTCGCCACCCTGTAACTACGCACCCGTCGGGTCGAAATAGAGCGTCTTGCCCTGCAAGGACGACGGCACCCATTCCATCAAGCTACAGCCCGGCATTTCCTCCACCACACGAAAACCCATTCGCACGTAAAGCTCGATCACGGAATTCGCCGGATCGACATGCAGGTGCATCGGCCGCCTGCTGCTCTCGCACTCGGCCTTGGTCGACTCGATGACGGCCTGGCCGACGCCGAGCCCGCGAAAGGCGTGATGCACCGCGATGTCCGCCAAGTGCACCACCCTCGAATCCTGCGTAACGATGAACCGACCGACGACGTGGCCGTTGAATTCGATGATGCAGTCCTTCGTGTCCCAGTTCGATTTGACGTGCTTGTAGTAAGCCGCGTGCGCCTTGAATTGAAGGTCGACGATTTTCCCGGCGAGCGGCAGGGCTTCAGGCGACCAGAATTGCAGGCCGAGCCTTTCCACGTCGATTTGCGCCCGAAGCTCGCGCAGAAATGGTTCGTCCTCGGGCTGAACCGGCCGAAGCTTTAGAAAAGCGTCCATGGGGTGCGACTCCGGTAGCAAGCAACCAATGCGCAAGCGCTGTCAATCCCCGCGGATGGCTTGCCGCCATCGCGTCACAGTTATGACCGGAGTGCCGTGAGCGCATGATTGTTACAAGCTTCCATCGATTTTGCGCTCGCCATCTGCAAGACAGCGTCTTTTTGTGATTGCAAGTCCACCGCCGCGCTTCGACGACGATGCCAGCCCCCTGCACGCCCGACAGTTATCGCCCATTTGTCCACAGCGAATTTCTGATCATGGATCAAAACGGCGCACCGCACCCGTTTCGGCTGGAGGAGATCAAGCCGCACATCGATGACGACCTGCAGTTGTGCTTCAGCCTTTTTTTTTCTCACGCCGGCAACACCTGGCCGCAAGACTCTTATCAGATCCAGCATGCCCAGTTGGGTGAATTCAATTTGTTTCTGGTCCCGATCATCGAACGACGAGGCGGCCTCCGCTATGAAGCCGTCTTCAATTTGCTGAGGGACCAGGCGCAATAATCCACCGGCGGTCCCCCGGACCGCTCACATCAAAAATCCAGAGTCACATCCTTCCATCATGTCACAACCATTCGTCGGTGAAATCAAAGTCTTCGGCTTCAACTTCAATCCGCGCGGCTACTCTTTATGTGCCGGGCAGACGCTTGCGATCTCGCAAAACGCCGCGCTGTTCGCCCTCCTCGGCACCACCTACGGCGGCAACGGCACGAGCACGTTCCAACTGCCGAATCTCCAAAGCCGCGTCGCCGTTGGCCAGGGTCAGGGCGCCGGCTTGAGCAACTACGTCATCGGTGAGGTGACCGGCGTGGAGAACGTCACCATCCTTCTCAACAACATGCCGTCGCACACCCATGCCGCGCAGACGACCGTCACGCCCAACTCCTCCGGGCTGGCCGCGTCAACTGCGATCAACGCACTCTCCGGCGTGCCTCCGGCATCACGGCTGTCCAACCCCGTCGGCAATGTGTTTACCGCTCTCGCCTCTGCCTCCCCGGTGACTGGATTTGCTGCGCCCGGCACCGGCACAGCCGGAACGATGGCGACCGGCGCCAACGGCGCGGCCACCACCACGCTCTCCGGCAGCGTCACCGCCACGGCAGCGACCACCATTGGCCTGACTGGCGGCGGTATTCCGATCACCAACCTTCAGCCCCTTCTGGCGATCAACTATTCGATCGCGCTGGTCGGTATTTTCCCGTCGCGGAGCTGAGGTTCGATCGTTCTCGTTTTCAACCCGCCGATTCCGGAGCGATTCCGGCGGCGGGTTTTTTATCCGCGTTATTTCGTGCAGTTCTTTTTTTCGCGGTTAAGCCCTGTGCTTTCTCATGCGCGGCATCGCCGGAATCATTCGGTTCGATCAAGTCCCCGTCGATCCCGCGGAAATCCGCCGCGTGATCGACACGATGGCGATCTGCGCCACCGATCGCATTCACCACTGCTGCGAAGGCCCGGCGGGATTGGCGCATCTCGTCAAGTTTTACTGCGCCGAGGATCGATTCGAGTCGCAGCCGCTGCGCAGCACGGATGGCAATCTCCTGCTCGTCACCGACGCCATGCTCGATAATCGCGACGAACTGGCCGCCGCTTTGGGCTGGCGTGCAGACGAAGCGGCAAGCCGACCCGATAGCGCCTTCGTGCTGGCGGCCTACGAACGCTGGGGCGAAGCCTGCACTGCGCACCTCGAAGGGCAATTCGCGCTCGCCGCCTGGCACCGGCGCGAGCAGCGGCTGTTTTGCGCGGTCGATCATCTCGGCCATTGTCCGCTCTACTACTGGCAGCGCACGGGCGAGCTCGTGCTGGCCACCACCTTGAAGGGACTCTTCTCCCTGCCGCGCGTATCGCGTCAGCTCAACGACGACACTCTCGCCGCCCACGTCGCCCGCATCCCGCCGGCGGACCGGGCGGCCACGCTCTATCGCGACGTGACTCGACTGCCCGGTGGCCACTACATGACCGTCGATGTGAACGGCCCGCGGATCGTTCGCTACTGGAATCCCGATCCGAAACGGGTCCTGCGTCTCCGCACGGATGCCGACTATATCGAGGCGTTTCGCGCCGAGCTGGAGCGCGCGGTGCGCACCAGTTTCCAACGCAGCCCCGGCAATGTCGGCGTCATGGTGAGCGGTGGGCTCGATTCCTCCGCTGTCACTGCCGTCGCCGGCAAGATCCTCGCCGCGCAGGGCCGGCGCCTTCAGGCGTTTCACCTCGTGCCGGAGGGCGAAAATCTCACCGCCGGTCCGCTGCGCGAATTGGATGAGTCACGCTTCGCCCGATCGCTGCAGCGGCATGCTCCCCACATCGACTTTCATTTTCTGCCGAATCGCGGTGACTTGTTTTCGCCGGACGAATGGGACGTGCTTTTCGAGGACGACTTCGTCCCGTTCCGACAACTTCCAAGTCGGGGAAACCCGCTGATGAACCAGTTGTTCGATCAGCTTGACATCCGTGTCCGCCTCAACGGTGGAGGCGGCAACTACCTCGTCTCGCTCGAAGGCCTTCCTTCGGGCTACCTCACGCATCTGTTCCTTACCGGACGCTGGCGGGACTGGCTGCATGAGTGCCGCGGACGCCGGCAAATCTACGGAGATTCGGTGATCCATCTCTTTCGGAAAACCGTGCTCGGTCCACTGAAGCACTCGCTATGGACTCCTGCCTCCCCGGTAGCGACGCATCCCGTGTTCATGCTGAATCGGAGGCTGCGCGAGATGTCCAAGATCGAGCGCCGATTGCGCACCCGCGCTGCGTCCTGGAACAGGCTGCCCTGGGATCCACGCCAATCGCTTGGTCGCGTGCTGACGGAAGTTGCGGCGCAGCAGGTCGGTGTAACCGCGTCAGTCATTCGTCGCAGCGTCGGCGCGCGCATGGCCGCGTCACCCCTGCTCGACCGGCGCTTCAACGAGTTCTGCCTTTCCCTGCCCTTCGACCAGCAAATCCGGGATGGATGGGACCGCCGGCTGCTGCGCGAATCCATGCGGGGGCTGTTGCCCGAGGAAGTGCGCCTGCGAATCACGCGCGGATTTCCCCAGCCCGCGTTTCGCCGGCTTTTCCAACAAAGCGAGCCGGCACTCCGGCAGGAACTCGAACGGCTAAGCCGGAGCGCGCCTGCGCAGCACTATCTCGATTTCGCGTGGCTGCGACGGTTCGTTGACGCCAGCAAAAACCCACCCGCGAAATATTCCAGCACATTGATCGAAAGCGTGCTGCCCGGCCGCTTCCTCGAATGGCACGCCCGTAACCTGTAACCTAAGGGCGTAGCCGCGTCCTACTCACCGCCGCATAATACCAAAAATCGCAAGGGTTGCTCCGTTCAGAGCGAACCATTGCTTGATCCTCACTTAGCTGCCCGGCGGCGGACAGTGGAGAGTGTAGACATAAGGAGGATGCCTATCAACTAGGCAGTAGAAAGAGCCAGCATACTCTCCTTGGTCCCCCCCGGCAGTCTCCGTTCCATCGACTCCGAGCTTTGCGACCATGGGCGCCTGCCACATCCGTTTCGCATGAGAAAGGGAATTTCCTTCGGTTCGAAAAGATGATTCCGCGGCAGGCTGGCTCATAAGGCGATGCACTACGGTTGCCAATGGCTTCTTCTAAGGTCAAGCACGTTTCCATGGGTTAGAGATGTTTGAGCGATCACAACGCCTGCCCTGGCCAGCGCAGTCCATCTATTCCCATCGGTCGGAGTAACCGGAGTCAGCTTGCACGGTCGCCACGGCCATCCACCATCGACGTCGAACATGACTGGGTTCCCCGCCGAAATGGAGCTGCTGCGCGCCTCGCTGCGCGCGCACGTCGTCGGGAGCGAATCGACCGAAGATCTCGCGCCTCTGCTTTCCCGAGTGAACTGGCCGCATGTGTTGTGGCTCGGCCGCCAGCACCGCGTGCTGCTCTTCCTCCACGCGACGCTGAAAGCTCCGGCGCTGGCCGGCCTCATCCCGCCCGGGATCGTGGCCCAACTCGCGGCGCTCGGCGAGGTCAGCCAACTGCGCTCGCTCGCCCGCGCCCGGGAACTATGCCTGCTGCAGGATTTGTTCGACCGGCACGGGATTCCCGCGCTGCCGCTCGACTCCTGGCTGCTCGCGTGGGCCAATGGGATTGCGCCCGGGCTGGTCGAACTCGGCACCAGTCTCCGCTACGTCGTGCCTGCACCACATCAGGCCCGCGCGATGACCGCGCTCCACGACGCCGGCCATCCGACCGTCGCCGATCCTCAAAAACTCATCCTCAAAGATCGCAGCCCGGTGCTGCTCTACTCGCGTTTCGCGGCGACGGCGCCCGCGGCGCGGCTCCGCGCAAACTCTCGCCCGCTCACCGTCGGCGGTCGCAGTCTTCCGGCGCTATCGCCCTTGCACTGGCTCCTGGAACGCGTGGCTCAGTGCCGCCCCGATCGGACCCCCAGCCCCTTCGTTGCGTGGGAACTCGTGCGCCTCGCCGGGAATCTCGACGCCGCCGACTGGTCGCTTGCCGGCGCCGAGGCGGCCGCCCTCGGGCTTCCCCCACACTGGACTGGAACCGTCGCCGCCAGTTTCGACGCGCTGGGCGTGCCGCGACCCTCGGCACTCAACGACGTTCCCACGCCTCCGCCGGTCGCCTCCGGGCCCGCCGTGGTCGAGTTGGAGCAAGCGCCGTTTCTGCCGACGCCGCCCGGCGTCATGCGACGGATGCTCGAACTCGCCGGCACCGGACCGGCTGACGTCGTCTGCGACCTCGGTTGCGGGGACGGCCGGCTCGTCGTCAGCGCCGCGAAAGAATTCGGCGCACGCAGCGTCGGCGTTGACCTCGACCCCGTCCGCATCGCCGAGGCGACCGCTCGGGCTGCCGCGGGAGGCGTGACGGAACGCGTGAAATTGATCTGCGGCGATCTATTCGCCCAGGACCTGTCCCAGGTTTCCGTCTTGTGCCTCTACCTCTTGCCCGGATTTTATCCGCGCATCCGGGAAAAACTCCGACGCGAGGCCAGGCCCGGCACCCGCGTCGTCTCGCACGACTACATCTTCCCCGGCTGGCCGCCCGAAAAAACCGAGATCGTTCGCGCCGGCCCGCTCAAGGTCTCGCAGATTTACCTCTGGCGGCTCGGCTGAAGCCAATGTCACTTCTGCGCGTCGCGGGTTGAATCGGCCTGGGGCGAAGTGCGCGCGAAATCAATCAGGCTGCCGAGGCACTCAGCGGAATAATTCAATGGGAAAACCTTCCGGCCGCCGATGAAGATCGCGGGCAAACTACTGATTCCCGCCGACGCCGCACTCTTGCGATCGGCGACGACCTGCGGGCGGACCGCTTCGATCCGGCTGGCCAAGTTCGTCGCATCGAGCCCGAGTTCACGATAGAATTCGCCCAGCCGATCGGCGCTCAATCGCTGTTTCCCGGATTCGGCGAATTCCCTTTTCCACAACTCGAAATACTTTCCCGAAGGTTCGGCCAGCTTCAACGCCGCCGCCGCCGGAATCGAAAAATCCCACAGCACCCGCGGCAACGCGTAGAAGCGCGCGCGATCCCCGTATTTTTCCGCGAGCCTTGCAAAGACGGGGTAAAAATTCCGGCAGTGCGGACAATGCGGATCGAGGAAGACAACCACCGGCATGCCGTCCGGCTTGCCCAGGAACGGAACGCCGGGTCCGGTGAATTGCGCGAGATCGGTCGGCGGCGCCATGCCGTCGAAATGGCACGACGCCATTTCATGCAGCTTCGCCGGGTCGATGTAGGCCGGCAGCATTCGCCCGACGATCCGGCGCATCTCGATCGCGCCGTTGCCGTCGTCGAGCGGCCGCGTGCCGAGCCGGTTCACAAACACGAGCACGCCCACCAGCACGCCCATCGCCGCAAACACCGCGCCGCCCGCTCGTCCCAGTTCCACGAGCCGAACGTTGTCCGGGATCGGCTGATACCCGCCGCGGACGCGCAGCGCGACGTGCAGCGCCAGCAGTGTCGTGACGAGACCGATCGACGTCAGGCACAGCACGCAAAACGCCCCCGCCACGAACGCCTGAAAATACAGCAGGTAGCTGGAATAGACGAAAGCGAGCGCGACGAGAATTTCGCCCAAGCCGTGCAGCCGTTTCGCCCACGCGGGCGGCACGACGATTTTGCCGAAGGAAAGCAGCGCGAGCGCGAAATAAAAAGCGTAGCCCCACGCCGCGTTCGACACCCCGAGCAGATGGCTCCCCGCCTGCAATGCGCCGTCCGCGCAGCCGCCCTCGACCGTTTCCACGCCGTGCGTTTCGAGCCCGAGACAACCCTGGTCGAAACCACGCGCCTTCTGAATCCACAAATGCAGCGCGAGAATCATCCCCGCGAGCGCAAGCCAGAGAATGAGGCGGTTGATCATGTCGCAGATTCGGATTTTACAGGAGGAAACCGAGGAAACCGAGAAGATGCACCCCTTCGCTTGGTCCTCTGTTTTCTCCGTTATCTCCTGTGAAAAGGTTTGTGAAGGGGTCGTTCATGTCTGGGCTGGTTCGACCCGCAACAGTTTGTCCTTCCGCAACTGCGCCAAAAACGCCATCGCCTCCGTCTCGCACGTCGCACGCTCCACCTCGAACTCCGCGAGCAGCGTTTCGATCAACGCCGCCACCGTCATCGGTTTTTCCAACAACGTCCAGATCCGGCTGCCGACCTCGTTCATGTTGTAATACTCGCCGTTCTCGATCGAGAGCAGGACGACCTTGCCATCGAGATCGCCCGATACTTGGTCGGGACTGCGGACAATCGTGGTCGTCGGGGAAACTTCAGGCGTGGAACTCATGGCGGCGAATCTTTTGATCACGGATCACACGGATTGCACGGACGAAAACACGCCGTGCATTTTCGGCCAAGCGAGTCGCCATCGATGAATTGCCGCCGGATCGGGCGCGGATTCAGATCGCCGCCCGCCAACGCGAATCCCCCAGCCCGTCGAACCAGCCGAATGCATCGCCTTCGCGCGCGCCGCCGGGGATTCATTTTGGGGTGGCAATCCCGGTTGCGCGCGTTTGGTTCGCTCAACTTCATGCGCGGCATTGCCGGAATCATTCGCTTCGGCCAAGGCCCCGTTGATCCCGCGGAAATCCGCCGCCTGATCGACACCATGGCGATCTGTCCAACGGACCGGATCGCGACTTGGTGCGAAGGCTCCGCGGGCTTGGCGCACCTGATCAAATTCGTCCAACCCGAAGATCGTTTCGAGGCGCAGCCGCTACACAGCGTGGATGGCAATCTCGTTCTCGTGACCGACGCCTTGCTGGAAAATCGCGCGGAACTGGCCGCCGAGTTTGGATTTCCCGCTCACGAACTCCCGACTCTGCCCGACAGCATGTTCGTCCTTCGCGCCTACGAAAAATGGGGCGAAGACTGCCCGAACCACCTCGAGGGCCGCTTCACTTTCGCAGTCTGGCACGTCCGCGAACAGCGGCTTTTTTGCGCGGTGGACCATTTTGCGTTGCGGCCATTTTACTATTTCCATCGCGGCGCCGTCTTTGCTTTCGCCACGACGCTGCGAGGTCTGCTATCACTGCCCAACGTCTCCCGCCGGCTCAACGAGGGTGTCCTCGTCGACTTTCTTTTCTATACTCAAACCGAACCGCGCGACCGGGCACTTTATGCCGACATTTCGGTCCTGCCCGCCGCGCATCGCCTCAGTGCGACTGCCGGTTCGGTCTACAGCACTCGTTATTGGGAACCGGATTGCGTCCGTAGTCTGAAGCTTCGCTCGACCGCTGACTATGTGGCGGCGTTTGCGGCAGAGTTCGAGCGCGCGGTATCCGTCGGCCTGCGCGTAAACGGAGATATCGGCGTCACGGTTAGCGGTGGCCTCGACTCGAGCGCCGTCGCCGTCGTTGCCGGCCAGTTCCTCGCCCGCCAGGGCAAACGCTTGCAGGCGATTCACTGGATACCCGCAAGCGCCGATCCGCGCCGCAAACGCCTGCTCGAGCATGACGAGAGTCGTTACGTGCGGCTCCTGCAGCAACACGCCGCTCATATTGATTTCCATTTCCTGCCACGCAGGCAAAGCGCGATCGCGCTTGCGGGATGGGATGCGATTTTGGAACAGCACTGCGTCCCCATTTCCGGGTTCGCGTTCGAGAAGCCCGCTTCCGGCGACGATTTCCCCGCCGTCGCGCGGATGCTCTCCGGCCTGGGGGGAAATTTTATTGTTTCGACGGAGTCGGAGACGAGCAGCTACCTCGCCCAATTGGCGATCACGCTGCGATGGCTGCGGCTGATTCGGGAATTTCGCGGGCAGCGCCGGGTGTATGGACGGTCTTTGCGGGAGATCGGTCGCAACCAATTGTTCGCCGCGTTCGTGCGCCAAAGGCCCGCGCCGAATTCACGTCTGAGGCTGCAACAGTTCCTCAATCCAGACTTCATCCGCCGGGCGGCCGTTCCGGATCGAATTGAGCGATCGATTCCCCGGTTCCTTCGCCCCGAGGCCTTCAGCGTATCGCGGCAGCGCCTGCGGGCGATGCGCGAGATCCTGCCCCAGCATATCGGCGCAGCCCCGAGCGTGATCGGAACCAACCACCGTGCCGACGGTTATCACCCGATGTTCAACCGTCGGCTCAACGAATTCTGCCTGTCGGTTTCACCCGGGACGCAGTTTGAGAACGGCTGGGACCGGTTGCTCCTTCGACGGGCGATGAAGTCGCTCCTGCCGGAGGCGCTGGCCTGGCGGGTCACGCGCGGCTTTCCGTTTCCCGGCGCGTGGCAGCCGGCCCTTGAACTTCAGTCCATTCTGCCGGTCGCGCTCGACACCATGGCGCTGGCCTCGACCCCAGGCGCCTACCTCGACCTCACGCAGATTCGACGCCACCTGGCGTCACCCGGTTATTTGCAGACCGGCCAACTGGGGCTTCCCCAATTTATCAATCTTTTCAACGTCGGCTGGTTTCTGCGGTGGAACGAAGGGCGCTTTGCTCAAACACCTTCGTGACTCTTCTGCCGCAACCTATTTCGATTCGGCTTCGCCCACTAGCAACGAGGCGACCGGACTGCGCTGTTCCTTACGTCACGAACAGGAATCGACGTCCCTACGAGTCGGCTTGGCAAAAACCTATACTCCCGACCTCCACCCCGTTGTGATTCCCAGGGCAGGCAGGATATGTGAAAGGTCTGACACCACTGTTGATAAAGTGCTCATGCCCCGAGTGCCCGTAGTCGTTCCCAGACGTGAACTCGACTCCCAATTTGGCACACAGCGGCGCCCGCCACAGGCGTTTCGCACTTGGAAGGGAATTCCCTTCCGCTCTATATGATGATCCGGTGGTCGGCTGGCTCATAAGGCGATGGACTACGGTTGCCAATCGCTTCTTCCATGGTCAAGCACGAGTTTCTACGTGTTAGAATATTTGAGTGATCGCAACGCCTGCACTGGCCAGCGCAGGATGTCGCCGGGAGCGAAGCGCGCAAAAATCTTGTCCTTCTGTTGTCCCAGGTGAATTGGCAACATGTGCTGTGGCTGGGCCGCCAACACCGCGTGCAGCTTTTTTCGGGATGCCTTCGGGATGGGTTCAGGTTGCGTTCGAAGAACATTCGGCGTCCTATCTGCGCCCAGGTCGAGACTTTCAAGATACTTGCCGGTATTCGCGCCAATCCGCGTAATTCGCGCAAATCTTCGGTTCAAAACACCGGTTCCCCCTTTTCGTCCAGATACCCGAACCGCCGCATCACCTCCGCGTGATCGGCCACGATCTTCGCCGCCTGCTCCGGCGTGAGCGACTCGCGCCACGAGCCGATCTCGCCCTTGCGGAAAAAGGATTTTGCGCGGGGCATCCTTTCGCCGAACCCGTCCTTTTCCTCCTGCTTCCGCACTTCCTCGAACCGGCTGAACTCGATCGCCTTCTTCACCCGCGCCGCGTCGTCGGGTAGCTCCGCAAACCGCACCGCCGCGCCAAACGTCTCCTCCGGCCGCTGCTTCATATCCTCGTAGCGCAGCACCAACACCCGCATGCCGGGAGCATCCGCCCAGCTTTTCACATGACTGCTCCACGAAAGCAGCTTTTGGCGAAGCTGGTTCGTTTCCGTCGCGTCCGTCTCGCAAAACGAATTCTCCTCCTTCGCCATGTGCCGGATGATCCGGTCGAACCGGTCATGTCCACTGTGATGCGCGAAGGACACCGCGACATCGAGCGGATTGCGCACGAAGTAGAGCGCGCACGCCGTGGCCTCCGGCGGAATCAGCGGCCGGCCATCGGACAAAAACGTGTAGGCATCGTGAACCTTGCAGAACATCGTCTCCTTCGCCTCGCGCGCCTGGTGCAGATAAACCTCCGGCCGCAGTCGGTCGATTTCGTCGTAAGTCATCTCGCCGGAATCGTAGCCGACCGCCTCGTCGAACGGAATGCGTGCGCTCGCGATCGGTCCGCCGTCGAGCGCGTTGATGTTCGCCGGCGCGTCGCCGTCGCGCAGGAAATTCGTCAGAAACGTCCGGAACCACGTGTTGCCGGACTTCGGATACGACGCCAGCCAGACGATGCCTTTCATGCCCGCAGGTCCGCTTCGACCAGCGCCACCAGCTCGTCGAGCAGAAAGGCCCCGCTGGGGCGGAGCACGACCGCCAGCGGTGTCTGCTGCGCGAGCTTGAGCGCGTGCTGAAAGTGGCCGGCCTTGCCGTCGATGCCCGCGAGGAAGCCGAAGCGATACGTGTGGTTCTTCAGGATGTTGAATTTTTGCGGCCCCTGCGCCGCCGTGAGCTTCAAGTCGTCCTTGTTGTGCGGCCGGAGCAGGTAGAGTTTTTTCACCGGCAGCGGCGTGCCGACAAAATCGCCGCCGAGCGGCACGGCGCGTTTCTCCAGCTTGTTCCGAATCCGGCGCAGTCCCTCCGCCGAGACGTCGAGCTGCTTGAGCGAGTCGAGCCACAGTTTCGTCTGTGGAAAGCCCGGATACGCCAGCATCCGGCCGTCCGGTCCCGGCCGCACGACGCACAAATCGTCCGTGAGCACCGCGTGACCCTTTTTCCGAAACGCCGCGGCCAGCGTCGATTTCCCCACGCCCGAGTGCCCGAGGAACACCACGGCCTCGCCCGCCCACTCGATCGCGCTGCCGTGCAACACCAGATCCTGCCGCTGGTGCAGCAGCGCGCCGAACACCGAGCCGAGCAAAAACACGCGCACATCGTCGTCATCCGCCGCCGGATCGCGCGCGATCGTGATCCGCCGCCCGTCGCGCACCAGATAGTTCGCCACGCCGTCCACCTGCAGCCGCAGCGCGCCCGGCGCCGATTGATAACGCACGCCCCGCGCCAGCGCGCCCGGCAGCTCCGCCGGCACCTCGCCGTAAACGACCTCGACGTCACTTTGCGCCGTTGAAACCGCCGGCAGCAATTCGGGCAGCGGCAGGCTGGAGCGGACACGCAGGCCGAACGCGAGGTGCTGGTGCCCCGCGACCGCCGTTCCGAAATCAAGATCACTCATGTCGCAAATACCGCGCGCGCCGCGCCGTTTCGTCAAGAGTCGCGCCAATATCACGCGACCCGACCGCCCGGCGACAGGTTGGAGCGGGTCGCCGCATCACCGCCACACGTCGCGCCACGCCACTCTCGTCGGATACATGTTCAAATACTGCACGATCCGCGGCCGCGTGCCACGGTTCGGCCGGCTGCCGTGCGGCAGCTTGTGATCCCAGATGATCAGATCGCCCGCGCGACCGGCGATGGGCTTGGAACCCAGCGCGTGCAGGTCTTCGCGGCGCGGATCGGCGTCAGCCGGCAGGCTCTCGAGCCACGCGTCGATCCGCCGTTGAAATCCCGGCACGCACGTGAACGCCCCTTGCTCCGGCGGCGTGTCCGTCAGGTAGAGAATGCCCTGCGTGCCGAACGGGATCGGTTGCGCGAGGCTCACGTCCCAGTGCATATGCGGCCCGCGAAACATCCAACCCGGACGCTCCGGCACGTTGAAACCAACGCGATCCGTCGAGACCCACAAATCCGCCGTGCCCCAGAGCTGCGCGAACGCCTTGTGCATCCGCGGCGAGCGCCGGTTCGCCGTGAACGCCGGGTGTTGGAAAAATTGCACCATGATGCCGTGGTCGTTCGGCACATACCATGAATCCGGCTCGTCGGGCCGCGCACCGAGATGATTCCAGATCGCCCGCTCGGCGGCCGCGCGCGTTTCTTCCGGCACCGCGTCATGCACGATTACATAGCCGTGCTCGTCCCAGTGCGCGAGATCCTCCGCCGTCAGCACCGGCTCCATCGCGTCGATCTCCGCGAGCCAGCGCTTCGTGGCCGGCGGCGTGGCGGCGCCGGTCACCGCGGCGTTGATCCGCGCGACCTGCTCCGGTTCCACGCCACCGGTCGTTGCCACGATCCAGCGCTCGAACTCCTCGAACGACGGAGCGCCTTGCAGCAAGTATTGCTTGGTTTGCTCCAGCCCGAGACCCAGCGCGTCCAACACCAGATGCTCGAGGTGCCATTCCGCCAAATCGCGATGCTGCTGCCGCCCATCCCTCTCCGCCGCGGCGCGCGACCACAGCCGTTTGACTTGATACACGCCAAGCGCACCGGTTTCGGTGGCCGCCGCCAGGGGAGTTTCGGTCTCGAGCATGCGAACGGAAAATTCTCCCGCCATTCACAGCGCCGTCGGCCTACGACCGCAACAGAAACCTCGCCGCCAGTTGGTCCGCCGCGAACTCGCCGGCACGGTAACCCAGCTCCTCCGCCACCGCGACGATCCGCGGATGCCGCGCGATTCGCTCCGGCTCCGGCCACTGCCCCAGCGCAAAACGATGCTGATCCACCTGCGCGCCGCGATCGATTCGCGCCACCGCCTCGTCCGGCAAGCCGAGGAATTTTACCACTCGCGCCAGCGCGTCGCGGCGCGGATCGAACAAATCTTCATAGCGCACGCGCAGCCAAGGCAACTCGCCCGCGCGCTCCAGCCGCAGCCCGAACGCATTCACCTCCGCCCAATACACGAGGCATTTTTCGAAGGGCGAAAGCGCCGGCCACGCCTCGCGATACTCCGGAAAACTTACGCCCGCATCGGACGGCGCGATGAATTCCTTCGCCGGCAGATGCGGGAGCATCGGCGGCACAAACAGCCCGTGCGACAACCACGAGCACGCCGTCGGCACCGGATGCCGCACGAGATGCACCACCCGCACCCGTCCCGCCAACCGCCGGGCCAGCCACGGAACGCTGCTCCAGCACGGATGCCCGGTTTCGAGGTAGTCGCGCGCCGCGAGTTCGCGCTCGATCGCCTCTGCATGCGCGATGACTTTCCGCGCCTGGCGTGGCTCCAGCGCCGCCGGATCGTTCGCGCCCAGCATCCGGCGCGGCGCGTAGTCGTTGTGCAGCGGCTCATGCTCGACGCGGGCGCGGTCGCCGGCGGCGTCGGCGATCGTTTCCGCGAGCCACTGCGTGCCGCAACGCCCGGTCGAGAGGACAAAAGTCGCTGCGCGCATCGCCGGAAAACAAACATTTCCCGGGCAGCTCCGCACTTCTTTTCGCGCGACTTCGCTCCGCGCCCTCGCAAAGTTTCCGGCCGTGCTCGATCGCGTCAAAGTCATGCTGCGCCCGTTTCGCGTCTATCGCGCCGCACGGTTCGGCTGGCACTTTGTGCGCGACCCGGTTTTCCGCCGCGACCATTTGCTCTTGTGGCGTCGGCCGAAAAATCTCTTTCAGCACCGTTCCATCACATTCCCCGACCGCTACCCGCCGATTTTTAATTTCATCCGCGACCAGCTCGGCGGCCGATCAGACGTGCGGCTGCTCTCGTTCGGCTGCGCAACCGGCGAGGAAGTTTTTGCGCTCCACCGCTATTTTCCGTCCGCGCTGATCAAAGGCCTCGACATCAATCCCGCCAACATCGCCGCGTGCCGCGCCCGCCATCGCGCGCTCGGCGGCGATCCCGCGCGCGCCTTCGAGCAAAACGATTCCGCCTCGGGCGAGCCCATCGAAACCTACGACGCAGTTTTCTGCCTCGCCGTTTTCGTCCGCTGGCAACTGAAGGAGGACCGCACGATCGCCACCTGTGCGCCGCACCTGCGCTTCGCCGATTTCGAACGCGCCACCGGTGAACTCGCGGCCTGCGTGAAACCGGGCGGCTTTCTCGTGCTCCGCCACGCGATGTTTCGTTTCGCCGACACCGCCGCCGCGCGCGAATTTCGCATCGTGCTCCGCCTGCCCGCGCCCGAGGAGTTCTTTCCCCGCTTCGACCGCAATGACCGTCGACTGCCGGACGGGGCTTTCGAAGACGTCGTGTTTGAGAAATGCAGCGCGGGTCCGCCCGCCACGCGCTGACTCCCGGTCACCGGTCGCCAGCCCAACCGCGCAGCGCCGCAGCCCGCTTCGGGTGACGGCGCCCGAACTTCCTCACGCCTTCACGGCTTCGACTCCGACGGTCGCAGCAACAGCCGCGGTGCCGGCCGCGCAAGCCCAAACTCGGTCGCGAGCGGCTGAAATCCTTCCGGCAGCATCGCCTCGACATACCCGGCTTCGTGCGCGACGCGCAGCAAACGGTCGTCCGGGCGAAGCAAGAGGCACGCAAAATATCGCCGCCGAATCCACCCGGCAAAACCGTCGCCCTCGAGCACGCCCTTGCGCAATGCGTCCGCCTCGAATTCGTAGTCCAGCGGGAAGGCGGGATACCGATCGTCCGTGGCGAACCACGGCAGTTGCAACATCGCATCGCGCATCCACAGCGGTTTCGGCAGAGTCCGCATCCAATCCGCGAATTGGCGGCGCTGCGCGAGTTGGGCGGCGTTCAGCTTAGTGAGATTGCCGATGCTCACGCCGCGAATTTCCGTGTTCGGCACGCCGCGGGCCGCCAACGCGAGTTGGACCACCGGCAGCGGCGCCATCGTGAGCAGGAGGATCGCGCCCGCCGCCAGCGCGCGCCGGTCCGGCGCGCGCTCCCAGCACTGCAGCCACGCCACCGCGCCGAGCGTCGCGATCATGATCCAGCCCTCGAGGATGTTGTTCGTGCTCGACCCGTGCAGCGCGAGTTGGACGACGCCCACCGCGAGCGGAAGAATCGCCACGCCTGCCATCGCGCGCCAGCGCGCGCCGGGAACCCCATCGCGCACCACTGCGCCTCGCGCCAGCCCGCGCCACAGCGCCCACCCGCCGAAGCCGCAGAAAAACAGATTGGGCATCGCCGCCTTCGCCAGCAATCCGAGCGGCTGCCACGGAAACCAGCGATAGACTCCGGGCACGGAAAAAATGTTGTAGCGGTAAGCCGCGTCCGCGCCCGCCACCCCCGCGAGGGCAAGTGCGCCGAACGGTCCGGCCAGCCGCAGCAGGCTGGCCCAGCCCGCCCGCGCCCGAAAAGCCTGGAGCAGCGTGCCGGCGAAAATCCACACCACCGATTGCTTGAAACTCCATGCGACAAAAAACATCACCGAACTCGTCAGCCACCACCCGGGCCGGCGCGTCTCCTGCGCCCGCAGCGCGAGCGCAAAACCGGCCAGCGCGAATGCCGCCGCCGGAATGTCCGGACGCGCCGTCAGCGGCCCCCACGCGACGAACGACGTTCCGAACCACGTCAGGAACGACAATCCCCAAATCCAGGCCCGCGATGAGCGGCCGCGCGGCGCGACGCGCTCGATCAGATGAACCTGCACGAACATCCCGAGCCCACCGAACAGAGGCGTGAGCCACCTCACACACGCGACCAGCGCCTCGCCGTCCGCCCGCCATAATTTCGCCCACGCCGCATAGCAGTGGTAGAAACCGGCGTTGTAGGAAGTGAGCAAGTAGTGCTCCTTTTGCGGCCACTCGTAGAGCGGCAGGCCGTGCGCGACCTTCCAGATGTTGTAGAGGCAAAATTCCTCGAAACCCGTCGTCGCCGCATAGGCGCCCGATACCGTCACGAACTGCGCCCGCACCGCGAAGGCCGCGACATTGAGCACGACTACGAGCACCAGCCCCGTTAGCGCAAACCGCCGCCACGATTCAGCCGCCGGCTGTGATCCGGGTAAAGTCATCGAGAAATTCCCCCGCGATCGCCGCGATCGAATGCGTCTCGCGCACCGCCACCGCTCGTTCCGCCATCAGCCGTGAATCGTCGCGCGCCGCGCGCTCCAACGCATCGCCGAGCGCCGCCGCCGGCGCTTCGCCGGCTTGGTCGAAAATAAAACCGTTTTCTCGATCCGCGACGAAATCCCGAAAACACGCCAGCCCTGACACCACCGGCACCGCGCCCCACGCCATCGCTTCCAGCACCGCCACGCCAAACGTCTCGCCCTTCACCGCGAGCGACGGATAGGCGAAAATCGTCGCGCGCTCGTAGGCACGGTTCAGTTCCTCCGCGTCGTAGATCGGCGCGCGCCACTCGACATCGGGCGCGGCAAACCGCCGCTGCAATTCGCCCGCCCACTTTTCGCCGCCGCCGCCCTCGCTGCTTTTCACCGGTCCGATCAACTTGAGCCGCCAGCCCTCGAGCCGCTTCGCCTGCCGCAACTGCCTCCACGCCTCCAGCAACAACTCGATCCCTTTCTCCCGGTGAATCCGCCCGGCGAACAAAACCGTCTTCGTTTTCTTTTCCCACGCCACCGGCCGCTCCGGCGCAAACGGCAACGGATTCGGAATCACCCGCACACGCGCCGCCGCCGATGGCAGCTCCGCGAGAATCGCCGCCGACACCGCCGACGAATTCGCCCGCAACCGTGCCGCCCGCCCGTAAAGTTTCATCTGCCCCTTCGGCATCCGCTGCACATCGACGTAAATCGCGCCGTGCCGCCGGCGCAGCAGCACCGGCGCCCAAAACGTATTCGTCACGATCACATCCGCATCCGGCGCGCGGCGCGCGGCGCGCCACGTGTAGAAAAAATCCAGCGCGAGCCCCGCCGCCGTTTGCGCCGGCCGGTCGTAGCCGCGCACACGGACGTGCCGCACGCCGCGCAGGATTTCCTCCGGCGGCAGCCCGTCGCAAAGCCGCGACAGGTGTGTGACCTCGTGGCCGCGCGCGACGAACTCCGGCCCGAGTCCGAACCACATTTTCTCCACCGCGCCGCCCCGCAGCGCCGGCACCGGCAGAAAGGCGCCTTGCAGAATCGTGATTCTCATCGGTCCTTCACGCTTGCAGTCCGGCGGCCAGTGCGCGACGCGTCTGCGCGATGGCGGAACGCGTCCTCGGCGCGAGTGTCGATTCGGACGCTGGCAGCGGAAGCGTATCGACGATAACCAACCGCGAAGATGCATTCGGCGGACGTTCGATCAGGACATTTGCGTCGCCGGGAACATCGGCCAGAAACCCGGTTTCCCGCTCCGCCTGAAGCGCCGCCGCGCAAATCGCCCGCCACTGCCCTCGCAGGTGGAGGTTCTCCCGCCGCCCCGCCGGGTTGTTCAAGCGCTCCGGAAAGAAGACCTCTCCATCAACCCATCGCTGGACCGCGCCCGTCACCCACCACGGCCGGCGGGATCCCAGGTCGCGTTGTTCGAAACGCGTCGGCTCCAGATATTCGCCCAAATACTCGCGCAGCGCCTCGTAGCCGGACGCGATCTGCGGGAGCCGGGCTCGTTGACCCGCCGGCGTATAAAAAACCGACTGGAGGTCGAGTTTGAAAACCGAAGCCGGATCTTCCGTCTCGCGAAGCAGGCAACTGCTGCCAGTGAAAGTCCGCTCTACGATTCCAGGATTGACGCAGCGCCACAACCGCAGGCGCGCGCTGCGGCGCAGGCCCGGCAGGCCGAGCGCGGTGCAGGCGAGAACTTTCAGAAACTTGGTCGGCAAGTTGGAGTAAGCACTGCTTTGCCAAATCAAGCGTGGACCGCAGCGGCACCCCCACGTGGAAAACATTAACCAGCGCACCAACGGGTCCACTTCCCGCAAGCGCAAGCGATCCGGCACACAAAGCTGCTCGGACACCGGTGCACTAAAATGCTGAACCGCGAACGGCCTGCTCTCGGGAATCGTGGACGTTGTGTTGGTCATGCTCAATCGCCCGCTCGTTTGGTCTGCCCCAACGGCTCTCCGATTTCGCCGGCCGAAGCCGGAAACGGCGAGTGCGCCGAGGCCACCGGCAGCTCGCCGCTCGTGGCCTCCTCCAGCGCGCGGACGAGGTGTTCCGCCGCGGTCGCGATTGCGAAACGGCGCGAATAACAATCGCGCGCCGCCCGCCCCATCGCCGCACGACTCTCCGCCGGCATCGCGCCCCACTGCCGCAGAACCCCGGCCGCACCCTGTTCGGTGTCATCCACTGCGAGTCCCCCGCCATCCGCCACGATCTCGCGCCAGATGTTGACGCGGTTGCTGATCAGCACGGGCCGCCCGCACGCGAGCGCCTCGACGACGGCCACGCCGAAATTTTCCTGGTGTGACAACAGCACGAACGCCTCGCACGCACGCAGCGCGCCCCACTTCTCGTCGCCGGTCGTCATCGGCAGCCAGCACACCGATCGTTCGATGCCCAGGCGCGCGGTCAGCGCCTTCAAACTTTGCCGATAGGCGTCGTCCGCGCATGGCCCCACGATCGCCAGCCCTGGCGCATCCGCGCGCCGCCCGGAGATCGCCGCGTATCCGCTAAATAGATTTTCCAATCCCTTCTTCGGATGCACCCGCCCGAGAAAAAGCAGGAACGGCCGCTCCCGCAGCTCCGGATGCGCGTCGAGAAAAGCGTCCCGCTGCACCCGAGGATCGCCGGCCGGCTCGGCGATGCCGAGCGGCGTGATCAACTCACGCGCGCGATAAAGCCAGAAACTCCGCCGCGCCGCCCGCCGCTCCTCCTCCGACGTAAAACACACGCCCGTCGCGTCGCGCAGCACGCGGTAGTCCGCCCACGGCCAGTAGAGCCATTTTTTAAAATGCTTCAGCGGATACGCCCCGCGAAACCACGGATCGAGCATCCCGTGACAGAACACGAAATACGGCGTGTCCGTCCCGCGCAGCGCCCGCCACGCGCCGAAACTCTGCTGTTGCCAGAGCCCGTGCACGATCACCGCGTCGAACTCGCGCCGGTGCGCGCGCAGCCACCGCACATACTCCGGCGAACGCCCGTAACCGTGCGACGCGCGGCCCACTACGATCGTTGCTCCGTCGGCCCGCGCGCCATCCGCCGGATCGAGCGACAGCGTCGTCGAGGTGTGGCCGAGTTGCCGCAGCGCCGGCGCCAGGTTTCGCACCGCCTCGACCAGCCCGCCCGTCTCGGGCCGCAGGCTGCGAACCACGTGCAGGATGCGCCAGCTCATGCCACGAACCCCGACGTGCGGTGAAAAAACGCCGTGTCCGCCGGCAGCTCACGGATCGCCCGCGCCGGCACGCCGCCGTAAAGCCAGCCTCCCTCGGTGAACGCCGCGTTGAGTAGCGCCTTCGCCCCGAGCACCGAGCGGTCCGGCAGTCGCGCGCCGCCAAGGATCACAACGTCCGTCCCGACCAGGCAATACTCGCCGATCCGGATCGGCGCGGCGTCCTGGCGATTCCGCTCGAGGTCGATCGAGTGCGTCAGCAATTGCGAGCCGTAGCCACCGATGATCGCGAAGGCGCCGATCTCGACCCGGTCCGTGCAATCGACGTGGTGGTTCTTCGTCAGCGCGCTGTGTTCGCCCATGACCAGCGCCGGCTCGCGGTCGGGGCGGTGCGTGAAATGCCGTGGATCGCCCGCCGGAAAACCCGTGATCCAGTTGCCGCGCTCGATCGATGCGTGCGCGCCGAGCGTCACGCGTTGGAGATGGATCGCGACGTTGAGATGCCCGATGCGCGCGTGCTCGCGCATCTCCAGCTTCGCCGGGAAAATCCACGACCAGCCGATCCGGGCCGTCGGATGAATCGAGTAGCCGAAACATGTCCGGAGCACCCATCGCCGCATCACCCACGGCAGCAGCACCACGCAAAATTGAAAAAAAGACCTCATTGAAATCTGGCGTGGCGACTTCACCGCCGGCTGCTCACTGCGTCAATCACCGAGCCCGTTGCGGGTCGTGCCGGACGATCAGCCCGCGTCCGGCGCGAGAAATTCAAAATCGGCGATTTCCCAATTCACCGTCGCGTATCGCGCGGCCGAGGCCGCGGTCATCCGGTAACCGTGGCCGGCCAGCAGTCCGACGAGATCGGCGGGGCGATGGCCCGCCGCCGCACAACGCTCGCGATTTATTTCCATGCGCAGCCACCGAATCCCGTGCCGGCCAAGCGTGCGCTCCAGACCGCGGAGCACCCGGAGTTCCGCGCCCTCGACGTCGAGCTTGCAGACATCGACCTTTCCGACCCCGAGCGCGGCCAACACCTCGTCGCCCCGCCGCATCGGCACGGTGATCGTCTCGCCGCCACCGTGCGGAACCTCATAGAGCGAACTGAAGCCATCGTCGTTCAGCCGGTGAAACCGCGCGGCGCCCCCGTCGTCCCCGAGCGCGGCGGCCACGACTTCGACGCTTGAGCCCTGCCCGCGGATCGCGGCGTCGAGCCCGGCGATGTTGCGGCGGAGCAGCTCGCGGACGGAAGGACTGGGTTCGACCGCGATCACGCGCAGGCGCGGGCACGTCGCCGCGGCGAAGACGCCGAACAGTCCGCAGTGAGCCCCGATGTCGAGAAAGACCGCGCCCGGCCGGCCGCGCAGCGCGGCGACACACGCCTCCACGCCTTCGGCGTCGAACCGACCGATGGCCCACACTCCAGCCCCGACCGAGGACGTGGGACAAACCCACATCGGCAGCGCACAGCCGCCGGCCTTCACCACAATCAGCCGGGGGAGAACCGGCCCGAGACTCACGCCCGCGCGCGCGGCCCAGCAACGCAGGCGAATCTTCCCGCGCTGCACCGGAGAAAGTGCACAATAAACATCCACCGCGGCATGCATCGCCCGCACGAGCATGTCGCGTGGATAAAAAAGAAAGTCCTTCATTGCGCGTTCGCCTTGGCTGCAGGGATCGCTACGGCTCGCCGCACGGCGCATTCCGCAGCTCCCACCAGAGCCGCCCGGTGTTGCGGCCGCGTCGGGTTAGATACCAGCGCGCCAGCCCGCGGGCGATCGGGACCGGCAATTCCGCGATCAACCGCGACGCGATCCGCCGCCACGCTCCCAATCGCCAGCGGGCGATCAATCGCTCATAGTTGCCCCGCCGATAGTGCCCGGTCGCGCGCATGAGCAACAATTTTCTCAGCCGTCGCCACGGCTCCGCAAACGTCGCCGCCTGTTTCGTCGCCGCTGATATTTGTGGAAACGACCAGACGAGCTCGGGCCATTGAAACATCCAGATTTCGAACGTCCGGCTCTTCCACAAGGCGACGCCGAAGCGCAGCGTCACATAAGGCTTTGCGATCACGACGACCGACCGCTCGATCGGCCGCTGGAGAATCACCCCCACGTGCACGAAGTCCGTTCCGAAATACGGCTCCGCCCGCCGGGCCATCCACAACTCCCGCCGCACCACCACCGCACCCACATAGCTGAGATAGGACAGCGCCACTATCGCGAGCGCGTCGTCCTCCCCGGGTTGAAAAACCCGGTCCTCCGTCAGCGCCATCATGGTTGTTTCCAGCGGCTCCCGCAGATCGGGGCCGCGCATGTCGCCGTTGACGACCACGAAATCCGGCCGGCCGGCGATCGCCCGCTTCACCGCCGCGATCGCGCCCGGACGCCACGGATCGTCGTCGGAGATCAGCCAGCAGTATTCGCCCCGGCTCCGCTCGACCGCGCGACAGTAATCGCGGTCGAAACCCTGCGGCGCACACCGCTCGTATCGGACCGGCGGCAACCGATCCCGCCAGGCGTCGATTACGCGCTCGGTCGCGGCGTCGCTGCTGCCATCGACGATGATCAGCTCGACTCCCCCAATCTCTTGTGCAGCGATGCCGGCGAAGGTTTCGCCGATCGCGTTGCTGCGATTCATCGTCGCCATGCAGAGCGACAGCGTCACTTCCCCGATGCTGTTCGGTTCGTTCATGGCTGCGTTCCGGGACGCGCCGTTCGACCGCTGTGATTCATCCGCGCCCATGGCGTCAAAAAAATCCGGTTCAGCCGCCGGGAGGCCGGCCGCGAGTTGCTTGCTCAAGGCCGCCCGGCGCGACTTGCGCAAAGAAATGTTCGCATCCGTGTTCGCGCCGTGCGGCCACTGCGCGTTCCGCCGCGCGCGCCGCCAGTGCTTCATGATCGCGGGCCAGCCGCTCCACTGCATCGGCCAGGCTGTCCGCATCCTGATCGCGACAGACCACGCCGGCGCCCCAGCGCCGCATCGCCTCCTCGATCCCGGAGCCCGCCGTGCACACGATCGGCACGCCGACGCAAAACGCGTCGATCGCCAGGTTCGACAAGCGGCCAACGTAATCTGCAAGCCGGTAGGGCAACAAAAGTCCGTCCAGCGAGGCGACGAGGTTCGCGTAATCGGCCACCGACTGGCCCTTCCCCACCAACTCGACCAGCCCCGGTCTCGTTCGCACGAGCGCGAATACGCGCTCCTTCCACTCCGCCGGGCTGCTCGGGTGTTCCTCCCACTGGATCACAAAGCGGACGGCCAGCGTCGAATGCCACCGCTCGATCATATCCAGCAGGCATCCAAAACCCTTGTCCGCCGCAGCGCGCCCGAGGGCTCCGAACCGCAGCGGCGATCCAGGCGGCCGGCTGCTCTGCGGGGCTCGCACGCGGAGCAACTCCGCCGGCAGCGGAATCGGGACCACCACACAACGCAGTCCAGCCAGCAGTGAGATCAGCCGCGCGTGCAATTCCGTTTCGCCGGCGATGCAGCAGCGCCCCGAACGGACCGGGTCGCCAAACCACCGAAGCACCCGCCGGTAAACCCGCGCCGATTCCCGCAATCTCATCCGTCCGGTCGCCTCCGTTTGCGTCAGCCACGGCTGTTGGAAAAGTATCAGCACCAGCCGGCTCCGCCGCGGCGTCAGGGCGAGCCAGATCCGCCAGGCGAGGAACTGATAAAGGTTCGCGCTCGCCGCGATCACCAGTGGCGGCGGACGGAATATCGCCCCGTTTCGCGCAAGCACCGCCAGAAAACGCAGGTTGTGCACCAGCACTCCGGCAACTCGCGCACTGCGCTTCGGCAAATAAACCAGCTCCACCCAGACATGGGTAAACACCCGCTCAAATTTGATCGGCGCCGGCAAGAGGTCCGGCAGCGCGTCACGATGGCCCCAGACTTTCACCGCGGCCCCCCGCTCCGCCAGATACTCGGCGATGCTCAACACGAAATTCCCGATGTGTCCCTGGCGATCGCGCAACAACTCCTCGACGATCAACACGCGCGGCGGTTTCGGGCTCTGGTCGCCGGCGTTCATTGTTGCGGCCAGGCCCAGGTGGTCAGGTGGGCGGGATAACCCGTCTCAACCGCATAGCCCGCCGCCGCAAACATGGTTTCAAGCGCGGCCGACGTCGGCTGTCCCTCGCGCTCGTGATAGCTCGCGATGGCGAAGCGGATTCGATTCTGCCGAATCACGTCGAGTCCGGCGCGAATCGTTTCCAACTCCGCGCCCTCGATGTCCATTTTCACAAAATCGGGCGCGCGCCCCGCAAGGTGGCACGCATCGGCGAACGAGAGCATCTCGACGGCAAACGCGTCTCCCGGACCGCGCTGATCGGTGACACTCGCGCCGCATGCTCCGCCGGACAGCACCCGTTGCGTCGTCTCGCTCCAGAGGCCCTTGCCCACGATGGTGACGTTTCCGAGCGCCGCATCGCGCACATTGCGTTCGAGAAAAACCGCCACCCGCGGGTCGGGCTCAAACGCGTAAACATGTCCGCCCGAACCCACGCGGCGGGCCAGCTGGATTGTCACCTCCCCGACATACGCCCCGGCGTCAAACACGACCGCCCCCGCCTCCGGACCACCGCGGAGGAGATAACCCGCGTAGAAATCCTCGAGTTCCGGCGGGCTGGGATGCCAGAGCCACTCTTCGGAATTGAAACAGCAATATCGCCGGATCCCGCGCAAATCCGCAAAACGCCGGCCGCCGAGCGGGACGAAGTGCGCCCGGAGTTTCAGTCGTTCCAACACCGGCAGCATGCGGAACAGCTCGAAGAAATCGTCCGGCGCCAGCAAGATCTCGATCTCGGCGGTGCGGATCGCGACGCCGCGGACCGACCATTCGAGCGACACGCCGGCTTCCTGCGCGGCGGTGCGCAGCGCGCGCGCCACTCCACCGATCCCGAGGCGCGCGAGCAGAAACCGCCACCACGGAGCCTTCAGATCGACGCCACGCTGGCCCTCTACGATCGGCGCTGATGCGAAAGTGCGTGGCGATGACGGCATGCGGCAAGAACCTCAGTCAGAGTGCTGATTTGCCCGGGAGCGAACCAAACCGCACCGGCCCCGGAAAAACCGCATCGAACGCGGATACGCGCGAGTAAAAAGCCGGAGCCGGCAAACAAAATGGTTTCGCCAGAGGAAAACGCTGCGAGCCACGCGCCGTTCCGGCCATAACACCGCCATCTCGCCCGCCAACTGCGCACGTTCGTCGGCCCGCAACGGCCGGGACAGATTGCTTAACCAATGGCCCAGCCACACCAGCTCCGCGCGGCGCCATCGTGAGCTTGCCGCCGTTTCGGCCCCGGCCACTTTGCGGAGTTCGCGGACAACCCTCGCATGCGCGCGGATCATGTCGGGCCGCGCCGCCGCTTCAGAGCCATAGGAGGAACCGAGCGATTCGGCGTGAATCCGAAATCTCACCCGCCCGCCCCGCAACCGCGTCACTCCTCCCGTGCGGGACAATTGCGGCCAGGTCGCGTAGTCCGTTCCGAGTCCTCCCGGAAAATCGACGAATCCTCCGGCCGCCTCGAACACCGCCCGCCGGAAAACGATATTCTGAATGACGCAGCTTTCCCGGGGCTGGCTGAGCAGACGGTAGGCATACTCCTCGGCCGTCAGCCGCGTCGGGAAGGTCGCCTCGCGCCGCAGCAATGTTCCCGCCGCGTCGATGAACTCCAGGTCGAAGCGCAGCAATCCCGGCGTCTCCCGTGACGCGGCCAGATGACCCAGCAACGCCGCCACACAATCCGGCGCGGCGAGGTCGTCGTCGGAAAACAGCCACACCCACGGTTCCGTCGAAAGCCGGATGGCGCGTTCCCAATGCTGCCCGAGCCGGTCGCGCCCGAAGTTTTCCGAAAACCGCCGATAGACGAGATCAATCCTTCCGGCGAACGGCTCGACGATTCGCGCCAGCAGCTCGGGACTCCCATCGTCCGCGACGTAGAGCCGGAAGCGTCGGTCCGTCTGGTTCGCGAACGCCGCCAGCGTCTCGCCGAGATACCGGCTGCGATACGCCGGCACGACAATGGCAATTGGGACCGCTGGCATCATGCGGCCTTCGCTTCAGCCCGGTTTGCGCAGCATGAACGCGGCCTCGTCGCCGCGAACGCGCCCGGCGGTCCGAACATCCGTTCCCTCTGCGTCCAGCTTTCCGTGGATACAGGGTGCCCGCAGGCACGACACGAGAACGCGCTCGTCGCAACGCCGGCCGTTCCGTTCACCGAAAGCCTTTTCTCCAAAATACCGCGGTGTGGTCGATGGTCTCGATCCGCGGCTCCTCGCCGCGATCGCGCAGGAAATCCACCACCGCGCGGCGGCAGCCCGGCCACGTCAGGAAATCGTCCGCCACGACGAAACCTCCCGGCGTCACCCGGTCGTAAAGGGCATTCAACGCGTCCGCCGTCGAGTGGTAGAGATCGCCGTCGAGCCGCAAAACGGCGATCCGCCGGATCGGCGCCGTCGGCAGTGTTTCGCCGAACCATCCCTCGATCAGCCTCACCCGTTCGTCCAGCAAACC
>Ga0265313_10000405_pt1 | contig 46463 bp, 41 predicted proteins | sample 4123metaG_FD_203122 | JGI IMG/M metagenome (GOLD analysis project Ga0265313, IMG submission 203122) | Rhizosphere microbial communities from Carex aquatilis grown in University of Washington, Seatle, WA, United States - 4-1-23 metaG | ecosystem: Host-associated > Plants > Roots > Rhizosphere >... | reverse complement strand
AATCGACAATCGAGAACCGATACTCGAACGTGAGCCGGAACGGAACGGCGCGGCCGTCGTTGGTCAGCGCGGGCGAGAAGCGGAACTTGCGCAGCGCCTGGGTGGCCGCCTCGTCGAATCCGTGGCCCGCCCGCTCGAGGATTCGAACGCCCACGACCTGTCCCTTCTCGTTCAAGGTCAGGCTGGCCTTCACCTTGCCCTCGATGCCCAGGGCCTTCGCGTCCGCGGGATAATTGTCGGCGCTGTTCACCTCGTAGACCACGCGGGGCAGGGTCGCGACGTTGACCTCGGACACCGGCGCGCCGGTCTGCGCTCCGGTTCCGGCGTAGGGCTGGGGCGCCTCACCAGGCTTCCGGGCAGGGGCCGGCTTCATCAGCAAGGTATTGCCGACCGGCACCGCCACGGCGGAGTCTCCGGCGACCACGGAGCTCATCGTCACGCCGAAGACCGGCGGCGCGCTGGGAGGCGTCTCTGGCGGCGGGGCCTGGTTCGGAGGCGGCGGGGCGGTGGGGGGCTGGGGCGCCAGGCGGCGAACGACCAGCCTGGGCCTGGGCGGGTCGGGCGGCGCGACCGGGAGCTCTGGCGGGCGCACCACTTCGGGCGGCGGCGGGGCCGGCTCGCGCAGCTCGAACTCGACGGGCTCGGGCCGCCCGTCACCCCAGGGCTTCCGCACGGTGGACAGCGCGCCGATGACGACGCCGTGCGCCGCCAGGGCGACGGCCAGCGCGAGCGCCGAGATCCGCGCGTCGGCGGCCCGGGTAGCCAAGCGCGCCTCACCTCCCGGCCGTCGCCGCGGCCGGATCGACGTTGATGGCGAACCGGCGCACCCCCGCCCGTTTCACCAGATCGATGAGGTGCACGACGTCGCCGTGGGCGACGACGCGATCCGCGGCGATGATCGCCTGCAGGTCGGGCGCGCCCGGGAGGGTCTCGCCGATGTACTTGACGATCGCCGGGTCGCTGGTCCTCTCGCCGTTCAGGTACAGCGCGCCGTCCTTCGTCAGGGATAGCGCCAGGGTGCTCTTGGTCTGCTCGGTGCCCGAGGCGGCCTTGGGGAGGTCGATCTTGATGGCGCCGTTGGCGATGAAGGTCGCGGTGACCATGAAGATGATCAACAGCACCAGCGTGATGTCGACGAGCGGTGTCACGTTGATGCCCGAGATCATCTGCGGCCCGTCGTCGTCGCCGTCGAAGTTGTTGGCGCCCGTCGCCATGTCAGGCCTTGCGATTCTCCGCGGCGACCGAGCCAGCCGCGGTCGCCACCGGGCCGACCGGCAGGGAAACCAGGACCATCTGGGCCGCGATGTCCACGCGCCCGAGGATTCGCCTGATCTTGCCCTGGAAGTAGTTGAAGGCGACGACCGCGGGGATGGCCACCAGCAGGCCGAGCGCGGTCGCCACCAGGGCCTCCGCGATGCCTCCGATGACGATGCCCATCCCGCCGCCCTGGTTATGCGACAGATCGGCGAACGACCGGATGATCCCCAGCACCGTCCCGAACAGCCCGATGAACGGCGCGTTGTTGCCGAGCGTTCCCAGCACGCCGAGGTTGCGCTCGAGATCGATCCGCAGCTTCGACTTCGCGCCCGCCATCGCCGCCGAGACGGCGGCGGCCCCTCGCTCGAACTGATCGATCCCCGAAGAGACGACGTCCGCCTCGGGCGTCCGCTTCGCGGCGACGAGCTTGCGCGCGCCAATGATGTCGCCGCGCGACAGTCGCTCGAGTAGCTCCTTCCCGAAGGATTCGAGGTCGACCGGGCGACCGCCGAGCCGGATCGCGCGCTCCACCATGACGGCCACGGACAGCACCGACAACCCGATCAACAACCAAAACACCCAGTTCGCCCCGACGAGAGTCAGGCCGAGGAGACGCTCCGCCAAACGCATGGGTCACCTTGTTAGCATAGATTCCCGGACCGGGGCGTCGGGTTGCCCGACGACGACGCCGAGGGCCTCCACCAGCACCGTGGCGTACGTTCCGGCCGGCAGGGCGAAGGCGATCCGCAGCGCGGTGACATCGTCGGCAGGCCCCGGCTCCTCGGGGGCGTGCGCCTTGACCTCGATGACGAGCGGCCGGCGCGCGCCGGGCAGGTCGCGGCCGGCCGCGAGGAAGTCCTCGCGGGTGGTGCCGACGGCCGCGATGGCGTCGTCCTCGATGGCACGGGCCTCGCTGCCGGGGGGCGGCTCGCGCGCCCAGCCGCCGGGCATCGGGCCGGTGATCGCGAGCTCGCCCGCGTCGACGCGATCCTGATCGATCCGAGGCTCCTCGGTGACGAAGACGCCGCCGCTCGCGGTCTTCTGGAGCACGTCTCCGGTCAGCACGCGACGAAGCGAAGCTGTCACCTGCCGCGCCCGGAGCACCTCGTTGAAGACGGCCGATTGCACCGCCGACAGCATCAGCCGGCGGCGGCGTGCGTCGCGCTCGCGCCGCTGTCCGCGCAGCAACTCGACGCCGCGGGCGACGTTGTCGCCATCTCGCCCGAAGCGTTGGTCGCCGTAGCGGTTGGGGAGCCCCTCGCGCACCAGGGCCGCGAGCCTGTCGAGCAGGGTCGCCCCTTCGCCGGGTTCGAGCCCCGTCACCACGACCTCGAAGCGATTGCCGCGCAGGTGCCCGGTGCGCAGCTTGTTGCCGTGCGGGAGCGCCTGGAGCACGCGCAGGCGGTCGTCGCCCGCGGCGAGCGCCACCGCGGGTGCCACGCGGGGCACGCTCAGCCACTGGCGCGCGGTCGCGTGCTTGTCCTTCAGGCCGGCGCTGCCCACCTCGCGCTCCTCGACGCCCAACCGGCGCGCCAGCGTGGCGATCGCGTCCCAGGTGGTGATCGAGCGCTTCTCGATCCACAGGTACGTGTGCTCGCCGACGCCGGACGGCAGGTACGCTGGCACCTCCTCCACGACGAACGTTTCGGGCGACGGCTCGAAGCGGGGCACTCGGGATCCTCAGCGCGACGAGGGGATGTCGGGAATGGGCGGGGCCACGCCGCTCACCATCGCGATGTACATCGCGGCCGACTTGTTCAAGGGCTCCATGGCCAGGATCTCCTGCCACTCGGCGAGGGCCTCGGGGCGGCGGCCGAGGCCGTAGTAGACGAGGCCGAGGTGCAGGCGCGCGGGGACGTAGCCCGGCTTTTCCTCGCGAACGCGCTCGAATTCACGAGCCGCCGCCCCCAGGTTGCCGACCTCTCGTAACGTCGAACCCAGCCGGGTGCGAAGATCGTGAAACGTCGGGCACAGCGCCAGCGCCGTCTCGTACTCGCGGACGGCGTCCGCGAGCTGGCCGAGGTCGCGATAGGCGGCGCCGAGATCGGCGTGCATGTTCGCGAGCTTGCCCCGGGCATAGGGATCGAGCTGCCGGGGCGCGTTCTTGGAGGCGTCGATGAGCCGGGCGTAGATCGCGTTCGCTTCCTTGTACTTGCCGAGATCGTTGTAGGTGACGGCCAGGTTCAGGGCGGCGTCCGTGTAGTTGGCGTTGATGCGAAGGGCGCGCTCGAACATCCGCTCGGCGTCGGTCACCCGTCCTTGCTGGTGATAGATCACGCCCAGCATGTCGAAGACGTCGGCGAACTCGCCGTCACGATCGGCGATCTCGGTCAGATAAGCCTCGGCGAGATCGTATTCCCCCGCCTGATAGTGGTCGCGGCCGCGGTTCAACCGCTCGCGCGTGTCGTCATCCATGACCGGCCCCGGACGCCTCCGGGAGCCGATCTCCGAAGCGTTGCTTGATGAAGTCCAGGTACAGCTCGGACTGGCGGGCCTGCTGGGCGCCCTGGTACTCGCGCACGACCCGCTCGAACGTGTCGCGCGCCCGCGCCGGATCGCCCATGTGCAGGTAGGTCTGCCCCAGCGTCACCAGCAGCTCCGGCTCGCGCCCGGAGCCTGGATAGCGGCGAATGGCGCCCTCGATGCGCATGGCCGCCGCCTTGGGATGGTCGCGGTCGAGGTAGAACCGCGCCACGTAGACTTCGTGATCCACCAGGCGCTTCAGGGCCTCCCGGCGGAAAGGCTGCGCCTCCTTCACGTAGGGCGAATCGGGGTACTTCTTCGCGAAGTCGTCCATCTCGCGGAGCGCGTCCGAGACGGCGGCTTGATCCTTCTCGTAAGAGGGCGGCAGCAGCCAGACGTCATCCGGCATGTCCTTGAAGTAGCACTCGCCGATCTTGAAGGCCGCGTAGCCGTCGGTCGTCTTCTCGTGCGTGGGGTGGAGGCGGATGAACTGCTTGTAGGCGTCGATGGCCTCGGTGTAGTTACCCCGCTCGAAGCTGGTGTCGGCGATGGCCAGCTCGGCCAGCGCGGCGTACTTCGAAAATGGGAACTTCGAGCGCACGAACTGGAAATATTTCTGGGCCTCGGGATAGTTCTCGTCTTTCAGCTCCGCCAGCCCCTTTTCGTAGTTTTGCTTCGCGGTCAGCGAATAGGTGACGGCCTTCGTCGCCTCGTCGGAGGTCGCGCAACCGGTCAAGCCCGCGGCTGCCCAGAGAGCCGCGGCGGCGACCACCACCAACTGAAGGCGATAACGAGATGGGAACATGCGGAAAATATGGTACGTAAGCCACACTCTGACGTCCACCAGACCCTGCACGGCGGCATTTGGTTGCATGCGCTCGTCGCATGAGCGGCGGCGAGCGCTGGGCTGCCTGGGCCTGCTGGCCGTGCTGGCCGCGTGCGCGCCACCGAAGCCGGCGCCCATTGATCCCGGCCGGGTGGCGCTCGTTCCGGGGCCCGAACGCGCGGTGCCGACGGAGACCACGCTCCGTCTCGCGGGCTCGCGGTGTGTCGGCGGCGGGTGTCGCTGCCGGGATTCGGGCGCCAACGAGGAGGAGACGTCGCCCCCCGCGGACGGGACAAAGCGGCTCGAGATCCGCATGTCGGCCGCCGGCGGGGTGGCCTCGGCTGACTTCTCGGGCCTGGGGACGTTCTCGGTCTCCGGGGAGAAGGAGGCCTGCGCCTACATCGACGTTCCGGCGGGCAGCACGCACGACGTCGTTTACGTTGCCAAGGAAACGACGAAGGGCGGCGGGATCGCGCCCTGGATGCAGATCGTCGAGTACGGGCCGAAGGGCCCGTTCTGGTACGACCTGCTGGCGGTCTCTTGCGACGGACCGGGGGGGCGATGTGATCGCCGCGCCGCGGACGCCTGGGGAGCGTTCGTGAAGCAGCGCAAGCGCGGGCGGCTCGAGCCGTGCGGCTCGGGCGTGGTGACGAAGTTGGCGTGGGACACGGCGGGAGGCCAGGCGGAGCGCGACGGTGGACTGTTCCGCGACTTCACGGTCCGTTTCACCATGGAGCTGAAGAAGTTCGCGACCCAGTTCGCTCCCGGGTCGACGGAATGCGTGCCGAAATGAACGCGAGCGGGTGATGAGAATCCACCTCATCGGTATCTGCGGCACGGGGATGGGTTCGCTGGCCGGCCTCCTGAAGGCCGCCGGGCACGACGTGCGGGGGTCCGACGAGCACGTGTACCCGCCCATGTCCACCCAGCTCGCCGACCAGCAGATCCCCGTGTTCGACGGGTACGCGCCGGCGAACCTCGACTGGCAGCCCGAGCGGGTGGTGGTGGGGAACGTGTGCCGCAAGGACCACGTCGAGGTGGTCGCGGCGAGCGAGCGCCACCTCGCTCTGACGTCTTTCCCGGCGCTGCTGTCGGAGCTGTTCCTGAACGCCAACCGCTCCCTGGTCGTCGCCGGCACGCATGGCAAGACCACCACATCCTCGCTGATGGCCCAGGTCCTCACCGACGCCGGGCGCGATCCGTCGTTCCTGATCGGCGGCGTCCCGCTCAACTTTCGCCAGTCGTGGCGGCTCGGGAAGGGTGGCGACTTCGTCATCGAGGGCGACGAGTACGACACCGCCTTCTTCGACAAGGGCTCGAAGTTCCTGCACTACCGGCCACGGACCGTGATCCTGACGTCCGTCGAGTACGATCACGCGGACATCTTCCCCGACGAGGCGGCGGTGAAGGCGGCGTTCCGAAGGTTCCTCGCGCTCATCCCGCCCGACGGTCGCCTGCTGGTGTGCGGGGCGTCGCCGGGCGCGATGGACGTGGCCGACGCCGCGCGCTGCCCGGTCGAGACGTACGGCCGCCCGGGCTCGGGGGCGTCGTGGACGTTCGAGGTCGCGGCCCGCGCGAACGGTGGCCGCACCACCTTGGCCATCGCGCACGACGGCGCGCGCGTGGGCTTCATCGAGACCTACCTACCCGGGATCTACAACTTCGAGAACTTGATGGGGGTGATCGCAGCCGCGACGTCGCTGGGGTTGTCGCTCGAAGAGATTGCGCGGGCGGTGCCGCGTTTCCTGGGCATCCGCCGGCGGCAAGAGATCCGGGGCGTCGCCGCTGGCGTGACCGTCGTCGATGACTTCGCCCACCATCCGACGGCGATTCGCGAGACGCTGCTCGCCTTGAAGGGACGTTTCGGTCCCGGGAAGCTGATCGCGGCCTTCGAGCCGCGCTCGGCGACCAGCCGGCGCGCGGTGTTTCAGGCGGACTTCGCCGACGCGCTGTCGGTGGCCGACGAGGTGGTGCTGGCGCCGCTGTTCGCGCCCGAGAAGATCGCGCCCGCCGAGCGGCTGGACGTGGACCGCGTCGCCGCGGATCTTCGGCGGGAGGACGTCCCGGCTCGGGTGATCGGCAACGCCGACGACATGGCGGCCCACATGGCCGAGCGCGCCGCCCCGGGCGACACCATCGTCATCATGTCGTCGGGGGATTTCGGGGGCCTGCACGAACGGGTGCTGGACGCGCTCGGCGATCCGGTGGTGCCGGCGCGCGCCCACGACAAGGCCCGCATCGGGCAACTCCTCGATCGCATCGGCATCGCCCACCCGGTGCTTGATCAGTTCTGGACCAGCTACCTCGTCATCCCGGCGCCGGGGCCCGAGGCGCCGCTCGTGGGCTGTGTCGCGCTCGAGGTGATGGAGGACGTCGCGCTGCTGCGGATGCTGGCGGTGGCACCGGAGCGCCGCGGTGAGGGCCTCGGCTACCTGCTGGTGGAGACGGCGACCGAGCGGGCGCGCGCGCGCGGCGTGAAGCGCCTGTACCTGGTGACGGACGGGGCGCAGGGGTATTTCGGCGAGCGGCTGGGGTTCGCGGTCGTCGATCGCAAGGAGGTGGACCAGAAGATCGCCACCACCGCGGAATATTTGCTGGCGCGCTCGAAGGAAGCGACGTGGATGCGCAAGGAGCTGTGAGCGACGCTGCGCGCGGTTCGCGCGACGACCTCGCGCACGCCCGCCGCGTCGCCGAGGAGGTGGCCCGCGACGCGGGCGCGATCCTGATGCAAGGGTGGGGGACCCGCCCGGACATCGAGTTCAAGTCAGAGGACATCGATCTCGTCACCGAGTTCGACAAGCGCTCGGAGGCGCTGGTGGTGTCGCGTCTCGCCGCGGCGTTTCCGGCCGACACCATCGTGGGCGAGGAGGGCACCACCGTCGGGGGGGCGCGCGCGCAACGGACCGGCCGCGTCTGGTATGTCGATCCGCTGGACGGCACCACGAACTTCGCGCACGGCTTCCCGCTGTTCTCCGTGTCGATCGGCCTGACCATCGATCGGCGGCCGATGGTGGGGGTCGTCGAGGCGCCCGCGGTCGGGTGGTCGTTCTCGGGGGCACTCGGGGACGGGTCGCGCTTGAACGGCAAGCCGATCGCGCCGTCCCGCGTGGCCTCCCTGAAGCGCGCGCTGGTCGTGACGGGGTTTCCCTACTTGCGATCGCCCGCGCACACCAACCTGCCCGAGTGGAGCGCGCTCATCGCAGCGGCGCAGGGGACGCGCCGGCTGGGGTCGGCGGCCCTGGATCTTTGCTTCGTCGCTTGTGGCTGGCTGGACGTGTACTGGGAGCGCATGCTGCATCCCTGGGATCTCGTCGCGGGCGCGGCGATCGTCGAGGCGGCGGGAGGGCGCGCCACCGAGATGGACGGTACGCCGTTCGACGGGGAGACCGGCCGCGTGGTTGCCACGAACGGTCTGCTTCACGACGAGATGAAGGCGTTGCTGCATGGGGTCGCCGCGTCGTCCGGCGGCGCCTGGCCGTAACCGCCGGCCGCTCGTCCCGCCAGTCACCTTCAAAGAGCATGGCCCCCGACGGCAAACAGCTCGGCCCCGACCTTCGGGAGCGCACGAGGGCGTGGACCGGCAAGCTCCCGCGCGAGCATGCCGCGATGGCGGTGGGTGTCGCGGTGGGGCTCGCCCTGCTGGTGGGGGTGCCGTTCTTCGCGGCGACGACCTTCATCGGCGACGATCATCTCTTCCTGGCGTTCTCGCGCTACGCCCCGAACCCGTTGCTGGCGTTCGTGCACGATCAACACGGCGGCGAGTTCTATCGTCCCTTGCCCATGTTGTTGTGGTGGGGCCTCGGTCGCCTCGCGCCGGCAACGCCCGCGGCGTTCGGCGCGCTGGCCCTGCTGCTCCACCTCACCGTCGCCGCGCTGACGGGCCACCTGATCCTCATCGTCGAGGGCGACCGGCGCGTGGCGGCCGCGGCAGCCCTGTTGTTCTTCGTGGCGCCGTCGACGCGCGAGGCCGCGTACTGGTATTCGGCGTCGACCGATCTCCTGGCGACCGCGTTCGGCCTCGGGGCGATCGGGGCGTTGGCCCGCGGAAGGCGCGGCCTCGCGGTGGCGCTGTTCGCCGCGGCGTGCTGGTCGAAGGAGACGGCCGTCGTCCTGCCGATGGTGGCGGCGGTTGCGCTCGCGATGCGCGAGCCGGAGACGCGCTCGGCCGCCGTCGCCAAGCGCGTGGCCGTGTTCATTCCGGTGGTGGCGGCCTACGCGGTGGTACGGACGCTGGTGCTTCACGGTGTCGGTGGTTCGGGAGACGTCGCCGCGCCTTGGGGTGGGAAGGCGGTCCAGCTCGCGGCGGGGTTGCTTCACGCGGTCACGGGCACACAGATCTTGAGCGAGCCCATCGCGCTCACCGTCGGGATGACGGCGTGGGCCCTGTTGATCCTCGGCGTCGCGCGCGCGGCGCGGCGCCCCGGGCCGCGGTTGGGCGCGGCAGGGCCGGCGGTGATCCTCGTGCTGACGATCTTGCCGCTGCCGGCGGCGCCATGGATCGTCGGGGCCCGCTACTTCTATTTTCCGGCGGTCGCGATCGCGTGGCTCGCGGCCGCGCGCCTGCGCCGGGTGCCCGTGCCCGTCCTCGTGGGAGTGGTGTGTGCGCTGGCGGGACTCGGCCTCGGCCAGGATCTGGCGCGGCGGGGTGAGGTGACCGCCTACGAGGCGCGCCTGGCGGCGGCGCGCCGGGGCGTCGTTTCGGGTCTCGCGGCGGGGTTCACCACGTTCCACGTCGACGCCGGGATCAAGGATCTGGATCTCGCCGTCAAGGAAGACCCGCGCGTCCGCGGGCGCGAGGCGGCCTTGCTCGTCCTCGGCGACGTCCCGGCTTCCTTCGTCGCGCTGCCGGCCGAGGGCGGGCCCGACGTCGATTTCTTGCTGGCCCGGCCGCCGCTGCCGCCCGCGGGCGCGTACCGCTTCGGCGCGCATCGCGTGGTGGGCCTCGCGCGCGAGGGCGACGACCCCACGCTCGACGACGTCACCCGGCGATTTCCGCGCCTTCGCTTCCTTCGCCTGCGCCCCGGCCCCAACGGTCGCGTGATCGCCCGCGACGTGACGGAGACGCGCATGGAGACCGGCGAGGAATAGCGCGGCTCCTCCGCCGCGAGGGGTTTGCCGTCACTCGCCGACGATGAGCCGGCCCACGTGCTTCTTGCCGACCCGGAGCAGGGTCGAGCCGTCGCTCGCTTGCAAGGTCGCGTCCACCTCGCCGATCTCTCGCTCCCCGACCTTCACGCCGCGCTGCTCGACCAGACGTCGGGCCGCGCTCTTCGACGGCGCGAAGCCGAGCTCCACGATCAGATCGACGATCTTCGTGCCGGCTTCCAGTCGCTGTCGGTCGATCCGGAGCGACGGCAACCCCGACTGGTCGCCGCCCGCCCCGCCGAAGGCCGCCCGCGCCGCGGCCTCGGTGGTGGCCGCTGCCTCTGGGCCGTGGACGATGGCGGTCACCGCGCGGGCCAGCAAGCGCTTCGCGTCCCGGAGCTCGGCGCCCGCGACCGCCTCGAACCTGCGGATCTCGTCGAGTGGCTCGAAGGTCAAGAGCTTGAGGAAGCGCACCACGTCTCCGTCGTCGACGTTCACGAAGTACTGGTAGAGCTCGAACGGCGACGTCATCCCCGGGTCCAGCCACACGGCCCCCGCGGCCGTCTTTCCCATCTTCGCGCCGGAGGCGGTGGTGAGGAGGGGAAACGTCAGGCCAAACGCCTCCTTTTGGCGAAGCCGCCGGATGAGATCCGTCCCCGCCAGGATGTTCCCCCACTGATCGTCGCCGCCGATCTGCAGCGCGCAGTCGTGGCGATCACAAAGCGCGAGAAAGTCGTAGGCCTGCAGCAGCTGGTAGTTGAACTCGATGAACGACAGGCCCTTCTCCAGGCGCAGCTTGTACGCATCCGCGGTCAGCATCCGGTTCACGCTGAAGTGACGCCCGATGTCGCGCAGGAACGCGATGTAGTTGAGCGGCAGCAGCCACTCCGCGTTGTCGACGATCCGCGCCGCCGGGCCGATGATCCGCCGCACCTGCGGCTCGATGGCCGCCCGGTTGTTGGCGATGGCTTCCGCCGAGATGAGCTGGCGCATCTCGGTCTTGCCGCTGGGATCGCCGACCATGGCGGTCCCGCCCCCGAGCACCGCGATGGCCTGGTGGCCGGCCCGCGCCAGGTGCGCCATGGCCATGAGGGGGATGTAGTGTCCCACGTGCAGACTGGCGGCCGTGGGATCGAATCCGGCGTAGAAGGTCACGGGGCTGGCGGCGAGCCGCGCGGCGAGCGCCCCCTCGTCGGTGATCTGCTGGACGAAGCCGCGATCGCGCAGCACGGAGAGGGTGCCGGCGCCCTCCCTAGAGGAGGTGTGCCCCGTCGGATGCGAGGGCGTCGACGGCGGGACATTCGATGGCGGGGGCGTTGTCATGAAGAGGCGACAGTATATGCGCCGCCGCTCGAACTGGAATTTGGGGGCCGAACGAGGCAAGCTCGCACTGCTTTCGGAGGTTTCACGCGACTTGGATGATGGCCCCCGGTCTGGTTGTACCTGTCTGACACGGCCCACGTGGGCTCGGGTAGACGACGACGCCGTGATGCAGTGGCCGGTCCTGGAGCTGGCGGAGTGGGAGGAGCTTCGCCAGTGTCCCGCGTGCGGCTCGGTGTGGCTCGCCACGTGGCCGGAGGATGTAGAGGGTGGGATGGTGTTTTGCCGCCCGCTGCCGGCGACGGCGCGCCGCCTGCGCGACGTGGATCGTGCGGCAACCCTGCGCGGCTTTTGTCTCGCTCGCCTGGAGGATCACCTCGGCACCCTGGAGGAGCGGACGGCGCGCTGCCGGAAGGCCGGCTGCGGGCGCAAGCGGATTGGCGCCACCGGCTACTGCGTCGAGCATTTGATCGCGGACAGGTTCGGGCGCCACCTGGCGAAGCTCGATCCGCCGCGTCCCTGAGGAGCGCAGGCGGGCTATGACATCGCCGCCGGCGCCGGCGCGCCCATGACCACGCGCGTTCCGGCGATGTGATCGTGGATGCACCGATGATCGGTCCTGAAGATGAACAGGATGTCGGTCAGACCGTAAAGGCCCCCCACGACCGGGATCGCCGAGGGGAGCGCGTTGACGATCACCCGCAGCAACACCGCGTGGACGAAACCTGGGGCCGAGCCGTCGAGCTTCACGATGCGAATCTTCATGGCGCGCTTTCCGATGGTCTGCCCGCGGGTCGACAGGAAGACGATCTGCAGCACGACGAACACCAACACGTAGAGGCCCACCAGCGCGCCGATCACGGCGAAGGCGGCGCCGGGGGCCTGGGGTGGCTCGCCGGGGGTCGGTCGCAGGATGAACGCCAGAATTCCCCCGAGGATTCCAGCCGGCAAGAAGACGAGCCCATCGATGCACGCGGCGGCAAACCGCGAGCCGGCGGGGGCGGCTTGCAGGTCGCCGGGCTGGGCCGCCGCGCCTTCGAGGTTCGCCTTCGGGGGGGAGTACGGGCTCGTCGCTTCGTCAACCACCTGGGCCTCCATATCCTCAGTGACTCGCGCGGGGGGCGGCGCCTGCCGAGGTCGCGCCCGCTGAAAGTGCGAAAGACTTGCTTCGCCGCCTGGGAATGGCAACACGGCCCCCGCCGAACGTCAACCCACATTATCGGGATCGGGTTCCGCTTGACGCCGCGCACGACCGCGTGATGGGATCGGCGCGCATGGGGCCCGCCCACGACGATCCGTTGGACAATACCGCGGACGTCGAGACGCCGGAGCGGATTCGCTTCCGCTACCACGTGGCAGGGCCCGTGCGCCGCGCCCTGGCCTACCTCATCGACCTCGCCATCCGCTTGGTCGTCCTGCTGACGACGGCGGCCCTGACCACCGGGATCGGCGGCATGAAGGCGTCGCGGGGCCTGTGGTTGGTGCTGTTGTTCGTGCTCGACTGGGGCTACGGCGTCCTCTTCGAAAGCCTCTGGAACGGACAGACGCCTGGCAAGCGCGCGCTCGGGCTGCGCGTCGTGAAGGACGGCGGCTATCCAGTGGGGTTCATCGACGCCTTCTTGCGCAACCTCCTGCGCGCCGCGGATTTCTTGCCGGCGGGTTACGTGCTCGGCCTGCTCTCGATGGCGGGCGACCGTTCTTTCAGGCGAATCGGCGATCGGGTGGCAGGCACCATGGTCGTCATCGAGACCGGCAGCGCCATCGACGCGGCCATAACGCTCGTGCCGCCGGCGACCCCCGCCGAGCTCGCGGAGATTCCTCATCGTCCGCCCGTTCGCCCGGAGGAGATCGACGCCATCGAGCTGTTCCTGCGGCGCCCGCGGCTGTCCGCGCCGCGCGCGCGGGAGCTGGCGGAGATCATCGCTCCCGTCCTGGCGGCGCGCATGAACCTGCGCGCGGGCGATCCCGTGCGCTTCCTGGGGTTGCTCCACCAGCGCGCGCTCGGGCTGCGTGGTGCGGCCCCGCGAGGGTCGGCTCCTTGAGCGACCGCCAGGACACCTGGGTGAAGAACCGCTCCGGCGAATGGAATGAGCTCGCCGCCCTGCTCGGGCAGCACCGGGCCTGGCACCGCTTCCCGGCGCCCACCATCGCGCGCGCGGCCGGGCTCTACCGGTCGGTGTCGGCGGATCTGATGCACGCGCGCTCGTCCGGATACACGCCGGATTTGATCGCGTTCCTCGACGGGATCGCCGCCCGGGCGCACGCCGCCCTCTACAGCGCGCCGCCCTACCGCCTGGGCGCCGTCATCGACCTCCTGGCGCGCGATTTTCCCCGCACCGTGCGGCGTCATGGACGGTTCGTCGCGTTCGCGGCGTTGCTGTTCGTGGTGCCGGGGCTGGTGGGTTTCATCGGCTCGGTTCGCTCTCCCCGCTTCGCCACGCAGATCCTGCCCGAGGCGACCGCGGAGCAGATGCGCGAGAGCTATGCGCACGATCCTGGCGAGGGCCGCACCGGCGACGACAACGCGTTCATGGCGGGATTTTACGTGAACAACAACATCGGCATCGCGTTCCGTTGCTTCGCTACCGGGATTTTGTTCGGCCTCGGCAGCGTGTTCTTCCTCGTGTACAACGGCCTCACGATCGGGACGGTCGCCGGCTTCGTGCAATCGGCCGGCTACGGGCGCAACCTGCTGACGTTCATCGCCGGGCATGGAGCGTTCGAGCTGACGGCGATCGTGATCTCCGGTGCCGCGGGCCTGGTGATGGGGTACGCGCTCGTATCGACGGGCGGCCTCACGCGGTTCGGATCGTTGCGTGCCCGCGCGCGCGACGTAGCGCACCTGGTGCTCGGCGTGGTGATCATGCTGGCCATCGCCGCTTGCCTGGAAGGTTTTTGGTCGCCGTCCCACGCGCCCCGCCGGGTCAAGCTGGCCGTGGCGTCCCTGCTATGGCTGGGCGTGATCGCCTACCTCGGTTTCGCCGGCCGTTCCGGCCGCGCCGCGAACCCGGGCACGGGCGCGGGGTCGGGGGCTGCGCGCGTGCCCTTGCCGACCAGGCACGCGAAATGAACCTGGGGGCCGCCCGGGTTGTGCTGCGGGTGCGGACCGCGGCTGACCTGCTCGATCTCGCGGCGCCGTTCTGCTTGCGCAACCGGGCGGTCACCTTGCCGCTCGCCGCCACCTTGTTGCTGCCGGCCTTCGCCGGGTGCTTGCTGGCGCGCTACGTCCTCGCGTGGCGGTGGGCCTTCGTTTGGCTGCTGGCGATCGGCCTGGGTGCCCTGTGCGAAGCTGCCTTCACGGTGGCCTACAGCGAGCTGATGTTCCTCGCGCCGGCGGCCGTGCGCCGCGGGGCCATCCTGGGTCGCACGCTGCGCCGGCTGCCATCGTTCGTGGTGGCGCGCGTGGTGACCACCGTCATCCACGCGGTCGCGTTCTGCGTCTTCCTCCTGATTCTCTACACCGCCAGCATCTGCCTGGTCGTTCCCGAGGTGTCGCTGCTCGAGGGCGCCGGGCCCTTCGCCGCCATCGGTCGCAGCGCGCGCGCCGTGAAGGGCCGGGGCGCCGCGGCGTTCGGCGTGGCCCTGGCGATCGCCCTGTTGCCGGGCGCGGGCGTGCTCGCGGGCGAGCTGGTGGGGGGCACCCTCGTCTCGATGGTGCTCCAGCTCGGCGAGCCGTTCGGCAACCTGTTCCACGGCAGCGGGGGCACGCCGTACGCGCTCGCCGGCTTCTTCGTCACGGTGCCCCTGGTGGCGTCGGCGCGGTTCCTGACTTACATCGACCTGCGCACGCGCAAGGAGGGCTGGGACATCCAGCTTCGATTCATGGAGATGGCGCGCGGCGATGGTTACCCCGTGGAAGAGCGCGCGGTATGACGCGCCCGCTGCGGACGGCGGGGCTCGCCGTCGCCTTGACGCTGGCGGCAAGATGGGGAGCCGGCGGCGCCGCGGCCGCGCGTGATTCCGGGGCGCGGAGCGGAGCGGCCACCGTCGCTGACGCAACGGAGCCGGTGTTGCTGGAGACGATGCGTGCGCCGCGCTATCGGTTCTGTCACGAGACGAGCTACCCACTGACGGCGGAGGAGGTGCGCTGGTGCGGGCTCCTGCCCTCACCTCCCGACGCACGCGCCGCGCGCTGCCCGGCGTTCGCCAAGGCTTGCGCGCGGGGCGCGACCGCGAAGGTGGTGGAGCCGCCCAGGCCGCTCGAGGTCAAGCTGCCCGACTTCGGCGGGCTCGGGCGAGGGCTCTTCTTCGTCATGCTCGCGGGGGCGCTCGCGCTGCTGATCTATCTCGTGGGGCGAAGCCTGGTGGGGCGGCGTGGTCAGGCGGTCGCCGCCAGCGACGAAGCGCCAGCGTCACGCGCCGGGCTGGACGCGCCCGCGGCGACCGCCCTCGCTGTGGAGCGGGACGTCGCCCGCCTCCTGGCGCGGGCGCGCGCGGCCGCCGCGAGCGGCGACTACGCGGGGGCGATCGGCGACCTGCACGCGGCGCTGCTGCGGCGGCTGGAAGGCGACGGGCACATTCGCGTTCACCCCTCCGCCACGAACGGCGACTACGTGCGCGAGCTCCGCGGCCGCGCGCCGGACCTGGCGGCGCCCGTTGGCGACGTGGTCGCGGCGGTGGAGGGCGTTCAGTTCGGGACGACCACACCGGGCGACGACGTTTACCGCTCGGTCTCCGGTCGGGTGATGGCGCTCCTCGAGCGCGTCGCCGCCGTCGGCTTCGTGCTCGCGTTCGGTCTCGCGCTCGCGGGCAGCCTGTCCTGCAACTCCTCGCTGCGCTCCGACTGGGCGGACTCGCCCTCTGGCTCCGCGGCGGTCTCGGCGTTTCTCACGGCGTCCGGGATCGACGCGCGCGAGCGGCTCCGGCCGCTCGCCGCCCTCGAACGGGAGCTGAGCGAGCCGCCCGCCGACGGCGACGCGAAGGACCAGACGGCGAGGGTGCCACGCCAGATCGTGATCCTCCCGGACGCCGAGCTTGGCGACCGCGACTGGAATGGCCTGCAGGCCGCCGTTCAAAATGGCCGGATGACGGTCGTGGTCGCCGGGCCGCGCGCCCTTCCCGCCTGGATCGACGTCGAGCTGGTGTCGACGGGTGAGAGCCGCCCGATCCGCTCGACGCAGGAGCTTCGGGTCTGGGCCGTCACCGCCGGCAACCGCGACGAGGACGAGGGCGATTCCGCCGCCTCCGCCGCCAGCCACGCCCTGGCACGACGCACGCTGACGGGTCGCGTCCCGGAGGGCGGCTGGGTGAACGTCGGCACGCCGACGCCCCACCAGGTGTTGCTCCGTCGCGGGAACAAGCCGTACGCCGTCGTGCTCGAGGTGGGCGACGGGCACGTGATCGTGCTGGCGGACAGCGGCCTGTACACGAACGCGGCGCTGCCCGTGGCCGACAACGCGGCGTTGCTCCGCGAGCTGCTGGAGGTCGTGGGCGGTCCGATCGACGTGGTCACGCAGGAGACGGGGCTGATCGCGACCACGCCGCTCGAGTCGGTGTCGCGCGGTCGCCTGGCGCCGTTCATGGCGCAGCTGACCGCGTTCCTCATCCTGCTCTTCGTGTGGAAGGGCGCGGCGTTCGGCCGGCTGATGGAGCGCCAGTCGATACGGCGGCGGCGGTTTGGCGAGCATGTCGAGGCGTTGGGCCTGCAATATGCCCGTGCGCGGGCCGCGCGGCACGCCTCGGCCGCCTACGCCACCTGGACGATCGAACGGTTGCGTGAGCGAATCCACCTGGCCGGCGATCGCGGGCTGGGGGAGCTCGCCTCGGCCGTCGCGGCGCGCACCAGCCGCCCGCTCGGAGAGGTGGCGCGGGTGCTGTTCCAGGCGCACCGCGACCATGACGCGACGAACGGCGACGAGCCTCGCTCGCGCGCCGCCGCGCAAGAAGACCTCGCCACCATCGCGGCGCTCGGCAGGTTGCTCGCCGAAGCCCGGGGGGGGCGGACCACGATGGGTCACACACGCCAAGGGGAGACGAAGTCTTGAACATCAGCGAGTTTCGGGAGAGGTTCCAGGTCATTCATCAGGAGATCGCGCGCGTCCTCGTCGGACAGGACGCGCTGGTCTCGGAGACCCTGATCGCCGTGCTGGCGGGCGGGCACGTGCTCATCGAGGGGGCGCCCGGGCTGGGCAAGACCCTGCTGGTGCGGGCGCTCGGTCAGGTCCTGGGGTGCATGTTCAAGCGCATCCAGTTCACGCCGGATCTGATGCCGTCGGACGTCACGGGGGGGAACGTCTTCAACCAGAAGAGCGGCGTGTTCGACTTCGTGCCCGGCCCGGTGTTCACGCAGCTCCTGCTCGCGGACGAGATCAACCGCGCGCCCGCGAAGACGCAGTCCGCGCTGCTGGAGGCGATGCAGGAGCGCACCGTCTCCGTCGACGGCACGACGCGCGCTTTGCCGCACCCCTTCTTCGTCATCGCCACGCAGAACCCCATCGAGTCGCAGGGGACCTACCCGTTGCCCGAGGCGCAGCTCGATCGCTTCCTGTTCAAGCTGTTCGTCCGGCATCCCAGCGTCGAGGTCGAGGCGGCGATCCTGCGCAACTACCTGGCGGGCTTCGACGCCGTGGCGCTCGAGCGCTCGGCGCTCCGGCGGGTCGTCACCCCTGCGGACTTGATCGCCATGTCCGGGGCCGTCGCGGGCGTGCAGGTGGCGGAGCCGATCATCGACTACATCACCCAGATCGTCGCCCGGACGCGCGCCCACCGGTCGTTGACCTTCGGGGCGTCGCCGCGGGCCTCGATCGCGCTGCTTCAGGTCTCGCGTGTCCAGGCGGCCGTCGCCGGTCGTGACTTCGTCGCGCCCGACGACGTGAAGAGCCTGAGCGCCGCGGTGTTGCGCCATCGCGTGGGCCTCTCCCCCGACGCCGAGATCGAAGGCGTCACCACCGACGACTGCGTCGCCGACGTGCTGCGCGAGACCCCGGTGCCCAAGGGCCTGGCATGATCCCATCCCGGCGGCTGGTCGCGACGGCGGCCTTGCCCGTCGGGCTGGCGCTGGCGGCGCTGCTCGACGCGTCCTTGCTGTGGACGATGCTGGCGCTGGACGCGGGCATCGTGCTCGTCGCCGCCGTCGACTTGTGGCTCGGCAGGCGGCGCATGGTCTCCGCTCACCGGAACGTGTCGCGGGTCCTGTCGGTCGGCCGCGACAACCCCATCGCCGTCGAGCTCGAGTCTCGCTCGCGGCGCGCGCTGTCGGTGCGGTTGACGGACGATTTGCCGCTCGAGATCACGGCGACGGGCTTGCCCGCCGAGGTCACGGTGGCGCCGCGCGGCCGCGCCACCGTGACCTACCACGCGCGGCCCTCGCGCCGGGGCGCGTTTCGGCTCGGCGATCATCACCTGCGGTACCTCACGCCGCTCGGGCTGTGGTGGCGACAGGTGCGCGTGTCGGCCTCCGACGAGGTCCGCGTCTACCCCGACGTGCGCGCGGTGCGCACCTACGACCTCCTGGCGCGCCAGAACCGCGAGGCGCTGTCGGCGCGGGCCGCGCGCCTGCGGGGCGGCGAGACGGAGTTCGAGCGGTTGCGGGACCACCAGCGCGACGATCCGTTCCGCCACATCGACTGGAAGGCCACGGCGCGCCGCCAGAAGCTGATCGTTCGCGAGCACCAGAAGGAGCGCGACCAGACCGTGGTGTGCGTGCTCGATGGGGGCCGTCTCATGACGGCGGAGACGGGGGGGCTGACCCACTTCGACCACGCGCTGAACGCCACCCTGATGATGGGGCACGTGGCGGCCCGCTCGGGAGACCAGATCGGCCTCGTGGCCTTCGACGATCGGGTGCGCGCCTACCTGCCGCCGCTGGCGGGGCCGCGGGCCACCCAGCGCCTGATCGCGGCCGCCTACGACCTGCAGCCGGCGATGGTCGACAGCGATTTTTCCGTCGCGTTCGATCTGCTGTCACTTCGCCTGCGCAAGCGGGCGCTGGTGGTCCTGTTCACACAGGTGGTCGACGACGTGTCAGCGCAGCGGCTGCTGGCCTTCATGCGGGGCCTGCCCCGGCGCCACCTGGCGCTGGCGGTGTTGTTCCGGGACAGCGACATCGATGGCCTGGTCGAGCTCGGCCTGGCGCCGCACGAGCTCGACCTCTACGTCGCCGGCGCGGCAGCCGAAGCAGCCCTGTGGCGCGAGCGGCTGGTGCGCGACCTGAGAGCGACCGGAGCGCTGATCGTCCACGCGGCGCCCGAGCAGGTCACCCCCGCCCTGGTCAATGAATACCTGGAGATCAAGGCGAAGCAGCTGCTGTGATCTGACAATACGGCGGGCCGGCGACATTCCACCGCCGGGCGTGATACGTTGGCGGACGCGCCATGAGGCCAGCCGCCGTCATCAACCTCGGACCGGGCCGCGCGCGCCCGCCCGCGCTGCTGGCGCTGGCGGCGCTCACGTCCGCATCCTCCTGCCGCCGGGCGATGATGTCGCCCGCGCAGGGTGACGCGGGCCTCGAACCCGCGGGGGTGTGGGCGGGCCTGCGCGTGCGCACGGTGGGCGAGCGCCGGCATCCACGCCAGGTGGTGATCTTGCTGCATGGCTGGGGCGCGGCGGGCACCGATCTCGTTCCCCTCGGTGAGGCGCTGGCGGCCCCCGGGCGGCTGCTCGTGTTTCCCGAAGGGCCGCTCGTGAGCCAAGGCGGGGGCCGCGCGTGGTGGCCGCTCGACATCGGTCGCTTGATGGCGGCGCGCGAGCGGGGCGAAGAACGCGCCTTGCGGCAAGAGACGCCGGCCGGGCTCGCCGAGGCGCGCGCGCAGATGCAGGCGCTCGTCGCCGAGGTCACCCGGCGCGCGCGGGTCGCACCCGAGGCCGTGTGGGTCGGGGGGTTCTCCCAGGGCGCCATGCTCGCCACGGACGTGGCGCTGGCGTCGCCCGCCGCGGTCGGGGGCCTGGTGGTGCTATCCGGCTCGCTGCTGACCGAGCCGACGTGGGTCGCGCACCTGGCCGCCATGCCGCCGGGGTTCCCGATCTTCATGAGCCATGGCCGCCGCGATCCAGTGCTGTCGTTCGGGCTGGCCGAGGCGCTGCGCGACCACGCGCGCGCGGCGCGGCTCGATGTGACGTGGGTTCCCTTCGAAGGCGGACACGAGATCCCGCGGCTCGTCCTCGAAGGCCTCGAGGCGTTCCTCGGGACGCATGCGACCGCGGGTCCGGCGCGAAACTGACGGCGCGGCCGCTGCCCATCGAAGCTGTTACCATTCCCCGATGATTCGTTCCCTCGTTGCATTCGGGGTCATGTGCATCGCGGCCGCGTTCGAGGTGGCCGGAGATGTGCTCATTCGCAAGGGACTGCGCGGCGCCGGCCCCGCGCTCGTCGTCCTCGGCTTCCTCGTCATCGGGGGCTACGGGCTCATCGTCAACCTGCTCGACCTCGACTTTTCGAAGCTCCTCGGCGCATACATCGGGTTCTTCGCCGTCGCGAGTGTCTGCGCCGGAAGGTTCATCTTTCGCGACGCCGTCCCGGCCACGACGTGGGTCGGGCTGGCGGTGATCCTGGCGGGCAGCCTGATCATCCACCTCGGCTCCGTCATGCGGTAGCGCGCTACATCTGATCGGGCGCGATGATGCCGAGCAGCTCGAGGCCCAGCGCCAGCGTCCGCGCCGTCACCTCGCAGAACGCGAGGCGCGACCGCCGCGTCGGCCCCTCGGACTTGAGGACCGGGCAGCTCTCGTAAAATGCCGTATAGGCGCTGGCGACGTCGTAGAGGAAGGCGCAAATCCGGTGCGGCTGCAACGTCTCTGCGGTGCGTTCGAGGATGCTGCCGAGCTGGACGACCGCGAGCGCGAGCGCCCGTTCCTGGGGCGCCTCGACGATGAAGTCGTCCGACGTATCGAGCGCGCGTGCCTCGTCGAGCTCGCCCGCCTTGCGCAGGATCGAGCGGATGCGGGCGTGGGCGTACATGAGGTAGGGCGCGGTGTTGCCGTCGAACGACAGCATGCGGTTCCAGTCGAAGACGTAGTCCTTGATGCGATCGTTCGCCAGGTCCGCGTACTTGATGGCGCCGACGCCCACCGCGGTCGCGATGCGCGCCTGCGTGGCGGGGGGCAGGTCGGGCGTCTTCTCGGCGACCACCTTCAGCGCCCGCGCCTCGGCCTCCTCCACCAGGGACCCGAGGCTCACCGATTCGCCCGCGCGCGTCTTCAGCATCTTCTTGTCCGTACCCAGCACCGAGCCGTGGGCCACGTGCTCGAGGCGAACGCCTTCGCCCGCCCATCCCGCCATGCGCGCGACCGCGAAGACCATCGCCAGGTGCTGCTGCTGGGGCGAACCCACGACGTAGATCAGGCGGGTCGCCCGCAGGTCGCGCACGCGCTGCCGCAAGGCCGCAAGGTCGGTCGTCGCGTAGCCGTAGCCGCCCTCTTGCTTGCGCACGATGAGCGGCACCGGCTCCCCCTCGCGGCCCACGAATCCGGGCGGAAATACGCAGATCGCGCCCTCGCTCTCCCGCGCCAGCCCCTTCGCTTGCAACTCCGCGACCACGTCCGGCAACGCGTCGTTGTACCGGCTCTCGCCGACCACGTCGTCCGGGCGGAGCGTGACCCCGAGGGCGGCGTACAGCTTCGAGAAGTGGGCGACCGAGACCTCGATGAGGCGGCGCCAGAGTCCGAGCGTCTCGGTGTCGCCCGACTGTAGCAGCACGACCCGGTGGCGGGCGCGATCGGCGAAGGCGGGGTCGCCGTCGAACTTCGCGCGCGCCGCCCGGTAGAAGGCCCCCAGCTCACGGACGCCCGCCTCGGTGCCGGCGGCGCGCTCGTCGAGGAGGTGCTCGATGAGCATGCCGAACGGGGTGCCCCAGTCGCCGATGTGGTTGCGGCGGATCACGATGTGCCCCTGCCATTCCAGCAGGCGCGCGATCGCGTCGCCGATGATCGTGCTGCGCAGGTGGCCGACGTGCATCTCCTTGGCCACGTTCGGGGCCGAATAGTCGACCACGACGGTCTCGGCCTGGGCGACGGGTGGCACCCCGAGGCGGGCGCTCGCCCGCATGTGCCCGAGCAGGCCCGACAGGTATTCGCGCCGCAAGGTGATGTTGAGGAACCCCGGCCCCGACACCTCGACCGAGGCGATGACGTCATCCGGCGCCAGCTGGGCGACGATGGCGTTCGCGATGTCGCGCGGCTTCTGCTTCAGCTTGCCCGCCAGCCCCATGGCCAGGTCGGCCTGGTAGTCGGCGTGGGCCGACCGATGCACCGCTGGATCGGCGTCGGCGGCGTCGGCGCCCAGCGCGGCGCGCGTGGCGGCTTGCAGGCGGTCCCGGAGGGCGATGAGCGGATCGAGCATGAAGGGGGGAAGAGTAAGCCCTTCCGCGGTCCGTGGGAATCGCGGGCTGTCCGGGGAGGTAGACTAGGGCCATGACCAGCAAGGGATATCGCAGCCGGACATCCACCCAGGGCCGAAACATGGCCGGCGCGCGCTCGCTCTGGCGCGCGACCGGGATGACCGACGCGGACTTCGAGAAGCCCATCGTCGCCATCGCGAACAGCTTCACGCAGTTCGTCCCCGGGCACGTGCACCTTCACGACGTCGGGCAGAAGGTGAAGACCGTGATCGACGCGGCCGGGGGCTGGGGCGTCGAGTTCAACACCATCGCGATCGACGATGGCATCGCGATGGGTCACGGCGGGATGCTGTATTCGTTGCCAAGTCGCGACCTCATCGCCGACAGCGTCGAGTACATGGTCAACGGCCACTGCGCGGACGCGCTGGTCTGCATCTCCAACTGCGACAAGATCACGCCCGGCATGCTGATGGCGGCGATGCGCCTCAACATCCCCACCATCTTCGTGTCCGGGGGCCCGATGGAGGCCGGGAAGATGGTGGGTACCCATGGACGGGACGGCAAGCCGATCGTTCGCAAGCTGGACCTCATCGACTCGATGATCGCGGCCACCGACTCGAACGTGTCGGACGCGGAGCTGGGCGAGATGGAACGTTCGGCTTGCCCGACCTGCGGCTCCTGTTCGGGGATGTTCACGGCGAACAGCATGAACTGCCTCAACGAGGCGCTCGGGCTGGCGCTCCCCGGGAACGGTACGCTGCTCGCCACCCACGCGCGGCGCTGGGAGCTGTTCGAGGCGGCGGGGAAGCGGATCGTCGCGCTCGCCAACCAGCACTACATCGACGGCGACGCCTCGATCCTTCCCCGGGGCGTCGCCACGTTCGAGGCGTTCGAGAACGCCATGGCGCTGGACATCGCGATGGGGGGCTCGACGAACACGGTGCTGCACATCCTCGCCATCGCCCACGAGGCGGGGGTTCGCTTCACGATGGCGGACATCGATCGGCTGTCCCGCCGGGTGCCCAACATCTGCAAGGTCGCCCCTTCGTCCCACTATCACGTCGAGGACGTGCACCGCGCGGGAGGCGTCTTCGCGATCCTGGGCGAGCTCGATCGCGCCGGGCTCATCCACCGCGAGGCGAGGACAGTGCACGCGCCCACCGTCGGTGCCGCCCTCGACGCGAGCGACATCCGGCGCGCGACCGCGACCGCGGAGGCGCACCAGCGCGCGCTCGCCGCGCCGGGTGGCGTGGCGACGAAGGTCGCCTTCTCGCAAGACAAGTACTTCGCCGCTGCCGACACCGACGTCGAGAAGGGCTGCGTCCGCGACGTCGCGCACGCGTACAGCAAGGAGGGCGGGCTGGCCGTGCTCTACGGAAATCTCGCCGAGGACGGCTGCATCGTGAAGACCGCAGGGGTCGACGAGTCGTGCTGGAAGTTCGAGGGCCCGGCGCGGATCTTCCACTCGCAGGAGGCCGCGTGCGAGGCGATCACGGGCGATCAGATCCGGGCGGGCGACGTGGTGGTGATCGTCTACGAGGGGCCGAAGGGGGGGCCCGGCATGCAGGAGATGCTGTATCCGACGTCGTTCCTCAAGGGAAAGGGGTTGGGCAAGGCCTGTGCGCTCATCACCGACGGCCGCTTCTCGGGCGGGACCTCCGGGCTAAGCATCGGACACGTGTCGCCCGAGGCGGGCGAGGGGGGCGCGATCGGGCTGATCGAGGAGGCCGACCGCATCCGCATCGACATCCCGGCCCGCCGCATCGACGTGCTGGTCGACGCGGCCACCCTCGGAAGACGGCGGGCGGCGATGGAGGCGCGCGGCGCCGACGCCTGGCGTCCGAACCGCGACCGCGTGGTCTCGGAGGCGCTCCGCGGCTACGCCCTCATGACCACCAGCGCCGCCCGCGGCGCGGTCCGCGACCTGACGCAGTTCGAGGCCGCCACCCGGCGCCGGACCCCGTCGCGCTGAAGATCCTGATGAAGAGGCCGACGACGACGGCACGGGCGAAGCGGCCAGCGGCCAAACCGCGATCGCGGACGGGCCCGCGCGTGACCAAGCCCCAAGCGTCAGCGCCTGCCATAGATCCTCCTTTCCAGCCGGTGGCGGCCGCTTTCGCGAAGGATCCCCAGGTTGGGCTCGGGCGGATGTTCAGCTCCAATTCGGTGTTGAGCGTCAGCGGCAAGATCTTCGCGATGTTCGTGAAGGGCAAGTTCGTGGCGAAGCTGCCGAAGGAACGCGTCGCGGAGCTGGTGCGCACAGGCACCGGTACGTACTTCGACCCCGGCCACGGAAGGCTGATGAAGGAGTGGGTCGCGGTGGTGGACCAGGCGGCGCCATGGGTCGCGCTCGCACGAGAGGCCTATGCCTTCGTCAAGGCTGGGGGACCCTGAGTGGGCTCATTTCGGGGCCAGCTATTGTCTTGCTCGGCGGTCAGCGCGCCCAGGCGATGGCCGGACTGAGAGGCGATGACGACGCCGGCCCCGCCGGTGGCGATGAGCCACCTCACGCTGGGCATCGGGCCGGAACGCGCAGACGGAGGCGAGGGGCCGGACAAGGTGCGTGGGCCTCGACTGGGCTGTATCCTCCCGAACATGCTCCACGATTTCCTCATCGCGAATCGGGACGAGATTCTCGACCGGTCGCGCGCGAAGCTCGCTGGGCGGCACGTTCCCACGCCGACAGAGTCCGAGATCGCCGATGGATTGCCGCTGTTCCTGGATCAACTGGTCACAATTCTGCGCGCGGCGAAGGGAGACCGCGGCGCGGGGCGAAGAAGCGTCTCCGCGAGCGCCGCCCTACACGGTGGGAAGCTGCTTCAGAAGGGATTCTCCGTTGGCCAGGTGGTCCAGGACTACGGGAGCATCTGCCAGAGCGTCACCGAGCTCGCCGACGAACATCATTTCGCGATTTCCGCCGACGAGTTCCACACCTTCAACCGCTGTCTCGACGACGCGATCGCGCAGGCCGTCACTGAGTACGAGCATCAGCGCGACCGGACGGTGGGAGGGGCGGGCGCGGCGCACCTAGGTTATCTGGCGCATGAGATGCGAAACCTGCTCGGTACGTCGATGCTGACCTGGGGTGCCCTCGCGAGCGGAAGGGTGGGTGTTCAGGGAAGCACGGGTGGCGTGCATGGCCGAAGCCTTCGCCGGATGCGCGTCCTCATAGACCGCACGTTGACGGAAGTCCGCCTCGGGGCTGGCGGCGAGAACCCCGAGCGCGTGTCGATTGCGGAGTTGATCGAGGAGATCGAGATCGTCGCGACAATTGAAGCGAAAGACCACAAGGTCCAGCTATCGATCGATGCCGGTCCGCACGACGTGTCTGTCGTGGCCGACCATCAGATCCTCGCTTCGGTCATCGCGAACCTCGTCCAGAACGCCTTCAAGTTCACCCGCCCGAGCGGCCACATCACGATCCGCGCTCACACGGCGAGCGACAGGGTCTTGATCGACGTGCAGGACGAGTGCGGTGGACTCCCGCCCGGGAAGGCCGAGGATTTGTTCCGCCCGTTCGAGCAGCGGAGCGTCAACAAGACGGGCCTGGGCCTCGGGCTCTCGATCAGCCTCAAGGGTGTGGAAGCGAGTGGCGGCAAGATCCATGTTCGCGACCTGCCCGGCACCGGGTGCGTATTCACGGTTGATCTCCCCAGGGCGCCCTAGCCCTAAATGACCTCCTCGACCTGACGAGCACCCGGACGACGGAGGCTTTCAGCCCGACCGCACCGTGATCTGCCGCGGCCGCGCCTTCGCCACCTTCGGCAGCTCGAGCCTCAACACACCGTCGATCAGCTGCGCGTCGATCTTCGGCTGATCGATCGCTTCCGACAGCGTGAACTGCCGGAAGAACGTCCCCGGGCGGTATTCGCGAAGGACGTTCGATTCATTCGACGTCCCGGTCGGCGTGACCCGACCGGTCAGCGTGAGCAGGTTCTCGCGCAGATCGATCTCCAGATCCGACGGCCTGACACCGGGCATGTCCGCGAGCAGCGTGATCGAACCATCGTTCTCGAAGATGTCTACAGCGGGCGAATAGACCGGACCCGTGCGAGTTTGCTCGGGGACCGTCGCGACGTTCGACGTCTCCGCTTTCTGGATATCCGTGGCAGCTTCGGTGGCCATGGTGTTCTTCCTCCTGTGGTTTGTGTCGTCGTCGTTCAGGTTCGCACCGCGATCTGTCGCGGCTTGGCCTGCTCCGCCTTCGGCAGAGTCAGCGTGAGGATTCCGTCGGCGTAGCGCGCATCGACGCGCTCCGGATCGACCTCCACGGGCAGAGTGACCGCCCGATTGAAGGCTCCTTCGGGTCGCTCCTTGCGGTGGTAGCTCACGCGCTCGTGCTCGCGCGGGATCTCCCGCCTACCCGAGATCGAGACGCGGTTCCGCAGCGCGGAGATTGAAAGCTCCGCCGGCTTGATACCGGGAACCTCGGCGCGGAGATAGAAATTGTCGTCGTCCTGCGAGATGTTCAACGGCGGGAAAACGCCGGCTCCTGGCTCTGGCGTGCCGTCGCCGGTGGCGGTGTCGAGCAGGCGCAACATCTCGCGTCGTATCTGGTCGAAGTCGGAGAGGGAGCCTTCGAACGTCGGCCTCGACGGCCAAACTCGTCGTACGAGCATGATCGACCTCCTGGGGCTAAGTGTCGGGTTTATATGGAAATTGCGTCGTCGCGGCAGAGCTAGAAGCACCGCCGTTTGAGCGTCAAGAGCGAGGTTCGTCGATCCGGCTCAGCCGTCAGGTCGCCGCTCGACCGATCCTGACCCGCCCTGGCAGGCGCGGGAACCGCAGCCATCGGATCGACCATTCTTCCCAGGCGCCTCCCAGGCGACGATGGAGCGGGATGAAATTCGGGCGCCGCGTGGTTCCCGGTCTCGAACATGGAAGAGTTCGGTCTACGGCCGCTCCGGCGTCGGATCCGCCCTGATCGCCGGGGTGGCTAACTTCGATCTCAGATTCGGAGGCACTGCGATGAACGAGACGAACACATACATAGACAAGCAGAGCGAGGTGAGGCATCTGCTGCGCACCCTGAAGACGTCGCTCGAGCTGGCGATCGTCGCGCGCGCACCGGCCGATCTCCTGAACCGCCTCGGTCGAGTCTCGGGCCTGCTTGATGCCGTGAGCCAGTTGCCCATCGACGAGGGATCGGCGCAGGCGATGACCGCGGGCCTGATCGCCGACGGCATGGCGGCCGTCGACGCCTGGCAAAAATGGCAGCGCGGCCGGGCACCCACCGCTTGAACGCGACCTCGCACGTCGTCGCCGACGTGACGTCCTAGCTTGGTCACTTCGGGGCGAGCTCACCGAACCGGTACGAGGCGGTGACCCCGCCATCCATGAGGAAGTCGCTGCCGGTGATGAAGGCTCCGTCCGGGCCCATCAGGAGCGCTCCGACGTTTCCGACTTCATCCGGAGTGCCCGGCCGGCCGACCGGACAGAGCGAGATCATCCGGCGATACCCTTCGCCGCGTGGGCCGCTCAGCTCGTCGTTGGCGAGTGGCGTGATGATAATGCCAGGACTGATCGTGTTGACCCGACCACCGCGCTTGCCCCACCGCACCGCTTCGGCCATGACCCGCAACGAGTTGCCACGCTTCGCGAGCTGATATGCGTGGAGCGAGTCCTTCACCTTGTCCGGCTGGAGCATGGGCAGAGCGAGCAGTTCGTCAGCAGGCGTCGTCGCGAGGGCGTTGTCCTCCTCTGCAGTCAGCGCGCCTAGGCGATGGCCGGACTGGGAGGCGATGACGACACCGGCACCGCCGCGTGCGATCACCTTGCCGAGCTCTTCGAGCACGACTGCGGTGCCGAACAGATCGACCTTCAAGATAGTCGCGGGCGAGGCCTGCGAGGGGGAGACGCCCGCGGCGTGAATGACGCCTGTGACCTCGCCGACAGTCGTGGCCGCGCCGACGAGCTTCTGAATCGACTCGCGTGAGGAGACATCGACGGTCGTGGTGCTCACCTCGAATCCGGCGTTGCGGAGAACCTCGGCCGCGGCTGCGGCGTTCTCCTGACGGAGGTCCGCCAGCAGGACGTGCTTGCCGGCGCTGACCCGCCGGGCGATCGCCTGGCCGATCGATCCCGCCCCGATGACCACAACGACGCTCTTGCCTCGTGCCTTCGTCTCGCTCATGTCCGCAGCCTCCTCACGCATTGCCCTGGTACTGCTCGTCGGTGACCTTCTCGAGCCAGTCGACGGCCTTCCCGTCGAGCGACCCATGGATCGCGATGTGCGTCATCGCCGTCGTGGGCGAGGCGCCGTGCCAGTGCTTCTCGTTCGGCTCGACGCTGACGACATCACCGGGTCGAATCTCCTCGACCGGTCCGCCCCACCGCTGGTGAAGCCCACAGCCGAACGTGACGATCAGCGTCTGTCCGAGCGGGTGCGTGTGCCAGTCGCTGCGCGCGCAGGCCTCGAAGGTCACGTACGCGGCGCCGGCGCCCGGGGAGAACGCAGTGTCGAGCTCGCGAAGATCGGCTGGCGTTAGTCGAACATTGGCCGCGCCGGGGTTCTCGTTCAAGTTCGCGCTGATGCTCATGCATCCCGCCCCTATTACCGAGACCTCCAGGCTTCCAAGCCTCCGCGTCTTCATTCTGCCCAATCCGCTACCATGAAGGGCGACGGCTAGGGGCTAGAGAGGGAGCGTCGGCGGTTGCTCGGGTCTATCGCGTATACTAATATTATGGGCATGCTCACCAAGCGGCTGACCAAGATCGGAGATAGCACGGGGATAGTCATCGATCGCCCGCTGCTCGATCTCTTGGGCCTCGACAGAGGAGACGAGGTGCAGCTTCGCATCGAGAAGCACACCCTCATCATCGAGCGCGCCGAGGTCGGTGCCGCCGACAAACATCGGGCGAAGATCGACAAGGCGAAGGCGCGCATGCACGCGCACATCGGCACGGCCCTCCGGAAGCTCGCTAGGTGATCGAAGATCCGGAGTTCCTCACGGTCGACGACGTCCTTGAGCTTCACCGGGACCAGATTGAACGCTACGGCGGAGATCTCGGCATCCGCGATCGCGGTCTGATCGAGGCCGCTGTCGCGATGCCGCGGCAGTCATTCGGCGGGCAGTTCCTGCACTCTGAGCTCTTCGAGATGGCCGCTGCCTACGCCTTTCACCTCGCGGAGAGCCAGGCATTTGTGGACGGCAATAAGCGGACGGGCCTCGCCGTCGCATACGTGTTCCTCGCGCTGAACGGCTACAGCCTGTCGCGGGACGAGGACCGCCTCTACGACGCGATGATCGCCATCGGGACGCATCAGCTCGACAAGGCTGGTCTCGCGAACGTCCTTCGCGAATGCTCGGTACCCGAGGAGGAGATCTAGTCCGAAGCAGCCCGCCGCCACAGCCACCGTGCTGCGCTTGCGGCTCCGTTTGGTACCCATTTGGTACCGGCCCCCCCGATCGCCCGTGCACCCTCGACCCGGCGAGGAAGAATTGAAGTTGTCGGGGCGAGAGGATTTGAACCTCCGACCTTTCGGTCCCGAAACGGCAAAAGCACCATCGCAGATGGTCAGAACGATTCACAAACTGGCGCAACGATTACAGACAGGGGAGGGGAGGGAGTCCATCCGTCCCAGCCGTTAGCAGCGGAAACGAGAAATTTTACTACCCATTTACTACCCAACTCCGTGGCGACCGCGCGGGCGGGGAGCGTCGCGCCGCCGACGGCATCCGGGCTCGGCTCCGGGCCGGGAACTGCGCCACGCGTAGCGACGACGCCCACGGTGGCCGATCTGGCGGTGCTCTATGGCGGGCGCGAGCGCCTGCTCCGGGTGGCCGAGGTCGCCGAGCAGCTCGGCGTGTGCAACGCGACGGTCTACCGGCTCTGCGAGAGCGGCGAGCTACGCCACCTGCGGGTCGTCAACTCGATCCGGGTGCGCCCGAAGGACCTTGCGGAGTACGTGGCCGGCGGGCCCGGGTTTCAACCCTGAGCCGCGCCGCAGCGGTGACGTCAGACGCCATTCGCGGATGCGGACGTCGAATCGGTCTGCTCGTTCGGCTCGTCCGACCAGTCATCAGGCATGCGCGCCACCGAGCCGCCCCGGCCGCTGCCTTTGCGTATGCGCCCGGTCGTCAACAGCACGGCGCGGCAGCGCTTGTAGTCGTCCAGCGTGGCCTCGCGTCGGAAACGCGCGCTCGCCGCCTCGACGAAGCGCTCGCCGATCTTGCGGTTGCCGACGGCGGCCCCGTCCGCTGGTAGGAGAGTGAAGAGAAAATCGACGAGGGCTCGGTCGGGGGGCGCGCCGTCATAGGCATCGGCATTCTCTTCTTCCCGTTCGGCACCCGGCGGCTCGCCCTCACCCGCGCCAAGCGCGAGGGCAGGCACATCCTCGATCTGCCTTCCCGCGATACCACGAAGGTTTCCGTGCACCGCCGCAAGATTCTGCAGCGCGCGCGTGATCTGTCCTTCCCGCACCTTCCATAAACGGAAGATGGCGACCTTCTCCTTCTCCAAGTCGGTCCGCATCTCGACGAAGGCCTCGACGATTCCTTGAAAGCGGTTCTTGAAGTCCGGCCCCGTCAGGTAGGAATAGAGCTCAGCCATCTTCTCGCCTCGGCCGCGGGCGGCCTGGCGCGCCTCGGCCACCTCGATCATTCCGACGCGCAGCGCGGCTGCGACGGCTGTCGCGTGAGTCCACGAGGTGACCCAGACACCATCGAATAGGCCGAACCCGTGCTCGATCTCCTTCGGCAAAGCCTGTGAGACGAGCACCGCGCACGCTGCTCCCGTTGCTCGCTGATCATCACGCAGCTTCGAGATCCACCCGGGGGACCATCCCTTCGTCCGCTTGCTCTCCCAGATGATCGTGCCAGCATCGACGGCGTTCTTCCCGCCAATGGTCTGCAACAGATCGGCGCCGGCGGTGCCCTTCGGGACGTCGACGATGTCATCCTGCGGAAAGGCGGCGACGAGTCGTTCACGGAGCGCCAATTCCTGCGCCTCGCCCTGCAGCTGCATCGATCCCTGTGCCATGCGGCGCTGTAGCTCGACCAGCTTCTCCTGGAGCCCGGCGATCTGCTCCGTGTGTTCGCGCTCGCGTAGGGAGTGCTGCTCCTGCACGAGCCTCATCTCTTCCTGACTCCGGGCTGTCACCTCATCCTTGATGCGCCGGCCCTCTTCGAGAACGGTCTGTTTGAGCCGCAGCTCGAGCCGATCTTCGCGGTCCACCAACTCCGCCTCCTTCTGCAAGAGGGTGCTTTCACGCTCGCGCGAAGCTTGCAGGCGGAGCCGGACCTGCGTGAGTTCGTCGTCACGGTCGCGTACGGCGTCGCTCAGGCGAGCGTCATAGGTCGCCTGGACCTTCTGCTCGACCTCTTCCCGCATCTTGGCGCGACCCTCGGCGAGGGCACGTTCCTTTTCCAGCTCGAGATTGTCGCGGGACCTGGAGAGGTCTGCTTCTCTGCGCAGCAGGTCGGACTCCTTGGCCGAGCACTTCGCGACCTCGGCGCGCAGGATCTTCATGGACTCGTCCTTGACCCGAAGGTCTTCCTGCAGCCGCTGGGCGTATCGCTCCTCGGCAGCCTGTTCGACCTGAGCGCGCATCGTCCGGAGCCCCTCGTGCACGCGCGTATCGATATCGATGCTGACTTTCGCTTCCCGCTCGTCGAGCTCGCGCTCACGCCGGAGGTGCGCCGCGTGGTCAACCGCCAGCTTGTCCATGTCCTGGCGAAGACGAGTCAGCTCAGCGTCACGTTCCTCGACGAGTCGCTTCCCCTCGGCCTGGGCCGAGGCTGCTGCGGCGTCGACCTGTCGCTCCGTCTCGGACTTGAGATCGCGGCGAAGGTCCGCCTCGATCTGATCGCGCATCGCAGCGCCAAGCTGAAATCTGTGGCTGCACTGGGGGCATGCGAGCATATCGATCATGGACTTGCCTCCTCGATGACGGCGAGCTCAGGCTCCACGAGCTTGTAGATCCCGACGATGGTGGCCGCGCCCAGGAGCAATGGGAGCATGTAGCGCCAGAGTGACAGGTTGGCTGATGTGGTCAAGAGGTAAACTTTACGATTCTCTTTGACGCAGGTCGCCGATCCCGGTAAATGAAGGGGTGATGTCGACGGTGCACCTCGCCGCCAACCTTCGGCGCATCCGAAACACTCGCGATCTCACCCAAGGTCAGGTCGCGACTCGAGCTGGGCTCTCTCGGGCCGCCTACAACGCGATCGAGATGGGCACGTCAGCGGCGCGGGTCGACACCATCGGGAGGCTCGCCGACGCGCTCGAAGTCCCTGCGACCGCACTCTTGGAAGTGCCAGTCCTGCGTGACCACATTCGTTTTCGCGCAGAGAAGCGGCTTGTCAGCCGCGAGGACATCCTGGCGCGGGTGGCGAAATGGCTCGATGACTACACGGATCTTGAGCAGCTCGTTGACGCCGCTGTCGCCTTCCCCTTCGACGGCATCGCGCGGTCGCGGGCACGAGGAGAAACGCGGGCCCGACAGCTAGCCGCCGAAGCGCGCAGGGTCCTCGGGCTGAGCGAGTCGGAATCGATCGGCGATGTCGGAGGGTTGCTCGAGGAGCACGGTATCAAGATCGGCGGCCTGGATGTCTCGTCGGTCGGCTTCTTCGGGCTATCGGTCGGTAAGGGCAACGGCGGACCGGCGATTGTCGTGAACACGTGGAATCGGATTTCGGTTGAGCGCTGGATATTCACGGCCGTCCACGAGCTGGGCCATCTCCTCCTGCATCTCGGCGCCTACGACGTGAGCCAGGACGCAGAGGACGCGGACCAGGAGAAGGAGGCGAACCTCTTCGCGACGCACTTTCTGATGCCCGAAGAGGTGTTTCGAAAAGAATGGGACCAGGCGAACGGGCTGCCCCTCGTCGAGCGCGTTTTGAAGGTGAAGTCGATATTCCGCGTGAGCTGGAAGGCGGTGCTCTACCGCGCCCTCCCTGATGGGACGCACCATTGGGCGAGATTTCAGGCCGAATATCGAGCGATGAGCGGGCGAACGCTCTCGGCGACTGAGGAACCTCTCAGGTTGTCGCCATTCGAGTTCAAGGTGGATCGGCGCGATCGCCTCGTGCGAAAGGCCCTCGAGGACGGCCGCATCGATCAGGCGCGTGCCGCCGACATCTTGGGGATCCCTGCCGACCAAATGCAGGCGAGGGCGGCCGCCTGGCAAGAGTAGTAGCAGAGGTCGACGGGCCAACCGAGCGGATGGGACTGGAGTCATGGGGGCGTTGAATGAGATCGGCCGATGACCGCTGAGCAACGGCAGTTCGTGCTGGGCGTCGACCTGGATGGAGTCGTCGCGGACTTCTATGGCGGGATCCGGCCCATCGCGGCGGAGTGGCTCGGTGTCCCGATCGAGACGCTTACGCCCACGCCGGGGTATGGCCTGCGCGAGTGGAACCTGGAGTCCATGGGCACGTATGAGGACCTGCACCGGTTCGCGGTCACGCAGCGCAACCTGTTCAGGAACCTCGAGCTCATGCCGGGCGCCGCGGCGGCGCTGCGGCGGCTCTCGCAAGCGGGCGTGCGAATTCGCATCATCACCCACCGCCTGTACCTGAAGTACTTCCACGAGGAGGCGGTCCAACAGACCGTCGCGTGGTTGGAACACCATGGGGTGCCGTACTGGGACCTGTGCTTCATGAAGGACAAGGGCGCGGTGGGGGCGGATCTGTATGTCGAGGACTCGCCGGACAACGTCCGGGCTCTGCGGGCGGGCAGGCACGAGACGATCGTGTTCGAGAACTCGACAAACCGGGAGCTGGCGGAGCCGCGCGCGCGGACGTGGGGGGAGGTTGAGGCGGCGGTGGTGGCGGCGATGGTGGGGTGGGGGGCGGGATGACGATGGACCGGCGGCCGGCCTCGTGCGATCCTCAACGGCCGTCGGCATCTGTTCTATTCGTTCAACGCGCGCCTTCGGCCCGATACAAGGATATCAATGACCGTTGAGTCCAAAGGCCGCGATCTCTTCATCGTTGATAACAGTGTGTCTGGCTGGACCGGGCTCCGCTATCTCGAGGAATGGACCGGCATCGCGAAGGCGTTCGACATCGCAACGGGGTTCTTCGAGATCGGTGCCCTGCTTGCCCTCGACGGCAAATGGCAGGGCCTGGAAAAGATCCGGATCTTGATGGGCGCGGAGATGACCCACCGAACGCGGAAGGCGTTGCTCGAGGCCGTGCGCGAACGCGCAGTTCAGATTCTTGATGGCAGTATCGAGGCGACGAAGGACTCCAACCCTTTTCTTCACGGAGTGCCGGCGATACTCGAAGCGATGCGCTCCGGTCAGATCGAGTGCCGCGTCTACGACAAGGACAAGTTCCACGCGAAGGCGTACATCACGCACGCGAAGCTGGAAGTTATCGGCTCACAGGCCCTGGTCGGATCGAGCAACTTCACGTCGCCGGGCCTCACCAAGAACATCGAGCTCAATATCCAGGTCCAGAGCGCACGCGAGGTCGGCCAGCTTCGAGAGTGGTTCGAGATCCACTGGAACGATGCCACGAATGTCACCGACGCCGTCATTACAACCATCGCGCGCCAAACGCAGCTCTACACGCCATTCGACGTCTATGCGAAAGCTCTCCAGGAGTACTTCCGCGGTCACGAGCTGACGTCGACGGAGTGGGATGAGACCCGATCGAAGATGTTCCCAAGAATTGATCGCTATCAGAAGGAAGCTTACTGGGCGCTGATGAAGATCGCGCGGCAGCACGGTGGCGCGTTCCTGTGCGACGGCGTCGGCCTCGGAAAGACCTTCGTGGGATTGATGCTGATCGAGCGCCTCGTGCTGCACGAAGGGAAGCGCGTCGTGCTGTTCGCACCCAAGGCTACAAAGGAAGGTGTGTGGGAGCCCCACCTGCGCGATTGGCTGCCACACATCGGTGGCGTCGGCGGCAATGCGGACTTCAGCAACCTAGCCGTTTTCAGCCACACGGACCTTGGCCGAACGGGTGACTTTCCGGAGCGCTTCCGTCGGATCGCTGAACTCGCCGATGTCGTGATCATTGACGAGGCTCACCACTTCCGCAATCCGGGTCGCCAAGGGAACGCTGACCAAGATCTCGAACCGTCACGCTACCGCCAGCTCTACGATCTGCTTGACCAAGAGAAGCGGCCCAAGAACCTCTTCATGCTTACCGCCACACCGATCAATAACCGACTGAGCGACTTCCGGCACATGGCTGAGCTGTTCACGCGTGGCGACGAGACCTACTTCGCCCGCACGCTGGGCGTGAACAACCTGCGCGCGCATTTCAATCAGATGGAAAAGGCGCTCCGAAGTGCGGTCGGACACGACTCGACCGATGTCGCAGAGAACATGACCGAAGCGCAACAGATTCTCGCCACCGACGAGATCTTCAAGCAGCTCGTCGTCCAACGCAGCCGCGCTTACGCCCGCGAGAGCCAGATCCGCGAGACTGGCAAGGCCGCTGTGTTTCCGGAGCGCAAGGCGCCGCAGGTCGCGGAGTACTCGATCCGCAAGACCTACGGTCGTCTGTTGGACATGTTCGAGAAGGCGTTCACGCGGAAGAACCCCCTGTTCACGCTCCCGATGTACTACCCGCTAGCCTGGTACAAGGGCGAGGACAAGAGCATCGATCCCCTGGATGAGGGGCGACAAGAACAGGTCGTAGGCCTTATTCGCACCAACTTTCTCAAACGCTTCGAGAGCTCCGTCGTCGCATTCGAGATGTCGTGCGACCGTCTGCTGCAGAAGCTGTTGGCCTTCCTGCAGGTCCACAGCGAAACCGACTCGGAAAAGAAGCGACTGGATCGCTGGAAGGCGCAGAACAGCGAGATCCTTGGCTACGCGGCGCACCGTCAACTCGCCTTCTGGGACGACGACGGCGACGAGGCCGAAGACGAGGATATCGTTCCCCAGGAGATGCTCGACGCCGTTGAGCGCCTCGACCGCAAGGAATACCGGGTCGAGGAAATGATGCAAGAGACCTTCCTCGATCTTGACCAGATCGTGCAGTTCCTCGACGAGGCCAGGAAGTTCGAACCCAAGCACGACGACAAGTTGCAGAAGCTGATTCGGCTGCTCAGGACCAAGGAACTCGACGGCCAGAAGGTCCTCATCTTCACGGAGTTCGCCGACACCGCGCGCTATCTCAAGGGAGAACTCGACAAGTCCAAAATCGAGGGCGTGGCCCAGGTAGATAGTGCCACCAAGCGCAATCGCGCGGAAGTCATTCAGTGCTTTGCACCTTACTACAACGGCGCATCGTCAGCGGCGCTCGTCGAGAAGGGCAGTACGGAGATCCGCGTCCTCATCTCCACCGATGTCCTCTCCGAAGGCCTGAATCTTCAGGACGCTTCGCGGATGATCAACTACGACATCCATTGGAACCCCGTGCGCCTGATGCAGAGGATCGGCCGTGTCGATCGACGCATGAATCCCGAGGTCGAGAAGCGGCTCGTCGCCGACCATCCAGAAGTCGCAGCCTCGCGTGGCAAGGTCAGCTTCTGGAACTTCCTGCCGCCGGACGAGCTGAACGCCATCCTCACGCTCTACGCCAAGGTCACGCAAAAGACCCTACTGATCTCCAAGACCCTCGGGATCGAAGGCAAGAAACTCTTGACGCCCGAGGACGACTTCAACGCGATCAAGGAATTCAACCACGCCTATGAGGGCACCAAGACCGCGGTCGAGGACATGCACCTCGAATACCAGGGCCTGCTGCAGACTGACTCGGAGTTGGAGGCGCGGCTCAAAGGCCTGCCCGGCGCTACCTTCAGCGGCCGCCAGCGTGTGGCCAAGGGCATGCGCGGTGTGTTCTTTTGTTGCGCGCTTCCCGCGCTGGACAATCAGAAGAATCCACCCGAGTTCACGGAGGAGGCTGGCACCACGCGCTGGTACCTCTACGATCTCGACCGCGACGCGATTCTTGAGGAACCCGGTGAGATCGTCGCCGCGATCCGCTCCAAGCCCGAAACGCCACGTAAGTGCACCACCGAACAGAAGACCCTCGTCGAGATCCGGGCCAAGATCGAGAAGCACATCAAAAATACCTATCTCAAGCGGGTGGACGCGCCGGTCGGGGTGAAGCCGGCGCTCCGTTGTTGGATGGAACTAAACGAGGGCTGAGGACATGCCCACCGACCACCGCTCAGAGCTGAAGGAGATCCGGACCTTCCCGTCACTGGTTCGCTATCTGCGTGACCAGATGGACTGGCCAATCGATACCTCCAGCTTCGAGGAGCTTACCTTCGAGTACACACCAGAGGAGCTCGGCATCGACGCGGAGAACGCTGCAAAGATCCAGGATATAAAACGTTTGCGTCCGCTTTCTGCGAATCAACCCTGGGGGGTTTTCTTCGTCAAGTTTGAACCGAAGAGGCTCCCGATCGTGGCGCTACGGCGCATCTTGAGCCGGGTGGCTCTGAAGAAGCGTGCGTCGGCAAACAGCGCAGAGCGGGCCGCCTGGGCTGCGGATGATCTGCTCTTCGTCTCGAACTATGGAGAGGGAGACGAGCGCCAGATCAGCTTCGCCCACTTCTCGCAGGCCGAAGCCCGAGACGACCTGCCTACTCTCAGGGTGCTCGGCTGGAACAACCTCGATACGGCGCTGCATCTTGACGCGGTCGCCAAGGAACTCACCGAGAGTCTCGCATGGCCCGCGGACGACACCGACGTGGATGGCTGGCGCAAGCGCTGGCGCGGGGCCTTCACGCTACGTCACGGTGAGGTCGTCACCACATCCAAGGAGCTGTCGATCCGTTTGGCGAAGTTAGCGGGCGACATCCGCGATCGGATCACGGCCGCGCTCGGCATTGAAACAGAGCGCGGCCCACTCACCAAGTTGATGAAGGCTTTCAAGACCGCGTTGATCAGCACTCTTGACGCCGCGGGCTTTGCCGACATGTACGCGCAGACCATTGCCTACGGCCTCCTCTCGGCGCGTATCGCCGACCCGAAGAAAAAGACGGTCGATGACTTCGCGGGCCACATGCGCACTAACCCTTTTCTGCGCGAGCTCATGGAAACCTTCCTCCAGGTCGGCGGCCGGCGCGGCAAGGCGGGCGGGCCGGGCATCGACTTCGACGAACTCGGCGTAAACGACGTCGTGCAGTTGCTCGACGATGCGAACATGGAAGCCGTCGTCCTCGACTTCGGCGACAAGAATCCGCAAGAAGACCCCGTCATCCACTTTTACGAGCTATTCCTCAAGGAGTACGACGCCAAGAAGCGGATGCAACGCGGCGTCTTCTACACACCGCGCCCGGTGGTCTCGTACATCGTGCGCTCGGTAGACGAACTGCTACGAACGGAGTTCAACCTCGATGACGGGCTCGCCGACACGACCACCTGGGGCGAGATGGCCAAGTGGCACAAGGACATCACGATTCCAGAGGGCGTCTTGCCCGGCCAGGCCTTCGTGCAGATCCTCGACCCCGCCGCCGGGACCGGGACCTTTATCGTCGAGGTCGTCGATGTCATCCACAAGACGATGATCGCCAAATGGACGGCACAGAGTCACAGCGAGAAGACGATATCGTCGCTGTGGAACGAGTACGTGCCCAAGCACCTGCTACCGCGTTTGCACGCCTACGAGCTGTTGATGGCGCCCTACGCCATCGCGCACCTCAAGATCGGCCTCAAGCTCTACGAGACTGGCTATCGCTTTGGGAGTGACGAGCGGGCACGCATCTATCTGACGAATGCGTTAGAGCCGGCGCACGACTTCTCGGGGACCTTCGAGTTTGCGATTCCGGCGCTCGCGCACGAGGCAAAGGCAGTCAACGAGATCAAGCAGCATAGACGGTTCACCGTCGTCATCGGCAACCCGCCGTACTCAAAAGCCTCGCAGAATCCGGGACAATGGATTGAGCACGCAATGGAGGAGTACAAGCGCACCGTCAGAGCAGCGGAGACGCAAATCCAGGCCTTGTCCGACGATTACGCCAAGTTTCTTCGCCTTGCGCACGTCACGCTCGAGAAAAGCCTTACTGGAGTTCTCGGTTATATTACGAACAATAGCTACCTTGATGGGCCGTTGTTTAGGGACATGAGGAGTTCGATGTTGGCCTTCTTCGAAGGCATCCGGATCGTCAATCTTCACGGGGACTCGCGCAAACAGTTCACGCCTCCCGACGGGCAGGGAGACGAGAACGTCTTTGACATTCAGCAAGGTGTTGCAATTTCCATCTTGTGGCGACACAGGACGGCGCAGGCTGAACGGGAAGGAAACGTCGGATACTCCGAAATCTGGGGAGACCGCCGCGCACGGTACGGCGCGCTCCAGAGCCGCTCGGCGAGTGAAGACAATTCTGAAGGGCTACAACCAACTCCGCCATTCTTCTTGTTCATTCCGGTGTCAAAGGAGCTGGAGGCTGAGTTCAATATGGGCTGGCATCTTTACCAGGTCTTTGGAACCGGTAACACTGAGGTCGACAATCATGAGTCATACGGTGCGGGTTTCGTAACTCAGCAGGATAAGTTCGCAATCGGCTTTTCCGCGGGCGACATAGCGAAGAATGTCAGCGCATTTCTTGATCCAAGCTCTAGCGACGAGATGCTGTGGAAGAAGTTCGAGTTCTGTTCCACGAATCAGTGGAGCTTTGACCGTGCTAAACGCGAGTTAAAGGATGTGGATATTCGACGGTTAACAAAACGCTGTCTATATCGCCCCTTTGACTACCGATTCACTGCGTTTGATCGGAATATTTGTACGATTATCAGAAAGCGGATCACTTCCCAGTTTGATAAGGATAATGTTGGATTGCTGACCACGCGAAGGGTAACTCGCCTTCCGTACAATAATGTATTTGTCACAAACCAATATGCCGAATACAAAGTCGCATCTCACGATCGAAATACCATCGTGTTCCCGCTTTGGGTTGTGGGGGATGGTGAACCTGGACTGTTCGAGAACAAGCGGCGGCTAAATCTCAATCCGGCGTTTCTACGGGCGATCGCCTTGCAACTGGGGGTGCCGCAAGAGCGTAAGCACGGGTTGCCCCACGGGCTGACGCCCGAAGATGTCTTCGACTACACCTATGCGGTGTTGCACAGTCCCAGCTACCGGAAACGCTACGCTGAATTTCTGAAGATAGATTTTCCGCGCCTACCGTTGACCGGGAATCTGGAACTCTTCCGCACGCTGGCCCGGCTCGGCGCCGAACTCGTCGCTCTGCACTTGCTGGAATCGTCTAAGCTTGACCGACCCATCACGGAGTTCATCGGCGGCCGGAATCTCGAGGTCGACAAAGTCTCCTGGTTGAAGGACACCGTGTGGGTGGATAAGGAACAGACCGCGGGCTTCGAGGGCGTGCACGAGGACGTGTGGAACTTTCACATCGGCGGCTACCAGGTCTGCGAGAAGTGGCTCAAGGACCGCAAGGGCCGCGCGCTCTCCAAGGACGACGTCACCCACTACCAGAAGATCGTCGTCGCGCTCAACGAGACGATGCGCCTGATGAAGGAGATCGACGTCGTCGTCGAAAAGCACGGCGGCTGGCCGGAGGCGTTCGCGCAGGTTAGTCAGAGGACGGCGGAGCATGAGAGCGCGGTTGAAGAGGCGGATATCGTTGACTTCGCTTCTAGGCGCAGGGCCACTGAAGCGCCATACCAGATTGATCTGCCTTCCCTGGCGCGGGCTGCAGAATTTGATGCGCCGACGTACAAGGTCGACGACGAGCCCAAGCCCCTCACGCGGAGGACCGACGCGGACGATCTTGAGCGAGAGGACCTCATGTGCCGCATCCGTCAGTTGTTCGGCGACGGACAAGAGCGGCCGCGAGATGCGGCAATTGCCGCGTTGGCGCGCGACCTAGGCTATCAGCGCACGGGAACCCGCATTCACGAGGAGCTGAACAATGCGCTGCGCACTGCCGTCCGGCGCGGAATCATCAGCTCTGACGGGGCGCTGAGACTGGCCGGGCGGTCGATCGAACAGTACGAGCGCGATTTCCTGAAAGACCAGTTTCTGGCGTCGCTGGCCGGAAGGCAGTGGATCGAGCGAGACGACGCTGTCCGGGATTTTACGCGATGGCTAGGATTCAAGCGGGTTGGCCCTTCGATTCAGGAGACTGCCCGGTCGCTGATCAACGGCCTTCTGCGTGAGGGTCGCCTCGAGAGCAACGGTGGCGAGATTCGGCGGTCATGAGAGCGCTCGCATCGGGCGCTCGCCGATTGCCGACTCACCACATCACTGTCCGCGTTCCATGGCATGACAGCGGATGGGGCGGCTCGGTCTGCACGCGCCCGCTCGAGAACACAAGCTGCCTGATCCTGCCACGCATCGGAGAGGCCAAGCGCGACGACGTCGAAACGCGCTGCGCAGGTCAGCGCCTCGATGTTCTTGCGCCCGGTGACCTGCCGCCTTGCGCGGGGGAGCGGGTGTCTTTCATGGCGCCGTTCGAGCTACAGCGCACTATGCATCACCCCTACGCGGAGAGCAGCCCCACAACGCACGGGCATTTCGCGCCTACCCGTTTCGTACAGCCGGCGCACTCCGCGGCCTGTGTGCCCTTCCGCTGGGTGCTTCGGCAAAACGTGGAGGGCGACCCGAAGGAGGGCACGCCGGGCCTCGCTGAGCAGCTCAAACTGGGCTGGATGCCGGACCGCGAGCCGGACCTAAAGTTCGATACGGCGTGGGTGCAAGAGCGCGACAACCAACTGACGCTCCTTGACACATTTTTCGGAGCGCTTCGTCCGGAGGAGTCTCTCTGCTTCTTTTACGCCAAGCGGACCCCGCTTTCCGAGCAGTCGCGGCGCACCATCATCGGTGTCGGCAGGGTACTCTCGGTTGGGCAGGAGACCGAGTATGCGTACAGCACCGCCACACCCCCGCTGCGGTGCGTACTTTGGGAGCGCAACGTCGGGCACTCGGTCCGACCCGGCTTCGTCGATGGCTTCCTGTTCCCTTACCAACAGATTCTCGCATCGGCGGCGAAAGGAGATCGGATCGACCCTGAGGAGTTCGTCGCCTTCGCGCCTGCCGAGCACTTTGTGGCCTACTCCTACGGCTCCGAGCTACTAACGCACGATGGTGCGGTCGCTTCGCTCGTCTCCTGCGCTGCAGCGCTACATCGTATTCGAGGCCGGATTGAGGGGCCATGGGATGCGGCGTTGGGGTGGATCGACTCGCAGCTCAACCGCTTGTGGAAAGCGCGCGGCGCGTTTCCTGGACTCGGGTCGGCACTCTCGGCGTTTGGCTACGAGTGGGGCTTCCAGCATGGAAGCTTGCTGGCCTACGAAATCGAGCTCCAGCGCGAGCGCAGGGGTGGCAGCAATGTTTGGGAGGCCGTGGACGCGGTGATGAAGGATCCCGCGCATTTCGATAGCCCGGTCGCCAAGCTTCTCTCGCCGAGTCTGCAAAAGGGATGGAACCACTTGTCGGCGGACCGTCGTGCCCTCCTCGACCTGCTTAGCCGCTGCGCCATCAGCGAGGAACAGGCGCTCCGGTTCTACGACGCGACCACCCGGACCGACGCGGGAATCAACGTGGGCAACACCGAGCTACTCGGGAATCCGTACCTGTTGTTCGAGCAGGACCGGCGTAGCGAAGATGCCATCGCCTTCGGTGCGATCGATCGCGGTCTCTTCCCGGACCAAGCCGTGCGCGTGGAGTTCCCGGTATCGCCGGTGAGCCGCATCGAGGATCCGTCCGATCCCCGGCGCGTCCGCGCGTTGGCCGCTGATCTACTAGAGGAGGCCTCCGGCCAGGGCCATACGGTGCTGCCACGCGACTGGCTCATCCGGCGCGCCCGGGATCGGGCTCTCCAGCCACCTTGTCCGCTGGGCGACAATGTCCTCGATGCCAGCGAAGGTGCCTTCGCACCGGTCATCGCGCGAGTGGCCACAGGCGGACATGAGGCGGCCTACCAAATCGACCGGCTAGTGGAGTGCCGCGACATCATCCGGCGTGAGGTACGCGGTCGAAAGAAGGGCAAGCCGCATGCGGCAGTGCACGACTGGAAAGCCGTGGTCGAAAAAGGTCTGGGGCCATTTTCGCCGAGCGCTGCCGAGGAAGTGGCGCTTGAGGCACGCGCCCGCACGGAAAAGGCAGCCGCGCTCGAGCAACTATTCCGGTCTCGTCTGTCAGTGTTGATCGGGTCGGCTGGCACGGGCAAGACGACGCTTCTGCGCATGTTGTGCGGCCTTCCAGATGTAGGTGGTAAAGGGGTTCTTCTGCTTGCGCCGACGGGCAAAGCCCGCGTGCGGCTTGAAGAGCAGACGGGGCAACGGGGAGCGGGACGGACCCTCGCGCAATTTCTCAACGGCTACCACCGCTACGACAGCGATACGAGCTCCTATTTCCCCGATCCAAAAGCACCACGCTGCGGGGATTTCAGGACCGTGATCGTCGATGAGTCGTCGATGCTCACCGAGGATCAGCTCGCCGCGCTGTTCGACGCGTGCACGAATGTTGAGCGCTTCGTTCTGGTCGGTGACCCTCGACAGCTTCCGCCCATCGGTGCCGGGCGGCCGTTCGTTGATATCGTGACTGAACTGGCGCCCGCGGGCGTCGAGGCCGTGTTTCCACGATGCGGTACGAGCTACGCTGAGCTGACCATACCCCGGCGGCAGACCGCTGCGGGAGGGGAGGACGTACTGCTTGCGTCGCACTACAGTGGGCGCCCGCTCGATCCAGGCGCGGACGAGGTATGGGATCAGCTCAGGCTGGAGCGAAGCGAGCGGTTGCGGCTGGTGCAATGGAACGATCCGCAGGATCTGCAGGTCAAGATTATTGCCGAGCTCGTCTCTGCGCTCAAACTCGAGGGCCCGGACGACGAGGTGGGTTTCGAGGTGTCGCTGGGCGGATCTCGTTACAAGGATCTCGACCGCGCGTTTTTCTCAAACCGCTACAGGGACAACCCCGGCGCCGCCTCGAAGGCCGAGGACTGGCAGATGCTGTCGCCGGTGCGGGGTGGTCTCGAAGGTGTCGACGCTCTCAATCGTTCGATTCAGGAACGGTTCAGGCGCCGATGGAAGGAACTCGCGACCGCCCAAGGCTGGGGGCGCAAGGTACCCAGGCCCTTCGGTGCGCAGGCCATCCTGTACGGTGACAAGATCATAAACGTCGTCAACCAGAAGCGGCGCGATGTCTGGCCGGCTGTCGTTGGCGATGCATACATAGCCAACGGCGACCTTGGTATCGTGGTCGGACAGTACAAGGGGCCTACGTCCAAGATCAAGGGGTTACCGTCGAAGGTCGAGGTGGAGTTTGCTGGGCAGCTCGGTCACAAGTTCGGATTCTGGAAGGGCGAGTTCGGCGACGAGGCAAAGAACCCGCTTGAGCTCGCCTATGCCTTGACCGTGCACAAAACCCAAGGAAGCGAATTTGGCATCACGTTTCTGGTGTTGCCAAATCCTTGTTGGCTCCTTTCCCGAGAGCTGTTGTACACCGCACTAACGAGGCATCGCGATCGACTGGTCGTATTGCATCAAGGGCCTGTGACCGACTTCAGGCGGTTCGCTGGCGAGGAATACTCCGAGATCGCCAGGAGAATGACCAACCTGTTTGCGGATCCATTGCCGCGTGAGGTAGTCATCGCCGAGGCGCCGCGGTTTCTTGAGGACCGTCTCATCCACCGCACCGAGCGGGGAGATCTCGTGCGTTCAAAGTCCGAATTGGTCATCGCCGACAAACTCCACGCGCGAGGAGTCAACTATGCATACGAACAGCGGTTGATCCTCGGCGAAGGCCGGACGCGATATCCCGACTTCACCATCGCCGACCACGCGCGCGGCGTGACATTCTACTGGGAGCACCTTGGTCTGCTGGACGACCCCGCGTATCGCGCGCGGTGGGACCGCAAGAAAGCGGAGTACCTGGCCGCGGGCATCCGTACACATGAAGAGGGCGGTGGCCCGGAAGGCATCCTGATCGAGACGCGAGACGATGCGCGGGGAGGACTTGACGGGGGACACATTGCCAACCTTATCGACGAAGTGGTGCTCGGGTAGTGCCGGTGGGGGAGAGGACGTTGACGCCATGACCATCACCCTCGACCAATCCCCGCTCGTCCTCCAGACGACCGATGCCGTCCTCCACCCCGGCGCCGGCACCGTGGCTCCCCCGTGGATCGTCGCCGCCGCCGCCCGCGCGCTCGAAACCACGTCCTCAAAGTCCGACGCGCAGCTCGTCGCCCTCGTCGCAACCGGCCGCTTGCACGTGCAGGGCCTCTCCACCTGGGTCGCCATCCTCGGGCCAGGCTCGACGCAAGCGCTCGGCCGTCTCCGCGATCTCGCCGAGGTCGCCAACTTCCCCGTCTACCTCGAGTCCGCGCACCTGCAGGAACACGGCTTCGTGCCATTCCTGCTCCGGGAGGGCTCCGTCACATCCCTCCTTTTCCCAACGGGAGGAGGCCCGGGTGTGAATGACTGGGTCATGGCGATGGTCGATGACTTCAGCGACATCGCCAGCATCGCAGCCGCGACCGAAGGGATCGCCAAGCGCTTCTCCTTCCGGGATTTCGCCCCCGCACCGGGCGGGTTCATCATCGAGCCGCCCCCGAAAAAGAAGACGACCTGATCCCCATGGGCAAGTCCGAAGCCACCATCCCCGAGACGCACGACCTCGACCGCAAGTCCCTGCGCAAGGTCACCGGCAGCACTGCCGACTTTGCCGAGCTCGCCCGCGACTGCGTGTGCTTCGCCAACGGCGCCGGAGGCCAGCTCCTGATCGGCATCGAGGACGACGCCACCGTCCCTCCGGCGAACCAGCGCATCGATCCTGACCTGCCTGGGAGTTTTCGGACCAGCTGAAACCTGAGAGCATGCCCTCCAGACACGGAGGAGCGATGCGGAAGTCAAGGTTTACGGAAGAGCAGATGGTGAAGATCCTGCGCGAGGCAGACAGGATCCCGATGGTCGAGGTGGCCAAGAAGCACGGCGTGAGCGAAGGGACGGTCTACGCCTGGCGGAAGCGCTTCGGGACGATGGACGTGCCCGACACGAAGCGGCTGAAGAGCCTCGAGGCTGAAAACAGTCGCCTCAAAAAGCTGGTCGCCGAGCGAGACCTTGAGATCGAGGTGATGAAAGAGATCGCGGCAAAAAAATGGTAGGCGCGTCCGTCAGACGGCAGCAGGTCGAGTACGCCCGCCGGCGTGGCTTGTCCTGTCGCCGCGCGTGCGCGCTGGTCCGGGTGGCGCGCTCCTCGCTACGGTACAGTTCGCGGAAGGTGCTCAAGGACGCACCGTAAGCGCTGCACGGACGGCACGTGGCGCTGGCGCCCGCCGCGTGCTTGGGGACCCGGGCGCTGCTACGCCGGGGGAGGTGGGTCGTCCGACGGCGGCGCCAGCTCGGCCGGAATCTCGAACGC
>Ga0265313_10000402_pt1 | contig 46531 bp, 37 predicted proteins | sample 4123metaG_FD_203122 | JGI IMG/M metagenome (GOLD analysis project Ga0265313, IMG submission 203122) | Rhizosphere microbial communities from Carex aquatilis grown in University of Washington, Seatle, WA, United States - 4-1-23 metaG | ecosystem: Host-associated > Plants > Roots > Rhizosphere >... | reverse complement strand
AAGTGACCCATCCGGCGCGGAGTGCGAGGGAGCGTCGGGCAGCGCATTTTCCGGCGGATAGTGGATAGGCTCCTCGTAGACCTTCTGCTCGATCTGGACGTCAAGCTCTTCTTCCGTTGGCAGCGGAGGCGGCACGGATGCCGGCCGGGCATGCTCGACGGGTTCCACATGCGGCGGCGGACCACCGCGATACTTGGCTAGCGACTCGCCCGGCAAAACGAGTGGAATTTCCGCTGGACCGCTCGAAGATGGGGCGGTCTCTTCCTCTGCTTCGGAAGTCGGAGCCACACTCGGGATGACAGCGGGCGCGGCTGCCGGCCCGACCTCGGCGTATTTCGATTCGGGGAATCCGCGTCCTCGATTGCGGCGGCGGCGCGAGCGGCGTCCGCGGCGGTCGCGATCCTCTCCGGCTTTTTCTCCGGATCTGTCCGCAGGACGGTCCGAAGCTGGGTTCAGAGGCCGCTCTTGCGCGGGTGCCGTCCCAGTTGCTTCTGCCGCAGCAGGCGCTTCCACAGCGGGCGCCGCGAGTTCCGCTGGGGCTAACGCTGAAGCTGGGGCAGGGGTCGCGGGCTCCTGCGGGGGACGCATCGCAGGACGCCTTTCTCGATCGCGTTCCCGATCTCTATCCCGATCGCGGTCGCGGTCCCTGTTGTTCTCACGTGGAGGCCGCTCATCGCCGGTCACGCGATCGATGTCTTCGTGCTCTTCTTCCAGGAAGTCCGATACGTACAAGAACGTATCGCGCTCCAGGCCCAGATCGACGAAGGCCGACTGCATGCCTGGCAGCACGCGCGTCACACGGCCCTTGTGGATGCTTCCCGCGAGCGAATACTCATTGGCTCGCTGGAAGTAAACCTCCACCAACTGATCATCTTCCAGGAGCGCCACTCTGGTTTCGTGCCGATTGGACGAAATCACCAGTTCTTTGCTCATCCTCAGCCTCCCTCCCGCGGTTTCGACGCGGGGTGTTACGCGACCCGGCTAAGGGTGGGACAGTACTCAGGCGATTCGGGGTATGCGGCCGTCTTGTCACACGGAAGTGGAGTCCGAACTCGAACACTCCCGACTCAACCAGCCCAAACAAAGCCTCCAGTTACTGGCAGGCCTCAAAAATCTTCTACCGAAAGACGCCTTCCGTCCCCACGCCCGTACTTCACGCAGGTCGGTTGATACTACTAGTTAACTTGAAAACCGCCGGAGCCGGACATTGTTCACCAGCCCCAGCATGATAAATATCGAAAACAGATTCGAGCCGCCGTAACTCATCAGCGGCAAGGGAATCCCCGTCACTGGCATATTGCCAACTACCATGCCCACATTGATCAGCACATGGAACAACAACATGGTCGCCACACCCATGCAGATATACATGCCCGCGCGGTCTGGAGCCATTTGAGCATTCTGCACGATCTGCATCAGCAACAAAAAATAAAGCCCGAGCACTACCACTACTACTACGAACCCGTGTTCCTCGGCAAAAGCCGAGAAAATGAAATCGGTGTGCGGAACCGGCAGAAAACCGCCCTGAGTTTGGGTGCCGTGCGTGACGCCCCTCCCCCACAACCCGCCGTCCCCGACCGCGATCTTGGACTGGATCACCTGATAGCCGTTTCCGCGGGGATCCTGCGAAGGATCGACGAACGAAGTCAACCGCGCCTTCTGGTAATCCTGAAGAAGCGGATAAGCGACCGTTATCGCCAACCCGCCCGCTACAGCGATCGCTGCCAGATAATGCCATCGAATCCCTGCTAGCAGAACCCCGACGCCCAGTACCGGAAGGTACGTCAGAGACGTTCCCAGATCCGGCTGCTTCATTACCAGCGCCGTCGGAATACCGACTAACACTCCTAGTTTCAACAACTCACGCCAACCCACCTCGTCGCGCTTCAGCTCCGAGAGGTAACGTGCTACTAGTAATATTATCACCAATTTAACGAATTCCGAGATCTGAAAAGTGAAACCGACCCCGGGGATCCGGATCCAGCGGCGGGACCCGAATACCTGCCTTCCGACTGCGAACGTCGCGATCAGGGCGGCGATCGACAGTCCGTAGAAGATGGGAACCTGACCCAGCAGCGTGTGATAGTCGATCGACGAGGCCACCCACATGATCCCGATGGCCACCAGCACCCAGATAGCTTGTTTCCACCAGGCGCCGGACCACTTGGTATTTTGGGTCGCGGAGTAGATCTGCAGGATTCCCAGGCAGCAGATAATCAGCGTGATCACCAGCATGGACCAATCGAGGTCGCGGAAGGAGCGGTAACGAGCCACTTCAGTGGTCCTCAGAATCTGAAGCGGCAGTCGAAGCGACAGGCGACAAGATCGCCTGTCCTACCGTCTGTCCCGGCTTTTGAATGAGCGCTAACGTGGGCTGGGCGATTCTCGACAGGCGAACCTTTTTGTCGAAATAGGCTTTGATGATATCGCGCGCGGTGGGCGCGGCCAGGGCGCCGTGTTCGCCGCCTTCGAGCAGCACCGCTAGCACGATCTCGGGATTCTCGCGCGGCGCGAACGCCACGAACCAGCCGTTGTCTTTGTCGTCATCGTCGGCCTTGCCCGACTTCTTGAAGTCGTTGGAGACTCGCTGGGCGCTTCCGGTCTTGCCGGAAACGGTAATTCCGGGGATCGCGGCGGAAGCTCCCGTGCCGCCGCCTTCGTTGACCACCCCGTACATCCCAGAGACAACTTTGGCGATGTTATCCAGATTCCAGTTCTCGCGCCGAGGGTCAGCAGTCGCGGCCATCTTCACCAGATGCGGCTTGAACCAGACGCCGCCGTTCGCCATCCCGCCTATTGCGCTGGCCAGTTGTATCGGCGTGACCGTCACTGCTCCCTGTCCGATGGCGACCGAAATCGTTTCTCCGGCGTACCACTTCTCACGCTGGGTGCGGAGCTTCCATTTGGACGACGGCATCAAGCCTTCGGCCTCGCCGGGAAGATCGATGCCGGTTTTTTTGCCGAGTCCCGCCTGTTCGGCGTATTCAGCTATGCCGTCGATGCCGATCTTGTTCCCGACCGTGTAAAAGAAGACGTCGCAAGAGTGGACGATTCCGGCGTGCATATTGACTCCGCCATGCCCGCGCTTTTGCCAGCACTTGAAGAAGCGGCCGTAGAAGTCGGCGCCGCCATGGCAGCTTACGCTGAAGTTCTCGTCGATGGTGCCGGTTTCAAGGCCGGCCATCGCGACCAGTGGCTTGAACGTCGATCCCGGAGCGAACTGCGCTTGAATCGCCCTGTTGATCAAGGGATTGTCCGGATTGGTCGTCAGCGCCTTCCAGTCGGCGGCTTTGATGTGCGCGGCGAACAAATTCGGATCGAACGCCGGGCGGCTGACCATCGCCAGCACCGAGCCATCGCGCGGGTCCAATGCAACGACCGCGCCTTTCTTGCCGTCGAGAGCGATTTCCGCCACCGCCTGCAGGTCCAGATCGATGGTCAGTTGCAGATTCTGGCCGGGGGTGGCTTCCTGGCTTTCGAGCACCTGGTGCTCGCGCCCGGCGACATCTACGACAACACGTCTTTGGCCGTCGACGCCTTTGAGGATTTCGTTGTACTGGCGCTCGAGGCCGGACTTTCCAACCAGGTCGCCTTGCGAGTAATTGGCGAAGTCGGAGGAATTGAGCTCCTGCTCGCTGACTTCACCGACATATCCGATCACGTGTGCGGCGAGGCCGTTTTGCGGGTACAGCCGGCGAGGCTCCTGCACTACTTCGAGTTCCGGAAAGGTGCCCGGGTCGCGGTGCGAATCGATAAAAGTCAGCTCGGCCGGAGACAGGTCGCGTTTGATGGGAATGGGACTGTAGCGCTTTCCGGCGGCGTAGCGCTTTACCGTGGCTTTTAAGTCATCCAGATCCAAGTGCAGGCCTTCGGCGATCGCCGGCAGATGCTCCAGCTTGAGATTTTCCTGAGTGAGCTGGACCACGAAGGCGGGCTGATTGTCCACGATCACGCGGCCATCGCGGTCGAGAATCTTGCCGCGGGGAGCGAGCATGGGAACGGTCTTGATGCGATTGCGCTCCGCCAGGGTGCTGTTGGCCTCATGATCGCGAATCTGCAGCACCCAGAATCCGGCGATCAGGAACAGGAACACGGCGACGGCGGCGTACTGGAAGACCGCAATGCGGCCCAGCGCGAACTTCGTATCGTCGCGAAACAGGCGGTCGGAGGAGGACTCGGTCTCCGGGCGTTCGGGATCAAGCATCGCCCACCTTCATCGCGCGCACCTTCCTAACAACTATCGTCAGATCAGTCTGTAACATCCAGTTTATCCAAGATGCGAAACAAGGGTACCGCCACGGCCGCATTCAGGACCGCGAGCACCAGGGTTTGAACGGGTTCGAAGGAAACCGCCTCGCCTAGCAGGGCGCGCGACAGCAGCCAATAAAAGAATTGGTGAAAGAAGAAGAAAAAGAACGCCAGCATCAGGCGCAGCAGGTCGCTACTGCCTTCAAAGCGCTGGCTGACGGACGCCGCGAAGTATCCCACCAGCGTCTTGGCGATCCCGAACATCCCCAGGGGATGATTCGACAGCGAATCCTGCGCCAGCCCGATGCACATCCCGAAAACCACTCCGAAGGGCGGAGAGCGCCGCCTGAGGGAGTAATAGACGGTGACAAGAAGCGGCATTTCCAGGTAGGCCAGATACGTGAAAAAGCGCGGGACATATACCTGGAACAGAATGGCGGCCAGCGGAACTCCGATGATCGCGACCCACTTGAATTTGGGGACTTTGGTCCTGCGCGGCGGTTCGCTGAATCCAGCGGAAAGGTCGCTCATTGACGGGGCTGGTTTACTGGAGGAGTTGCCGCTGGTGTTTGCGATGGAGGTGATGCGGACGCCGGGCGCGCGCCCGGATCGGGAACCTTGTTATCGGGGATCTTATTAAAATCCGGTGCTCCGCGGCCACGTTCTCCGAAAACGTGTTTCTGGTCTTCGCCGATCCGCCGGGTGCGTTGTACCTCACGGTCGAGGTCCGTCTGCGCGCCTCCGTTGTTATTGGATGCGTTGTTGGATGGGTTGTTGGCTGATGGGCTCGCTGCGTTCGTCGGATCGCCCGCAAGACCTGTCCCGCCTTCAGCCGGTGGCAGAGGCTGGAGGTGAACGGTCTGATTGGGCGGGGGCAAATCGGGAATGGGCTTGTGGTCGCCCTCCAGGATCACGAGCACGTCTTCGAGGCCGTGCTGCAAGCCGCTGGGACTCAGGAAAATCTCCTTGACCGTGCGGCCGGGGCGAACGGCGGTCACCGTTCCGGCGAGCAGTCCTTTAGGAAAGATGCGGTCGTCGCCGGCAGTATAAAACCATTCCCCGACTTCGACGTTTTGTTCGTTCTGGACGTAATCCACGATTACGTTGCTGTTGCCCGTGCCTTTCAGCGTCCCGTGGACCCGGTTTTTCTGCGAAAGGACACCCGCGGCAAAGGCGGGATCGGTAATCAACAGCAGGTTCGATGCGGTGGGATAGGAGCTGACGATCTTGCCGACGATTCCATCCGGCGTGATGACCGCCATGCCGGGCTGAATGCCGCTGCCGGTGCCGCGATCGATCAGGACCACCCGGCCGTTAGATCCGGGCGAATTCCCGATGATGCGCGCCGCTACTGTCTTCATGCCGGATTGTTCCTGGAAGACCGATAGAGCCTTGCCGCGCTCGGCTGTATCGAGTTCCGAGCGGAGCACCTGGTTCTCGAGTTGGACGCGGTTCAGGTCGGTCTGCAGCCGCTTGTTTTGCTCGCGCACGTCCAGCAGCACGAAATAGTCCCTGAAGAAATTGACCGAGCCGCTGCGGCCGCCTTCGAGCAATCGGGCCAGGGGCGTCACTGCGCTGACCGCCCAGACGCGGATCAGGCGGACTTCCTGGTTGCTCTTGACCTGGTAGGCCAGCAGGACCAACTGGACGAGGATCGCCGCCACCAAGGCCGTAAGGTTGCGGTAGCGATTGAGAATTAAATCCATAAACTACTCGGGATTTTATTCCACGTCTTTATTCGACAGCGATGCGGCGCAAAAGCGCAAATTCAGTAAGCATTTTGCCGGTACCCAGCACCACCGATGCCAGCGGATCTTCGGCGATCGACACCGGCAGGCCGGTTTCATGGCGGATCCGCTTGTCTAAATTCTTAATCAACGCTCCGCCACCGGTTAGTACAATTCCCCGATCGCTAATATCGGCGGAAAGTTCCGGAGGTGTACGTTCCAGCGCCACGCGGATGGCGTTCATGATGGTAGCGATGCCTTCGGAAAGAGCCTCGCGGATTTCCTCGTCTGCCACCGTGATGGTCTTCGGCACGCCCTCGATCAGGTTGCGGCCCTTGATTTCCATCGTGAGCGGCTTGTCGAGGGGGAACGCCGAGCCGATCTGCATCTTCACTTTTTCCGCAGTGGTTTCGCCGATCAGCAGGTTGTATTTCCGCTTCATGTACTGCACGATGGCGTCATCCATGGCGTTTCCGGCCACGCGCACCGAGCGCGAGTACACGATGCCGGAGAGCGAAATCACCGCTACGTCGGTGGTGCCGCCGCCGATATCGACCACCATGTTCCCGGCAGGCTCGGTGATTGGCAAACCCGCTCCGATGGCCGCCACCATGGCTTGCTCCACAAGATATACTTCGCTTGCCTTAGCGTGATACGCCGAATCGATGACCGCGCGTTTTTCGACTTGCGTGATCTCGCTGGGCACGCCGATGATGATGCGCGGATGCACCAGCATCTTCCGTCCGTGCGCCTTCTGAATGAAGTAGTTCAGCATGCGCTCGGTGACCTTGAAGTCGGCGATGACGCCGTCCTTCATGGGGCGGATGGCGACGATGTTGCCGGGCGTGCGGCCCAGCATTTCCTTGGCTTCCCGGCCGACGGCTTCCACTTCGCCAGTGTTCTTGTTCATGGCGACAATGGAAGGCTCGTTGACCACGATGCCTTTGCCTTTGGCGTACACCAAGGTATTGGCCGTACCGAGATCGATGGCCAGATCGGACGAGAAGACACTAAACAGCGACCGCAGATTCATAAGAAAAAATTTGACGTGCTGGGAACCCCTAAAGAAGGTCAGCTCTGGCCAAGCTAACTCTGAAGGTACCATACGGGCTACACACGGGCAAGGTTTTTTGTTTTCAGCGCGCTAGACTGGAATAAGTGATCTCTCGCCGTACCCTTCTGGCGCTGCCTTTGGCGGCCGCCTGCACCCGTCCCCAGGAAGGCCTCCGGGGCTATGCTTTTATCGCCAACCAGGAGGGCGGGGCCATTGCGGCGGTCGATTTAGGCGCCTTGGCGGTGGCCCGGCACATCCCGCTGGACGGTGCGCCGACGGAGGTCACGGCGGCGGTGCAGCGTCCTTCGGTGTACGCCCTGACGCCTGAAAACGGGACGGTGCACGAGATCCAGATCGACAACCTCCGGTTGTCTCGCAAGCTTGCTGTGGCGTCCCAAGCCATTACGATGGCGCTGGCCGTTGACGAACGGACGTTGTATGTCCTGGCGCGGGACCCGCGGTTGCTGGTCGCGGTGGCCCTCGATAGTTTCCAAATCGATTGGAAGCTGCCGCTTCCGGACGAGCCGGTGGGGATGGCCTTGTCCCCGGATGGAAAGACAGCAGCGGTCAGTTCGGATAAGGCGGTCCACCTGGTGGATCTGGGCACCCGGCGCTTGAGCGCTCCTCTGGGCCAGGGCGATTACGGCCCGGTGCAATTTCTGACGAACAGCAAAACGTTGGTGGCGGGGAATCGCGGCGACCGGCTGCTTTCGGCCTACAGCGTGGCTGCCCAGCGGCTGATCACGCATCTGCCGCGTTCGGTGCGGCCGGATCGATTCTGCTTCAACCGCGACGGCGGTCAGCTCTTCGTGACTGGGGATGGAATGGATGCGGTGGTAGTGGTGTGGGAGCTGTTTTCAACTCCTGAAGTCGGCGAGACGGTTCTGGCCGGCCACGCTCCGGGGGCCATGGATGTGTCTGAAGACTTGTTGTTCGTCGCCAGTCCTACGTCCGGCGACGTGAGCATTTTGAATATCACGGCGCGCAAGGTGATCGCGGTGGTGCCGGTCGGTAGCGACCCCGGGTTCATACGGGTAACACCCGACGGCCAATATGCTCTAGTGCTGAACCGGAAATCGGGAGACATGGCGGTTTTGAGCGTGGCTGCGATCGAGCAGAAGAAGACTCGCTATAGTCCGGTCGGTCTACGAGCGGTGATTCCGGTGGGTTCGCGGCCGGTGAGTGCGGTGGTGAGAGCAGTATAGGCGCGGGCGGTTTTAGCTCTTGTTCCCGAGTTCGATTGAAGTGGGATTTACCGGATGATCCAGTTCGCTCAAGGCGGCCCGAAGCATTTCTTCGCCGGATGGAGTGGACGGAAGGGGCGCAGGTGAGCCGACGCGTGTCCCGATGGCAGACCCAACGGCAGGTGCAGTCGAAGGCCCAATCGCCGGATGGAGGGGAGCGTTGAGCTTAATGGCGGTAAGCAGGTCCTTGATCTCGGAAAGCAGGGTCGTCATCTGAAAAACCTTCAGAACGCCTGCAGCGAAGATCCCGAACGTCACAAGACTGAGTAGGGTGCTGATGCCGCCCATGAGATCCATCGGTAGGTTTTCTCCTGGTGGGTAAGATCGGCCGCATGACTCAGGAACTTTAGGTTGACGGTAACGGCATGTTCCCGCAGAGCATCCAAGGAGATAGCAATGGCTAAGATTGGTATTGGTTTTTGCGCCGCGTTTCTGACATTAACCTCGGCCCTACCCGGCGGAGCCGCCGAGTCCGTGGACCTTCAGCGCACCCTGAAGGGCGTGGAAGACCGCTACAACAAGATCCAGACCCTGCAGGTCAAGTTTACGGAAAGCCTCACCTCGCGCGGACGAACCAAGACCGATTCCGGCACCCTGTACCTGCGCAAGAAGGGCAAGATGCGCTGGGAGTACGCTTCCGGAATCCTGTTCATCTCCGACGCCAAGTTCATCTATTCCTACTACCCGGACGAACGTCGCGCAGAGAAGATGAGCATGAAGGAAAGCGACGACATGAAGGCGCCCCTGGCATTTCTGCTGGGCGACGTGAATTTCGAGAGAGACTTCGGCGAATACCATACGAAACCGCAAGACGGCGGCGTGCTGATCACCGCTTTGCCTAAGTCGGATAAATTTCCCTATACCGAAGTGACGTTTCTGGTCGCCCCGGACTCGACCATGCGCAGGCTCGAAGTGAAGCTACAGAACAACGACCTGATGGTGTTCACCTTCGAGGGCGAAAAGATGAACCCGCTGCTGTCCGACGCGCTGTTCCAGTTTACGCCCCCGAAGGGCGTCGAGTTGGACGACCTCACGAAGTAGGGAAAAGAAAAAGGGGACAGGCAGCTCTGTCCACTCCCACGCTGGCAGGCGAAGTCAGGAGCTTGCTGGAGGGGACAGAGCTGCCTGTCCCCTTTTTCAGCGAACGCCTGAGAATTTCCGGACGCCGACTGCACCAATCATCATGCAGCCAACTGAGCGCAATCGTCTGATCATGCAGACCCTCGTGCAGATGGAGAAGCAGTTCGGAAAGGGATCCGTGCTCCAGTTGGGTTCCCGCAACGCGCTGCCTGTCACTGTGATTTCGAGCGGATCGATTTCGGTGGATGCGGCGTTGGGCGTGGGCGGATTCCCGCGAGGCCGCGTGGTGGAGGTATTCGGGCCGGAATCCTCGGGTAAAACCACTCTGGCACTGCAGGTAATTGCACAAGCCCAGGCGGCGGGAGGCGCGGCGGCTTTCGTCGATGCTGAACATGCGCTCGATCCCACGTACGCGCGCAAGCTGGGCGTCGACATCGACAGCCTGATCGTGTCTCAGCCCGATTACGGCGAGCAGGCTTTGGAAATTACCAGCGCGCTGATTTCATCGGGGGTGATCGACGTGGTGGTCGTGGATTCCGTAGCGGCTTTGGTTCCCAAGGCGGAGCTAGAGGGCGAAATGGGCGATAGCTTCATGGGACTGCACGCCCGGCTTATGTCGCAGGCGTTGCGCAAGATCACCGGCGCGGTATCAAAGGCCAATGCTTGCATGATCTTCATCAACCAGGTGCGCGAAAAGATAGGCGTGATGTTCGGGAATCCGGAGACTACGACCGGCGGTCGCGCGTTGAAGTTCTTCTCGTCGGTGAGGGTGGAAGTGCGGCGCATGTCGGCGATCAAAGATGGCGAGACGCTGGTTGGTAATCGCACCAAGATTAAAGTTGTCAAGAACAAGATTGCGGCGCCGTTCCGCGAGGCTGAGGTCGACATTCTTTACGGCGAAGGCATTTCGCGCGAAAGCGACCTGATCGATTTGGGCGCGGAACAAGGGATTGTCGAGAAATCGGGTGCGTGGTTCAGTTTCGGTGGGGAACGGCTGGGCCAAGGTCGCGATAACGCGCGGGTGTACCTAAAAGAGCATCCCGAGATCCGGCAGCGTATCGATGTTGGGCTGCGGGAGAAGATCGGGCTGCCGAAGCCTGAACCGGCTGCCAAGCCGGTCGCTACGGAACCGTCTCGTGCGGCCGCACATACGGCTTAATACCTCTTCTTTGATAGAATCAGCGTGGAGCTCACGCTATGAAGAAGATCTCGCGGCGAAGGTTCGTTGAAGGAACCAGTGCTGGGATCGTTGCCGTTGCGGCGATACCGGCGGTCGAAGCACAACAAAAGGCAGCTGTCACCCCGGCTAACCAGCCAGGCGTTCCCCGGACGACAATCAAGCTGAACATCAACGGCGTCGATCATCGAATAGAGGTAGAAGATCGCTGGACGCTGGTCGAGCTGCTGCGCGACCACCTGGAGCTGACCGGCACCAAGATCGGCTGCGATCGCGGCGAGTGCGGCGCCTGCACCGTTCTGGTCGACGGCACGCCGTTATACTCCTGCAGCCAGCTCGCGGTTTGGATGAACGGGCGCTCGATCCAGACGGTGGAGGGGCTCGCCAAGAACGGCAAGCTCGATCCGCTGCAGGAAGCTTTCATCGAGCATGACGCGCCGCAGTGCGGCTACTGCACCTCCGGGCAGTTGATGATCGCGAAGGCCCTGCTGATGAAGAACGCGCGCCCGACGCGGGATGAAGTTCGCGCGGCTATGACCGGCAATCTGTGCCGCTGCTCGAACTACAACCACTATGTGGAAGCGGTGATGGCTGCCAGTGGGACCGCGCCGTCGACCGGGGGAGGGAACGCAGCATGACACCCCTTAAGACGGTCGGCCACGCGACGCATCGCATTGATGCGCTCCAGAGAGTTACAGGCGCCGCGAAATACACCAGCGATGTTCATCTGCCCGGGATGCTGTACGCGCGGGTTTTGCGCAGCCCGCACCCGCATGCGCGCATTCGCAAGATCGACCTGACCAAAGCGATGGGTTTGCCGGGTGTCAAGGCGATCCTGACGCACGAGAACTGCGACGTTACTTGGAGTAGCGGCGATCAGCTCAACCAGCGACGCCTCTTCAACAATCCTGTGCGCTTCGCGGGCGATCCCGTTGCGGCGATCGCGGCGGTCGACCGGCACGTCGCCGAAGACGCGACACACTTGATCGAAGTCGACTACGAGGTCCTGCCCTTCCTGACAGACCTGGAAGAAGCCCTGAAGCCCGGTGCGATCGCGATTCATGAGGGAGGCAATCTTTCCCTCAATAATCAGCGCCAGCCTTTGCCGCAGACCTACAAGCGCGGCAACGTCGCGGAAGGACTTAAGGCCGCGGACCGAGTATTTGAGGACAATTTCACTTCGGCGCATCACAACAACGCGCAGCTCGAAATGCGCGTGTCCGTTGCGGAATGGGCCGGCGACAAACTGACCGTACACGCCGCGACTCAGGGGATCGCGAATTGCCGCACGGATATCGCGAAGGATCTCAAGATATCCGCGGACAACGTAAGGGTCATCAGCGAGTACATGGGCGGCGGGTTTGGCAACAAGAACCAGTGCCAGGATTCCGATTTAATGGCCGCGCTGCTCGCCAAGCAGGCGGGCGCGCCCGTGAAGCTCGAGTTCACGCGCAAAGAGGACTTCGTCGCGGTGCACGGGCGCTGGTCCAGCCGGCAATCCTACAAAGTCGGCGTGAAGAACGATGGAACGCTGACGGCGATCCAGTTCACAGCGCTCACCGGCGCGGGCGCGTATCGGAAGGGCTCCTGCGATCTGGCGGGCACCGAGATTTATCAAGTGCCGAACCTCGAGACCAGCGTCTCCCCCGTATATACGAACACTGCGGTGGCCGCGAATTATCGCGCGCCGGCGTATCCGCAAGGCGTGTTCGGCATCGAGTCGCTGATGGACGATGTGGCCTACGGGCTCAAGATGGACCCCATGGAGTTCCGCCTCAAGAACATGACGCGGAAGTTCCGCGACCAGACTCCCTACACCAGCATCGGCCTTGAAGACTGCATCCGCAAAGGCGCGGAAAAGTTCGAATGGAAGAAGCGCTGGAAGCCGATCGCGGGATCTGGCGATGGTCCAGTCAAGCGCGGTGCGGGCATGGCGATGGGCATGTTCGGCTCGGGTCTGGGCCGCAGCAGTGCTGTGGTTCGCCTGGATGGCACTGGCCAGTATCGGCTTCATGTTGGTGTTACTGATGTAGGAACCGCCGCGAAGACCACCATGGGCCTAATCGCCGCGGAAGAACTTGGCGTGCCGCTCGAAAAGGTGACGGTCGTTTGGGGTGATACGGACACCTGCCCGTTTTCGGTGGGCGAATCGGGCAGCCGCACTACCGTGCAGACCGGCATGGCCGTGATCGAAGCCGTTCGCGATTTGAAAAAGCAGATCGCCGAGAAGGGCCCACCCAAGGGCAGCGACGTTCTGACCGCGATGGCGACCACCAATCCTGCGCCGCTGCAGGGACAGAGCCGCAATTCGTTCGTTGCGCATTTTGCCGAGGTCGAGGTGAATGTCGAAACTGGCCATACGATCGTCACCAGGTTCGTCTCGGCGCATGATAGCGGTCGTGTGGTGAATCCGCTGACCGCGCAAAGCCAAGTTCAGGGCGGCGCGATCCAGGGGATCGGCATGGCGCTGCACGAAGAACTGCTGTACGACAAACGCTCGGGCCAGCCGCTCAATGCCGGATATTATGGAGCGCGCATCATGACGCATCTGGATGCGCCTCTGGTCGATGTCGTGTGGGTGGAAACCGATGAGCCGTACGGTCCGTTCGGCGCGAAAACGCTGGGCGAACCGACCATTATTCCGACCGTCGCGGCGGTGGCGAACGCGGTCTATAACGCGATCGGACGGCGCGTCAAGAGTCTTCCCATAACTCGCGACAAGATTCTGGGGGTGCTCGCATGAAAGCCTTCACGAACGTCAATCCGAAAGATCTGAAAGAAGCCGCGAACTTTCTTCGGCAAAAGGGCCACGCTGCTACCATCGTGGGCGGCGGCAGCGATGCTCTGGGGATGATCAAGGAACGCCTGATCACGCCCGATGTTCTGGTCAGCCTCAAATCAATTCGCGGACTCGATCGCGTGACGGAGAAGGGCGGGGAAGTCGTCATCGGCGGGCTCATCACGCTCGATGCCCTGAGCCGCGATCCGCTGATCCGCAAGAACTATAACGTGCTCGCTGAAGCGGCCGCCCACGTGGGAACGCCCCAGATCCGCAACGCCGGGACCCTCGCCGGAAACGTTTGCCAGCGGCCGTGGTGCTGGTATTATCGCAACGGGTTTCCGTGCTACAAAAACGGCGGGAACACCTGTTTCAGTATCACCGGCGAAAACGAATTCCACGCCATTTTCGGCGGCGGTCCGAGCTTTATCGTGCATCCGTCGGATACCGCTCCGGCGCTGGTCGCGTTGGATGCGAAGTTTCGCATCGTCGGCCCGGCGGGCGAGCGAACCGTCGCCGCGGCCGATTTCTTCAAGCTCCCGTCCGATAATCCCGCGCGCGAAAACGTGCTCGCCAGCGACGAAGTGCTCGCGGAGATCCATTTACCGGCGGCTAAGTCTGGCGCGCGCAGCACCTATCACAAGGAGATGGATCGCGAGTCATGGACCCACGCCGTGGTCAGTGTCGCCGTCGTCATGGAAATGGATGGTCCAGTCTGTAAGGCCGCTCGCGTGGTTCTCGGCGGTGTCGCACCGATCCCATGGCGAGTGCCGAAGGTTGAAGCGATGCTGTCCGGAAAGCGCATCACGCCCGAGCTCGCTGCGCAGGCTGGAGCCGCGGCTGTCGAAGGCGCGCGACCACTTGCGAAAAATCAGTATAAAGTTCCGCTGACGCAGGCTGTGGTAAAGCAAACACTCATGGGATTGATTGGCTGAGCGAACCCAGGTTGGTATCGTCGGCGCCGGACCCGCCGGCCTCATTCTTTCTCACCTCCTGTCCCTGGAAGGGATCGAATCCGTTGTTCTAGAAGTTCACACTCGCCAGCACATTGAGGAACGGGTGCGCGCCGGAGTTCTCGAGCAGGGCACCGTCGAGCTGCTCACGGAAATGGGCGTCGGCGAACGGCTCAAGCACGAAGGGCTGGTCCACCACGGCGTCGAGTTCCGCTTCAACGGACAGCCTCACCACATCGATTTTCAGGATCTGGTCGGCCGATCGATCACCATCTACGCGCAACAGGAAGTGGTGAAGGATTTGGTCGCCGCACGACTGGCTACGGGTGCGCAGATCGTGTTCGAAGCCGAAGGCGTCACCGTTCACGATCTCACGTCGAAGTCGCCCAAGATCCGCTATCGCAAAGACGGAGTCGAGCACGAACTGGTCTGCGATTTCATCGCCGGCTGTGACGGATTCCACGGAGTCTGCAGGCCGACGATTCCGGAAAACTGTCTGACGACGTATGAACGGACTTACCCATTCGCCTGGCTCGGCATCCTGGCGCAGGCGCCGCCTTCATCGCAGGAACTGATCTACGCGAACCACGAGCTGGGATTCGCGCTGCTGAGTATGCGTTCGCCCGAGATTTCGCGGTTGTATATCCAGTGCGATCCGGATGAAGATATCGCCAACTGGCCCGACGCGCGCATCTGGGAACAGCTGCATCGTCGCTTCGCTACACGAGATGGGAAATGGAAACTCACCGAAGGGCCGGTGATCCAGAAAAACATAGCCGAAATGCGCAGTTTCGTCGCGGATCCGATGCAATACGGCCGGTTGTTCCTGGCCGGCGACGCGGCGCACATTGTCCCGCCCACGGGCGCGAAGGGGCTGAATCTCGCCGCGACGGATGCTCGTGTTCTCGCGCGGGCGCTAGCGGACTTTTATGCGTCGGGCAAAACAGACTTGATGGACAGGTATTCGGAAATCTGCTTGCGGCGCTGCTGGAAAGTGCAGCACTTCTCCTGGTGGATGACCTCGATGCTGCACCGCATTCCCGGCGAGAGCGCGTTCGACCGGCAGCGCCAGCTCGCTGAGCTGGACTATGTGACAAGTTCGCGCGCCGCATCGACGGCGCTGGCGGAACATTACACGGGCTTGCCGTTTATTATTTAAGAATGCCGCGCGAAGTGTTGATTATTGGCGGCGGACTCATCGGCAGCTCCATTGCCTGGCGGCTTGCACAGAAAGGCACTCGCGTCACTATCGCCGACGCGGGGAATCTGGGCGGCGAAGCGAGTCCTGCCGGCGCCGGTATGCTCTCGCCTCGCGCCGAATTCGACAAGCCGTCCGTGTGGCTCGATCTGGGGATCGAGAGCATGCGCCTATACCCGTCGTTTGTCGAAGACTTGCAATCCGAGACGGGCATCGACGTCGACTTTCGAATGTTCCGCGCGGATGACGGCATCGTGGATCCTGCGGCCCTGCTATGTGCTCTGCACTGCGCATGCGAATCGCGCAGTGTCCGGATTGTGCGGGAACAAATCACAAGTGTTGAGCCGGGGGACTACTCCGCCGTGGTGATCGCGGCGGGGGCATGGTCAGGGCAAGTTCGCGTGCCAAACGTAACTCTCCCGACGGTTGCCCCGATCAAGGGCCATCTGATCGGATTCCAGATGGAGCCCGGCGCGCTGGGGCCCGTGCGCCGTCAAGGCGAAACTTATGTGCTGCAACGCTCCAACGGATTCTTGATCGCCGGATCGAATGAGCAGGATATCGGCTTTGATCACACCGTCGACGCGGCGATTTGCGAGGACATTCACCGCCGCGCAGCGAAGCTATTCCCGCCCCTGGAACACGCGACACCGGTGAAGCGCTGGATCGGATTTCGCCCACGCTCGGCTAGCGGCGATCCGCACATCGGCCGCGTCGAAGGAACCAATGTCTGGCTGGCCTACGGACACTATCGCAACGGGATCCTGCTTACCCCGGTCACGGCTCAACGCCTCACCGACGAGATTAGCGTTCTTCCAGATGTTTGAGGCGCGCGTCGAGGACTTCCTCCACGCGGTGAAGTTCCGACCGCCAGAGGTCTTTCATCTCTTCGAAGCGCACGTCCAGATGACTGCGAAGATCGCTAAGGCGAGCATTGTTCACCAGGATTCCGACCAGCACGGCGACGGTAGCCGGAACGGAAGCCAAGGCGATGGTCAGAAGCTGCGTATCGTTTAGCACGGTCGTCTTAATGGTAGTACGGAAAGAGACCGGGAATTCTCAATCTACTACCGCAGCGTGAACGTATACAACGCAGTCCCGGCCTGAATGCTGATGTACTGTTTGCCGCCGACCTGGTAAGACATAGGTCCAGCCGAAACCGAGGGTCCGAGATTCGTCTCCCACAGCAGCTTGCCATCACGCGCGTCCAGGGCGACGAATTGTCCATCGCGGCCCCCGGCGAATAACAGATTGGATGCTGTGGTCAGGACGCCTCCTTCTGTCGATGGGGCGGATAAACGGAACGACCACTTCTTATCACCGGTGTTCGGATCCATCGCCACAATGGCGCTGTAGACGTCGTCCGTCGTGGCGCCGCCGCGTGGGAACGCGCCGGTGAAGCTCTGGCCTGCATGGAACTCCGGCGGCTGCTCGCCTTTGACATAGGTGCTGGAGCTGTTCTCCCATGCCGGGATGTAAAACAAGCCAGTAGCGGGGCTAAAGGAGGGGTTATACCAGTTCGTCCCGCCCTGATTGCCGGGGTAAACCAACGTGCCTTCCTTAGTGGGCTTGACGGCGGGATCGAGCATCGGCCGGCCTCGCTCGTCGAATCCTTTGAGCCAATTCACCTTGGTGAACGGCTTGCCCATGATGAATTTGCCGTCGGTCCGGTCCACCACATAGAACATGCCGTTGCGATTAGCCCACAGCATGACCTTGCGCGGCCGGCCTTGAATCTGGACGTCGGCCAACACCGGGACCTGCGTCGCGTCCCAGTCGAATTCGTTGTGCGGCGAGAACTGATAATGCCACTTCAGCTTGCCCGTATCGGCATCGAGCGCGACCACCGACGAGCTGTAGAGGTTATCGCCCAGCCGGGCGTCGCCATCCCAATCGGGACCGGCGTTGCCCGTGCCCCACATGGTGAGATTGGTCTCGGGATCGTAGGAGCCAGTGACCCAGATCGGCGCGCCGCCATGCAGGTAGGAATCGTTGGGCTTGCCGTCTTTGCCGAGCCAGGTTTCGTAGCCCGCCTCGCCGGGTCCGGGAACGGTGTTGAAGCGCCAGACTTCCTTGCCGGTATTCGCATCGTAGGCCACGATGAAGCCGCGGATTCCGTGCTCGCCGCCGGCGACCCCGGTAATCACTTTATCCTTCACCACCAGCGGAGCGACCGTCATGGCATACTGCTGCTTGTAATCGGCGACGTCCGTTTTCCAGATTTCTTTCCCGGTCTTCGCGTTGATCGCAATCATTTGCGCATCCAGAGTCGCCAGGAATAATTTGTCGCCCAGAATCGCCACGCCGCGAGTCAGGTTGCCGCAGCACGGGTTCACGGTCCCGGCGGCGGGCTTGTGCAGATAGGTCCAGATGGTCTTGCCGGTGGCGGCGTCGAGCGCGATCACGTCGTTGGGGCTCTGGATGGTGTACATGACTCCATCCACCACCAGCGGCGTGTTCTCCTGCTTGTCCAGGGTGCGCGTCTGAAACACCCACTTGAGTGTCAGATCCTTGGCATTGGCCGGCGTAATCTGCGTGAGCGCGCTATGGCGCTGGCTCATGGTGCCGCCCGAATAGCTGAGCCAGTTCTGCGGTTCCGGTTTAAGGATTCGCTCGAACGGAACATTGGTCACCGGAGCTTCCTGGTTCACTGGGCCGCCACGGCCCTGAGCGAAAGCCAATCCAGTCAGCGAAACGAACGCGAATACGCGCTTAATCATAAGAACTCCTACTTTTATTTGGGCACCCTGCCGCCGGTTATCTTAACACAGCGGGGTTGACTAAGCGATGCCTGCGAGAACGTACGGTCCCTCCGGAACCACGGCGATCCGGCTGCTCGCGGGCAGTTCGGCGAACAGCGCCTTGACGGCTTCGGAGGGATCCCGGAAGCCCGGTCCCCACAACCCGCCGAGGAATTGCTCCGGCACGCCCGGAACGCAGTACGACACCTTGGCCTTTTGCGTCGCCAGCGCGAGCTTTTCGAGCTGCCACTGGTCGATGGTGACCGGCACGCCTTCGATAGATCGCAGGAATTCGGTGTCCGAAGTGTGCTCGCAGACCATGCGGGTGAATTCCGGCGCGCCGACGCCTTCATCGCAAGCCCCGAACAGGAGTATGTTTCCGCCCTGCCGCACGATCTGCGAAGCCGCCGTAATCCCCTTGATGCTCTGATAAAAAGTCATGTCGAGCGGAAAGCCCGCGCCGGTGGTGATCACGGCGTCGAACGGTTTGTCGAGCGTCTGCATCAACGCTTTCGAGACCCACTGGAAGCCGGTGCGATGGGCCGCCTCCGGCTCGCCCGCGAACACCACCGCGATTTTCCGATCGCGCGTGAGCGAAACGTCGATGATGAAATCGTGCCGGGCCATGCGGGCAATTTCCAGGAGCTCCGCATGCAGAGGATTATCGTCGATCGACCCTTCGCGAGCCCGTGCATCGCGCATAAAGCGCGAGCTGTGCAGCTCCTTGATGGTCACCTCCGCCGCCAGGCCGGGCGCGACCAGCTTGCGGCCTCCCGAAAATCCCAGCATCAGATGCGGCTCAATAAATCCGAGAGACAGGTGCAGATCCGCCGAGATGAAGCGCTCGTCGACGAACACCGGTGTGCCTGATCTCGTGGTCCCCAGACGGCGATGCTGGGCGGCGTTGCGCGCGTCGTGATTGAGCACCTGGAAATTCGCGGCGATTTCTTCGCCCACGATGTGCCGGATCTCAGCCGGTGTCGCCGCACGGTGCAGGCCCGTCGCGATCAGGATGCGGATGCCCTCTTTCGGAATGCCCGCGGCCTGCAAACGCTGCAGTAACGGCGGCAGAACCACGGGATTTGGCGCGGGACGGGTGATGTCGCAGACCGAGATTGCCGCCGTATGCTTTCCAGCCGCGAGCATCGCGAGCGACGGCCCCGCGACAGGACGGTCCAAAGCCGCTTCGATCGACGCGACGGGATCCGCCAGAGCCGCGATCGACGGGGATTTAAGAACGCTGTATGCGTGTGAATCGGGAAGGTCGATTTCGAGGCCGGTCCGGCCAAAAGCGAGCGAAGCGCGCATTACCTTCAGGCTACCTGAAAAAGGGGACAGGCTACTCTGTCCCCTCCAACAAACTCTTGACTGCGCCTGCCAGCGTGGGAGTGGACAGAGCTGCCTGTCCCCTTTTTCTTTACGCGTTTACGTCGATCACCATCCGGCCCCTGATCTGCCCCGCCAGAATCTTCTCGCCCAGCTCGAACACTTTCCCCAGAGGCGCGACGTCGGTCAGGGAGTCCACCAGCTTCACCGGCAGATCCTGCGCCAGACGCGACCAGATCTCCAGGCGCAGCGCCTTGGACGCCTTCGACGAATCGATCCCCAGCAGGTTCACGCCACGCAGGATGAACGGGAATACGGTGGTGTTAAGCGCCGCGCCGCCCGCGAGACCGCATGCGGCGACGCTCCCATGCTGCGCAAGCGACCGCAGAATCGCCGCGAGCGTCTCGCCGCCGACAGAGTCGATGGCCGCCGCCCACCGCTCGGTGTCTAATGGCCGTTTGGAAGGCGCAGCTAATGTGGTTCGGCTCATCATTTCTGACGCGCCCAGGCTGCGCAGATAGGTGTGCAACTCCGGCCGGCCCGTGGAGGCGACGACCTTGTACCCGAGATTTGCCAGCAGCGCGATCGCCAGGCTTCCGACCCCTCCCGCTGCGCCGGTGACCAGCACCTCGCGGCCTCCGGGTGTCAGCCCGTGCTTCTCGAGCGCGAGCAAGCTCTGCATCGCCGTGAACCCCGCCGTGCCGATGCCCATGGCCTGCACCAGCGTCATTCCCTTCGGCAGAGGAACGATGTGTTCGGCGTTCAATCGCGCCAGTTGCGCGTACCCACCCCACATGGTTTCCGACGTGCCGCATCCGGTGACCACCACTTGGTCGCCGGGCTTGAAGTCGGCCGAAGATGATTCTTCTACAGTCCCCGCGAAATCGACGCCCGGGACCATGGGAAAGTTGCGAATCACGCCAGGGCGTCCGGTAACCGCCAAACCGTCCTTATAATTCAAGCTGGAATAGGCGATCCGCACCAGAACTTCGCCCGGTGGAAGCGCGCTGCGCTCCAGTTTCTGAATCGACGCGTAGGTCTTTCCGTCCTCTTGGGTAACTAGAATTGCCGTGAAGGTCGTCACAGAAGGTATCATAAACCGTTTACATGCAACCACACCCAAGTTCCCCACGGCCGTATCTCCCCATCCTGCTGATCCTGTTCGTTGGAAGCGGCTGCGCGGCGCTGATTTACGAAATCGTCTGGTTTCAACTGCTGCAGTTGGCCATCGGCTCTTCCGCTGTTTCCCTGGGCGCGTTGCTCGGGACCTTCATGGGCGGGATGTGCCTCGGCAGCATCCTGCTTCCTAAGAAAATTTCGACGCGGCATCATCCGTTGCGCGTGTACGCGTATCTCGAACTGGGAGTCGGCGTGCTGGGTTTGCTCGTGCTGTGGGCGATCCCCGTGCTCGACCGGGTCTACGCCGCGGTCGCCAGCATCGGACTCCAGGGCGTCTTCCTGCGGGCCGTAGTAGCGGCGATATGCCTCCTGCCGCCGACGCTTTTGATGGGCGCGTCGCTCCCCGCCATGGCGCGTTGGATCGAGGCCACGCCAAGCGGCATCTCCTGGCTCGGATTCTTCTACGGCGGGAATATCGCGGGTGCGGTGTTCGGGAGCCTGATCGCCGGATTCTATTTGCTGCGCGTCTATGACATGGCGTTCACCACCTACACGGCCGTGTTCATCAACGCGGCGGTAGGCGGGCTCGCGCTCCTGCTGGCCCGATCGGCCGAGTACACGCCGAGCGAGACCGCCGCGACGTCGGCGCCGGTTCGGGCTGCTGATGCCAAGACGGTTTATCTCGTGATCGGGATTTCCGGAATGTGCGCCCTGGGCGCTGAAGTCGTATGGACGCGGCTGCTCGCGGTCATGATGGGCGCCACCGTGTACACGTTCTCGGTGATTCTCGCGGTGTTCCTGGTCGGACTGGGGATCGGCAGCAGCATCGGAGCATTGCTGGCGCGATCTATTGCGCGGCCGCGCGCCGCGCTGGGACTCTGCCAGTTTCTCGCAGCCGCCGGCGTCGGATGGACCACCTATATGCTGGCCGATTCGATTCCCTATTGGCCGGTGAACTCGGTCCTGTCCAGCAGTCCGTGGCTCACGTTCCAGATCGATCTGGTGCGTACTTTTTGGGCTGTGCTGCCCGCGACGATCATGTGGGGCGCAAGCTTTCCTCTAGCGCTCGCGGCCGTGGCTGCTCGAGGCGAAGATCCCGGCCGCCTCGCCGGCGAAACCTACGCGGCGAACACGGTGGGTGCGATCCTGGGCGCGCTGGCGTTCAGCATCGTGATCATACCCCTTGTAGGAACCAGAGATGCCGAGAGAATCCTGATGACCATCTCGGCTATTGCTGCCCTGGTAGCGCTGTCCTACATGGGTAAAGCGCTTGCGGGATACATGGTCGCGGGTGCGATCGCCATCTCGCTGCTCATCTGGTCGGCGGATGACGTGCCGTGGCTGTCGCTGGCCTACGGGCGCCGGAGTATCACCACCACCGATGCAGGAGTGCCGCTCTACATCGGCGAAGGAATGAATTCGTCCGTGGTGATCTCGCAGCTCCCCAGCGGCGCGCGCTATTTCCACGTCAGCGGGAAAGTGGAGGCTTCCACGGAACCGTTCGATATGCGGCTCCAGCGCATGCTGGGGCACCTTTCGGCGCTGGTCGATAAAGATCCACGCTCGGTGCTCATTGTTGGCTTCGGCGCTGGTGTGACCGCGGGGTCGTTCACGACGTATCCCGAGATCATGCGGATCGTGATCTGCGAGATCGAGAAGCTGATTCCGCCCGCGGCCACGCAGTTCTTCGGCGACCAGAACTATCATGTGCTGAACGATCCGCGCACCGATATTCACTATGACGATGCGCGCCACTTCGTGCTGACCACGGCGGAGAAATTCGACATCATTACTTCTGATCCCATACATCCGTGGGTAAAGGGCGCCGCGACGCTGTATTCGAAGGAATATTTCGAAGAGTGCAAGCGGCATCTCAAGCCGGGCGGCGTGATCACGCAATGGGTGCCGCTTTATGAGAGCGATCCCGAGACGGTGAAGAGCGAGATCGCCACGTTCTTCGATGTGTTCCCCAACGGCACCATCTGGGCCAACGACAACAACGGCCAGGGCTACGACGTGGTCTTGCTGGGACAGGTCGAGCCGACCAAGATCGACGTGGACGCGCTGCAGGCTCGGCTGAATCGCCCGGACTATGCGACGGTGCGCGAGTCGCTGCAACAGGTCGGGTTCCCGACCGCGATCAGTCTTCTCGACACTTATCTTGGCCGCGCATCCGACCTGCGCCCATGGCTTGCGGGCGCGCAGATCAATCGCGATATCGACCTGCGCCTGCAATATCTGGCCGGCATGGGCGTGAACAATTTCGACGCGAATACCATCGCCGCAGCTATTGCGAGTGCTCGTCAATTCCCGCCGGATATGTTCACGGGTTCGGCGGAATCGCTCGGGGAACTGCAGAGCTCGCTAGTGAAATTCTAAAAAGGGGTCAGACGACATTAAAAAATGGGATTGTCCCACTTTGAAATGTCGTCTGACCCCTTTTTAGGCTTCAAAGATCAGGCTGGTGCAGGTCACTCCCGCCTCGGCCTTCAGCAGCTCCGAGTTATCGATCCGGCGCACGCGGAATCCCGACCGCTCCAGCAATTCGCAAGTCCGCGGGAACGCCGCGGGCATCAGAACCGTTTCGCCGATCCGCAATGCGTTCGCCCCCCGAGGCTCCGGGACGTCGAGGATCTTCAGGCTGCACAACGCGTCCGGATCCATCCAGGCGCGATTCGCCAGAACCGTATCGTCGCCGAGGTAGCTGCAGGCGCTTTTGAGATGCAGGCAGCCCTGCACTTCGACCGGCACCACGAAGTATCCCAGCGGATGGAGCATGGTTGCCAACTGCTGAATGCCCGCAATGTTAGTTCGCCGCGAATATCCCACGTAAAGCGTTTTGCCGATGCGGATCACGTCGCCGCCTTCAAGCGTCCCCGGCTCGACGATGTGCCATAGCTCCCGATACTTTGCCAGCGCTCGCGCCAACGTCTCGCCCTCGCCGCGCCGCGAGAGCGCGCCCATCCGGGTCATCACGGCGATCTCATCCAGCACAATCGCAAGGTCCTCGACGAAGACCCCGTCCGGCATGTTCGGTCCCGAAGGCAGTTCTTCAACGTGAACCGCCAGTTCCGCCAAAGCCTCCTGATATTGCCGATGCTGCTCGATCGCTAACGCCAAGTCGATGGGTTGGCGATCCAGGAATTCCAGCTCGCAGTTCACAATCTCGGGGCTTACTTCACGCGTTATCGCTCGCAGCATTTTCTAATGCAAACCTATTTGGGAGCCGATACTTCCATGACCGATTCCCAGGTAAACCGAACGAAGCTGTAAAGCGACGATTCCAGCAGCCGCTCGACGTCGCTATGGGCGCCGTAGTTGGTCCGATCCATATCGCTCGACGCCGGCCCGATGCCGTAGCTCTGGACTCCTTTCGCTCGCAGGAACGCCATGTCGGTTGCGCCCGTGAGCATGGTTGGCAGCGTGACCGAACCGGGATAGAGCCGCTTGCTCACGGTCTCGAGCGCGCGGAACATATCCGTATCCAGGCGCGAGGGAGGCGTGGCAGGCCGATCGCCATCCGTGATGCGCTCGATTTTCACGGCAGAATCGCCGATCACGCGCTGCATCTGGTCGAAAAAGGCTTTGTCGTCCTCGCCCGGCGCCATGCGGACATCGATCGTGGCTTCGGCCTGCGAAGGGATCACGTTCATCCGGAATCCGGCGTTGAGGATGGTCGGGACCACCGAAGTCCGCAGCATGGAATAGTGCATCGGCTCGTTCTCGGCCAGATAGCGCTGGATCGCCGGGCCGCGCTTGGGATCGGTGATTCCGTTATAGCGCGCCGCCATTTCAGGCGAACTGATGCCGGCCAGCCGTTCGAAGTAGGTCCGGGTGGTGTCGTTCAAGCGCAGCGGAGTTTCCCACGTGCCGATCTTCGCCACGGCCGCCGACAAATGCACCAGCGCATTATCGGTGCGCGGGATCGATCCATGTCCGGACGTCCCGTTCACCACCAGCCGGATCCGGCGGGGCAGCTTTTCGGTCGTCGAGACGGTCACGGCCGTGATGCGCCCGCCACTGAGAGTTGCGCCCCCGCCCTCGGTCAGGCAGAATTCGGCTTCGATCTGGCTGAAGTGCTGATTCGCCATGAACTCGATTCCCGGCTTGGTGGTTCCTTCCTCGCCCGATTCGGCCAGGAAGATCACATCCCGGTCCAGCTTCGTCCCGGTGCGCTTCAGCAGCAGCATGAGCATCAGATTCGCGGCCAGCTTGTCTTTATCGTCCACGGTGCCGCGACCCCACACATAGCCGTCCTTGCGGATCGCCCCAAACGGGTCCACGGGCCACTTTTCCCGTTGCACGCCGACCACGTCCGTGTGGGCCATGATCAGGATCGGGCGCTTGCGGCCGTTACCCTTGATCCGTGCCACCAGGTTGGCTCGCGCCGGGTCCAGTGCGAAAACCTGCGTCGGAATGCCCTCCGCGTCGAAGACTTTCTTAAGGTAGGTGACCACCGCCGTCTCATTCCCCGGCGGATTGCTCGAGTCGATCTGGACCAAGGCGCTGTAATGGCGCAGGATCTCGGGTTCTTGGGCCTTCCAGTCGATCCCTTTCGACGGCGTGGGCGCTTGACCGGCCGCGATACCGGCCAGGAGTGCAATCGCAGCGGTGGTTCTCATGGATCTATAGTATGCGTTCACGAAGTGCGTTCGCGACGAAGCCGCTGAGCCCAATGAAACGGCGCAAGCTCAAGGGCCGCACAGGCGGAAGGCCTATGCCACATTGCTACACTGAGCGACATGCTCGCCGATAAAAAAGCTCTCACACTGGCCGTCGCCAAGCGAATCGCCGCCGCCGCCGAACAGGAGGCGATCAAGAACAACTGGAACATGTTCATCGCTATCGTGGATGACGGCGGCAACCTCATGTATCTCGAGCGCATGGATGATTCCCAACTCGCCAGTCTCGATGTATCGATTGCCAAAGCCCGCAGCGCGCTGTTGTTCAAGCGTCCGACCAAGGCTCTGGAGGATGCCGTTTCAGGGGGCCGCATCGCGGTCATGAAGCTGGCGAACGCGGTACCGGTCGAAGGCGGAGTCCCGTTGATGGCTTACGGCCAAATCGTCGGGGCCATCGGAATCAGCGGAGCCACGTCTCAGCAGGACGGCGTCGTCGCCAAAGCGGGCGCGGATGAGCTCGAGAGCATTCTAGAAGGCGCGAAGTAGAGCAGAGCGCCCGCGCTCATTTATAAAGATCTCACCGCATCTTCAACACGCCGCGCGAGCGAAGTGTAATCGTCGCCTTCCAAAGTGAGAGGCGCGCCAAACGCGATCCGCGCGCGGCCCGGCTTGGCCATTCGCCAGCTCTTGTGGAGGATCCTGTCCAGGCCTTCCAGACGCACCGGGACCACGCGTGCGCCCAGCCGCGAGGCCATCATTCCGACCCCTGGCTGGAAGGTGTGGATTTCGCCCGCATCCGTCCGGTCGCCTTCCGGAAAAATCAACACGCACCAGCCCTCGCTGATCAAACGTCCGGCGTATCGCAGCGCTTCCATGGCTCCGGCTTCGCGCTGGGGCAGCGGGAAAATATTGAAGAACAAAGACGCCAGGAAGAAACTCAAGCCGCTGGTGAATCTCTGCCCGCGCGAAAAACGTTCGGGATGGAAGTGCCCCGCGAAGAATTCGCGTGACGCCGCGATCGCGACACGCCGGCGCAGGCGATAAGGCAGCGCCATGAGAATCGTCGGGCCGTCGAAATGGCTCTGATGGTTCGACGCGAAGATCACCGGAGCGTCCAGGTGTTCCAGATTCTCGCGGCCTTCGATCCGCAGCCAGGCGAACGCGCGGGCCAGCGGCAGGATCACCAGCGCCAGACCGATGTCGCGCACGAGCGAAGCAACCCGCCCTCGGGGCCAGCTCGGAATCTCCCGAGACGGAGCCGCGGCTGCTGCGGCAGCAACAATGGGATGCTCGCGGATCGAGGATAGATCGCCCACGGTTCGCGCGGCCTGAAAGTCCGGCTCATTCACGCCCAACTGGATCATCAGCTCGACACGTTCCAGGGAACTGAGGCCCAGCTCTTCGAGCGTCGTCTCCGGCGTGAGCGTCCGCCCATGTGCGTACTGTGCGATCAGTTGTTCGACCGCGCTGCCGGTCCGGGATGTTTTTATTTGGCCGCCGGAGTTCACCCATTGCCAGATGGCCGCGCGCTTGAGTTTGCCGGTACCCTCGGTACGCGGCAGTTCCCGCTCCGGCCAAATACTGACACCTTGAACGCGCTGATGATCTTCCAGCTTGCTATTGGCCTCGCGCACGATCGCCGTTGCATCGGCGCCTGGTTCCAGCACCAGCACGGCGTGAACGCGGTCCTTCCCCACAGCCGCGGATTCTTTGACGCCGGGAATTCCATCTAGCACGCGCTCGACATCTTCCGGAAAAACATTCAAGCCTTCCGGAGTGACGATCATTTCCTTCTTGCGGCCTTTGATCGACAGCCTGCCCTCGGTGTCGAATTCGCCGATGTCGCCCGTATGCAGCCAGCCGCCTTCGGAGGCGGTTTCCTCGGTCTGTCCGTAATAGCCTGAGCTGACGTTTTCGCCGCGCACCAGGATTTCTCCGTCGGGCGCAATCTTCACCTCCACGCCGCCGATAGGCGTTCCTACGGTGCCCCGGCGCGCGTGGAAAGGATGATTCAGCGTCACGATCGGCGCGGTTTCGGTCAGTCCGTAGCCTTGGATGGTCAGAAACCCCAGGTGCGACCAGAACTCTTCCACATCCGGAGCGAGCGGTGCGGCGCCCACCACGAACGCCCAAAACTTCCAGCCGAACAGCCGATGAATGCGGCGGTAATGCCACCAACGCCGCGGCCAGCCCGTACCCTTGGGCAAATCCGTAGCGGCTTCGGGAAACTGCCGCAGGACATACTCGCGCAGGATCTCGAGAATCTTCGGCACCGAGACCAGTACGGAGATCCGCCGCCCGCGAATCTGCCGGATGATCTCCTCCGGGCTGTATCCTCGCATGAACACCACCACGCCCGGCAGCATCGGCGGGACGAACGTCGCCATCGCCTGTCCGAACATGTGGCTCAGCGGAAGCAGATTCAGGAAGCGCAGGGGGAAGAAGGGGCCGCCGAAGCGCCGGTATTTCCGGATCTCGGTCTCCACGGGGACGATGTTGGCGAGGATGTTGCGATGCGTGATGATCACGCCCTTGGGGTCCGCCGTGGCCCCAGAGGTGAAGACGATTTCGGCCACATCATCACGGGTGACGTGTTCGGGCGGAATCGCACGCCCGTCTGTCCAGTCGACATCCGCGAGCCGCCACGGGCGGGGCTCGGTACTTTCGGTCGTCCCGGGCCACACGACTTCGTCGCCGATCCAGACGATGCGGGCTTGCACTTTATCGCGGATGCGCAACAGGAATTCGGATGAAGCGCGATAATCCACCGGGACGACGATCGCCCCAGTCAGCAAGCACGCCCAGAATGCAGCGATCCACTCAGCTCGGTTTTCGCTCCAGATGACGACCTTGTCGCCTTTGCCGACGCCCGCTTCGTGGAGCTGCACAGCTAACGCGCGAGCGGCTTGGGCGGTTTGCCGATAGGTTCTTTGATCGACGCGGAAACCATCGTCATAGACCAGGAACAGATCTGGAAGGTCCGCGAAGTCCGCGAAGAAATCGAGCAGTGTGTCCCGCTTCACGCTGCTATTATGACGGCTATCGCTGAAGCGCTCGTTGAATGGCTGACTCGGCCCGGGAGTGAAACAACGCGTTCGTCATGTAATCAGCGGTGAGGCTTCCACTTTCCCCCTCGATTTTGGTATCTTCAATGACGCCCGGTATCCTCTGCCGGCTGTGAGCGTCATGACAGAAACTATCACCGTAAGTATCAATGGCACTACCTATTCCCACGACGTAGAGCCGAGACTTCTCCTGATTCACTACCTCCGTGAGGTCGTCGGACTAACCGGTCCGCACATCGGTTGTGAGACGTCGCTATGCGGCGCTTGCACCGTCGAGCTGAACGGCAAGGCCGTCAAGAGCTGCACCGTTTTCGCGATCCAGTGCGATGGCGCTAAGATCCTGACCATCGAAGGAATGGCGGCCAACGGCAAGATGCATAAGATCCAGGAAGCCTTCTGGAATGAGCACGGCCTGCAATGCGGCTTCTGCACGCCGGGCATGATCATGATCACCAAGCAAATCCTGGAACGCAACGCAAACCCCAGCGAGCAGGAAATCCGTCACGGCCTGGACGGCAATCTGTGCCGCTGCACCGGGTACCAGCACATCGTGAATGCGGTGCGAGCCGCCGCGAAAGCCGCAGGAGCATAAGCCATGGCCACCACGACGATCACCAAAACAGAGAAACTCGTCGGCAAGCGCATTCGCCGCCGCGAAGATCCGCGCCTGATCACCGGCACCGCCACTTACGTCGACGACATCAAGATGCCCGGCATGCTCTATGCCTCGATCCTGCGAAGCCCGCACGCGGCCGCCAAGATCCGTTCGATCGACATCAGCAAAGCTAAAGCCCTGAAGGGGGTCCACGCGGTGTTCGTCGGTGAGGACACCAAGGACGCCGGCGCCGTGCCATGCGCCTCTTCACTGCCGGGGCTGCGGGTCCCGCATCATAACGTGCTGGCGATCGATCGCGTGTATCTCGTTGGGCATCCGGTAGCCGTCGTCGTCGCGACCGATCGCTACATCGCGCGCGACGGCGTCGAGCTTATCGAAGTCGACTATGAAGTCGAGAGCGCTGTAGCCGATCCCGAGAAAGCGCTCGCGCCCGGGGCACACGCGGTGCATCCGCAGTGGCCGGATAATGTCGCGTTCACCTTCCACCAGGAAGGCGGCGACGTGGAGAAAGCCTTCAAAGAGGCCGACGTCATCGTCAAGCAGCGCATCGTCAGCCAGCGGCTGATTCCGAATTCGATGGAAACCCGCGGCGTGGTGGCGGATTGGCATGCCGCGGATCGCACCATGAACCTGTACACGTCCACCCAGGCCCCGCACCTGGTGCGCTCGCTGGTAGCGCAGATTCTGGGTCTGGAAGAGAACCGGTTCCGCGTAGTAGCTCCCGAGGTCGGAGGCGGCTTCGGCGCCAAGATCCAGACGTACGCCGAGGAAATCCTGCTCGCGTGGATTTCCATGAAGCTGCAGAAGCCGGTGAAGTGGATCGAATCGCGCCGCGAAAATTTCACCTGCACCATTCACGGGCGCGGCCACGTGGACTTCTACGAGATCGCTGCGAAACGTGACGGCACCATCTTGGGGATCAAGCTCAAACTCATCCAGGATCTCGGAGCGTATTTCACGATTTTGACTCCCGGGATTCCCACGCTTAGCGTGCTGATGATGCCAGGCTTGTACCGCACGCCCAACATCTCGGCCGATATTGTGGGCGCGTTCACCAACTGCCCGCCCACCGACGCATATCGCGGTGCGGGGCGTCCGGAAGCGACCCACGGCATCGAACGCATGGTGGATATGTTGGCGGCGGAGCTCAAGATGGATCCGGCCGAGATCCGGCTGAAGAACTTCGTTCGCAACGAGGAGTTTCCGTTCCCCACTGCCACCGGCCTGGTTTACGATACGGGCGATTATTCCGCGCCCCTCAAGAAGGCCATGGAGATGGCCGGCTACGACAAGCTTCGCAAGGAGCAAGTCGAGGCACGCAAGCAGGGCAAGTACATGGGCATCGGGCTGTGCGCGTATGGCGAGATTTGCGCGTTCGGTCCCTCCCCGGCAACACCTGCCGGCGGATGGGAAAGCTGTACGGTGAAGATCGAGCCGTCGGGCCAGGTCACGGTCCTGACCGGAATCTCCCCGCACGGCCAGGGTGAGGAAACCACGTTTGCGCAGATCACGGGCGACGAACTGGGTGTGGGTATCGACGACGTGCTGGTCTTGCACGGCGATACTTCGATGGTGCCGTACGGCATCGGAACTTTCGGCAGCCGCTCGACGGCAGTGGGCGGCACGGCTTTGTACTACGCCTTGCAGGATCTGAAGGCTAAGGTGAAGAAGTTCGGCGCCATGCTGCTGGAATCCGAAGACGTGACTTTAGCCGACGGCAAGTGCACCGATAACAAGACCGGCAAATCGGTTGGATTTAAGGAAATCGCGGCTGCGGCATATCGGGCGATGAAACTACCGCCCAACACGGAGCCCGGCCTGGTCGCGACCCATTTCTGGGAGCCGCCCAACTTCACCTTCCCCTTCGGGGCCCACCTGGTGGTTACCGAAGTGAACGGCGAAACCGGCGATGTCGCCATAAAGCGTTACATCGCTGTGGACGATTGCGGGAACATTCTGAATCCGCTGATCGTCGATGGCCAAGTCCATGGCGGCGTGGCCCAGGGTATCGGCCAGGCGCTGTGGGAGCAGGCCGTCTATGACGATAACGGCCAGCTGGTCACCGGCGAGTTCATGGATTACACCATGCCACGCGCGCACATGATGCCGTGGATCGAAAGCGGCCACACCATCACGCCCACCCCCGTAAATCCTCTTGGGGTGAAAGGCGTGGGTGAAGCGGGAACCATCGGCGCATCGCCGGCCGTAGTGAACTCCGTAGTGGACGCGCTGTCGACGTTGGGCGTGCGGCACCTCGACATGCCGCTGACACCCGAGAAGCTTTGGAAAGTAATATCCGCCGGGAGAAACGCATGATCCCCCAACAGTTTGAATACTCCGCTCCCAAGACGCTGGATGAAGCGTTGGGACTGCTTGCCGAAGGCGCAAAGCCACTCGCAGGTGGCATGAGCCTGATCCCGATGATGAAGCTCCGGCTGGCGAACCCCGAGCATCTGGTGGACCTGGGTCGCATCAAGGACCTGAGTTACATCCGCGAGCAGGGCGGGGAACTGCACATCGGCGCGACAACCACGCACCACGAAGTTGAGAGTTCGCCGCTGGTGCGCGGCAAGTGTCCGCTGCTGGCGGAGACGGCTTCTCATATCGGCGACGTGCAGGTGCGCAACATGGGCACCATCGGCGGCAGCGTAGCGCATGCCGATCCGTCGGCCGACTATCCGGCGGCACTCCAGGCGCTCGAAGCCAAGATCGTACTGAGGGGTTTATCAAACGCGACAGGCGCCAAATCGGAACGCACCGTCTCGGCGGAAGAGTTCTTCGTCGACACGTTCACCACCGCACTCGAGCCCGGCGAAATCGTGCGCGAGGTGATCGTGCCAATCGATGGTGACGGCACGGGGACCAACTATCAGAAGGTGCTTCAGCCGGCCAGCGGATTCGCGATCGTGGGCATCGCTGTGCGCGTGCGCAAAAGCGGCGACAAAGTCACGATGACTCGCATCGGTGTCACCGGCCTTTCGAACCGTGCGTTCCGGGCGAAAGAGGCGGAAAAGGCCCTGGAGGGAAGAAGCGGCACGCCGGCCGAGATTCAGGCCGTAGCGGCTTTGGTCGGGCAGGGCGTTGACGCCAACTCCGATCTGCACGCCTCGGCCGACTACCGGCTGCACCTGGCCGCAGTGTACGCGGCGAAGGCGCTGGCCACGGCGCTCGGGCGCATCGCATAACCATACGGCATGAAAATTTCGGGATCGTACTTTCTGCCTTTGCCTCCTGAGCAGGCGTATCAAAGGCTCCAGGACCCCAACATCCTGGCTGGAGCAATGCCGGGCTGCGAGAGTCTTGAAAAGATCGGCGAAGATGAGTACCGCATGAAGATGAAGATGGCGCTCGCGAGCCTTTCGGGCAACTTCGACGGGAAAGTCCGGATCACCGAGCAATCGCCGCCGAACAGCTTCAAGCTGATGGTCGAAGGCTCCGGTAAGATCGGCTTCATGAAGGGCGAAGGCAACCTGAAATTCACGGCCAAGGACGCCGGTACTGAGGTCTCCTACGAAGGCGATGTCCAAGTCGGCGGGACCATCGCCGCCGTGGGTCAGCGCCTGATCGACGGGACCGCTAAGATGATGATCAAGCGGTTTTTCGATAAAGTGGCCGCGTGAAAACCAGCACTGCAACCATCAGAAGGCCCAGTACGAGAAATACCCGCGTGAGCTGGACCTCCGAGCCGCCATCGTAGACCAACCGCAGTTGCACTGGGCCACGTTTCACTGGCTCAACGTAGCTCATCCCCAGCGGATCGACGTTCACCGGCAGCACGATTCCATCCTCGATCGCCTTCCAGCCTGGATCGTGGCTGATCTGGAGGAAGATCACCTGTCCAGCGTTGGTTGCGGTGTCGATCACGGCCTCATGCGGGTTCACCCATCGAAACGTAGCGGGCGGCATGGCGGGATCTTCCAGCGCATTGACGAACGGTTGAAGATACTCGATGACCAGCCCATTTTCGGGTGCGCGCGGCATCACGGCAGACTTGGGGATCACGCGAACAGGCTCGGTCGACTTGCGCGGCACGCGATAAACGACATTTTCGCCTTGCCGCCACAGTTCCGGAAGAACACCGTCGAACTTCTTCCAGTTCCAATACGGCTTGAAGAATTCGGTACTATTCGGACCGGTGGTTCCGATCGCATTCGCACCGTACGCGCGCAGCCACAAGAGAGAAATCTCCGCATCCCGCGCGCCCGCGTTCTGGCCAGTGTATATCGTGTAGACAGCGATGCGATACTCCTGATTCGGTATACCCTGATCGCAGCACCCGTTCATCTGCGGGACATCCGTGAACATGTTCATCCACAGTGAGACGTTTCCGGGAGCGAATACGCGTTGGTTCCCGAGATTCGCCTCGAACCACTTGGCCATCTGGTACTCGATGGTGGACGTGATCTGGATGGGTTGACTTAGACGCTGCGCATAACGAGCGTAGTGCACCATCTGCCTGGCACCCAAGCCGACGAGCAGCACTGCGGCGACGACTTGGATCCGCATCGGCAGCTTCCGAGCACACCAAATCAGCAGATAGGCCAAGGTCGCCGCGAACGCCATTTCGAACTCAACCTGGAACCGGTTGGGCTGCGGCAGCAATCGCCATCCAAACCACTCGCGGCCCATGGAGACGGCACCCGTGAGCAACGTGAAGAAGGCAAAAAAGCGAAGCCAGCGATGCGCGTCGGTCCATTTGAAAATCAGCAGAAGAATGGCGCATGCCGCCGCCAGAATGAGTGCGGGCCAGATCTGTGCGGCTCCGTAGGAAGTCCCGTCGGATTGTTGCGCATTCCTTATGACAGTGGCAATGACGGACGGCGGTATCCAAGGCGATGCGATCAGATATGCGGCGACGCCCGATCCTATCAGGACCAGCCAGTTCGAAATTCGGAATGCCCCAATTCGCGAAAGACAGTAGGCCAGCACCGCCATTGTCAGTCCCATCGACCCTGGCCAGTTCGCGAGCGGGATCGCCGCCAGTGCGAACGGCGCGAGCGCGATACATGCGCGATTCCTGAGCGACACAGCGCCGTGAAGCACCAGAATCACCACGGGAATCAGGGCGACCGCGCTGATGTGAGGGCCTTCGCCGTAGTGCACCAATATTTGATAACGCCGCGGCGCGAGCCATCCGCCGGCGTCGGACCGGATCAACGGAACAAGAAAGCAGGTGGGCGAGATCAGAGAGTAGACTAACGCCGCCACGAGCGCTTGCGCCCGGTCGTGGTTGGCCGCGTAACACAGCCAGAACAACGTAAGAGCGCCGGCACTGTAAGTGACGGCAGTAAGAAAGTGATACGCGTGCTGCGGAGTCCAGCCCAGCAGTGTCGACAATCCCGCGACCGTGAAGTGGAATCCCGGTTGATACACCTGCTGAAACGGCATCCCGTTGAACCACAGAGGAAACCATGTCAAATCCGACCAGTTGGCAGAAACCCAGCGGGCGATCGACATATAGGAGCCTTCGATCGATTCCATCCGCTGGCTGAACTCGAGGGCAAAGAGATTCTTGCAGACATAGGCATTGAGCCCGAGGATCACGGCCACATATGCGGAGAGAATGCCGAACCGCCGCCGTGATGATTCCATCTCTCAGAGCGGGATGTTGCCGTGCTTCTTGCGCGGCATGGTGTCCACTTTGGTGGCGAGCATCCGCAGCGCCCGGATCACCATCGGCCGCGTTTGATGCGGCTCGATCACGTCGTCGATGAATCCATGCTCAGCGGCGACAAAGGGATTGGCGAAGCGTTCCTGAAGCTCCTGAGTTTTTGTGCGCCGCTCGGCCTCCGGCAAGGATCGATACAGGATATTTACAGCCCCTTCGGCCCCCATGACGGCAATCTCCGCCGTGGGCCATGCCAGATTGACGTCGCAACGAAGGTGTTTCGATCCCATCACGCAATACGCTCCGCCGTAGGCTTTGCGCGTGATCACGGTAATCTTCGGCACGGTCGCTTCGGCAAAAGCGTACAGCAATTTCGCTCCGTGCCGGATGATGCCGCCGAACTCCTGGGCGGTGCCGGGCAGGAATCCGGGCACGTCCTCAAAGGTCAGAATCGGAATGTTGAAAGCATCGCAGAAGCGGACGAAGCGAGCGCCTTTAGTAGACGAATCGATATCCAGACACCCCGCAAGATGTTCAGGCTGATTCGCGACGATGCCCACGCTGCGACCTTCCATGCGGGCGAACCCGATGACTATATTGCGCGCCCAGCGTTCCTGAACCTCAAAGAACTTGCCGTCGTCGACGACGCGGCGGATCACGTCCTTGATATTGTAGGGAAGATTCGAGGCGGCGGGCACTACGGAATCCAGGGCGACGTCCTCACGATCAACGGGATCTGTACTCGCATGCCGCGGAGCCTCGTCGCGATTGTTCTGCGGCAGGTAGCTTAGCAGCTCGCGGATCATCTGGAGACACTCGGCGTCGCCATGCGCTAGAAAATGTCCCACGCCGCTGATCGTGTTATGGGTCACCGCGCCGCCGAGCTGTTCCTTCGTCACGTCTTCGTGCGTGACGGTCTTGATCACCTCCGGCCCGGTGATAAACATGTAGCTGCTGCCGTCCACCATGAAGGTGAAATCGGTGAGGGCTGGGGAATAAACTGCGCCGCCGGCGCACGGCCCCATGATGGCCGAGATCTGCGGAACCACTCCGCTGCCAAGCGTGTTGCGCAGGAAGATATCCGCATATCCGGCCAGCGATAGTACGCCCTCTTGGATGCGCGCGCCTCCGGAATCGTTCAGGCCGATCACCGGCGCGCCAGTCTTGAGCGCCAGATCCATGATCTTGACGATCTTCTTCGCGTTGGTTTCCGACAGCGACCCCCCGAAGACAGTGAAGTCCTGCGCGAACACGTAGGCAGTTCGGCCGTGGATCAGTCCATAGCCGGTGACGAAGCCGTCGCCGTCGACCACCTGCTCAGCCATACCGAAATCGTTGCAGCGGTGCCGGACCAGCTTATCGGTTTCGACGAAGGTGCCTTCATCGAGCAGCAGATCGATCCGCTCACGCGCAGAGAGCTTGCCTTCGGCATGCTGGCGTTCACGGCGCCCGTCGCCGCCTCCGGCTTCAGCGCGGGCGTGACGGCGGCGCAGCTCGTCGAGGCGGTCAGACATAAGAACCTTAGGTTAGCGCGAACGCCAAGCGTTATTCGCGTTGCGTTCATTCGCGGCTGTTGCGAATTCTACTCGAACCCGTGGCCTTACTCAAACATGTACAGCGGGATGCCCGGCGCCGGCGGAGCAGCTTCCTCAACCGCTGGAGCGCCCTCGCCTGCGGCGACCGGCTGCGGCTGCGGTTCACCAATGGGCTGCATCTGGCGGCAGTAGATGCCGTGCTCATCCAGATAGACCTCGAACTCGGCAGGCCGAGCCAGCGAGCCCTGGATCAGTGCCTCGCTGAGCGGATCCTCGATGTACTTCTGAAGAGCCCTGCGCAGCGGCCGTGCCCCGTAGCTGCGGTCCGTGCAGGTTTTCTCCAGAATGTAGCGAGCCGCATCCTCGCGAATCTTGATCCTGATCTGCTTGGCCACCAGATTCTTGTTGATCTGCTCGGTCAGCAGGTAGACGATCTTCAATAGATCGTCGTCCGTGAGTGAAGTGAACAGAATGATCTCATCCAGGCGGTTCAGGAACTCGGGATTGAAGGCCTTCTTGACTTCCGCCATCACCTGATCTTCCACCTTGGCGGCCATTCCGGAGCCCGCCGAGAAGCCCATGGGATTGCGTTTTTCAAGGAAGCGCGCTCCCAGGTTTGACGTCATGATGATGATGGTGTTCTTGAAGTCCACCGTGTTGCCGAGCCCGTCGGTCAACTGCCCATCTTCAAACACCTGCAGCAGGATGTTGTACACATCCGGATGCGCCTTTTCGATTTCGTCCAGCAGGATGATGGAATACGGCGCCCGCTTGACGCGCTCGGTGAGCTGCCCGCCCTCTTCATAGCCGACGTATCCGGGAGGCGAGCCGATCAGCTTCGAGACCGAATGCTTCTCCATGAACTCGGACATATCGAAACGGATGAGCGACTTTTCGCTGCCGAAGAGGAACTCGGCCAGAGCCCGCGCGACTTCGGTCTTGCCGACGCCGGTGGGTCCCAGAAACAGGAACGATCCGGCCGGACGCTTGGGAGACTTCAGGCCCGCGCGCGATCGCCGAATAGCCCGCGACAGCGCCGAGATCGCTTTTTCCTGACTGATGATGCGGACATGCAGCTCTTCCTCGATTCGCAGGAGCTTGGAGACTTCCTCCTCGCGGATCGCGGTCATGGGGATGCCGGTCCAGCGCGCGACCACGTCGTCGATATCGTCCTTGGTCACGACGCCGGTGGAGGTATCGTCCAGGTTGTACTTCTCGCGCAGTACGCGCAGATCTTCGCGCTTCTTACGCTCCTCGTCGGAGTAGAAGCGAGCCTTTTCAAATTCGTGATTCGCGATGGCGTTCTCCATGCGATGCACAATGAACTTGATGCTCTTCTGAATGTCGGCGACTTCGCCCGGTAGCGTGGTCTGGCGAAGTTTTACGCGCGCACCGGCTTCGTCGATGAGATCGATGGCTTTGTCCGGAAGGAAACGGTCCGGAATAAACCGCGTGGAGGCGTGAACTGCGTTCTCGATGGCTTCGTCGGTATACGCCACAGCGTGGAATTTCTCATAGCGCTCCTTGATACCGAACAGAATCCGCGTGGCGTCTTCTTCGTTCGGCGGAGGAACCTTCACGGCTTGGAAACGGCGTTCGAGCGAGCGGTCTTTTTCGATGGACTTGCGATACTCGGCAGGCGTGGTCGCGCCGATGCACTGGATTTCGCCACGCGATAGCGCCGGCTTCAGAATGTTGGCCGCGTCGAGCGAACCTTCGGCCGATCCCGCGCCGACCAGCGTGTGCAATTCATCGATGAAGATGATGGCATTCTGATGCTCCATCAGTTCCTTCATGATGGTCTTTAGGCGCTCCTCGAACTGCCCGCGATACTTGGTGCCCGCGACGATGAGGGAAAGATCCAGGGCGAGGATCCGCTTATCGGCAAGGAACGACGGCACGTCGCCGTCTGCGATGCGCTGGGCCAGGCCTTCGACGATCGCTGTCTTGCCCACACCGGGCTCGCCGATCAGCACCGGATTGTTCTTGGTGCGGCGGCACAGGATCTGGGTCACGCGCTCAAGTTCGTAGTCGCGCCCGACCAGGGGGTCGAGCAGACCGTCCATCGCGGCCTGGGTCAGATCGCGGCTGAATTCGCTCAATAAAGAGCTTTCCTTGGGGCGATTGGATGACATTTTCTCCGAGCTCGATCGAGCGATCTCCTCGCGGACTTGCGTCAGACGCAGGCCGCGCTCGTGCAAAATATCCGCCGCGAAAGATTTCTCTTCGCGTAGGAGCCCGAGAAGGAGATGCTCCGTTCCGATGTGCTTGTGGTTGAGCCGTTCGGCTTCCTCCGCGCCATAGGCAAGCACCCGCTTGCATTCATGGCTGAGAGGAAGATCGACGGAAGTCGACACCTTTTCCCTCAAGGTGGTTTGCGCCTCGATCTGCTTGCGAATGGATTCGACTGCCGCGCTGGAGCGCAAAAAGCGATTGGTGAGAACTTTGTCTTCGCGCAGCAGGCCCAGCAGCAGATGCTCCGTCTCGATACAGGGGCTCCCGAACTGGCTGGCCTCGTAACGGGCGAAGAAAATCACTCGCCGGGCTTTTTCGGTATAACGTTCAAACATAATTTCTGCCTTGCTCCAACGAGGACGAATTCAAATGGCCGCGTTCCAGCGTGAGCGCACGGTCCGCGCGGCGCGCGAAATTCAAATTGTGGGTGACGTGCAAGGAGGTCAACTGCCGGGACCGATGCAGATCCTGGAGCAGGTCCATGATCATTTCGCCAGTCCGAAAATCGAGATTGCCGGTGGGTTCGTCGGCCAGAAGGACGCGCGGGTCGCCGACCAGCGCGCGGGCCAGTACGACTCGCTGCTGCTCTCCGCCCGAAAGCTCACCCGCGCGATGCTCAGCGCGGTTTCGTAAGCCCACTTCATTCAACCTCGCTAATGCGACTGGTTCCGCTTCGTCTCTAGCTTGACCCCGTATCAGCAGCGGCATCATCACATTCTCGACGGCCGTAAACTCGGCCAGCAGAGACTGAATCTGCCACACAAAACCCAATTCCCGGTTGCGGAACTTCGCCAGTTCATCCGCCGGAAGCCGGCATATGTTGTTCTGCCCGAAGTATATCGCACCCTTTGTCGGTGTGTCCAGACCTCCGAGCAAGTGCAGCAGCGTGCTCTTGCCGGCGCCGGACTCGCCCACCAGCGCGACCTGCTCGCCCTGGGCGACTTCGAAGTTCAGTTGGTCAAAAATGACCAGCTCGGACTCGCCCGATCGGTAGACCTTGGTTAGGTCGACGGCCCGAATTGCGATGCTTGCTGTGGACACCCTACTCCCATTCTACAGGGTCGAAATTTCGGCCCTACGATTTGATTACAGGATCTCGCTAAGAGGGAGTTCGACAGAAGGGTTCTGAGTCTTGAGGACGCCTGAGGAAACTTGTTGGGCTCGCTCAGCAGGAGTGGCCGCATAGGCCGACTTGGTCGAGGGGTCCAGTACCCACACGTAAGGTACGCCCATGGCCAGGAAGTCGTCGATACGCTGTTGGATGCGCGGCCAGCGGTCCTCAGGAGAGAGAATTTCGATGCAGATGAAGGGTGGCTGAGTGAGGATCTGTTCAGCCGGTTTGGGGCCCAGGATGACGCAGATATCCGGCACCCGAAAACGGGTTCCTGTCACTTGAACCCGCTGCTCTACCAGCACCGTGATCCCCCACTGCGCGCGCCGTGCCACCAGGTAGGCGCTGACCATCGTTTGCAACCAGCTATGATCCGTTTCGCCCACGTTTCTTTCGACGACCTCCCCATCGACGTAGTCGCAATCAGGGCGGTAACTCGTCCTGAGGTACTCTTCGACGGAGATCAGCGTCCGCGAGGCCATGGCTTCATTTTACGACGATATTCACGAGCTTATCCGGAATCACGATCACCTTCACCACTTGCTTCCCTTCGATGGAAGGTTGCACCTTGGGATCGGCCAGAGCGAGCTTCTTCAACTCGTCTTCCGACGCTCCGAAAGCCACAGACAGGCGACCGCGAACTTTGCCGTTCACTTGCAGCACGATATCGGCGGCGTCCTCTTTCGCGAGCGACTCATCATAAGTCGGCCAGGGCTGCCGGAACACCGGACCCTTGCGCCCGAGCTGCTCCCACAGCTCCTCGGCGAGATACGGGGCGAACGGCCCTAATAGGAGCGAAAGCGAGGGAAGAATTTGTCCCAGTGCCGCCGCCGACAACCCAGCTTCTTCGTCGTAGAGAGTATTAATCAGCTCCATCAGCGCCGCGATCGACGTATTGAAGTGCCACCGATTGTCGAAATCTTCCGTGACCTTGCGAATGGTCTGGTGCAGCTTGCGTAGAGCGCGCCGGTCGGCCGCAGGTTCGCCCGCCCCGGCCTTCCCCATATTGCGAGTAACGAACCGGAACACGCGGCCTAGAAACCGGTACGCTCCTTCGGCGCCGGTATCCGTCCAGTCCATGTCTTTCTCGGGCGGCGCGGCGAACAGCTCGAACACGCGGCCCGTGTCTGCTCCGAACCGTTCCGTCATCTCATCCAGGCTGACCACGTTGCCCTTGGACTTGGACATCTTGGCGCCATCCTTGACCACCATGCCCTGGGTGAACAGCCGTTTGAAAGGCTCGCTATTTTCGATGAGCCCGATGTCGCGCATCACTTTGGTGAAGAACCTGGAATAAATCAGGTGCAGAATCGCGTGCTCGACGCCGCCGATATATTGGTCCACGGGGATCCAGGCGGCCGCCTTCTTCGTGTCGAACGGCGCGGACGAGTTGTGCGCGTCGCAATAGCGGTAGAAATACCAGGACGAATCGACGAACGTGTCCATCGTGTCGGTCTCGCGGCGGGCATCGCCGCCGCACTTGGGACACTTTACGTTCACGAACGCTGCGACATCGGCCAGCGGCGAGCGGCCCTTGCCCGTGAGTTGGACATCCACGGGAAGTACCACCGGCAAGTCCTTCTCGGGAACTGGAACCACGCCGTCTTTCGGACAATGGATCACCGGAATCGGCGTTCCCCAATAGCGCTGCCGTGAAATTCCCCAATCCTTGATGCGATAGGTGACGGCGGCGTGGCCGAATCCTTCCCGCTCGGCTTTCTGATTCATGAGCACGCGCGCTTCGGCGCTCGGCAGCCCCGAAAATTCGCCGGATTTCTCGACGATCCCGTCCTCGGTGAACGCGGCTTTCGGGCTCTCGTCCAGAACCCCATCAATGGGCCTGATCACCGGGCGAATGGGAATCCCATACGTCTTGCAGAAATCGAAATCGCGCTCGTCGTGCGCCGGCACAGCCATGATCGCGCCGGTGCCGTATCCCATCAGCACGAAGTTGCCGATCCAGATCGGAAGCTTTTCTCCGCTGTACGGATTCACCGCGTAGTGACCAGTGAAGTGCCCGTCTTTGTCGATATCGCCCGGACCCGGCTTTCCCCTGCTGTGGGCCCGCCCGTCGATCATCTGCTTGGCCCGCGCGCGGCCGGCATCATCTAGCAGTTGCGCAGCAAGAGGATGCTCCGGCGCCAGGATCACGCAGGTCGCGCCGTAGATGGTGTCGACCCGCGTAGTGAACACGCGGATAGGCTCACCCGTGCCTTCCAGCTTGAAATCGATCTCCGAGCCCTCTGACCGCCCGATCCAGTTCCGCTGCATGGCGAGCACGCGATCCGGCCAGTGGCCTTCGAGCTTATCGTCGATATCGCGCAGCAGCTCGTCGGCATAGGCGGTGATTTTCCAGAACCATTGCTCCAGCGCCCGCTGCTCGACGGGCGTGCTCTCATGACGCCAACAGCATCCGTCGACCACCTGTTCGTTCGCCAGCACGGTGCCGCATTCCGGGCACCAGTTGAGCATGGCCTGCTTGCGATAGGCCAGCCCGCGCTCCAGCATCTTCAGAAAGAACCACTGGTTCCAGCGGTAATACTCAGGCTCGCAGGTACTGATCTCCAGATCCCAGTCGTAGCTGAACCCCATGCGGCGATGCTGTCGCTTCATCTGGGCGATGTTGGTCAGTGTCCACTCGCGTGGATGCCGATTATTGTTAATCGCCGCATTCTCCGCTGGTAATCCAAATGCATCCCACCCCATGGGGTGCAGGACGTTATGTCCGCGCATCCACATGTACCGCGCCAGTGCATCGCCGATGGCGTACACGCGCAAATGCCCGATGTGCAGGCTGCCGCTGGGGTAGGGCAGCATTTCGAGCACGTAGTACTTGGGACGCGTGGAATCCGAGGCCTTGTACAGGTTCGGGTCGTTATTCCAGCGCTCGTGCCACTTCAGCTCGATCTGGTTGTGGTCGTACACAATTTCGGACATAAGTAAGAGATGACGCCTTTATGTGACTAGCTTGCTTGAGCGCGCTCGATTTGGGTGTTGCGCGGTGAATCCAGCGGCGACCACGAACGAATCACCGAAATGAAGAGTTCTAAGCGCAACGGGTTTCCGTTTACGAAGTGGCTGAAGTCTCAAATGGGGGCTTTCACCATTCGCGTGAAGCGCTTTGGCATATGCACGCATGAGAAAGTCTGGTCCTCGGAGGACCAACTTGTCTTTTGTCAGCGCCGGCCTCGTCCAGGTGCCAAATCCGTAGCGATCGAAAGCGATCCAGTCATCCACCGCATCGATATGAGCCCCATAAAGTGTGCCCAGCATTTTGCCCGTGTCGCCGCGGCTATCCCAGCGAAGTACGGCCCGTCGCGCCGTGTACTGACGTCCCGCAGGATGAGTACTTCTGTACAGGGCGAGTCCGCCACCGTCAAAATCTGTAATGTGAGCTTCGCGCACCCCTAAGCAGAAGATGGTCCACGCATCCACTATCAGCCTCCCCCGGCGCTCTTTATGGATGGTCAGTGCGAGTTCCAAACTGTTTGGCATGTAGCGCACCTGTGCCACCCGAACCCAACTCTTGGGCACGGCGTGGATCGACTTGATGGCCTTCTCGATACGCATATAATCATCTCAATCGGCTACGCGCGGCCCTCGCAGCTTTTGAATTCCAGAGGCTCCTAAGCGTGTCGAGATCTTTCTTGTCCCAGCCGTCGTCCATCGGCGTTTCCAGAATAAAAGGCTTGGAACGTAGTCGCGGATGATGCAGGATGCGGCGAAACCCGTCTAATCCAATATACCCGTTGCCGATATTCTGATGCCGGTCGATGTGCGATCCCAGTGCGCCCTTGGAATCATTGGCGTGAATCACGCGCACGTTGTCGAGCCCCAGGAGGCGCTCGGCCTCGGCCACCATATGGCGCAGCCCGGCAGCATTCGCGATATCGAAACCACTTGCCAATAAGTGGCAGGTGTCCAGGCAAAACCCGATGGGCACGTCGGTCAGCTTGGGCGCGAATTCGCGCATCACATGCAGTTCTTCGAATCGCCCGCCAAGCTGCGCGCCCGCGCCGACCGTGTTCTCGATCAGCAGCATCAGCTTCCCCAACTTCAGCCCGCGCGCCGCTTCCGCGACGCCTTCGAGGAAATGCATGATCCCCTGCTCGACAGTGTGGCCCTTGTAGTTGCCGGGATGCGCGATCAGGTGCTCGGCGCCGATCGCCACTGCGCGCTCCAGCTCGCCTCGAAACGCATCGATGGAGAGCTTGCGGATTTTTTCATGCGCCGAGGCCAGGTTGATCAGGTAGTTGTCGTGAATCACCAGCGGATACAGATCGTGCTTCTCGCGAGCCTGATTCAGCAGCCGGATCGCCGGCAAGCTCGGCACGGAGGGCTTCCACTGCCGGGGACTCGACGAGAAAATCTGGAAAGTGTTGGCTCCCAGCTCGGCGGCTTTGAGCGCGGATCGCTCCAGCGCGCCCGCGATCGATGTGTGTAACCCTATCCGCACGATTCATCCATAATAAGGGCAGGGCAGTATGTACCGCCGTTTTACCATTCTGATGACATTGGCTGTGGCCGCTTTCGGGGCCACCAGCCGCCTCTATCTCAAGGACGGCGATTACCAGATCGTCCGCGAATATCAGGTGCTCGAAGATCGCGTTCGCTACTTCAGCACGGAGCGCGGCGATTGGGAAGAAATTCCGCTCGAACTGGTGGACCTGGACCGCACCAAGAAGGACGCCGCCGACCGCCAGGCAGCCATCGAGGCAGATGCCAAGGAGCAGGACGTCGAGGATAAGGCGATTCGCGCCGAGAAAAAGGAAGGGGCTCGCGTGCCGGACGAGCCCGGCGTTTATTATGTGATCGGGGAAAAGGTCGAGACGCTAAAACCGGCCGAAGTCTCGGTCATTTCCAGTAAGGGGATGACGGTTTTGAAGGTGCTGACACCGGTCCCGATTATACCGGGCAAGAGCGCCGTGGAGATCAAGGGCGATTCGGCCGCTTATCGCGCGCCTGGAGATAAGCCCGAGTTTTACATTCGCCTCTCGGACGATGAGCGATTCGGGATCATCAAGCTGACGAAAAAGAAGAACGTGCGTCTGCTGGAGAACATCGCCATCCTCGCGGCGAGCAACGAAGTGGTCGAGGATCTGAAATTGGTGGCGACGTTCAAGAAGCAGGTGTCCGAAAGAACCTACAAGATCTGGCCGGAGCAGCCGCTGGAGCAAGGCGAGTACGCGCTGGTGCAGTACAGCGAAGGCGCGCTGAATTGGCAAGTGTGGGATTTCGGCATCGGCGCAGCAGGTAAGTAGGACAGGCGATCTTGTCGCCCGTCATCCAGCGAGTTCGCGGAAGAAGGTGAGCGATTCCCGAGCGCATCGCTCCCAGCGATAGCTTTCCGCCCTGGCGCGACCCAGTTGTGCGAGCCGGGACCGCTCCTCCGGAGATTCCAGCAGCCGAACCAACTGCGCCGACATTTGGGAAACGCTCCGTGGATCTATATACGCCGCGCCATCTCCGGCGATTTCCGGCAAACACGACGTTCGCGAGCTGAGTACAGCGACGTTGGCCGCCATCGCCTGGACCACCGGGAATCCGAATCCTTCGTAGAGCGACGGATAAACGAATAGCGACGCGCCCGCCACCAGGCCGGGCATATCCGCTTCCGGGATGTACCCCAAATACGCCGTTTCCTGGCGGATGCGCGCCATTGTGGCTGTGGAATTCCAGCCTTGGGGGCCCGCGATGACCAGATCGAAATTCTCGCGGACGTCTGGCTTCGCGGCTCGCCAGGCATCCAGCAGCGTGTCCAGGTTCTTGCGAGGCTCGACGGTCCCTACGAAAAGAACATAAGGTTTGGAGCGAGCGCTCGGCTTCGCGTCGAAGTATTGTTCGGGGACCCCGGAATGGATGGTGCGGATTCGCTCCGGCTTGATCCCCAGCAGGCGAATCGCGTCCTGCCGGGTGTTTTCGGAAACCGCGATCAGCCCGTCGGCGCGTTTGAGAATCCGTTCCTCGAAGGTCCGGTCGGCGCGCAAGGTCGACTGCGTATGAACCTCCGGCATGATCCAGGACGTCAGGTCGTGGATGGTCGCGGTTAAGCGCGCCTTGCCCGGAGCCTGGCGGACTAGATTGCCGGCATGAAAGACGTCGGTTCGGCCCAGCAGCAAATCCAGAACCGCAGGACCCAGAACGTTTGCGGCATGTAGTGCAGCCAGGCGTGCGATGGTGGGCGCGAGTCCCAACGCCGAATGTTCGTGATCCAGGCGGGACCACGTGTTTAAGAGCGGGAATGCGCGAATTTCCTCATCCGCGCCCGCTTGTTTGCGGAGACTGCGGAGCCAATGATAGGTGTAGCCTTTTACGCCTGCGCTGCGGAGAAGAGCCGACGTCGCGTCAATGGTGATCTTCACACGCCTGGCCGAAATTGCGGTGCGTTCAGGCCGAGCTGCGCAGAACCATCGGCATGGCTTGAGGTTCCTCGGCGCGAGCCGGCGCCGTGATCCTCCAGTGTTTCATCCAGAGGAACAGGACCACGAGTCCCCATAAGTGATAACCGAGATTAGCACGGCGATCCAAGTGCGCGCGAATAACCGCGTCCACCGCGGGCCACGAGAGAATACCCGACTCATGGACGCTGTCGTGGTTCAGTGTGTCGAGCAGCAGCGGCCGCAGAATGGTCCGGAACCAGTGATGGGTTGGAATATCGAAGCCTTCCTTGCTGCGCTTTACTACGGTGCGCGGAAGACGATCCTTCATGAGCTCGCGCAACACGAACTTCAAGCGCCCCCCGCGGATCTTGAGGTTCTCCGGAAGCCTGGCTGCGAACTCGACGATCCGATGATCCAGGAACGGCGGCCTGACTTCGAGAGAATGCGCCATACTCATGCGGTCGACTTTCGTCAGAATGTCGTCGGGCAGGTAACACAGCTGATCCATGCACAAGAAACGGCTTAAACCTGTGGCTGCGCGTCCCTGGCGCGCTGCTGCGATATCCGTCGGGACGTTCCAGCCGTTTCGTAAGTTTCCCTGCTGGCGGCGTGAGAAGGTTCCGTTCCAGAAGAAGTGAGCCTCTATGGGGTCGAGCAAGGATCCCTGCAACAGGCGGTTGATCTTATAGTCCAGGCCGATCTTCTCGTTCGAA
>Ga0265313_10000400_pt1 | contig 46663 bp, 43 predicted proteins | sample 4123metaG_FD_203122 | JGI IMG/M metagenome (GOLD analysis project Ga0265313, IMG submission 203122) | Rhizosphere microbial communities from Carex aquatilis grown in University of Washington, Seatle, WA, United States - 4-1-23 metaG | ecosystem: Host-associated > Plants > Roots > Rhizosphere >... | reverse complement strand
TTCCGTACCCCATACCCCCATGAAAATGACCTTCCTCCTGAGATCGGCCGGAATCCTCTGCGCCCCCGTCATCCTTTCCGCAATGGCTTTCGCCCAGATCGGCCACCGCTGGCCGTCGGAGAAAAAGGCCGTGATCGATCCGGTGACGGGAACACCGCTCACCTTCCTTACGAGCAAGCCCTTTGGGGACTCGAAGATCTATCAGACGCATCCGGATTGGACCGCGGACGGCAAATGGCTCATATTCCGCTCAAACCGCGCGCGCGGCCAGGCATTCGCGGTCAACGAGGAGACCGGCGACATCGTCCAGGTGACCGAAAGCGGGTACATGGGCATGCTTTGCGTGAGCCGCCTCTCGATGAAGCTCTACATCATGCGGGACGTGAGCGGGGACTACAACCGGCGCTTCCTGACGATGCCCAATCCGACCGATCCGCTCGCGCCGCCGCCTCCGGCTCCGCCGGCCGGCGGGACCGCGGCCGCTCCGCAGCCCGAGGGCGCGCCGGCCAACGGCGCTCCCCGGCCGCCGGGACCGATGCCCGGCCGCTTCCGTCCCCGCGGACCCTTCCAGATCGTCGAGGTCGACCTTGCGAGGATCTTTGCCGACAGCGCGGCCGGGGCGATGAAGCCCGAGTCCGACTATGACCGGGTCTGCGGCGTCACCCCGGCCGGTATGACGGCCGATGGCAACATGGGCCTGGATGCCACGGACAACTTCATGTACTTCCGCGTGGGCGGGGACGAAGTGGCGAAACTCCTTCCGGCCGGCGTCCAGCCGGAGAAGCCGTTCGGCCCCCGCGGCATGGGCGCCGGTCCCTCGGGCCTCGCGAGCATGAATCTCAAGACGGGCGAGATCAAAAATATCGTCACGGTTCCCTTCCAGATCGGCCACGTCCAGACGAACCCGTGGATGCCGGGCGAGATCGTCTTCTGCTGGGAGACCGGAGGCAAGGCGCCCCAGCGCACCTGGACTGTCATGGCCGACGGCACGGGCCTGCGCCCGCTGTATCCCGAGGCCCCCTACGAATGGATCACCCACGAGGCGGTCATCACGAAGGACGAAGTCGCGATCGCGATCCTCTACACGCACACGCCGGGGAGCAGCGGCCCCCCGCGCATGAATGCCTGGGGCCCTGCCGGGACCGACGAGCACCCGACGGGTGTCGGGATCGTCAACCTGCGAACGCGGGAAATGAGGATCGCGGGCCAGGTGCCGCTTGGGAGCTCCGGCCACTCGATCTGGCACGTGAACGGATCGGCCGACGGCCGCTGGGCGGTTGCCGACGACTTCAAGTACCGCCTCTGGCTCATCGACCGCCATTCCGGCGAGATGATCCTGCTTGCCTCCATGGGGGAGAAGACGACCGCAGCCGATCACATCCATCCGACCTTCAACGCCGACGGCACAAGGATCGAGATCCAGTCGGCGATGCTCTCGGCCGACAATCGCACCCTGAACATCTGCGTCGTCCCCGTTCCCAAGAGCTGGCTCGCGCGCACCTACGGCGAGAACGGCCGCCTCCTGGCGCCCTTTTAGCCGCCGGGTGGCGGGCCGCTTTTCCTTGGTGCCCCCCGAGAATCTCAGGCAGCCTCGGCCGCGATGATCCGGCGCATCCGCACGATCGCGCTCCTTGCGCTCCTCGGAGCCCTGGCGTCCGGCGCCAGGGCGCACAGCCTCACGATCACCCAGGTGCTCGCCTCGTTCGATCGCCCGGGGACGATCGACGTGAAGATCGACATGGATCTCACGAGCCTGATCGGATCGCCCGAGGGGTACTACGCCCTGACGCAGTCCAAGGCCGACACCCAAAACCAGGCGATCAGCCGGGTCCTCCCGGAGATTCTTCGGGGCCTGCAGCTCTTTGCCGGCGACGGCCAGCTCCCGCTCATCCTGCAGGGTTTCAGCCTGCCCCGGCTTTCCCAGGAGGATTTTCTCGACCCGGCCACCGATCATTTCACGACCTTCAGCTTCATCGCCGTCCTTCCCGCGAGCCGCGATCCCCTGCGGTTGGTCGTTCCGCCCGGTGCAAAGGTCGACTATCCCGTGGCCTTCATCGTCCAGATCCCCTCGGCGCACATATCCGCCACGTGCTGGATCGAGGATGTTTCGACCGAGAGCGATCCCTTTGACTGGGCCGGCGTGGCACCCAGGGCCGGCTCGGACGAGGCCGCGATCCGGGCTCCCGGCGTTCCGACGGCTCAGCCCGCAGCCCCGCGCCAGCCGGAACTCGATGTCGACTCCATGCCGTGGCCCCGGCAATTGGCGATGTATCTCCGGCTCGGGTTCCACCACATCGTCCCGGAGGGGACGGACCATATTCTTTTCGTCCTCGGGCTCTTCTTCCTCGGCATCACCTGGCGCAAGCTTCTCTCCCAGACGACCGTCTTCACGGTGGCGCACGCAACGACGCTTTTCCTGTCCACCTACGGCATCTTCAGCCTGCCGAGCAGGTACGTGGAGCCTGCCATCGCCCTTTCGATCGCCTTCATCGCCCTGGAAAATGTGTTCAGCCCCCGGCTCGGAATCGGCCGGCTGGCCGTCGTCTTCAGCTTCGGACTCATCCACGGGCTCGGGTTCGCAAGCAGCCTGAGCGACGTCCCGTTCCCCAAGCACCAGTTCCTGATCGCCCTCCTGGGATTCAATTTCGGGGTGGACGGCGGACAGCTGTTCATCATCTCGATCGCCTTCCTCACGGTTGGCTGGTTCCGGAACCGCCCCTGGTTTCGCCCCCGGATCGCCATCCCGTGCTCGCTCGTCATCGCCGCGATCGGCGTCTTCTGGGCGATCCAGCGCATAGTCTATTACCGCCACTCGTATTGACCCGGGCGGTGCGAGGAACATGGTTGCGTGGCGTGTCCTTGGTTCGACTCCCTATCCCGGTGCTCCTGCGGCGAGTCCTTGTCCCGGCACTGGCGTGTCTCCTGCTGACCGCGTTCGCCCCGGGCGCTGCCGCTCAGAGCGCGAGAACAACCGTCGACTTTGACGGGGATTGGCTCTTCAGCCGCGGCGACTTTGCGAACGCGATGGGCGCCAGGTTCGACGACGCGGCCTGGCGGCGCCTGGACGTGCCGCACGACTGGAGCAACGAGGGGCCGTTCGAGCAGAAGAATGCCAGCGGAAGCGGCTTTGCCCCCGGCGGCATCGGGTGGTACCGGAAGCATTTCGCGCTCGATCCGGCGCAGAGAGGAAGAGTTGTCGAAATCCAATTCGACGGCGTCTACGATTACGCCCAGGTCTGGATCAACGGCCAGTACGCGGGAGGCCGGCCGTACGGCTTCGAGAGTTTCCACCTCGACCTGTCGCGGTACGTCAATTTCGGCGGGGACAACGTGCTCGCCGTCCGGGTGGACCATTCGCGCGTCGGCGATTCACGATGGTACACGGGCTCCGGCATCTACCGGCACGTGCGCCTGGTCGTCGCCGACACGCTCCGTCTCGCGACCGATGGAGTGTTCGTAAGCACGCCCCGGGTCGGCGACGTCTCGGCGCTCGTCCGCGTTGAGACGACGCTTGTGAACGCGTCCGCCGTTTCCCGGGACTACGCCCTGCAGTCCGACGTGGTCGGTCCCGACGGCCGGGTGGCCGGGGGGCGGAGGATCGCGGGCCAGCTCGCACCCGGCCAGAGGCAGCTCCTGGAACAGGAGATCGAGGTGCCGGCTCCCCAGCGCTGGTCGCTTGATGCGCCCGTCCTCTATTCCCTGCGGAGCCGCGTGAGCGGCGCGGGTGTGGCCGTCGACGAAGTTTCCACGGCATTCGGCATCCGCACCCTTAAGTTCGATCCCGACAGGGGCTTCCTGCTCAACGACCGCCCCGTGAAGCTCAAGGGCGTCTGCATCCATGGCGACGGCGGCAGCGTTGGCGTGGCGGTTCCGGACAAGGTCCTCGAGAGGCGCCTGCGCCTCCTGAAGGACCTCGGCGTGAACGCCATCCGCACGAGCCACAATCCGCCCGCCCCCGAATTGCTGGCCCTGTGCGACCGCATCGGCCTCCTGGTCAAGGACGAGGCCTTTGACGAGTTCACCCCGCCGAAGAACAAATGGGTGGAGGGCTGGAACGTCGGCCAGCCGGGCAAGTTCGGGTACGGCGAACTTTTTGAGGAGTGGTCGGTCCGCGACATCGGGGATTTTGTCCGGCGCGACCGCAACCACCCGAGCGTGATCATGTGGAGCATCGGCAACGAGATCGACTATGCCAACGATCCGTTCTCCCATCCCGTGCTTGGCATGGCCTACCGGCCGACGAATCCCCCAGCCAAGGACCTTGTCAGGCTGGCGGCCCCGCTGATCGCGGCGATCAAGGAACTCGATCCCACGCGGCCGGTCACGGCGGCGCTGGCGAACGTCGGAATGTCGGACGCCGTGGGCCTTGGCGAGCGGCTCGACATCGTGGGGTACAATTATCAGGAGGACCGCTACCCGGCCGACCACCAGCGGTTTCCGAAGAGGGTCATCTTTGGGAGCGAGAATCACCACGACTACCGCGCTTGGGCGGCCGCGCGCGACAACGACTACGTTGCGGGCCAGTTCCTGTGGACGGGAATCGACTATCTGGGCGAGGCCAGGCTGTGGCCGAGCCGCGGGAACGGCGCCGGCCTGCTCGACTTCTGCGGCTTCAAGAAGCCGGTCGGCTGGTTCCGGCAGAGCCTGTGGAGCGCGCAGCCGATGGTCTACATCTGCGCGTCGCCCGACGCGGTGTCGCCCGCGGTCTCGCCGGCCGGCGACGCCCTGGCGCGATTCGGGCAATTGCAGGAGCATTGGAACTGGCCCGAGAATTCTACGATCACGGTGTCCTGCTTTTCCAACTGCCCCGAGGTGCAGCTCACCCTGAACGGCCAGTCCGTGGGAACGAAGCGGCTGGAGGAGGCCGAGGAGGGAGTCCTGTCCTGGACCGTTCCGTACCAGCCGGGCATTCTCAAGGCAGTCGGGCTCAAGGATGGCCGGCCGGCATGCGAGTATTCGATCAGGACGGCCGGGGCGGCGATCCAGGTCAGGCTCCTGCCCGGGACGACGGAGATCAGCGCGGACGGGAAGGACGTCTGCCACGTCGAATACCAGATCCTGGACGCAAACGGCGCCATCGTCCCCGATGCCGCCAATGAGGTGAGCTTCGAGGTGCAGGGCCCCGGAAAGATCATAGGGCTTGGCAACGGCGACCTCGCCAACAGCGAGGATCCGCGGGGCGCCGCGCACCGGGCCTACAAGGGGCGGGGGCTGGCGATCATCCAGGCCGGAAGGATCCCCGGCAGCATCATACTCAAGGCGACTTCCCCGAATCTCGATCCTGACACGGTGCTTGTTTCGAGCCGCTGAACGGATGAAGACGCTTGTGCGCGGCCTGTTCGTCCTCGCCGTGGCCGCAGCCTTCGGCGACGTGCAAAGAAACGTGCCCTACGGCGAGGCGGGAGGGCAGCGGCTGCTTCTCGATGCCTGCGTTCCGGAGGGGCCGGGACCATTCCCGATCGCCATACTCGTCCATGGCGGCGGGTGGAGCGCCGGCGACAAGTCCGGCAGCGACGTCCCGGGGAACACCGCGGACATCTCTCCCTGGTTTGGGCCTCTCACTGCGGCGAAGTTCACCTGGTTTTCGATCAACTACCGGCTGGCGCCGGCGAATCGCTGGCCCGCGTGCTTTGACGATCTGCGTACGGCGATCCGGTGGGTGAAGGCGCACGGATCCGAATTCAAGGGCGACACGCGGCACATTGCGCTCGTCGGCCATTCGGCTGGCGGACACCTTGTGGCGCTGGCGGCGACCGACGCGACGGCCGACACGCGGGTGCAGGCGGTCCTTGGATTCGCCCCGGTCGCCGACCTCGAGCGGGATTCCGAGCGGCGCGGCGGGCTCAGCCCATCCCTGCAGGGCCTCTTTGGACTCCCGAAGGAGATCACCGGCGAATCGCGCGCGGTCCTCCGGGAATTCTCGCCCATTGAGCATGTGAAGGCGGGGCTGCCTCCGTTTCTCCTCATCCAGGGCGATCAGGACAAGACCGTGCCGATCGGGCAGACGCTCGCATTCCAGGCGCGACTCCGGGCGAGCGGCGTGCGCTGCGACCTGATTGTCGTCAAGGGCGCGCCGCATTCCCTCGTTGCCTGGGACCAATTTGACCCGGGCTACAAGCGGGCGATGATCGCCTGGCTGAGGGAGACACTCGGAGTTTCCCCATGACCCAATCGAAGTCCGGCGACCCGCTGCACGGCGTCACGCTCGAACGGCTCGTCACGGAACTCTCGGCCCATTTTGGCTTCGAGGAGATGGGCCGGCGGGTGCCCGTCCGCTGTTTTCTTTTCGACCCGAGCATCAAGTCCAGCCTGACCTTCCTCCGCAAGACCCCCTGGGCCCGGGCGAAGGTCGAGGAGATGTACGTGGCTTGGAAGGCGGGCAGGCAGTAGCGGGGCGAAAAAATTTGGAAAAGAAGGAATCAGGAAGGGGCACGGGCGCAGCTTCATGTGTCCTCGGCTGCCCTTAAGGGCGCCCGCCGAGGCCATCCCTTCGGGACTCAACCTGCGGTTTCACCATCTCCGCGCTTTCGCGCTCCGTCGGTCGCCTCTTCGCCGACCCCCTTTAGAGGGGAAGGCGGGCTGTGGCGACCGGATTGGGAATTGCGGAGCGTAGCCCCGGAGGATTCCTTCTTTTCCGAATTTTTCCGCTGTGCATAATTTGTTGGCAGGGCACTAATTTCGGGCATGAGTGTCCGCGTACCAACCCACTATGAACCTCCGAAAGTTTCTCCCCCTTGCCCTCGTCGCCCTCTCCGTGCCCGCCTTTGGCGACGTAAGCGGCGGCTTCCGGATCAGCACCCTCGGCGCGGGCGTCGACCTCACGACTTCCGTTGTTCCCGACCAGATCAATTTCCGGATCAACGCCAATTACTTCGAGTACACCCACACGGCCGGGCTTTCCAGCGTCAGCTACCATGCCGACCTCAAGCTTGAAACGGTCGGGTTCCTCGGCGACTGGTATCCCTTAGACAATGCCTTCTATGTCGCGGTGGGCGGCTATGAGAACACGAGCAAGATCGACGTGAAGGGCCGCTCGGCGGGCGGCAATTACACCTTCAACGGAAACACCTACACGACCGCCCAGGTCGGCACCCTCGTGGGCAAGGTGAAGCTCGGCCGTGAATTCGCGCCCTACGTCGGCGTCGGCTGGGGAAATCCCGTGGGCGCCTCGGCGTCCTGGACATTTTACACCGAGGTCGGCGGGCTGTTCACGGGCTCGCCGAAACTGAGCCTGAATTCGACCGGCGGGAGCCTCTCGAACGATCCCAACTTCCGCAACAACGTGGAGCAGGAGCGGAAAAGCGACCAGGCGGCCGTCAGCTGGTCGACAGTCTACCCGGTGGTCGCCCTCGGCCTGGCCTACAAGTTCTGAGCGGGCCCTGCCGTGGATCCCCTGGGGCGATTCTCGGATCGGGTGGGCGACTATGTCCGCCACCGGCCGGGTTACCCCCGGGCGCTGATCGAATTTCTCCAGGCGCACGCCGGGCTGGCTCCCGGAGCCGCCGTTGCGGACGTGGGATCGGGCACCGGCATTCTCACGCGCATGCTCCTCGACGCGGACGCTCGCGTGTTTGCCGTCGAGCCGAACGATGCGATGAGGTCCGCCGCCGAGGAGGGCTGCCGCGGCCGCGCTGGATTCGCGAGCGTCAAGGGGCGGGCCGAGGCATCGGGTCTGGCCGACCGGAGCGTCTCGCTCATCACGTGCGCCCAGGCATTCCACTGGTTCGATCCCGCGAAGGCGCGGATGGAATTCATGCGGATCCTCCTGCCCGGAGGCCGGTGCGCCCTGATCTGGAACACCGCGATCCTGAAGGGCCCGTTCGCCGCCGGGTATGAGGCGATCAAATCGGACTTCGGCACCGATTTTAAGGAGATCCGGCACGAGGGCATCGCGGCCGGCGAGCGCCTGGCCGGCTTCTTCGGCCCCGACGGCTGGGAAAAGCGGGCATTCGACAATTTCCAGATCCTGAACTGGGACGGGCTAAAAGGCCGACTGCTGTCGTCCTCCTACGCCCCTCCGGCGGGGCATCCGCGGCACGAGCCCATGATTGCCGCCCTCCGCAAGCTGTACGAGCGCTGCGCGGTGGACGGTTCGGTCCGCATGGACTACGCGACGGAACTCCACCTCGGGCGATTTTCCTAGGCTTTATCGACCGGTATCCGCCGCCGCAGGATCCAGGCGATCGCAAGCAGGTCCAGGCACGGGCGCCAGAGCATCCGGCGCAGCGTGTAGTGCGCCCGCCCGCTGCGGCGGTGGCGGTGGCGAACCGGCAGCTCGGCCACCCGAAATCCCCCCGAGACAGCGAAGGCCGGCATGAATGGATTCAGCATTGTCACGGGGAGGAAGCTCGCAACGACCTCCCGTCGGAACACCTTCAGGGCGCATCCCGCATCGCTCACGCCGTCGCGCAGCAGCCGGCCCCGCACCGCGTTTGCGATCCTCGACATGAGGCGCCTCAGGAACGAATCGTTCCGCGGCGTGCGCACGCCGACCGCCATGTCGGCCCGATCGAGGAGCCCGAGAAGGGGTCCAAAATCCGCCGGCATATTTTGTCCGTCGCCATCCATCATGCCGACCACTGGGGCGCGGGCGCGGCTGATCCCGTGGAGGAGGGCGGCGCCCTGGCCCTGGTTGTCCGGCAGATTCAGCACGCGGCAGCGGGGCCACGCAGCCCGCGCCCGCTCCAGTTCCGCAGCCGTCGAATCGGCGCTGCCGTCGTTGACGAGGAGGGCCTCCCATGCGATCCCCAGCCTGTCGAGCTCGCGGCAGAGTTCGTCCACGACGGCGTAGGCGCAGCCCCCCTCGTTGAAGAAGGGGACAACCACGGACAGCGCGACATCGGGGCCTGCTTCAGGCACGGCGGCTTCCTGATTTGGGGTCTTCCGTCACTGCTTGGGAGCCAAAGGCATGTCCCGCAGCAAATCCAGCCCGAGTTCCGGGGGAGGGCCGTCGAGTGCGCGGGCAAGATCGGCCTCGCCGAGATGGTAGACGAGTATCGAGTAGTTCACCGTGTCGTCAGGCTTGCGCTGCCGGAGGTAGGCGGTGAGCCGGGCGAACCGGAACATCTCAAAGCGGGTCAGCGTCGCGTACCAATCCTGCGGCGTCCGCCGGCCGAGCGCGTTTTCCCGCGTCACGGGATCGACGCTCATCAGGGGCCGGACGACCTCGCTGAGGCGCTGATAGATGGCCTCGTAGCGCGTGTTCCAGGGGCCCAGCGGACCGGTGGTGTCATAGAGCAGCGGCTGCAGCATCGAGGCGCTTATGAAATACGTCCCGGCCTGCAGCCGGAGAGCGCCGGGATTCTTCAGGAAGAGAACCGGCAGCTGGCCGCCCTGCGGCGCGGCGCTCCCGACCACGGAGTAGTCGGGGTCCTTCGCCAGCTCCTCCTCAACGGCGGCGCGAAGCCTGGCGACGGGCACATTCGTCATGCGAAGCGCGGGCAGAATGTCTCCGCCGGGAAACGAATACAGGCGTCGCGCGGGGATGCCATAATAGGAGGGACTTCCCGTTCCAAAATAGGATAGGTAGACCGGCCCCTTCGGGTTGTTACGGGCGATGTAGGCCTTCAGGCCGGGAAGGTCCTGCCCCCAGTCGAGGGAGCTGTCCACCAGATGCCTGTAGCCCTGCCGCGGCCCGCCGGCGAGGACGTTGAAGTAGGCGAGGTAATTGGGATAGCGATAGGCAACTTCCGCCGCGAGTGCTGCGATGAGGAGGCCGAGCGCGAGCGCCAGGCGGCGCGCCGTCCTGCCGGGCTCTCCGATCCAGCAGGCCGCGGCGCCGCACAGGATGAAAAGCGGCGGATGGACCGCCAGGATGTGCCGGTGCCCGATGTTCAGGTGGCTGTTCAGGACGGCCGCCCAGTAGATGGCGATGAGCGTCCACAGGGGCGCCGTTTCGTAGAGGCCCGGCAGGAGCGGCCGCCGGCGAAAGGCGGCGGCGAGCGCCAGGCCGCAGACCCCGAACACCGTCAGCGGCGTCTTGACCAGAAAGGCGTAGGGAAAGAACCAGCGCCATCCGTAGATGCTGGATTCGCCGTTGAGAAAGGATGCGCGCGCCTGGGAATACTTCAGCGCATATACCTGGCCGTAGATGTAGGCCTCGGGCAGCAGGCGCCTCCGGCGCAGGAGATCGACGAGGCGGTCGGCCGCCGAGAGCGGCGGCGCGGCGAGGATCGAGTCCAGGAGCCTTGCCTGCGCCGCCGTGAGCACGTCGTGCCTGATCGCCGCCAACGCCTCGAGTCTCTCCGGCCTCCATATCTCCAGGGGCACATGCCGCGCCTGGAGGATCCGCATGACGCCCGCCTTTTGTCCTGCGTCCAGGTCCAGGCGGCTTATGAGGCTGAGCGGATCGGGCCGCTTGAGGACGACTTCCCAGCGCTCCGTGAATTGCCCGGGACCGGCTCCCGGGGCGAATGCCTCATAGCGGAATCCATAGAATCCCCAGAGGGTGGCCCAGACGATGGCGACCTGGGCGAAGCCAATCCCGGCCAGGGCGAGCGCCAGGTGGCCGCGCTCCCGGATCTCCCGCTCGCCGAAGGGCAGCGCCCGGCCGTCGATCAGGCGGACGATCATGAGCGCCAGCACCATGGGCACGATCAGCGGGGCGGACATCTTCGAGGCAAAGAGTCCGCCGGCGCACAGGCCGGCGCACAGGACGCGGCCAGGCGAGATGCGCTGCATCAAACGCCACAGGCTCCAGACCGCGGCGAGAAAGAACAGGGCCGCGCAGGTGTCGGAAGTCATCAAGGCCCCGTTCGCGAGGACGATCGGGCTGAGGACGAACAGCACGAGGGACAGCATTCCGCCGAGCGGCCCAAAGAGCCGCCGCGAACACGCCCATACCAGCGCTCCCAACGCCGCCGCCAGGAGCGCCATCGCCGCTCGGCCGTGCAGGAGCATCGACGCAACGTTGTTGCCCTCGTGATGAAACCACGCGTCGCCAATGCTCCACTCGTTCGAGGTGCGCCAGGCATCCGAATCGATCGAGGGAAAGCGCGTGTGCGCGATCAGGAGCCCCATGCCCATGACCCGCTGCGGCAGGTTGCCGTTTTCCGGGTTGAGCCGGTAGTCGTTGAATCGCCAGTACGTGTAGCCTGCCGCCGCGTGCGCAGTCTCGTCGCTCGTCAGGCTCTTGTGCACGACGCTCGAGACGAGGAAAGCCCAGAATGCCGCCAGCAGGAGTCCGGCGGCGAGCGGCCCGCTGAGCCGCCGGCGCCAGGTTCGGGGCTGCCCGTCAGCCATCGTCGCTGCTGCGGAGTTTTGCATGGGTCCTCGGCGGAGGGATGTTTCAAATCCCAAACGGCCCGATTTTCAATGGAATAGACGCGTCCCGGGGCGCATATAATCTCCTGGGAGGCAGCTTTTTCGGGCGGGATTTCCGCGCGTCGCGCGCGGCGGAAAAGCTGGCGGAAGCCCGTATTTTTAGCGAACTTCTCCGGCGGATCGCAGTCTCATCCCGCACCATGACCACCAAGCAGACCGTGTCCGTCCTTGTCGCAGCCATCGGGCTCGCCGCATTGCCGGGTTGTGTCGTGCCGCCGCGGCCTGTCGCGCCGCAGGATTCGACCAAGTTTTCGGTCGAGAACACCGACAAGTTCGTGCCGCTCGACGCCGCGAGCCAGGCCTGGGTCGAGTGCACCGGGCTCATGGAGCGGACGCTTGCCGACGGCCGCCTCGAGGTCCTGGCCAATGTGAAGAACCGAGTGCGCGGCCAGGTCATGGTCGAGGCGCAATGCGTCTTCCAGGACGACCAGGCGCCCCTTGCGCCGAATCTGGCGCCCTGGCGGATCCTCACGCTCCCCGAGGATTCGACGGAGACGGTCCGCTTCGTCGCCCCGGGTCCGCAGATGAAGAAGTATTCGATCCGCGTCCGCCAGCTTCGCTAGGTCGACACCCCGAGCAGGCCGCGGGTGAGCTGGAAATCGTCGAACTTCCCGGCCGTGGTCCTCGTCGTCAGGCGGCGCGAGGCGACATCGGCCACAAGTTGCAGGAGCAGCCGGGCGTCCGCATCGGGGACTCCGGAAAGAAAGGCATCGATATCCTCGGCCGCGATCGAGCCGAGGTCCCGGGGCGCGGCGACCTGGATCAGGGGAAGCAGCGGATGGCCCTGCCGGGAATGGCCGCTCACGACGCCCAGGAAGAGGTGGGCGCCGCAGGCCCCGAGCCCGGCCAGGTTCTCGACCCAGTGGTCGGTTTCGGTTTCGACGAGGTGGAGGCCGGGCACCCCAAGGGGCTCGCCGTAGGCGAGCGTGGCCCGCGGGGGAGCGGAGCCGAGCACGGGCCCCCGGAATTCCGGATTCGCGAGCAGGGGATCGGACTCGGCCAGGAGGATCGAGCCGCCGGCTCCGACGACCGCGCGGGTGAACGCTGCGAGGGCGGCCGCCGTGCGCGGATCCGCGGGCTCGGCCGTGAGAAGCCCGATCGAAAGGGCGCCCAGGTCCGTGTCCTCGGCAGAACTCCCCGGCGAAGCCGCCAGCTTTTCCGCGAACCAGGCCTCTATCCGGGCGATAGCCTTCTCGATGCCGCCGTCGAGCTGGACGCTCGCCCAGCCGAAGCGGTCGAGGGGCACGCCCTTTTTCTCGAACTCCCGGCGCATGGCGTCGTTCGGGATTTTCTCGCAGCCGTGCTCGAGGAGGAGGGCGGCCGCCACGTTGGGATGGGTTGCATAGCCCCGATAGGACCGGTGCAGGAGGCGGTACATCGACTCGCCGCTGAAGCCGCACCCTTCCGTATGGGCGAGGGCGACGAAGCGCGGAACACCGGAGGCGCGGCCCGCCCCGGCCGCCTGAAGGCGCTCGGCCGCCAGGACCGCTATCTGGGCGGCGCACAGGCTCGTCGGAAGGACGAGGCCGACGCGCTCGGTGGCCCACGCGCCGCCTGGCGTGCGAAACGCGTCGATCCGGGCCGGGGAGGCAACGGCTTCGCCCGCGCCGGGCGCGAGGGGAAGGGGCCGGCCATCCGGCACGGCGCGGGCCCTGAGTTCCTCCAGGCGGCTCGCGTCGGTCTGGCGCCAGTTGCGCCAGAGCGACACCTGGGCGTGTCCCGCCCGCTCGCCCTGCGCGAGCCGTCCCGAGGCGGTCGCAATGAGCAGTTCGAAGGACTCCGCGACCAGCTTCTCCATGGGCTCGCCGTCGAGGTAGCGCCCTGCGTTGATGTCCATCTCTTTCGCGAGGAGCTCGTGGCGGCGCGTCGTCGTCGTGACCTTGAGCGTCGGCACAAACGGAAAATTGGTGATCGAGCCGTTTCCGGTGACAAAGAGGATCAGGTTGCAGCCGGCACCGACCTGTCCGGCGATGCCCTCCAGATCGTTTCCGGGGCTGTCCATGAAATTGAACCCGGGGACGGTCATCGGCTCCGCGTAGCGGATGACCGCCTCGATCCGTGTGCGGGGGTCCTTCTTGTGGGTGGCTCCCAGGGACTTGAGGACGATGTTGTAGAGCCCCCGAAGCTTGTTGCCGCCGGAGGGGTTGCCCTCGGGCGTCACGCCGTGCCATCCCAGCCGGCGCTTGAACGCCTCGATCATGCCGAGGAGCCGCCGGGCCGTCGGAAGGTCGGCGACATTCTGGAGGACGTATCCCTCGGCGCCCACGAGTTCGTCCGTCTCGCAGAGGTTTGCCGAACCGCCGCGGCGCACGACTTCATGGACCATGGCGCCCGCCAGGGGGTTGCCCGAGACGCCTGAAAAGGCGTCGGAGCCTCCGCATTGGAGCGCGACCCTGAGGCCGGAGATCGGCGCCTCGGAACGCCGCATGGCCGCGACCTCGGGAAGCCAGCGCCGCACGATCCTCTCGCCCTCGGCGAGGGCGGAGGCGAGTCCCCCGCCCATCGAAAGGAATTCGTGGGGAACGTCGGCGAGGGGATAGCCCCGGTCGCCCATGAACTTTTTGAGGCGGGCGTTGCCGACCGGCTCGGTTCCGATGTCGACCGCGAGCACGGCCGCCACGTTCGGGTGCACGATGAAGCCCGCGAGGGCGCGCAGGATTTCCGCGCTGTTGTTGGGCTCGCCAGGGCCGCCGCCCTCGGTGTGCGCCACGGCGACGATGCCGTCGCATCCCGACACCCGGGCGAGCGGCCTCAGCCGGTCGGCGAGCAGGCGCGCGAAACTCGCGGTACGGGAGGTCGTTCCCAGGATCACGATGCAATTGCGGGTCCCGGTTCCCCGCCTGCCCGGCCTCTCATAGCCGAGGAAGGTGCGGCGGTCGTCCTCCTGCGGCACCGGGGCGCCGGGCCGGAACGATGCCTCGTCGAGCCTGAACGGGACGATCTCGTCCGCGAAATTGGGGAGGGAGGGAAGGGCGGCGCCGAGCCTTCGCACGGCAAGGGCCTCGAGCACCGAGGCGTTGCACACATACTCGCCCGGGGAGATCGCGGCCAGCGCGCGCCCGAAGGGCTCACCCCAGGAAAGGAGCGGCTCGCCCGGCGCGATCGCGCGGACGGCGAACCGGTGACCTTCGAGCACCGTGTGCTCCAGGCGGCGGACCGCGCCGCCTATCCTGACCGCGGTGCCGGCCTCCAGCCGCCTGACGGCGATCGCGACGTTGTCGGTCGGCGCCGGCAGCCGGCCGACTGCGGCCAGGTCTTCCGTCTTATTTTCGGGGTCCGTGATCCTGAAGGAAACGGCCAATTCCCGAATTGTTCAAGCCGGCGCCGCAGGAATCAGCAGGCCGTTGAAAAATATGCAGATTGTTCAACAGCCTGCTAGCTCGGAGACCAGGGACTTCTCCTCTTTCAGTTCGTTCTCCGTCGCTGCGATCCGCGAGCGGCTGAAGTCGTTCAGGGGGACGCCGGGCACGATCTGCCAGCGTGAGCCATCGCTGCGGATGGGGTAGGAGAAAATGAGCCCCTTCTCGATCCCGTAGGCCCCGTCGCCGCATACCGCGACGCTGAACCATTCGCCGGGACGGGTCGGCGTCGTCAGGGCGCGCACGGTGTCGACGACGGCGTTCGCCGCGGACGCCGCGGAACTGACGCCGCGCGCCTTTATGATCGCGGCGCCGCGCTGCTGGATCGTGGGGAGGAAGACGTCCTTGAACCAGGCGGTGTCCGCGATGACCTCGGTCGCGGGCCGGCCCCCGATCCTGGCGTTGTCGAAATCCGGATACATCGTCGAGCTGTGGTTGCCCCAGATAGCCAGGTGGGAGACCGCCGTGATGTCCGCGCCGGCACGGAGCGCGAGCTGCGTCGCGGCGCGGTTCTGGTCGAGCATGGTCATGGCGAACCAGCGGTCGGCGGGGACCGCCCGGGCGTTGTTCATGGCGATCAGGCAGTTCGTGTTGCAGGGGTTGCCGACGACGAGGATGCGCACGTCCGCCGCGGCGTGGCGCGCGATCGCCTGCCCCTGGCCCGTGAAGATCTTGCCGTTGATTCCGAGGAGGTCCTTGCGCTCCATGCCGGCCTTCCGGGGCACCGAGCCGACGAGAAGGGCCCAGTTGACGCCCTTGAATCCCTCCTCGAGGGAGGCGGTCGGCACGATCCCCTTGAGCAGGGGAAATGCGCAGTCCTGCAGCTCCATCACGACGCCGCCGAGCGCCGGGAGCGCCGGCTCGATCTCGATCAGGTGGAGGATGACCGGCTGGTCCGGCCCGAACATCGAGCCGGAGGCGATCCGGAAAAGGAGGGAATAGCCGATCTGCCCGGCTGCACCGGTGACTGCGACGCGGATGGGGGATTTCATGGATTGTCGTGCGTGTTAATGAAATATACGGGCTAGCTGGATTTGAATTTGGGGGCGAGCGCCGCGTGTATCTCCCGCACCAGCGCCTCGGTGGTCGGCCAGTCGATGCAGGCGTCCGTGATCGACACACCGTAGCGCAGCTTCTCGCGCGCCTGGGGGAACGCCTGGTTTCCCGCGGCGAGGTTGCTCTCGATCATGGCGCCCATGATGGAGGTGCTTCCGGCCGCGATCTGCGCAAGGAGCGCGCGCATCACCTCGGGCTGGCGCTCGGGCTGTTTGGAGGAATTGTCGTGGGAGCAGTCCACGAGGATCGCCTTGGGGAGACCCGCCCTCGCGAGAAGCTGCTCGGCTTGGGCAACGTGGGCCGGCGAGTAGTTCGGGCCGCCGGAGCCTCCCCGGAGCACGATGTGGCAGTTTGGGTTGCCGCGGGTCACGACGGCCGACGCCGCGCCGTCGAGATTGATGCCCAGGAAAGTGTGCGATTGCGCCGCGGCCTGGATCGCGTTGATCGCTGTCTGGATCGAGCCGTCGGTGCCGTTCTTGAAGCCGATCGGCGTGGACAGGCCGGATGCCATCTGGCGATGGGTCTGGGATTCGGCGGTCCTCGCGCCGATTGCGGACCAGCAGACGAGGTCGGCGATGTACTGCGGCGTGATCGGGTCGAGGAATTCCGTGGCGGTCGGGAGCCCGAGATCGAGGACATCGCGCAGGAAGGCGCGCGCGAGGCGCAGGCCCGCCGCGATGTCGTGGGATCCGTCGAGATGCGGGTCCATGATGAGCCCCTTCCAGCCGACCGTGGTCCGCGGCTTTTCGAAGTAGACGCGCATGACGATCATGACCCGGTCCGAGACCTCGCGCGCCAGCCCGGCCAGCTTGCCCGCGTAGTCGCGTCCGGCGTCGATGTCGTGGATCGAGCAGGGGCCTGCGATCAGCAAAAAGCGGCGGTCGTCCGTGAAGATGATGCGCCGGATGTCGTCCCTCGCCCGTGCGACGAAAGACGCCTGGGCCTCCTGCTTGGGCAGCTCCACGAGGAGCTCTGCGGGCGAGGGCAGGATGCGCGTCTCGACGACGTTGATGTCCGAGGTTTTCTGCATGAACAGCCAGCTTGAGGGAGTCGGTTGCCGGAAGGCAATATCTAGCAGGCTGTTGAAAATCTGCTGAAAAATCTGCTGAGCCGTCGTTGCGATCAGAATCCGTTTGTTGTCTGGCGGGACGGGAGGCAGTCGGCGACGGGCAAAAAAAGTGGCGGCCCGCTTACCCCTAAGCGGGCCGCCTTTGCTTTCTTAGTTACCCCAAAACTCCCGCTAGGCGGGAGAAGTAAAGTTGATGGGTTGATAGGTAGCCGGATCCAAGCCACCGTCAAACGAAACTGATAAAAAACGGTAAGATTTTGACAAATAGGCCATCCATAATGATTTAACCATTAATGTCTTTCCCGGAAAAAGGCGCGTTTCATGCCTATCGGCCGTCGGCCTGGCTCCAGGTGACGGGTGCCGACGCGGCCGCCTTTCTTCAGGGTCAATTCACGAACGATATTCGCCCCGTGCAGGCGGGGTCTGCCGTTTATGGTCTCTGGCTGAACCAGAAAGGCAAGGTGATGGCTGACAGCTTTATACGCCAAGCTGACGCACCGGATGGATTCTGGATCGGAAGCATTTACTCCCCGGCGTCCACGATCCGCGGGCGCCTGGAGTCCCACATAATCGCGGACGACGTGGCCGTGGAGGATGTGACGGGAGCCTGGTGCGGTGCGGCGCTCGTTGGATTAGGCTCCGGCGACTGGCTCGCATCGAAGGAGCGTTCGGGAGTGATTTTTCGCGGACGGAGATCGTCGCTCGAGAGCTGGGAATGGATCTTTCCCCAGGCTGAGGCGGGCCGGGTCCGCGCCGAGCTTTCCGGTATCCGGGAAATGGGCCCGGCCGAGATCGAGCGCAGCCGGATCCTGGCCGGCATCCCTGCCGTCCCGGCGGACATCGGCCCCGGGGACCTCCCCAACGAGGGCGGCCTCGATGGGGACGCGATCTCGTATGTGAAAGGCTGTTACCTGGGCCAGGAGGTGATGGCCCGCCTGAAGTCGAAGGGGAGAATCCGTCGCAGGCTGAGGATCGTGGCCGGAAGCGGGCCGCCGCCCGCGGTGCCCGCCGCCCTCTGGCTGGGCGGCGCGAAGGCGGGCGAACTGCGCTCGGCGGCGGCGGACGGGACGGGATCGGCCTTTGTCGGACTTGCGATGCTGTCCCTTGCCAATCTGCGAACCGAGGAGCCGCTTTCGCTCTCAGGCGATGGCAAGACGGCGGCGCGTATCTCGATATTTTCCTGAAGGACACCGCGGAAACGCCGATACGGAAGGGACCTGATCCCTTAAACCTTTTCCATTTGACCGGGCATTGCCGCGGGCTTTGCCTCGCGGTGCCCCGGCCGTGTATCCGTTCCGAACCTATCCCCAATGAACAAATCCGAGCTGGTCGCCGCCGTCCAGAAGCACCTGGGCGCCGGGACCCCCAAGGCGGCCGCTGAGCGCGCCGTCGATGCCGTCCTCGCCTCGGTGAAGCGCGGGCTTCATCGGGACAAGGAGGTTCAGCTCGTCGGTTTCGGAAGCTTCGCCCTCGCGGTCCGGCCCGCGCGCCGCGGATACAATCCGCACACCCGGCGGCCCATGAAGATTCCGGCCCTCAAGACCGTGCGGTTCAGGGCCGGCTCGGATCTGCGCGCGCTGTGATCGAGGAGAAGTTCCGGGCCGCGTTCGGCCGCAGCCCCGAGATCGTCGCGCGGGCTCCGGGGAGGATCGAATTCATCGGGAACCACACCGACTACAACGGCGGCACGGTCCTTGGCGCCTCGATCGACCGCGCCGTCGAGGTCGCCCTCGCCCCCCGCCCGGATGCGGTGTGGCGGTTTGAAAGCGCGGGACGCGGCGGAGCCGTATCGCTCGTGGCCGGGGCCCTGAAAAAGCAGGCGGGGCCTTCCGCGTGGATCAACTACCCGCTCGGCGTCCTTGCCGCCCTGCCGGAGTTCGGGCTCCGGGCGCCCGGAGGCTTCGATTTCCTAGCCGACTCGGACCTGCCCGTGGGCGCGGGCCTGAGCAGCAGCGCCGCCATCGAGCTGGCCTCCGCCCTGGCCCTGCTCGCGGCGGCCGGCCAGACCGCGCCGCTCGAGACGCTGGTCAAGGTGGCGCGGCATGCGGAGAACCATTTTGTCGGAGTGCCCTGCGGCATCCTCGACCAGGCGGTGTCGGCCTTCGGGCGGGCCGGGCACCTCGTTTTCATCGACTGCCGCGGCCCCCGTTTCTCGCTGGTTCCGCTGCCCGCCGCCGCCCATTTCTGGATATTCAACACGCACACGAAGCATGCGCTGGTGGACGGCCTGTATGCCGCCCGCCACCGGGAATGCATGGAGGCGGCGCGGCAGCTCGGCGTGGCCCTGCTCGCGGACGTCTCGCCCTCCGCGCTCGCCTCGGCCGGTCCCGCGCTTCCGCCGGTGTCCCTCCGCCGCGCCCGGCACGTTGTGGATGAGATCGCGCGCGTGGACGCTGCGGCGGCCGCGCTTCGCTCCGGCGATCTCGCGGCCGCCGGCCGGATGCTGACCGCTTCCCATGAGAGTTCGCGGACGCTTTTCGAAAACAGCACGCCCGAGCTCGATTTTCTGGCCGATGCGCTCTCGGGTGCGCCGCATGTCTTCGGCGCGCGCCTGACGGGCGGCGGATTCGGCGGCGCGGTCATGGCCTTGACGGATCCGGATTTCGGCGAGGGCGACGCCCGGGAAGTGGCGGCAGCCTACGCGCGCCGCTTCGGCTCCGCGCCGGCGATCCTGCACGCCCGCACGAGCGACGGCGCGGCGATCATCAGGGGATCAGGTCTCGGAAATTGATATTCGTATCTCGGGGAAAATATCAATTTCCGAGACCTGACCCCTTAGAACAAGAGCGCGAATCTAGCGAACCAGGCGTCGACCTCCCGGTGAAGCAGGAGGAAATAGAGGGCGCCCGCCACCGCGAGCATCGGCCCGAAGGGCACGCGGGACCCGAAGGCAAGGGGTGCTCTTTCGGACGCGCCATCCTTGGTCCTGAATGCGCTCCGCCACGCAAGGGCCGCGGCAAGCCAGGCGGTCCCGATGACGGCCCCCCCGAACAGGGCGAAGACCGCCCCCTTCCACCCGCAAAAGGCGCCGATCGCGCCCGCGAACTTCACGTCGCCCAGGCCCATGGCCTCCTTCCTGAGCGCGGCGCCCGCGAAAAGCGCGATCCAAAGGACGAGCCCGGATCCAAGCAGGAGGCCCTCGATCGACTCCGCGCCGGAGCGGAGGCTGTCGAGTGCGAAGAGCCCGGATCGCTGCCCATGAAGCTCGGGCACGAGGAAGGAGAGGAGGACGCCCGCGATGCCCAGGCCGAGCGTGAAGGCGTCCGGGATCATCAGGTGATCGACGTCTATGAACGTCGCGGCCACGAGCCCGCCCAGGAATATCCAGCCGCAGAGGGCCGGGGCCGGGGCGTGGCCCAGCCAGCAGGCCAGGAAGAGCAGGGCTGTCAGCAATTCGACGGCGGGGTAGCGGATGGAGAAGGGCCGGCCGCAGCAGCGCGCCCGACCGCCGCGCATGAACCAGGAGGCGATGGGAATGTTGTCATGCCAGGCGATCGGGGCTCCGCAGGCGCAGTGCGAGCGGGGCCGCACGACCGATTCGCCCGCGGGCACCCGGAGGATCACCACGTTGAGGAAGCTGCCCACGCAGGCTCCGATCAGGAACGCGGCCGCCGGAAGAAACCACGGCAGCGCAGCGGCGGTCTGGGCGAGGGCCGCGGTCATCGCAGGGCCGCCTCGGCGGCCGCCTGCATGACGGGCGCCGTCCGGGCGGCCGGCACGCCCGTCCATATTTCCAGGGACTTCGCTCCCTGGTGGACGAGCATGGACAGGCCGTTTGCGCAGGGAATTCCGAGCGCCCGGGCGCGGGCGAGGAAGGGCGTGCCGGGGGGATTGTAGATCATGTCGTACGCCGCCGCGGCGCGGGGAAGGGCGGCGAGGTCGATCGGGGCCGGGTCGGACGGATTCAGCCCCGCGCTCGTTGCGTTGATCACGATCGAGCCCGCGGGGAGGGCCGTGTAGGCCTCGTCCGCGCCCAGGCCTGCAACAGGAATGCTTCCCGCCAACGGGCGCAGGACCTCGAGCAGCGCCTCCAGGTTTGCGGGGGTTCGGTTGATGATCCAAAGGGCCGAGCAGCCACGCTGGAGGCATTCGACGGCGGCGCCGCGCGCCGCTCCTCCCGCACCGAGAAGGACGACGGGAGCGCCGGCGAGCCCGCGCCCGAGCGTGCCGCGCAGGGCGGCCGACAGCCCGTAGCCGTCGGTGTTGAAGCCGCGCCAGCCCTGTGCGCCGGACAGGAGCGTATTGACGGCCCCGACCGGCCGGGCGCCCCCATCCACCTCGGCCACCCGATCGAAGGCGATCACCTTGTGGGGAACCGTCAGGTTGACCCCGCGGAAGCGCCGCGCGTGCAGGAGGTCGAGCGCCTGCGGGAGGTCGGCCGGCGCGATCTCAAAGCGAAAATACCTCCAGTCAGCCCAGACGCGATTGTCGCGCGCCAGCGCGGCCAGGGCCGCGTTGTGCATCTGGGGGCTGACGGAATGGCCGATCGGGTGACCCAGGACGGCGAGGGCGGTGCCGGGATACGACCACGCCTCCAGGTCGGGGAGGGTGAGAACGTCGTTCAAGTGACGTTTCGGCTGTAGGCGGCGTCAAACTCCTCGACGAAGCTTGCGAACAGCGTGGCCCGCTCGGCGTCCCCGCTCTCGGAAAACAGGCTGGCGAGATGGCGGCAGTTGCGGGAGAGCACCTCGCGCACGGGCATCGGCGCAAGGTCGGCCGCCTTCGGGGATATCTGCCTCATGCGGAGCAGGGCGAAGATCTCGCAGGCGTCGCGCAGCACGCCCTGGTCGGACACATCGATGAAGAAGACCTCGTCCCCGCCGTAGCATCCGACGAAAAAGTGGCCGGGCACGCCGACGGGCTCGAGTTCGATGCCGAGTCGTCCCGCCACGAGCAGGTAGACAATGCCGAGCGCGATCGAGCTGCCCTTGCGCCTGACGAGCACGTGGTCGATGAGTCCATCCCTGGGGTCCGCCTGCCGGTCCGTGTTTCCCCGGAAGCTCCACTCATGGAAAAGCACGCGGTTCATGAGCCGGCACTTCTCCCGAAGGGTGGACGGTTCGACGAACAGCTCGCGGCAGCGCGCCGCCATGGCGTCCAGCGCATGGCAGCACCGGCCGACATCGAGGGCCGGGTTCACCGTCCGGGCGAGCAGAAGGGCGCCGGTCTCGAGCTCGTAGTTGAGCGAGCGGATGAAACCGCGGAATTCTGCGACCGGGTCCGCGAACTTCAGCTCGCCGAGATACCAGGCCGCATGCCGGCCGAGGACGCGGTTTCGGCCGTGGGCCACTTCCCTGAGGAAGGGGGCGGCATCCGCTCCGAGGCCCGCGAAATAGGCGAGCAGGGCCTGGCGCACCGCGACGCTCCGGTCGTCGAGCAGACTCAGCAGGGCCTCCCGCCGGGCCGCGTCGAGTATTGCCGTTGACGTCTCCACGGACCGACAGAGGAGATTCATTTTTGGGCGCTGGCAACACCGGACTCTGGCAGGCTGCAAAAAAATCCGCCGAACCGCCGCGCAGGCCGGCGTGCTTTTCAACAACCCGCCCGGATCGTGCGCCTATTCGCGTTCTCCGAAGAGGGCGGAGCCCACGCGGACGAGGGTGCTTCCCGCGGCTATCGCGGAGTCCAGGTCGGCGCTCATCCCCATGGAGAGTTCCGCGAGCGGAGTCCCGAACCGGGCCGCGAGGCCGTCCCTCAGATCCCGCAGGCGGAGAAAGGCGCGTGCGGCAACCGCCGGATCTGCCGAGAGCGGCGCGATCGTCATGAAGCCCTCTACCCGCAGGCTTGCCTTTCCGAGCGCCACCTCGAGCAGGCGCTGCGCTCCGGCCGCCGGCACGCCGAATTTCGCCGGGTCGTCGCCCGCGTTCACCTGCAGGAGGATAGCCAGCGGCCGGCCGGCTTCCGCTGCGGCGCGGTCGAGATGATCGAGCAGTTTTTCGCTGTCGACGCTCTGGATCCGATCGAAGTTCCGGGCCGCCAGGGCGGCCTTGTTCGACTGGAGGTGGCCGATCAGCTCCCAGCGGATCGCAGCCGGGGTCTGCGCGCGCTTGTCGACGCCCTCCTGCACGCGATTCTCCCCCACGGATCGCAGCCCGAGGCGCGCCGCGTATTCGACGGCCGCCGCCGGATGGGTCTTGGTGACGGCGAGCAGCTCCGCCGCCTCGGGCGGCCTGCCGGCGCGCAGGCAGGCGTCGGCCATCCGCATCCGCACCGCCTGCGCGCGGCGCTCGAATTCTTCGAAGGAAATCATGACCGAAATGACGGGGAGACTTAAGAAAATCTACTTAATGATTTACGAATCTTTGGCCGGCGTTACTCTGTGCGATGACAACGTGGGCTAATCATGCAGATTGAAAACTTTAAAATATTCTCCGACCTGGTCGAAACCAAAAGTTTCTCCAAATCGGCCAAGCTCAATGGAATCACCCAGTCGGCGGTCAGCCAGCAGGCCCGTGCGATGGAGCGGCATTTCAAGACGCTCCTGATCGACCGGAGCCAGAAGCAGTTTCAGCTCACCCGCGAGGGCCAGCGCGTCTACGAGGCGGCGAAGGAGATGCTCCATAACTACGACAAGATGCTCTGCGAGCTGCAGGAGATGAAGAAGGTCATCAGCGGCACGATCCGGATCTCGACGATCTACTCGATCGGGCTCCACGAGCTGCCCCCCTACATCAAGAAATTCCTGCACGACTACCCGTCGGTCAATGTGCGCGTCGAATACCGGCGCTCCAACCTCGTCTATGAGGACATCCTGCACAATGCCGTCGACTTCGGGCTGATCGCCTTCCCGGTGAAGCACCGCCAGATCGAGGCGCTGCCCTTCAGGGACGACCACCTGGTTCTGATCACCCATCCCCTGCACGCGCTCGCGAAACGCGCCGAGACGCAGGTCGCCGACCTGGCCGGCCAGCGCTTCATCTGCTTCGACCCCGACATCCCGACCCGGAAGGCGATCGACCAGATATTCCGGGAGCACAAGCTCGAGATCGAGCCCGTCATGGAATTCGACAACATCGAGACGGTGAAGCGCGCGGTCGAGATCGACCACGGCGTCGCCATCGTGCCCCAGGCAACGGTCGCCCAGGAGGAAAGGCAGGGGACCCTGGCCGTCATGCGCTTCAAGGGCCGCGAATTCGCCCGGCCCCTCGCGATCCTCCACAGGAAGGGGCGCGTGCTCACGCCCGCCATGAAGAAGTTCATCGAGACCCTCGGCATGGACCTTCCGGAGGCGCGCGGCGCTTGACGTTTTCTTAACGCCGGCGGGCCGGAACATTATTTGCTTCCGGCAATCCCAGGGTTACGTTGCGCGCGATGTGCCAGGCCTTCCGCTTTCCCATGCTCATTGCCGCGGTTCTCGCGGCGGCGGCCGTTCGCGCGACCCCGCCCGCCGCGCCGACTCCGGCGCCGTCCTGGTCCCTCAAGGACCTCGATGGGAATGCCGTCACCTCAGGTGAATTCAAGGGCAAGGTCCTCGTGATCGATTTCTGGGCCACGTGGTGCCAGCCCTGCCGCACGGAGATCCCGGGCTACGTCGCCCTCCAGAACAAGTACGCGAAGGACGGCTTGGTCGTCCTGGGGGTGTCGACGGACACGGCCGGTCCCGCGGCGGTGAAAAAGTTCATCGCGAAAAACGGCGTCACCTACCGGATACTCATGAGCGACACCGCGGTCGAGGCCGGCTTCGGCGGCATGGATGCGATCCCGACCACCTTCATCATAGACAGGGACGGGATGATCCGCGACCGCAAGGTCGGAGCGCTTCCGGCGGCGCAGTACGAGAAGCTCCTGCTGACCTTCCTCAAGCCTCAGTTCTCGACCAGCCGGTAGCCTATGCCCGATTCGGTCTTCAGGTGGCGCGGCTGCTGGGGGACGGGCTCGAGCTTCTTTCGCAGGTGGGTCATCTGGACCCGGAGGTAGTGCGTGCTCTCCTCGGCGTGCGGACCCCAAAGCTCCCGGAGAATCTGCCGGTGCGTGATGACGCGGCCGCGGTGCTGGACGAGGAGCCGCAGGAGCGCATACTCCTTGGTGGTCAGCTTCACCTCCGCGCCGCCGCGGCGGACCAGCCTCGCGGTGAGGTCGACCTCGATTTCTCCGAAAGAGACGACGGACGACTCGGCCGCGGGCTGAGCGCGCCTGAGGAGCGCGCGCAGCCGGGCCAGGAGCTCGCCCGTGCTGAACGGCTTTGTCAGGTAGTCGTCGGCACCCGCGTCGAGCGCCGATATCTTGTCGTCCTCGGTGCTGCGCACGGACAGAATGAGGATCGGCACCTTGGTCCATTCGCGCAGGCGCCGAACGACTGCCGTGCCGTCCATGTCGGGCAGCCCGAGATCGAGGACGACCCCGTCCATCTGGACCGCCGCCGCTTCGCCGAGGCCCAGCTGGCCGTTCTCAGCCTCGTACACCCGGTAGTTGCCGCCCTCCAGGGCGAAGCGCATCAGACGCCGTATCTGGACCTCGTCGTCGATCACGAGGATGGAGGGATGGGCTTCGGCGGTCATTCGACGAGGGAAGGCTGTGCCGCCGCGTGCGGCAGGTAAATCGCAAAGCGAGCGCCCCCCCCCGGATTATCCTCCGCGGCGATCGTCCCTCCCTGCGCCATCACGAAGCCCCGGGCGATCGAGAGCCCGAGTCCGAGGCCGCCCGCCCTTGCCGCGTCGCCCCGGGCGAACTTCATGAAGAGCCGCTCGCGGATCGCCGGCGCCAGGCCCGGCCCCCGGTCCGCGACCGTGATGAAGGCCTGACTTCCGGTGCCATCGAGCCCGGCACCGACGGAAATCGCCGTGCCTGGCGGCGTGTGCAGCGCGGCGTTGAGGAGCAGGTTGGCAAGCGCCTGCTCCGTGAGCGCGAAATCCGCGCGTATGAGCGGGAGGTCCTCGGGCACGCTGACGTCGAGGGGCCGGCCGGCCAGGGCGTCCCTCGCATCCTCGATCGCCGCGTTGACCAGGTCGACCGGATCGCACCATTCGAGCTTGGGCCGGAGGGCGCCGCTCTCGAGGCGCGTCTGGTCGAGGAGGTTTGCGACGAGCCGGTTCAGGCGCCGCGCCGCGGTCTTCATCTCGCCCACCAGCCCGCCGCGCCCGGCGGCCTCGTCGAGATGCTCCAGGGAGGCCGTGATGACCGCGAGCGGCGTCCGCAGCTCGTGCGAGACGCTGTCCAGGAGGGCGCGGTGCAGCTTCTCCGACTCGGCGAGGAGCTTTCCCTTCTCGCTCGCGTTCCTGAGATATTCGCGCTCGACGATCACGGCCAGCTGCCGGGCGAACGCCTCGAGGAGGTCCCGCTGCGCCGGGGTGAGCGCCGTGGCCGTCGTCAGGCCGAGCGCGCCGACCGAGCGGTCGACATAGAGGAGGGGAACATAGGTGCTTGAGCTCTCGAGCGGCATGTCGGTGAAGCGGCCCGCACTTTGCTTGTTTCGGAATGCCCACTCGGCGGCGGCCATCTCCTTGTCCGTGGGCGGGGCGGCGCCGCCGTGGGGCGCGAGGGCGCCGGAGGGTTCCGCGGCGAGAAAGAGGGACGTCTCGGCGGAGAAGATCTCGTTGGCCTGCCGCAGGGCCGCGGCTATCGCATCCTTGAACGTCTGCTTCTCGGCGAGGACCCTCGTCAGGTGGAAGAGCGCCGTCGCGCGTTCCTCCCGCAGGCGCTCGTTAACCGCCTGCGCGCGGATGCGGGCCGCGAACTGCCCGCTGACCAGGGCGACCACGAAATAAGTCCCGACGAGCAGGCCGTCCTGGAGGGAGGTGACCTGGAATTTGAAATGCGGCGGTATGAAAATATAGTCCCAGATGCTCCCGCCGAGGACCGCGGCGAAGAGAAGGGCGCCGCGCCCCACGCGAAGGCTGAGGAGGATCACGCCGAGAAGGTAGATGAGCCCGAGCGACTGGTAATAGCTCTCCGGAAGCATGAGCCCGACCGCCGTCACCGCTGTCACGACCCCGCCTGCGAGGAGGAATTCGCTCCACGCCCCATAAGGGGAAGGCCGGCGCCGCAGCGTGTCGTTTGGCGGCCCCGCCGTCCGGGCCGGGACGACGCAAATGTCGACCGTGCCCCCGATCGCCATCAGGCGATCCACCAGGGAGCGCTTTTGGGTGATTCGGTCCATCAATCCCGGCTTCGACGGCTTCCCGACGACGATCAGCGTCGCCTGGTGCTCGGACGCGATCCGGACGAGCGCGGACGGTATGTCCCTGGCGTGCGTGAGGACGACCTGCGCACCCAGCTCGCGCGCGAGGGCCAGGTTCCCGTCGAGCACGTCGCGTTCGGCAGCCGAAGGAGGAAAGATTTCCACGTGGGCGGCAAGCCAGGGCACTGCTAGGGAGGACGCCATGTCGTGCGTCCAGCGGACAAGCTGGGCTGAAGACGGCCCCTCTCCGACAGCCACGACAATGCAAGAGCATCCGCCGCCCGGACCGGGGGTTCCGGATGAGGGCGGGGAGGGCGGTCGGTCGAAAGGTGCGCCTGGCACGGGAACCATTTCCTAGGCTGCGTTTGCGCGGCACTCAAAACCTAAAAAAGCGACCGCTTCGCCGCCTGCAGAGAACAGGAGGGGCCGGCGATAACCCCTTAACGCCGGCCCCTATTTTTTCTGTCCAACCTTTCGGCTGGTTTTCACGCTACCCAAAACGTTGCTTGGGCAGATTACCCGGACAATGAGCATTGTTTATGCCAGGAAAGACCCTGCTGGAAAATTTTGGCAAAGGCCGTTACGAGTCCCAGGGAATGCCGATGCCCCTGCCGCCCATTCTGCATGAGGACGACGCAATCCTGGCGTTCGACAAGCCGAGCGGGCTGGCGGTCAGCTCCGACCGCTGGGACCGAGCGCCTGTGAATCTCATGGGCGCCGTTCGCGCCGAATTTGGCCGGGAGCTTGCCAATGTCCACCGGCTGGACGCCGCCGCCAGCGGGGTGCTGCTCTGCGCCAGGACGAAGGCGGCCCTGGATTCGCTGAGCGGCCAGTTCCAGTCCAAGACCGTGGACAAGCGGTACGTGGCGCTGGTCGCCGTGCTCCCCGGGGAGCACGCGGCAAGCGCCCTCGCGCGGGTGCGGGATTCCTCAGGGAGCATCCCCTCGGAATTCTCCGTCGAGCTGGCTCTCGAGGAGGACGGGGACCGGCCCGGCCGCATGCGCGCCTGCCGCCGCGGCGGCAGGCCGAGCTCGACCGCGTTCCGCGTCGTCGAGCGGTTCGGCCGCTTCGCGTGGCTGGAGTGCCGGCCCTCCACCGGCAGGATTCACCAGATCCGCGTTCACCTGGCCGCAGCGGGCCTTCCCATCGTGAGCGATGGCCTGTACGGCGACCCGGACGCACCGCTTCTGCTCTCCGAGCTCAAGCGGCGCTACAAGGGCCGCGACGAGGAACGCCCCCTGATCGGCCGGCTGGCGCTTCACGCGAGCGAGCTGACCTTCGTGCACCCGGTCTCGCGGCTGCCCCTGAGGATCGCGGCGCCGCTGCCCAGGGAGTTTGAGGTCGCCCTCAAGTACCTCCGCCGCTACCCGGCGCCCGGCTTGTCGAAGAGGTAGTGGCTGACGAGCCACTCCTCGCCGCCGCGGTAGCCCCAGAGCTCTGCGCAGCTCATGTAGAAGACCCGCCAGTAGGCCCACCATTTTCCGCCCCTGCCGGCCCCGTAGGTCGCCTCCAGCAGCGGCAGGATCGCCTCGCGGTGCCGGTCCATGTTCCGCAGCCAGTCCTCGGCCGTCCGCTGGTAGTGGGTTCCGCACACCTTCCAGTCCTGCGCGAGGCGCAGGTCGTCCTTGAAATACGTCAGGAGGTCGTGGGACGGCATCTGCCCCCCCGTGAAGAAATGCCGGGACATCCAATCCGAGGCGTCGCGCGGGATGAAATGATACGAAAAATGCCGGTGCGTGAAGATGTGGACGAAGAGCAGGCCGTCCGGCTTGAGCCAGCGCGCGACGTTGGCCAGGAGCAGCCGGTAGTTCTTCATGTGCTCGAACATCTCTATCGACACCACGCGATCGAACGGAGCCCCGTCTGGCTCGAAGGCGTTCATGTCGCAGGTGACTATCCGGAGGTTTGTCAGGCCGAGGCGCGCCGCGGCGGCGTCTATGAACTCCTTCTGGGTCCGCGAATTCGAGACGCCGGTGATGCGGGAACCCGGAAACTTCTCCGCCAGGTAGAGCGATAGCGAGCCCCAGCCGCAGCCGAGCTCCAGGATAGCCTGGCCGTCGGCGAACCGCGCCCGCTCGACGTAAAGCGCGAGCATGGCCTCCTCGGCCTCGTCGAGGGTCTCGGCGCCCGTGGGGTAAAGGCAGCCGGAGTACTTCAGGCGCCTGCCGAGGCAAAGCTGGTAGAACGCGGTCGGCACCTCGTAGTGCTGCTCATTCGCGGCCCGGGTGTCCTCCGCGATCGGGCGCCCGGCGAGGTCCGCGACGTAGGCCGCCGGCTGGTATCGCTCCTCTTCCTCGCGTAGCCGCCGGGCGAGCAGCCTTCGGATGCCCAGGCGGATCAGCCAGTCGGGAAGGAGGTCCTTTTCGATGAGCGCGTCGATCATCGCCTGGGAAACCACGGCACGAAGGCGCTGGTGGCCATCTGATAGCGCCGGTAGGCCTCCCCCTTGCTCCGCAGCGATTGCTCCTCCGTCATCGGTATTCCTGTTACGCCCAGAAGAAGCCAGAGGATGCACGCCGGCGACACGATGGAGACCCAGCCCCAGGGGGAGGCGCAGGCGAAGACAAAATAGGCGACCCAGATCAGCCACTCGCAGAAATAGTTGGGATGGCGGCTGACCCGCCAGAGCCCGGCCGCGCATACCTTGCCCCGGTTGGCCGGGTCGCGCTTGAAGGTGGCGAGCTGGGCGTCCGCGAGCGACTCGCCGGTTATGGCGATGAGCCAGAGCGCCGTGCCCGCGAGTTCCAGGGGATGCAGTCCGGGATCGGGATTGCGGCAGGCGACGAGGAACGGCACCGAGAGCGCGACGACGGAAAGGGCCTGCATCTGGAAGAAGCCGGCCATCCGCGCGTTGAAATGGGCGGCCCAGTCCCTTCGGAGCTGCCGGTAGCGTCCGTCCTCGTCCGGATGGTGGCGCGAGACGCGCACGAGCAGGTGAGTGCCCAGCCGCAGGCTCCACGCCGTGGCCAGGGCGCCGATGACCGCGCGGCGGACGGGCCAGCCCGGCCCCAGGAGAGCGTACGACAGGGCCGCGGCCCCGAAGGCGTACGACCAGGCGATGTCCACAACGCCGTAGTTGTCCAGCCGCCGGGCCAGGACATAGACGAGCGCGAAGGCCGCCATGAGGGCGGCCGCAGCCCCGAGCGCCATCGCCCCCGCGCTCACGGATCCTGATCCCCTGAGGAGGGGATTGGATTCGCGGCCGCAGCCAGGAGACGCATGCCCCTGCGATGGGCTGCGCGGCGGAGCGGCGGGCAGGTCAGGCGGTAGACCACAAACATCCAGATGGGCGCGATGATGGCCCAGGCCACCAGGGCGTGGAGGGCGGCCGCGCCGAACCGATGGAGGTACTGGCCATGCTCCCTCCACAGATTGAGGATGATGACCCAGAGATTGGGGACCGTGTGCGGCCTCCGGACGATGTATTCGGTGACCGTCAGCTTGAGTTCGGGAGTGCCGAAGATGAGGTCGCCGAGGCGGATCAGCCCGTAGAGGACGAAAAGATGCGGAACCGTGAAGAGCGCGTTCACCAGCTGGATCAGCGGCTGGTTCAGCCGGAGCAGGATGCCGACTGCCAGGCAGAGGAGCGTGGTCGTGCCGAGGATGGGAAAAAGGGCGCAGGCGCTGCCGACGGCGAGGGTCAGGGCGATCTTCTCCGGCGTTATCCCCTGCGTGAGTTGGGCGATGACCGGATCCGCCACGCGCCGCTGCCAGAACGTCGGCTTCGGCGGGGCGGGGGAAAGCGTTGGGGTGGATTCGATCACGGCGAGACCTTCGGGACGCGGGGAGCAGCAGCGGATAACCGTGCCCAACCTACATGCAGACTGCCCGCCGCACAAGTCGCGTTATGGCCCGTCGCAGGAAATTAACCGGCCAGTCCGATGATCACGACCGCCGCGCCGATCGCCGCAAGGACAAGGCCGAGGACGCCGGGGCCCTCCCGCCGGGCGGCGAGCACGTCCGGGATGCGGCCGCCGCGCGGCACGCTGAACAATTCCGACAGGCAGTAGGACGACATGGCGATGTTGCCGAGCAGCATGATCGCGAGGAACCAGGCGGCGCGGGCGACCCACGAGGTCTGCTTGAAGCACACCCAGACAAAAAACGTCGCGAACCCCCAGTAGGCGTCGGCCATCGTCGCCAGGAACCAGGGATGCGTCAGGACCGGCCGCGGCACCGCGAAAAGCGGGCATTGCAGGCTGGCCCAGGTCGTCACCCAGAGCATCGAGGCCAGCACCGCGGCGAAGAGGATCCGAAGGAACGTGATCATGGCGCCGGCTGGAGGGACAAATTGTTCGGCCGGGTGTAAAGCGCCTGGACGACGGAGATGTTCCTGAGCGCGAACGCCGCCTCGCAGTAGCAGAGGTAGTAGATCCATTTCCGGATGAAACGCTCGTCGAAGCCGAGCGCCCGAACCGCCTCGAGGCGCGCCGAGAATCCCGCGCGCCACTCGCGCAGGGTGCGCGCGTAGTCGGGTCCGATGTCCTCGAGCCCGTGCAGGACGAAGCCGCCTGTTCGCGACAGGAGCGCGCTCACGCGGTTCACGGATAGGAGCAGCGAGCCCGGGAAGATGTGCTTCTGGATGAAGTCGACGCCCCTGCGGAACTCCTCGTACCGGGCGTCGGGGCAGGTGATGAACTGCAGGGCCGCGAGCCCGTCGGGCTTGAGGACGCGGCCCACGATCCGGCAGAAGTCCGGCAGGAAGCGATGCCCGATGGCCTCCATCATCTCGATCGAGACCAGCTTGTCGAACTGCCCCGTGAGGTCCCGGTAGTCGCGGAGCTCCACCTGCACGCGCCCTTCGAGGCCGGCCTCCGCCACCCGGCGGCGCGCCATCTCCCATTGCTGCCGCGATATCGTGACGGAGGTCACCCGGCAACCGTGATGCCGGGCCGCGTGCAGCGACCATCCTCCCCAGCCGGTGCCGATCTCCAGCACATGGTCGTCCGGCCCGAGGCGCAGCTGCCGGCAGAGGGCCTCGTTCTTCTCGAATTGCGCCTCCTCGAGCGTCAGGTCGGGCCGGCTCCACCGGGCCGAGGAGTACATCAGGCTCGGGTCGAGGAACAGGGCGAAGAATTCGTTGGACAGATCGTAGTGCTCCGCGATGTTCCGCCGCGAATTGCCCTTCGAATTGGAGCGCAGGAGATGGCCGGCCCGGTTGGCGAGGCGGAACAGGCTGAAAGCGGCCGGCCGCCGCCTCTCGGAGCCGGAGAGCGTCGGCGCATCCTCAAGGTTGAGGAGGAACCAGGCTATCACCGCCGTCAGGTCCGGCGTCTCCCACTCGCCGTCGATGTAGGCCTCCGCGAAGCCGATGTCCCCGAAAAGGGCGCAGCGCCTGAAGAATCGCTCGCTGCGGACGCGGATGATCGCGGAACTGGGCACGGGCGGGGCGGGCGGCGCGACGGGGAGGAACCTGGGGGACCCGGCTTCGCCCTCGCCGAAATGCGCGATCTGGCCGTCGGGCATCTCGATCGAGAGACGGCCCCTGCGCATCGCCGACAGCGCGGAAAGCATCGCCTTGCGGAACCAGGATCTTCCCTGGGCGGGCGGGGCCGCGGCGATCTCGCGCCCCTCCGCGCCGAGTCCCTGGGAGCGGGAAAATGAGGCCGATTCGGTATTCATCGCGTTTCCACGGGCTGCGCGATCGAGGCGTGGGGCCGGTAGAGGTCCCGCTGCTCGCCGGCGCGCGCCGCCTTGGCGAACCAGGGCACGCGCTTGATCCTGAGCCGCAGGGCATGCCAGTGAATGAGGGCTATCACCCGCAGCGTCATCAGGGGATACTTGAGCGCAAACCAGGCCAGCCGGCCGCTTGTCAGCTCGCGGCGCTCGCCGGCGAGCGTGCTCGTCAGCGTGCGCTCCGTTCCCCGGTAGTCGTCGATCCGGATCGAGAGCCGCTCGGCGGGCGCCCGCAGCTCGAAATCGAACGCAACGTCGACCTCGGAGAAGGGCGAGACATAGAAATGCTTCGGCGTCCGCCGGCGGAAGGGCTCGTCCGCCCCGCCGGTCCTCGTCTCCGGCCCGAGAAAGTACGGCTTCATCTCGCGGAACGTGTTCGTCACCTCTGCGAGCGCCGCGATGGGCTCGCCCGATGGGCCGTAGCAGAAATAGAATGACACCGGATTGAACCCGTAGCCGGCGATCCGGGGAAGGGTCACGAGGACCACGCGGCCGCCCGCAAGGTCCACGCCCCGCTCGGCCAGGTGGGCGGCGACCCGGGCCCTCAGGCGGCGCGGGCCGCCTGTGGGCAGGTAGTCGCAGTCGCGGAAGCTGTAGAGGTTGCGGCGGTCGACCGAGAATAGGGCGAGCCGCCCGGGAAGCTCGTCCAGCTCGTCCAGGTCGATGGCGAAGAGGAAAATGCGGTAGGAGAAGCCGTGAGCCTTCGGGGCGAACCGGTGGTGCATCACCCGGCACTCGTAGAGGCAGCTCCGCATGGTCGTTTTCTGAGTCTGAGGATTGGATTTCGTCTCGGCTTGGCCTGGACGAGCCCCGCCGAGAACTCTTACGCGCAGGAGAGGGGTGCGGATGCGCGCTGACGGAGTTCAACCCCTGACTGACCCCGGGGCCAGCCAAATTCCGCGCTACCAGGGGTCGCCGCCGAGCAGCAATTCACTCAGCCGGACCGCGCTCTGAAAGGCGTCCTCATGGAAGCCGTGCCGGAAGTAGCTCCCCGCAAAATACGTCTCCGTCGTCCCTTGGGCCGCAGCGTTAAGGCTGGGCAGTTCCTCCTGGGCCCGAATCGCCCCGAGGCTGAGGAGGGGATGCTCGTAGGAGATCGTCCGGTGGATTTTCACGGGATCGATCGCCTCCGGGCGGTTGATCGTGACAAAGTAGTTCTCGCGGTCCGAGACGCCCTGCAGCGAATTCATCCAGTAATGGGTCGCCGTCGAGACGCGGCCCTTCTCATCCCGGGCTATCTCGTAGTTCCAGCTCGCCCAGGCCAGGCGGGCGCGGGGCATCACCGAGGCGTCGCTGTGCACGGTGGCCGTGTTCGCCTGGTAGCGGAATTCGCCCAGCAGGCGGTTTTCGTCGGCAGTCGGGCCCGCGATCAGGCTGCGGGCCTGGTCCCCATGGCAGGCGAGGATGACCCGGTCGAAGGCCTCCGTGACCCCATCGGACGTGATCACGTGGATCCTGCCGGGCGCCCGGCGGACGAGGGCCGCCCTCCTGCCGAGCCGCACACGGTCCCGCCACGGCTCTGAAATCCTCCCCACGTAGGCGCGCGCACCGCCGTCCACGGTCAGCCAGGGATGCTGGGTGTTCAGCCCGAGGAATCCGTGGTTGTGGAAGAAGCGCAGAAGGGTGGCGGCTGGAAATTCCAGCATCAGCGCGGGTGGGGTGCTCCAGACCGCCGAGCTCATCGGCACGAGGTAAAGGTCGAGGAAGTCCTGGCCGTAGCCGCCCCTGCGGACATAATCCCCGAGGGTCTGCTCGCGGATCCCGGGGTTTTCCAGCGCGGCCACGGCCTCGCGGTTGAAGCGGGCGATGCTCGCGAGCATCCGGTGGAAGCGCGGCCGGAACAGGTTGCGGCGCTGCGCGAAAAGCCGGTTGACGGAGGAGCCGCAGAACTCGAGCCCGCTGTCCGCGTGCCGCACGCTGAAGGACATCGGCGCCGCCTTCACCCGGACGCCCAGCGCGTCGAAGAGCCTGCTCAGGAGCGGGTAGGTCACGCGGTTGAACACCATGAATCCGGTGTCGATGGGGATCTGCCGCCGCCCTTCCGGGACCTCGATCGTGTTCGTGTGCCCGCCCGCGTAGTCGTTCTTCTCGAAAAGGGTGATGTCGAACTTCCGGTGGAGGAAGTGCGCGCACCCGAGCCCGGCTATGCCGGTGCCTATGATGGCGACGCGGGTCACGGCGGGGGATCGGGGCCCGCGCCGCTTCTCAGCGCCCGGTCTCTGCGACGGGGGATTTATCCGCCACCTGGGAGGACTGGGGGTGCACGGGCGCCGGCAGCGGCGCGGTGCCGTGCGCGGCGTTCATGGTCGCGACGGCGATCGCCGCCGCCGCGGGAACGACCCGCCTGAGCGAGGCGTACTCCGGATGGACCAGGGCCGCGCGGCGCGCGGCGGCCACGGAGGAGTGGTGATCCGACAATTCACCCTCGGCCAGCACGGACTTGGGCACCGCCTTCAGGCCCCAGATGAAACCGGTCCAGGACAGCGCCCTGAGCGTGTAATAGGTGATGTCCACCTCCCACCAGTAGAAGCCATTGCGGGTGGAGCTTTGGTAGCGGTGGTGGTTGTTGTGCCAGCCTTCCCCGAGGGTGATGAACGCGAGCAGGAGGCTGTTCCGCGAATCGTCCTCGGTCTTGTAGCGGCGTCGGCCCATCAGGTGGGCCATCGAATTGATGCAGGACGTCCCGTGAAAGAGGAGGGTCGTGCTGATGAAGAACCCCCAGACCAGCATCTGCCAGCCGCTCGTGTGCAGGCCGGGAGCGTGGATCTCGAGAAGCTTGCCGAATCCGAAGACGGCGAAGGCGAACGCGATCGGGACGATCGCGTCAAAGCGGTTCAGGAAGACGAGCTCGGGATATTTTGTGAGGTCGCGGACCTGCGAATAATCGGTCGGGAAATTGCGCCTGCTCGTGATCCAGCCGACGTGGGACCACCAGAAGCCGTGCACATGGGGCGAATGGGCGTCCTCCGGCTCGTCGGAATGCTGGTGGTGGTGCCGGTGGTGGTAGGCCCACCAAAGCGCGCCGCGCTGCACGGCTGTCCCGCCAAAGAGGGCGAGGAGGAACTGGCCTGCCCGCGAGGTGCTGTAGGTCTTGTGCGAGAAATAGCGGTGATGGATGCCCGTGACGGCGAACATGCGCGCAAAATAGAGCGCCACGGCCGTCCAGACGGCGACGGCGCTCGCGCCCGTCCAGATGACCCCGATGCAGCCCAAATGAAGGATCAGGAAAGGGATGCAGCGCACCCAATCCACCCGCTCAGGCTCGTTCCGCATGGCGTCCGCTCCTCCGGGCGCATAGTCGGCGTCAAACCATTGGACGACCGCGGTTGAAAGGCAGCGCAGCGGGCGGAGGATTCTTTGGGAGGGGGACACGTGGGACAAACTGCCGAGGATGCGGAAAAAGGGGCGCCTCGGCAAGTTCGTTCCAGTGAAACGTTCCGCAGGCCCCGGTCAAAGATTACGGCTGCGGGGCTCCGGTGGATGCGCCGGGCGTATTTGCGGGGCTGATTCCCGGCTGCCTTGCGCATTAGGCCCGCAAAAATCGCACATTTTGCTGAAATATTCACCCCAGGGGAGCCGTATTATGCTGTGAACAAGTCACCGGCCATCAAACGCCGGCGCCATCCCACACACCAAGCCTTCCGCAAGACGTCCGACACCATGCTTCCGGCCATCATCGTCCTCATCCTTCTCACCGTTCTCGTGGCGACAGAGCCCGACCTGGGCGGCGGCGGAAAGATCTGACTCCAGCAGGCTGTTGAAAAATCTGCTGGCCGGCGCGACAAACGATTTTGGGTTGGGAGCAAGGCGGCTTCGCGGGTGCAATCCTCAGAGAGGCTTGCCCCGCGAAGACAACGCTGCTCCCGGCCAAAAGCGTTGTCGCCCTTCGGGTTGCGCCAGAATCCACTCCCGCGGCGTTGGGTTGAGAGGGGATAGCCTCGTTGAGGATTGCGCCCTCGTCCGCCCCAAGGGCGCCCGCCTCGGGCGTCCTGCCGGACTCGGCTTCGCCTCGCCATCTTCGCGCTGGCGCGCTGTGTCCCCCTCTCAACCCGCCTGGCGGCGAGCGGATTCTGATCGCAACGACGGCTCAGCAGATTTTTCAACAGCCTGCTAGAAAATGACAAGGGCGCCCCGCTATCGGGACGCCCTTGGTTGTTTGCTTTTTAATTGGCAGCGTAACGGGCTCCCGCCGCCGAGTCGTCGACGATGTGAACCGGGAGGACGACGCGGGTCGTCACCGGCACTCCGTTGCGTTCAGCGGGCGCGAACTGCCACTGCTTGACGGCGGCCAGGACCGCCTCCCCCAGCATGGAGTCCGGAGAGGACTTCACCCTGAAGTCGGATGTCTGGCCGTCGGTGTCCACGTTGAACTCAAGCTCCACCGTGGAGCCGGCGTACTCCGGGCCGACGCGCGGGCTTACGACCGCGACCGGCACCGGAGCCCCCGGGGCTCCGCGATAGGACTCAAGGTAGGTCTGCTCCAACGTTTTCGCCGAGGCGGCGAGCGTCAGGAGCGAGCCCAGACTGAGCAGGACTGCGAGTTTATTGACTGCTTTCATGGTTTTAAACTCCGCACGTGGCGGAGAGTTTGTTTTCTGCTTTGTTGGTTGAGCGCCCGTCGGCCTTCGGCGGAAGCCGTCGGCGTTCGGGCGTTTTGGCCCCGATGGTGTCGGGGCCAAGGCTTTGTCTTGGGGTTTCCGGCAACTCAGCCGGCGCGCAACTCGCCCGCGCGCCGCCTGAAAAGAAGACGCCCCTCCGGCCGTTGTCGGCGAGGGGCGAAAATCAAAGAACCTTCGAGGCGTCTTTGAAAGCAGATACAGATGTAGGTCTCTTCCTGGGTTCAGCAAGTCGTATGCCCTTTAGTCGCGGTAATGTAACGAGGGGTCGGGTCGGGAAAGTTGTTGTCGCACCCGGAGCGGCAACAACTTTCTCGACCTGACCCCATTTCAGACACTATTACCCCCCCATGAGCCTAAAAGTCGTATTCCGCTCCGTCGTGGCCCTGGCCATCCTGTTCGTGATGCTCTACGTCGGCATGAACAACACCCAGAACATCGACTTTTACTTTCCGATCGCCCTCAAGAACAGGCTGACGGCCTCGGCCGGCCTGATCTACTTCGGCGTTTTCGCGGTTGGCTTCCTGGCTGGCACCGTCCTCACGGCGGGCGGCGGAAAGAAGAGCAGCGGCTCGCGCGACAAATAAGGTCACGCCTTCCTCAGGCAATCGCAGACGATCCCCGCCGCGACCGCCGCGTTCAGGGATTCCGCGCCGCCGAACCGCGGAATCGTGATCCGCCTTGTCACCAGCCTGCCGACGGCCGCGGAAAGCCCGCGCCCCTCGCTGCCGATCACGACCACCGCGTCGCGCTGCGGCGGGATCCCGTGGATGTCCGCGCCCTCGAGGTCGCAGCCGAGGACGGGGACCGCAAGTCCGGCGAGCGCCGCCGCGAGGTCGGTCGTGTGCGCTGGCACCCGGGCGAATGAGCCCATGCTGGCCTGGATCACCTTTGGCGAGAAGAGGTCGGCGCAATCCGGCGACAGGAGGACGCGGTCGAGCGCGAACCAGTCCGCGATCCTGAGGAGGGTGCCAACGTTGCCGGGATCCTGGACCCCGTCGAGTGCAAGCGTGAAGCCCCGCTCCAGGGCCCCGGGAGGGAGGACCGGGCGCCGCAGCCTGCCGACGGCGAACACGGACGATGGGGTGGGAAAATGGCTGAGACGCGCCATGTCGGCCTCGCCGACCGCGTGGGTCCGCTCGCCCGGCCAGGCCTCTGTGGCATAGATCTCCTCGAAGGGGAAATTCGCGGAGAGCGCCTCGCGCACCGCCTTCTCGCCTTCGACCGCGAAAAGGCCGAGCGCCTCGCGATCCTTCTTCTCCCTGAGCGAGCGAAGCCTCTTGAGCGTCGCCGCCTCGAGAACGCGGCCGGAATGGGGCGTCACCTGACGTCGCCCATGACGCGGGTTCCGCCGATCTCCACGGTCCCGTTTGGACCCAATTCGGTCGTTGCGGACACCAGCTCGGGAAGCTGCCGTCCAAAATAATCCGACCCGGCCCTGCAGAGCGCCGGCAACGCGAGCGAGAAGCTGTTGCCCGGGGAGCGCATGCTGATTCGCGTCGTCCAAAGCAGCTTACCCTTGTGCTCCTTCTGAAGCGCCTGGTTGTCGTAGGCCATGACGATGATGAAATAGCGCTGCTCGTTCAGCTCGGCGCGCAGCGCCTGCTCCCTGTCGGTCGTGCCGTTGATCGCGGCCGCGGCCGACTTCATCTCCTTGGTCAGGCTCTCGTCGAATCCCAGGAGATGCGCATTGTAGAGGAGCGAGCTCTGCGTGGCCGTCCCCTCGTTCTGGCTGATCATGAGGTTGAAGGTGATGCCGCTCGGGTCCGCACTCCCGACACCCAAACTTTTCACCTGCTGGTTATAGCTGCTCTGCGCCCCGTTGAAATCGTCCTGCTGGAACGTCCTGATGGGATTCTCCTCGACCAGCGTCGCTCCCCAGTGAACGACAAGGAGGAGCGAGGCGTCCTTCTGGGTCTTGACGGGATAGAAATTCTGCTTTGCCAGGCCGCGGGCGAGGGACTCGGCGATCTTGATGAACTCCGTGCCCTCCATGTGCGGATCGTGCGCCATGCCGGGAAAATACTGCCCCTGGTAGAAGACGTAGCCTTCGGGAACAGGTCCGGCCGTGCCGATGTGGCGCTGCGTGTAATCGGTGGTCGCGGTCGCGCGTATCGCCACCGGGGCCGTGGCCTGCGCACGGGACGAAAGCGGGAGGAGCAGAGCGCACCCGAGGAGAGTGGCACTCCTGGGGAATCGGGAGGTTCTCATGCTCCAACCGAATCCGGAATCATGAATTTGGCAACCCGTTTGCCCCTGATTATCCTCTGGCTGGCCGGCCGCAGAACAGGGCGCCAGACCCCGCGATTCCGGGCCCAATCGAAGTCCGGATAGCCGCGGGACGGGGCATCGCGCCCGAGAACGACTCTCTTCGTCCGTCCCGTCGCGAACCAACGCACGCCATCGGTGAGCAGGACTTCCCCGATCGCAGCCCGCCCGAAGCCGCGGACCGCGATCCGGAATGCCGGCATCCCGTCCGGCTCTCCGGACCAGGCGACGGGGTGGGAGAGCCACTGCGGCAGGAATGCGCTCGGCCGCGCCGCGCGCGCGCGGAACCCGATCAGGAACATCCCGTGGAGGTCTGTCCAGGATCCGTCCCGCTCCCGCTGCTGGATGACAATCTTTTGCGCGGCGGGCGCAAAGTTGACGGCCTGGACCAGGAGCTGCCAGGCGCCCGCGACCGCCGATGCCGAGTTCGCCGCCCCCGGGCGGGAGCGGCATTTCTTCAGCCACGCGCGCCAGGCGCGGAGCCTGGCCGCGTCGGCTGCGAGGATGCGTTCGTTCGGCCCCGGGACGCCGGCGGCGCGGGTGCGGCGCCACATCACGCGCGCGGCCGCGAGGCCGGCGGAGATCCTTCCCGAGAAGATCTTCGCGAGCCGCTCCTCGCCTGCAACGAGCGCGCGAACGCCCGCGGCCTCCGCGCGCCGGATTCTCCAGACGGCCCGTCCCGCTTCCCTGATGAAGAGGTCGCGCTCCGCGAGATAGGAGCGCAGGCGCAGGCTGGCGCCGACCGCCGCGGGCAGTCGTCGCGCCGCGAGCCTGCGGCACGCCCGCGCCTCCGCACGCCAGACTGCGGGAGGTTCGGGGGTGAGCACGGTGTCCCAGCGATCGTCGACCTGCCAGCGGTCATAACCGGAGAATGGATACCTGTCGGCGGCCCGCAGCGCGCCAGCGACGCGGGCCCCGCCGCGTCCGAACATCCGGCGGCATCCCCCTGCGAGCAGCCGTTCCGGCTCCTCCTCGCCGTCGAGCCAGAGGCCGGCGGCCGCGGCGTCCACGGTCATCGGAATCTCCGCCGCAAGCCGCTGCGCCTCCCACGAGGTGACGAGCATACCGGCCGCGCGAGTCTCCCGGCAGCGCCGCCACCAGGATGCGATGTTCGCCAGGCGCTCGCCGACGATCGGCAGCGGCTCGTGGCGGAAGGCGCCGTCCATCGGGCATCCCCAATATTCGATGCCGCGCGAGCGCAGGGGACCGGCCAGGTCGTAGGCGGAAAAGTTTCGCAGCTCGATCCGGGGACGGCGGCGGAAGGGATAGTAGTACCAATCGTAGGCGATGACATCCGGCGGCAGGAGCGGGATCGCGGCCGGCAGGAGGGCGAGCATGTCGGCCCAGAGGCCGAGGCGCAGGCCCAGGCCGCGCACAATGCCGCGCAGGCGGCCCACGTGGCCCGCGAAGTGCCCCGCCAGGCCGATCTCCGCGATCTCGGCGCGGCACAGGGGATGGCGGCCCAGATGATAGGATTCGTCGAGGCCCGCATGGACCTTCCCTGCGGTGCAGAACGGGGCGACATCGCGCAGCAGCTTACCCGCGACCTCAAGGGTGCGCGGATGCAGGGGGCAGATCTGCCCATGGGCCATCGGGCTTCCGTCCGGTGCGCGCAGCTCGTTGAGATCGGCCAGGGACGGGACGTTGAGCAGGTACTGCGTGTGCCCGAGGAGATTGACGATCGGCACGACCTTGATGCCGACCTTCGCCGCCGCTTCGACAAGCCGCCCGATCTCCAGGTGGGAATAGGCGCCGCGCCTGGCGACCCCGGGAAGGCTCGGATATTCCACTGCGTCCTCGAGGTGGAGGTAGAGCTCGTCATAGCCCCAGTCGCTGTACCGGGGGAGCTGCTCCAGCAGCCAGCCGAGCCGCTCGGCCTGCCGGGCCAGGTCCCACTGGAAGGCGCGCAGGGGCCGGCGGGATTTCATTCCGGCAGGTGAGCCCTGAGCCATTCCATGGCGCCCGCCTCGTCGGCGAAAGCGCCGTCGAGCTGGGCCTCGAAGGCCGCGTCGAGGACGCGCTTGAACTCGGGCCCCGGCTTGCGGCCGAGGAGGAGAAGGTGGCGGCCGAGGAGGAGAGGCCGCGGCGCGGCATGCTCGAGGTCGAGCTCGCGCGCCCGCGCCCGCATCCGGGCGATGAGAACGAGCGTCTCGGGGGACTGCAGGGGAGGGCGTCCGAGCGAATCGGACGTCATGACGAGCGCGAGTTCCTCGATCGTCGCCGGGACGAGCTTGCGCGCCAGGCGGCGCACCTGGGCGGAGGAGTATCCCGAGTTGTGCCCGCGGTGATGGACCAGATGGTTCACCACGAGGGCGGCGACGGGAGCCGTCAGTTCAAGCGGCGCCCCGATCCTGCGAAGGAAATTTTCGGCAAGGGGCCCGCCGGCCGCCTCGTGGCCGGGGCTCACCCAGCGGATGACGCCGCGGCGCTCCGCGCGTTCCGTCGTCGCGGGCTTGCCGAAGTCGTGGGCGAGGACGGCGAGCGCGAGGCGCCGCCGCCGCGCGGAGTCGGCCGCGCGCCAGCCCTCGAGGGTGACGAGGGCGTCGAGGCAGTGCTGGGTATGCGTGAAGACATCGCCCTCGGGATGCCATTCGGGCTCCTGCGGCGTCCCCCGCAGCGCGGCGATCTCGGGAAAATGGCGCAGCCAGCCCGTCTGCTCGAGGACGTCGAGCCCGCGGGAGGGCTTCACCGATTTCGCCGCCCATTTCTCCCATTCGCCCCAGACCCTTTCGATCGGAAGCTCCGCGAAGGCGTCCGCCATCGTCCGGCACAGGGCCGCCGTCTCGGGGGCGAGCGCGAAGTCAAAACGCGCCGCGAGCTGGAATGCCCGCAGAACGCGGAGCGGATCCTCGGCGAAGGCGGCGCTGCTGTGGCGCAGGACGCGCGCCTTGAGGTCGGTCTCGCCCCCGAGCGGATCGACGACCGCACCGCTGAAGGGATCAAAAGCGATCGCGTTCACCGTAAAGTCGCGCCGCGCGGCGGCGTCGGCGTCGCTCAGCCCCGGGTCGGGCTGGATGGCGAAGCCGCGGTGGCCCGCGCCGGTCTTCGACTCGCGCCGGGGCAGGCTGAAATCGTACTCCGCGCCCGTCGTGCCGCTGCGGACCTTGATCACCCCGAAGCTGCGGCCGACGATGTCGGTCGCCCCAAAGGGGGCCAGCGTCCGCTGAAGCTCCTCGAAGCCGGTTCCGGCGACCTCGATGTCGAGGTCCTTGGGCTCGAAGCCGAGCAGCCAGTCGCGCACGCCGCCCCCGACGAGGCGCGGACGCCCGACCTGGCGCACGGCCTCGAGCATGGCGCGCAGGTCTTCGGGGATCGGAAAATCAGCAGCCAGCTTCAAATGTCATACTCCGACCGCGGGGCGACTGCGGCCAGCGCGGCGTAGCACCAGCCCAGGATCAGCAGCAAGCCGCCGACGGGGGTGATGGCGCCCACCCAATTCGGGCCGCCCAGGGCGAGCACGTAAAGGAATCCCGAGAAGAGGATCGTTCCCGCCACCCAGGAGCGGACGGCGCGCGTGGCCCGCTTCGCCGCCTGTCCCGTCGGGATCGGGCGCATCCATCCGGCCATGCCGAGGAGCGCGAGCGCGTGGTACATTTGAAAGTTCACGGCGGTCTCCCAGACGCCGCGCGTTCCGAGCGCGACGAGGTGGGAATTGAGCGCGTGGGCGCCGAGGGCGCCGCAGGCGACGCCGGTGGCCCCGAGGATTCCGGCGGAGAGGAGGGGAAGTCGTTGATGCATGGCGGCCGGAGTATCCCCGCTTCCTCCGGAGGAAACAAGATTCGAACGGCGCCCCTCGAAAGATGGTGTCTCATTTTCCCGGGAGCATGCCCCCATCGTCGGGTGCTGCCGATTCCCGGACCGCCGCCAGCACCGGCCACCAAGATCCGCCGGCCAGATGGCGGCCCCGAGGCGTCGGATAAAGGCAGCAAGTCCTCTGGAGGAGCATGCTCCCGGCAAAATGATCCACCACCCCTCGAAAACAGCAGTTGACAGCCCCCGGCGAAGCTCTAGCTCTAACCTCTTTTCCCATGAAAACCTTCCTCGCAAAGAAGGAGACGGTGCAGCCCAAATGGTATCTCATCGATGCCGAAGGGCAGGTGCTCGGCCGTCTCGCCGTGAAGGCCGCCAACATCATCCGTGGCCGCCATAAGCCCTCCTACACGGCCCACGTGGACACGGGCGACCATGTCGTCATCGTCAATTGCGAGAAGGTTGTCCTGACGGGCAAGAAGGAGGAGCAGAACGAGTACATGTTCTTTTCCGGCTTCGTCGGCGGCGAGAGCTACCGCAGCCTGAAGCTGATGCGCCAGCGGCATCCCGAATTCATCATCGAGCATGCCGTCAAGGGTATGCTCCCCAAGAACCGCCTGGCTGCCAAGATGTTGACGAAGTTGCGGGTATTTGCCGGCCCCCAGCACACCCACGAGGCCCAGAATCCCATTAAAATCTCCGTTTGAGCGAGCCCATGAGCGTTTCCGACAACATTTTCACCGGCACAGGCCGCCGCAAGACGGCCGTGGCCCGAATCCGCCTCAATTCCGGCAGCGGCAAGCTGACGATCAACGGGCGGACCTTTGACAGCTATTTCAGTCACGAAAACTTCGCCAAGCAGGCCTATGCGCCTCTCCTGACCTCGGACCTGAAGGAGAAGATCGATGTGATCGCGAACGTGAACGGCGGCGGCGTCGCGGGCCAGGCCGGTGCGGTCGCCCACGGCATCGCCCGTGCGCTTCAGAAGATGAACGCCGAGCTCCGCCCCGTCCTCAAGAAGGCCGGCCATCTCAAGCGCGACCCGCGCGAGAAGGAACGCAAGAAGGCCGGTCAGCCTGGCGCCCGCAAGCGCTTCCAGTTCTCCAAGCGCTGAGCGGCAATGGGTCAGGCCGCCAGGTGTGAATACGCAGCTGCGTATTCACACCTGGCGGCCTGACCCGTTCTTTTTCTAAGCTGGCATGGGGTTTGCTTTTTGACGGGCCGAAGTCCCCTTCGCAAATTACCCTGCGGAAATTCCGCTAAGATAAATGTATTAGGTGTTTATAAAATAATACCTAACGTCTTTTTATCCGGAATCTCCTTGTCAGCCTCCCCAAAAACATCGTTTAATCCCCCCACTGTGCTACGTGGAACCGACTGCATTTGTGCCAGTCACAACGCAGCCGGGCCCCACGGCCCAAAGATAAGCACACACCAAGAACCACAAACAGAATGAACAAGAAACTAATCGCCCTTCTCCTCAGTGCCTGCACTGCGGGAGCCATCCAAAGTCACGCGCAGACCGCCGCTGCGGCTCCGGCCCCCGCGCCGGAACCCACCTGGTCGCTCTCGCTGTCGCCGGAGTACGTCTCGACGTACATGTTCCGCGGCTCCCGCCTTGATGGCGCCGCCCTGCAGGGTGCCATCGATGCCTCCATCGGCAACTGGGACATCGGCATCTGGGGCAGCACCCCCCTCAAGAACAAAGTGGTTGGCCAATCGGATCCCGAGCTCGATCCCTACGGCTCATACACTTGGAACCTGAACGACTCCGTCAGCGTGCAGCCCGGCTTCACGGTCTACACCTACGTGCAGGCTCCCACGAACCAGGGCTTCTACCACGCGACTTTCGAGCCGAACATCGCCCTGAACTACACGGTCGGCGGCCTCAAGCTGCAGCCGAAGCTCTATGATGACGTGATCCTCCACGGCCCGACGGCGGAATTCAACGCTTACTACACCGTTCCGCTGAAGAGCCTGAGCTCGGAGCTCGATTTCACGGGCACGATCGGCAGCTACTACCAGTCCGACGTGGTCGACAAGTCGGTCCCGAAAACCCACACGTGGGGCGACTACTACCTGATCGGCGTCAGCGCTCCTTACCAGATCACCAAGGACCTGAAGGCCAACATCGGTTATGCCTACACCCAGGGTAGCAGCTCCTACTTCAAGCAGGCGGGCAGCAAGCGCGTCAAGAACACGGCCGCCGTCGGCCGCGGCGTGCTCTCGTTCGGCGTCACCTGGTCGTTCTGATCCGGCGCTTAAGCCGCAATTTGCAGCCCGCGCCGTCCAGGCGCGGGCTTTTTTTTGCCCATCGAAATTCGAACTCGATCACGAAACGTGCATCCTGAATCCTGCATTCCATGAAAGTCGGCATCGTCGGCGCATCCGGTTATTCCGGTGAAGTCCTGGTCAAGATCCTCCTCGGCCATCCGCAGGCGCGGCTGACCGTGGTCACTTCGCGCACCCATGCCGGGAAGCCGCTCGCGCGGGTGATTCCCTCGCTCCTTGGCCGGGACCGGGGGCTGGCCTTCACGGGTTCCGACGCCGCCGCGCTGGCGGCTTCCGATCTCGACCTCGTCTTTCTTGCGCTCCCGCACGGGGCGGCTGCCACCTACGCCCAGGCGCTCGTCCCCTCGGGCAAGCGGGTCATCGACCTCAGCGCGGACTTCCGGATCGCGAGCCTTGAGACGTACGTGAAGTACTACGGGGCGCACCACGCGCCAGACCTCCTGCCGCAGGCCCGGTTTGTCCTTCCCGAATTGACGCCCCCGGGGTGGCGGACGGAGACGAAGCTGGTCGCCGCGCCAGGCTGCTACCCCACGAGCATCCTCGTTCCGCTCGTGCCGGTGCTGAAGGCCGGCCTCGCGTCCCGGCAGCACATCGTCGCCGATTCATTTAGCGGCGTGAGCGGCGCGGGCCGGAAGGTCGAGGAGACTTATCTCTATGTCGAGCGGACCGAGAGCGCCAAGGCCTATGGCCTGACGAAGCACCGGCACCTGGCCGAGATCGAGGAGCAGCTGGGGTTGCAGACAGGAGGCCCGACCGTCATCCAGTTCAACCCGCACCTGGCTCCCATGCGTTACGGGATCGCCACGACGATCACCGCCCCGGCGGAGCCCGGCGCCACCGTGGAGGCGCTCTATGATTCCTGGAGGGCCGCCTATGGCGGCCGGCCCTTCATCCAGATCCTGCCGAGCGGGGAGACGCCGGACACCGCCCACTTCGTCGGCACGAACCGGATGGGCATCTCGGCCGTCCACGATCCCCGGACGGGCAACTTCGTCATCACATCCGCCATCGACAACCTCTGGAAGGGCGCGAGCGGCCAGGCGGTGCAGATTATGAACCTCTGGTGCGGCTTCGACGAAACCGCCGGTCTCGGCTAAATTGCCGGCATAAAGGGCCTCATGCTCCCTCGATGGCCTAT
>Ga0265313_10000399_pt1 | contig 46704 bp, 39 predicted proteins | sample 4123metaG_FD_203122 | JGI IMG/M metagenome (GOLD analysis project Ga0265313, IMG submission 203122) | Rhizosphere microbial communities from Carex aquatilis grown in University of Washington, Seatle, WA, United States - 4-1-23 metaG | ecosystem: Host-associated > Plants > Roots > Rhizosphere >... | reverse complement strand
CCAAGGGCGGAACGTTCGACACGCTACACGGTCGTCATCCACGCGATCGCCTCCGTTTCACGACGCGCGTACAGGAAGGGAAACGGGCCGTGACCAACGTGCAAGTCCTCGCGCGTCTGTACGGCACGACGCACGTCGAGTGCACGCTCGAGACCGGGCGCACCCACCAAATCCGCGTGCAGCTCGCCGAGGCCGGGGCGACGCCGGTTCTCGGGGATCCACTCTACGGAAAACCGTCACGCGACGAGCGCGTCCGGGCCGTGGCGGAGGCGCTCGGGCACCAGGCGCTCCATGCCCGGCTGCTCGGCTTCGTGCACCCGCGGACGGGCAAGCGGATGCTCTTCGAGGCGCCTCTCCCCGCGGACTTTCGGGAGGCCATGCTGGCGCTCGTCGCGTAGAAGCCCCGGGCTTGTATCCGTCAGCGAGCACCGGCCCGGCGTCCAAGGCACTTGGACTCTTATCCCCCGTAGGCTCCTCCCCCAACCGAAAGCTCCGTTGTCGGCTTTTTGCTCGCGCCCCCGAGCAGTCCCGGATGGCGGCGTTTGAGGATCGACAAGGCGCAGAAGCCCACGAGCACGGCAAACCATAGCGTCGCAAAGCGCACGAGAATCATCGCGGCCGTGCTCGCCGTCGGGCCTACGTGCCCGAGCTCTCGAAGCTGTTCGCGCAGCGACGCTTCGGTCACGCCGAGCCCTCCGGGCACCGGAACGAGCGCTCCGGCGAGGGTGCTCGTCGCATAAAAGAACATCGCAAGCCCAAAGCTCGTCTCCTGGCCGAGGCCGCGCAGAATGACCCACAGCGACGCGCACTCGAGAGACCAGGCCGCGATCGAGATCAGCGTGGGCACGACGAGGTTCGTTGGCTTCACCATCGTCGCAAGGCTCTCGTAAGCCGCGTGCAACTTTGGACCGCTCCCTCGGAATGGCCCCGGCAGCCTTTCGACGAACCCGATTATCCGGTGCGCCGCGCGCCGGCTGCCGACGACGGCGAGGACAAGGCAAACCGCTGCCGTTCCGAGCCCCGCCCAGACCAGGCCTCCACGAAAGCCCGTCGAACCGAGCGCGATCAGCACGACCACTCCGATGACATCGGTAAGGCGCTCGGCGACGACGATCGGCGCGGTGCGTTCGACAGGAACGCCGTGCGTCTCGAAGAGCACCAGCGACTTGAACACCTCGCCGACCTTGCCGGGCGTGACGGTCAGCACGAACCCGCTGAGGAACGTGAGCAGGCTGTCGACCCTCCCCACTCCCCGCACTTCGAGTCGGGCCAAGTAGAACTCCCACTTGAGCCAGCGCAAGAAGTAATTTCCCATCGCCAAGCCGCACGCCGCCGCAAACGCTCCCCAGGCGAACCGACCGAGCTCGTCGCCCATCTTGCCGAGCCCCTGCCAGACGGCGAAGCCGCCGTAGACGGCCACTGCCGACAGCATCGCGCCGAGCAGGCGGCGCATCGCGACCGGACTGGGCCTGGATCGGGGCAACGCGGGGACCTTCTTTTCGATCACGTGGGGGCTCCGCTTCGCTGGACGCGCGCGGGGAGGCGCTATGCCATTGGCAGCCGTATTTCGCCAGCAAGTACGACTCCACCGGCTTTGGTCACGGTCTTCCGTGCTGAAAGATCGGCCATCCTGCGCTAGACACCGCGCGTGCCTCATGCCATCGGAAGCGCCGCGTCCTCACTACCCATTCAAGCCGAGCAGGCGAGCGTCCCACCGGCGGGCGACGTCGAACTTCTCGCCCTTGCGAGCGAGTCCAGCCGGAAGCTGAAGAGCGCCATCGCCGTAAGGGTCGTGGGACAGGAGGCGGTGGTCGAGCTGATGTTGGTCGCGCTTCTCGCGCGGGGCCACGCGCTCCTCGTCGGCGTACCCGGACTGGCGAAGACGCTCCTCGTCGCCTCGCTCGCCGAAGCGCTGGACCTGTCGTTCGGACGCGTCCAGTTTACGCCGGACCTGCTGCCGGCGGACATCACGGGCACCGACGTTTTGCAAGACGACCCCGGAGGACGCGTCGTGCGCTTTCTCCCGGGCCCGATCTTTCATCATCTCGTTCTCGCCGACGAGATCAACCGGACGCCTCCCAAGACGCAGGCGGCGCTCCTCCAGGCGATGCAAGAGCGCAAGGTGACGGTGGGCACCCACACCCACGCGCTGCCCGACCCTTTCCAGGTCTTCGCCACGCGCAATCCGATCGAACAGGAGGGCACGTATTTGCTTCCTGAGGCGCAGCTCGATCGGTTCTTGCTCGAAGTGCACGTCGACTACCCGAGCGTCGACGAAGAGCGCGAGATCGCTCGGCGGACGACGGGCGTCCAAGCCGCGAACGTGCCGCAAGTGCTCGCGGCCGACGCCGTGCGGTCGCTTCAAGCGCTGGTTCCTCGCATTCCCGTGACCGACGCGGCCGTCGAGCTCGCGGTGGCGCTCGGACGGGCGACTCGCCCGAACGATCCGAAGGCGCCGCCGCACGTGCGCGAGTTCGTCCGCTTCGGCTCGGGTCCGCGCGGGTCGCAGGCGCTCGTTCTGGCGGCGAAGGCGCGGGCGGCTCTGCGCGGCGACGCCGCCGCGGACGTCGACGACGTGCGTGCGCTCGTCGTGCCGGTTCTGCGCCATCGTCTCGTGCTCAGCTACCGCGCGGAAGCGGAGGGCGTTCGCGACGTCGACGTGCTCGAGCGTGTGACGGCGGCGGTTGGATAGGGGCTCGAGGCGCGCCGTGAAGTAGACTCTCCTTGGAGATGGCCGAGCGCCGGGCAAAAGAGGGAGAAGACGCCGCGGGGGACAAGGACGGCACCGTCGCCCCGAACCCGCCGGCGCGCGGTCCGCATTCGGACGAGAGAAAGCGGACGGACGCCGTCGCACCCGAGCCCCCGGAGGGCGCCGTTCCCGCGCCGGCGAAGAATGGCGCCCGCGTCAAAGACGAGACGGGGTCCGCAGTCGCGGCTCCGATCCCCGCTCCTGCCGGCGGCCCGTGGCGAAGCTACAAGGAAATCGTGTCGCAGTTGGCGGGACGCATCGTCGAGGCGCAGCGGCCCATTCGTGTCCTCCAGTCTTTGCGCTGGGACGATGCCATCGAAGAACAGTTTCTCAGGGGCAAGCAGCGCGACATGCCCAAAGCCGACGCCGCTTACTACGAGGGGGTCGATCTCGGCTTCACTCCGCGTGACAAGATCGACGAGTTCGAGCGCATCGCCCACGACATCGAGCAGGAACTCGGCGAAGGCGACGCCGTGGGCCACATCATGGCAACCACCGCGCTCGAGTACCGAGACGTCGTTCACATGCTCGTCGCGCGCGGCACCCCGCGATTCTACGCGTGGTCCAGGAAGCTCTACGGGTCGCCCAAAGACAAGTTCCCGGACGGCCGCTCCACGGTCCGCGACCTCGGCCAGCTCCTTTACGGGATCCTCACGAACGTCGACGAGTGGTCGGGGGCTCTTCATTCCCATTCTCCGACCTATGCTCGAACGATCGAAGCGACGGAGGCCGCGCGTCAGCTGGGCGAGCGCTTGGCGCAGTATTTCGGCGACGTTCACGTTCCCGTCGAAGCCGACGAAGTCATCCTCGCGGACGCGGCGGCCGGAAGCGACTACGTCAAGGTCCGAAGCGGCGCGAAGTTCAGCCCTCGCGACATCGACATCCTCGAAGTGCACGAGGGCTGGGTTCACGTCGCCACGTCGCTCAACGGGCAGGCGCAGCCGGTTGCCAAATGGCTCGCCAAGGGGCCGCCGCGCACGACCGCGGTGCAGGAAGGCCTTGCCGCGCTGCTCGAGATGTTCACGTTCCGCACGTATCCTCGCCGCGCGCGTCGCCTGAACGATCGCGTGCTCGCCGTGGACAAGGCGGAGGACGGCGCGTCGTTCCTCGACGTCTTCGAGTGGTTCCGGACCGAGGGCTACGAGGAGGACGAGTGTTTCCACAACACGCGAAGGATCTTCCGCGGCGGCGTGCTCGAGGGAGGCGCCCCGTTCACGAAAGACGCTTGCTACTGCAAGGGGGTGGTCCTCAACTATGCGTTCGTGCGGAGCGCCATTCAGCACGACCGCGTGGATTTGGTGCCGTTCCTGTTCGTGGGCAAAGTCGCCCACGAAGATGTGCCCATTCTGGCGCGTCGCGTCGGCGACGGCGTCGTCAAGCCCCCCCGATATCTTCCGCCGATGTTCCGCGATCTCAACGGTCTGGCGATATGGATGGCGTATTCCACGTTTTTTTCGCAGCTCGGCGGCGAAGCCATGGCCGAGCACTACGGGCGATTGTTCGAGAGGGTCTGACGCAATCCCAAATCCTTCTGGTCGCCGTTCATCGTCGGATTGGGTCAATGCGCGCGGAAGATCGCCTTCCGTTTTTGAACGAACGCGACGAGCCCCTCCTTCGCGTCTTGCGAGCGAAATAGCTCCCCCGCGAGCTCGCGCTCGAGCGCCAAACCGCCTTCGAGCGACATTTCAGCGCCGCCCTGGATCGCTCGCTTGACGTTACCGATTGCCATGGCCGCCCGCGTCGGCGGGCAGAACTCGTGCGCATAATCGATCGCTTTGCGCATGAAGGCTTCATGGGTGTCCGCTTCCCACACCTTGTGCACGAGTCCAGCGGAGTGCGCCTGCGCCGGAGGTAGCGTCAGGCCTTCGACGACGAGCTCCATCGCGCGGCCCTTGCCGACGAGTCGCGTCAGCCGTTGCGTGCCCCCCGCGCCCGGCAGAATCCCGAGGTTCACTTCCGGCAGACCAATTTGGAACGTTCCCGCCCGAGCGATGCGAATGTCGCAGGCGAGCGCGATTTCGAATCCGCCGCCGAGCGCGTGGCCATTGATGGCTGCGATGACGAGCTTCGGGGTGTTTTCGAACCGCAAGAGCGTTTCGCTCGCGTGCAGAGCAAAGTAATATTTGAAGCTTTCGTCCGCCTCTTTGAGCATGTTCACGTTGGCGCCTGCGGAGAAATACTTGTCGCCGTGGCCGGTGAGGAGGACGACGTGCACATCGTCGTCGAAGCGAGCCTCGAGGACGTTTGCGTCGAGCTCCTTGAACATTTCGTGTGTGCAAGCGTTCACCGGGGGGTCGGTGAGCGTGAGGACGGCAACCCCCTTGTCCGTGGAGTAGTTGACCAGCGTCCCCATCTCGCGGGCTCCCTGCCGGGGAAACCGCCGCGTGGCACTCCGCCCCGCTGGCGCCCAGACTGGCCCGTCTTAGACTTAACGGCGATGGCGCGCAAACCCGGTCCGAGGTTGAGGCGCCTCGGCGTCGCCGTGGCGTCGTGGGTGATCGCCGCGTGGCTCGCGGAGGGGGTCGTCGGTCCAGACATCGGGCGAGCGGGACGTAAGCTCGAAGAGCGCATCGAGATGCAGCTCAAGGGTGGTGGGGCGCCCCTGCCGCCTCCCAAGCAGCCCGAGCGGAGCCACGAGGACTCCATCGAGCCATGGGAGCTCGTGCGCGTCTAGGTGGAAGCCTGGTGCGTTTCGCCGATAGCTTCGCGATCCCGGGCAGAGAGCGTGCTCGCGTACGGTCGTACGCTCCGCGCGCTCGCCGCCGGCCTCGCTCGCTCTCCGCGAAAATCACCAGGCTTCCATGGCCGGCAAGAACGGGCCGAACTTTGGCTCGAGCCCCTGCGTTTCGACTGGTGTGCTAATAGCCGCGCTACTATCCGATGACCAACGCCCAGCTCCGTGCAGAGCTCAAGCGACTCATCGTTACAGAGCTCAACCTGAGAGGGCGAAGCCCGGAGTCGATCGCCGACGACGCGCCCCTGTTCGGAGCGGGGCTCGGTCTCGATTCGCTCGACGCGCTCCAGCTCGCGATGGTGATCGAGGAAAAGCTCGGCGTCCGAATCCCCGAGGGCGACGAGGCGCGAGCTGTCTTCCAAAGCGTTCGCACGATGGCGGATCACATCGAGAAGGCGCGCGGCGCGTGAGCCCGCGGCTCTGGGTGACCGGCGTGGGCCTCGTCACACCGCTCGGCATCGGCGTCGAGACGACGTGGTCCAGGCTCGTGCGCGGCGATTGCGCGATTCGCAGCATCCGACTCTTCGGAGCCGCGGGCCAGCGCGCGGGCGTCGCGGGCGAAGTCGACGCGGTCGCGCCGCCCGACGGCGAGCCCGCCGCCCCGTGGTCGCGCACGAGCGCGATGGCGTTGGCGGCCGCCGCGGAGGCCATGCGCGGCGCCTCCGTCGACCCGCATGCCGCTCGCGTGGGGCTGGTGGTGGGGGGAACGACGGGCGGCATGTTCGAGAACGAGCAGGTCCTGGCGAGGCTTCACGCGGAGCTGGAGTGTCGCGAAACACTCGTCCAGATGCTGTCGCACCCGCTGACCGCGACCGGCGACTGCCTCGAGCGGCGACTCGGCCCCTTCGCACGGGTGCGATCGGTCGCGAGCGCGTGCTCGAGCGGCGCCAACGCGCTCGTCGTCGCGGCGTCCTGGCTGCTCTCGGACGAAGTGGACATCGTCGTTGCTGGCGGAAGCGACGGGTTGTGCCGCCTGACGCTGAGCGGCTTCAACGCGCTGGGCGCTCTCGATCCCGAACCGTGTCGTCCGTTCGACCGCCGGCGGCGTGGAACGAGTTTGGGTGAGGGCGCAGCGTTTCTCGTTCTCGAGCGCGAGGAGCGCGCGCGCGCGCGCCGTGCGGCTCCGCCGCCGATCGCGGAGCTGGCCGGTTGGGCGTTGGGAGCCGAGGCCCACCACATCACCAACCCCGCGCCGGAGGGCGCGATGGTCGTCTCGCTCATCGAGCAGGCCCTCGCACGCGCGGGGCTCTCGCCGCGCGAGATCGACTATGTAAACGCCCACGGCACCGGCACCCCGCTCAACGACGCGATGGAGGCCATCGCGCTCGGGCGGGCGCTGGGCAGCGAAATCGAGCGGATCCCGGTCTCCAGCAGCAAGGGCCAGATTGGGCACGCGCTCGGCGGGGCGGGAGCGATCGAGGCGGCGATCACCGCGCTCGTCGTTGCCCGCCGCACGCTCGTGCCGACGGCCGGCTTGGACCAACCGGACCCTGCGCTGGCGCTCGTGCACGTGCCGCACCTCGGTCGCGAGGTGCCAAGGGTGCGGGCCGCGCTGTCGAACGCGTTCGGCTTCGGCGGGATGGATACGGTCCTGGTCTTCGCCGAGCCGGACCTCACCCGAGGAGGTCGAGCAACGCAGCCTCGCCCTGCGAACGGGGCTCCGCCGTTGCCCGCGGGTCTTGGCGTGCTCACGGGAGCCGCCGTGTTTGGTGTCTGCGGCCTGCTTGGCTCCGAAGAGTGCGCGATCCTCCCGGAGCGGCGCTTCGCATCCGAGACCGCCGTCGACCCCGATGTTCATCTCGACGTCACCCGCGCGCGCAGGCTCGACCGAGCCGCTCGCCTGGGCGCCGTGGCGGTTCAGCGCGCCCTCGCCGACGCGAACGCCAATGCGGACGGAACGGGTATCGTGCTCGGCAGCGCCTACGGCAACGTCGACGGATCCGCGGAGTTCATGCATCGTGTCTTCGACAGAGGTCCGCGCGCCGCGAGCCCCGCGGAGTTTCCGAATCTCGTTCCGAGCTCCGCGGTCGGACACGTCTCGATTTACGTCGGACTGCGCGGACCCGCGTTCGCGATCGCCGACTTGGCGGCGAGTGGCGAGAGCGCGTTGGTTCAAGCCGCGCAGCTCGTCGCGGCCGGCGAAACGTCGCGTGTCGTCGCCGGGGCGGTCGAGCCCGAGAGCGACATCGTCGAACGGGTTCTCTCGGCACTGTTTGCCCACACGCCGTCGCAGGCCCACGCAAAACGGGCCGACCTCGCCGCGGCCGTGGTCCTCGAATCCGAAACCGAAGCGGCGGCAAGGGGCGCGCGGCCACTCGCGCGGATCCGCCAGCTCGTCGAGTGGCGCGGCGGCGGCCGCTCGGCGCTCGATTCCCTGCTGGCGCCGCGCACGGCTCGGGCCGAGGTGATTCTTTCGCGCGAGAACGGCGGGGCCGACGAGGCGCTCGCGGGGACCGGCTGGAATCCGTGCGCTCGGGTGGTTTGTGCCCCCGCCTTGGGCGAAAGCGACGCCCTCGGCGCCGTGGCGATCGCCGTGGCCGCGGGCCGCATTGCGACCCTGCGGGTCGACGAGGCGCTCGTGCTCGGCTTCGCACGCGGCCGGGGGTTTGCGATCGTGCTCACGCGATGATCGAACGAAGGACCGTCGCCCGAAGGTCTGGGACCACGGCGGTTTGCATATTCCTTTGCTCGTTCGGGTCCTTGTCGTGCGCCGCGCCCGCTTGGCAAACCCCGGATCCGGCCACCTGGCGTGCGCTCCGCCTGGGTTGGGAGCATCGGCAAGAGGTTCGGCCGAGCCATCCGTGGGCCGCCGGTGTCGCCGTGACGATGCGCGACCCGCGCAGCGGGCGCTCCCTCGACGGGAGGGGAGCGATTGCCGTTGCGCCCGGGCGCGCGCTGCGCATGATCCTCGTCGGTGTCGCCGGCGCCACGATGCTCGACGCCTGGGTGACACCCGATCGGTGGCGGATCGCCGTTCCGCCGGCGGGTGTCTTGCGTCGGGGTGGCACGTCGCCCCGGCGCGCGAAAGACGACGTGGACGAGCCGAACGACCTGCCGGTCGGCTTCTTGCGCTGGGTCTTCTTCCGGCCTCTCGCGGGCCATCTGTTCGGCGGCTCGTTCGAGTCCGGCGGCGTGCTCTTCTTGCTGCGGGACGGACAGGCGGTGGTCGAAGTGCGGGTCGAGACCTGCGCCCGCGGCGAGCGCACGACGACGACCCGCCGCGCCCGCGGCCGCGCCGAACGCCTCGACGAGTGCCGCGCGTCCGGAGAACTCACGCCCGGGGATTGGGTCCGCTACGAGGACCAGAGAAGCGGCCTGGCCGTCGACCTCACCGTCGAGTCGATCGCCTCGGGATCCCCCGAGGAAGAAGCGTTTCGCGACCCCGACGCCGAAGGATCATGAGAGGCCGACTTTGAGTCGGGTCGAAATCATCGGGTTCGGGGCCGTTTCGGCGCTCGGCGAGGGCGCCTCCGCGGCGTCCGCCGGTCCGATTGGCCGGCGTGCGCGTGTGGTCATTGCGCACGACCCGGAGCTTGCTCAGGCGGGGCTGGCCCGCCCCTTCGTCGCGCGATGGTGCGAGCCCGTTTCTTCGGGCCCGGAGGGCGACCTTCGGGCAGAGGCCCTCCTCGAACGCGCGCTGTCCGGGTGCGCGTCGGAGCTCGATCGCGTGCGTCCGGGGTGGCGGCGCGAGCGCGTGGGCATGGTGCTCGGCACGTCCAGCGGCGGAATGCGATGCGCGGAGCGTGCCTTCGAGGCCATTGCGCGAGGCGAGCGGATCGCCGACGTCGAGTCGCCGACGTACTTCGGGCCGATGGCGCGCGCGTCGCGCCGCTTGGGTATCCCCCTCGATCCGAGCGTTCTGGTTCTCGGGGCGTGCGCGTCCTCTGCGCTCGCGATCGGCCTCGCGTGCCGCTGGCTCGAGCACGGCGCCTGCGACCTCGCGCTGGCGGGCGGGTTCGACGACGTTACGGTCTTCGTGGCCGCCGGGTTCGAAGCGCTCCGTGCGACGACCGCTTGCCCGCCGCCTCGGCCGTTCCGCGCCGGGCGCGACGGAATGTCGCTCGGCGAGGGGGCTGCTGTCCTTGCGCTCTCGCTTCCGGCAGCCTTGCCCCCGAGCGCCGGGGCGCGGGTTTACATCGCCGGCTTTGGGTCTTCGTCCGACGCGATGCACCTCACGGCGCCCGATCGGGATGGCGGCGGGCTGGCTCGCGCCGCCCGGGCTGCGTTGGAAGAAGCCGATCGGGATCTCGTGGACCTCGTGGGCGCCCATGCGACCGCGACGCCCTTCAACGACGCCGCGGAGTTCTGCGCCCTCGCGAAGGCGCTGGGCGCCGAGGGCGCGCGCAAGGCCGTGGTACACCCCCTCAAAGCGCAGATCGGTCACACGCTGGGGGCGTCCGGTGCGCTGGAATTGCTCGCCTGCGCGGACGCCCTGGCGCGCGGCGTGCTCCCGGCCGCGGCCGGCGAAGGTCCGCTCGACCAAGCCGCGCCTGCGCGCCTTCTGACTCACTCGGTAGCCGGAGAGCCGCGTACGGCGCTCAAGCTCGCCTCGGCGTTTGGGGGAGCGAACGCCGCCCTCGTCGCGACCACGACGCCACCCCTCCGGGTGCGGTCCCACCGCGAAGCCTTCTTGCACGCGGCCGCACACATCGAAGAGGAGCCTTCCGTCGAGGCGATTGCCGAAGGAGCCCGCGTGACCATCGATCGTCTCGTGCGCGCCGGTGCCCTCGTGCGGTTGGCCCTCGCGGCCGTGGCGCTTCTCGAGCAAGAGACTGGTTCGCTGGCGGGGGCGGGCATCGTCGTCGGCAGCGCTCTCTCGACGATCGAGGTGAACGCGGCCTTCAGCGGTCGGCTGCGTGAGGCGGGCGCGCGAGGGGCCGAGCCCAGGCGCTTCCCGTACACTTCCCCGAACGCCGCGGCGGGGGAGTGTTCGATCGCGTTCGGCCTCACGGGACCGGGCTTCGGTGTGGGAGGGGGCATGCACGCGGCCGTCGAGGCGCTCGCCGCGGGCGCCGTGCTGGTTCAGGGGAGAGACGCGGACCGGGTCGTCGTCGTGGCCGTCGACGAGGTGGGGGAAACGACGCGCGCCCTCGGCGGCGAAGGTCTGCGTTCCGGCGCCGTCGCGGTTTTGCTTTCCGCCGCCAAGAACGGCGCGCGCGCGCGCGTCGGCGACGTCACACTGCGCCGCGGTTCGGCCGTTTTGGGGGCCCTGGCGCCGGGCCACCGGGCGCTGACGCCTCTCGTCGATGGCGACTTGCCGGCCGCGGTCGCGAGCTCGAGCCCCCCGGACCTGTTCGCCCGAGTCGTTCTCCATCCGCTTTGACAGTTCGGCACCGTCGAACGGCGCACGGCGGGCTGCCTCTGACAACCTGACAACGTGCCGCGAAATCCGGCCGTTGCGAGCATGGAACGTAGACGGCGCGACCTTTGCTCTCCCGCCACCAACCCCGTTGGGCCAATCCTCTTCATGAAGTGCTCCCCCCTCATCTTGGGCATCGCCCTCGTAGCCCTCGCGTTGACTGGCTGCGCCAAGACGTACATCCCCAACACGGACGTCGAAGATACGAGCCCCAACCGAATGGTCATCGCTTTCTGCGAGCAGTACCGCCACGCGATGGAAGACCGGAACGCGGCGCAGCTCTTGAAACTGATGAGCCCCGGCTACTTCGAGGATGCCGGCAACACGAAGAACGAGGACGACGCCGATTACGAGAAGATCCGCGAGTTTCTGACCGGCGACTTTCTGAAGACCGGAGGCATCCGCTACGAAATTCGTTACCGCCGCGTCACGTTCGCGGAAAACAGTCACGTCTACGTGGACTTCACCTTCGCCGCTGCCTGGAAAATACCCGGCCTCAAGGCCGACGAATGGCACCACGACGTGGCCGACAATCGACTCGACCTCGTGCGCGACGCCGATTCGTTCAAGATCGCCGCCGGCATGTAGCGAAACTGGAAGCGCCGGGCTAGGGCGCTGGCCGGCCCAAAGGCGCGATGTTCACCGTTGCTCACGTCTCCGACTTCCACATCTCGGCCTTCGGTGACACCCTTCACGATCGCGCTCGGCTCATCAAGAGGAGCGCGCGCATAGCGGACACGTCGGCCGCTCGATTCGAGACGTGCTGGGAGGAGGCGGGCTGGCGGGTTCTGCGCGCGCGCGCGAAAAAGAAGGGCGAGATCGTCCTCGTCGACCCGCAAGGCTACGCGCACCCGGTCCCGACCGTGCGGGACGGGGGCGGCTTGAAAGACCCGGTCGAGCGGGCTGCGGCAAAGGCCTGCCGCCTCGAGGGGCGTAGGGCCGTGACGCTCGCGGCGGCACCGCCGGGGGACGGCGCCCTGACGTCGATGCTCGATGCGACGCCGCACAATGCGAACCTCCGGCTCCTTCGAGCCGCGCGCGTCGTCGAGGACCACGACGTCGACGCGGTCGTTGTCACGGGCGACTGCACCGACGACGGGGAAGGGTGGGAACTCGTCGAGACCGCATTCGCTCGGTGGCGGGCGCGCGCCCGCCTCTTCGTGATTCCGGGCAATCACGATCTCTACCTCTTTCCGATTGCAAGCAGTGCTCGCCCGCGGCCGACGCGCGCGAGCAAACGAACGGCCTGGCGGGCGTTCGCCCAGCGCGCGGGGTTGGAGCTCGAGCCGTGCGGCGCGTGGAAGCGCGTCATCGACGAGGCGGGCGCGATTTTCGTCGGCCTCGATTCGTGCGCGCGCGGGCAGCGCGCGTTCTACCGGCAAAACGGCGCCATCGGTGGCGAGCAGCTGGCCTGGCTCCGTGCACTCGCAGGCACTCCGGCTTGGAAAGGGGCGAGGCACCGCGTCGTTCTCTTTCATCATCACGTCGTGCCGCTGCCCCACGGAGTGGGCAAACGGGCTCCGACCGAGATTGGCATGCGGCTCGACGACGGGCGGGAATTTGCAGAAACACTGGCCGACGTCGGTGCGACTCTGGTGATGCACGGTCACCGGCACATCAGCGAGAGGCGCCACCCCGCGGGTCACGATTTCGAGCTGCTCGCGGCCCCGTCCCTCACTCTCGGTTGCAAGAGCGGCGATGCACCTTCGTTCTGGCGGGTCGAGCTCGACGCTCGGGTCCACGCCGAACGTGTGCGCATTCCCGTGGAAGCGGTCGAGCAGGAGAACGACCCCGGCACCGAACCGCCCCCCCCGCCCGACGCCTAAAGCACCGAACGGTTCGACTCCCGTCGGCTTTGCTGCATTCGGCCTTCTATTCCGCGACCACGCCATCGTTGGCCGCGTCGCCGTCGCCCGTCGGGGCCTCCGCCGCCTCACTCGCGGCATCCGTCGCGGAGGAGTTGACGGCCAGCCATGCGCACGCGGCAGACGTCGACGGGTTTGCCACGACGGAGCACCCGCCGCTCGTCCTCGCGGCGCTGTGGATCGCGGCCACGCATGCGTTGACCGCCGTCGGGCCCGGGTCGGTGCCGCTTGCCAGCCCGTGCAGGCACTGGTCGTCGTAGAAACGGATGCACGCGTCGACCACCGTTCCGGTCGTGTGATAGGGCGGCTCGAGAGCGATCCCGCAGGCAGGCGCTTCCTGGCATTCCGCCTTTTGAATTTGCCGGCACGCGTCCACACCCACGGCGTCGGTGCCGCACGCGGACGTCGGCACCCCGGCGGCCACGAGAAGGACCGTCTCGAACCAGCGACGCGCCATGGCCGGGTCGTACTACGCCCCCGAAGCGTGGACCAACTTTGCCGACTAGACTGGGACGGTGCTCCCCGCCATGGTCCTCGCTGCCGGTCTAGGCACGCGGCTGCGGCCCCTCAGCGATCTCGTCGCGAAGCCGCTGCTGCCCGTCGGCGATCGCCCCGCGCTCGCGCACGTTCTCGATCGTCTCGTGCTTGGACGCGTGGACCGGATCGTCGTCAACGCGCACCACCGAGCCGACGACGTGCGCGCGTTTGCCGAGACCTGCGGGAGAGCGATCGCCGTCTCCGAAGAGAAAGACCTTCTGGGTACGGGGGGCGGAATCGCCCGCGCCGCCGCGCTCCTCGGCCCGGGCGACGTGTTCGTGTGGAACGCCGATGTCATCGCCGACGTCGATCTCGGCGCGCTCTCCGAGTTTCATGCGGAGCGGGACGCAGAAGCGACGCTGGTCGTCCAGGCGGCCGAGAAGGGGCGGGGACCCGTAGGCATCGACCCTCACGGACGTGTCGTTCGGTTGCGCGCCGAGCGGTTTGGCGAAGAAGCCTGCGGCGGCGAGTTTCTCGGCATCTCCGTCATCGGCGAGAGGCTTCGCTTGCGCTTGCCCGAGCAAGGATGTCTCGTGGGCGACGGGCTTCTCCCGGCGCTGCGCGCCGGCGCGACCCTCCGCGCATTCCCCTACGAATCCAGCTTTTTCGACATCGGCACGGTCGATCGCTATCTCGCCGCGAACCTCGGTTGGCTCGCCGCGCGTGGCCTCGAGCATTGGACCGGTCAAGGCGCGCAGGTCGCTCCTGGGGTGCGGCTCGAGCGCTCGATCCTCGGGCAAAGCGCCGCCGCACTCGGGTCGGGTTCGATCTCGAACTGCGTCGTTTGGCCGGGTGCGCACGTCACCGCGCCCCTGGCCGGGAAGGTGGTCACGCCGAACGGCGTGGTTTCGTCCGCGGCGTGAAGGCTCTACGGCACGAACGACTCGATCTCGCTCGCGCCGCCGAAAAGGACGACGCTGCCCAGCGGCGACACGATGGCCCGGGCGCCCGAATGCTTCACCTTCGTCATGATCTCCGTGACCGTTCCCGACCCGCTCGCGCCCCCGTCGGGGGCAGTCGCGCTGAGCAGGAACGCGCGGGTCGACCCCGACGTGTCGTCGCCGACCAAGAGCGCATGGGCGGAGTCGCTGGCGAACACCTGCGCGGTCACGAGCGCGAAAGGTTGCGGCAGCGTCGTCCAAAGGGCGGGGGCACATTGCACGCTGCACGCCAAGTCGATGGACCGCGCCGTTGCGTCCTGGCCTGCCGCGGTCACGCCGCCGGCGAGAAGGACGTGCTGACCGTCGAGCGCAGCGGCTCCCGAACCGGTCGAGGGGTCCGGTGGATAGGCGAGGGCGGCGCCATTGGTAGCGCCGGGGGCGACGATTTCTATCCCCGCCGCCTGTGCGCTCCCTCCTGCGACGACCAGCCCTCGCCCGTCGACCCATGCGGCCGCCGCGCCCAAGCGCGCCGCGCTCAACGTCGCCCAGGACGCGTTGCCGGTCGGATCGATCTCGAGAACGGTTTGCGTCGGGTTTCCCGTCGCGCGGGTCGCGCCGACGACGTACTGGGTGCCGTCGCCGGCAACGACGGTCGCTCCTCCGGCGACGTCCCCGAAGGACCCGCCCGCCGGTGCTACGACGTCGGACTTCGTGCCTTGCGACAGGTCGAAGCTCGTCGCTCCGCTCTTGTCGATCAGCCAGGCGACCGTTCCCACCCAGACGACCGACTCGGGCGCTCGTGGAAGCGACGGTGGAGGCGATAGGGACGCGTAGAACGCGAAGTCGTAGATTTGCGCGGTGCCCGAGACGGATGACCCGCCGCCGCCGATGAAGAGATAGCGCCCGCCGACGAGCGCGAGAGTCGGGGCGGTCCGAGTGTCCGCCAAGGGCGCGGGCATCCGCGCGAACTCCCCCGTACGCTGCACGAAGACGGGAACGGTGACTCCGTCGAGCGATCCGAACTGAATCGGCAGCGACTGGCCGTAGATTAGCCGGCCGCCGTCGGCATCGCTCCCGGTGACCTGCAGCGTTCCCTCGGCGCTCTGGTCCACCGACCCGAGATCCACTTGGGTTGCAGGAAGAGAAGCGGTCGCGAGCCTCTGCTTTTGCCCGGCTGAGTTCACCGAGTCCACTTTCAGCTCCACCGGCCGCGGTTCTCGCGAAAAGGTGTCGGGCTCCCCGATGACGATTTGCAGCGTGCCGCTCTCGGACGACGAGCAGCCGGTCGCCGCGGCATTCGCGAAGCCAAGGGCTGCGAGCACGAGTCGGCGGGACATTGGGCCGCCTTTTACACGCTGGGCGCGCGTCAAGCCAAGCGGCGCCCCGCGGCGCGGAACGCCCCGAGAACTTGGCCTACACGCACCCCGCGGGGTATCCGCGCTATCATGAGTGCGATGGGTGACGGCATCCGCAATATCGAGCGGATCGAGGAGAACGACGACGAACGCCGGATGCCTCGGGGCGTCACGTTTGCCTTCGTCGTCCTCGGTGGGGCTTGTGTCGTCTTCGCGGCGCTCGCCCTGAGCGGCCGTACGAGCGCGCTGCCGGAGAAGAAGAGCGATCCGCTCGGCGAGCTCTTGGCGCAGCGACCGGGCGCGAGCGCGGCGCCGCTCGCGACCGCGGCGACCGAGCTTTCCGCGAAGGAAGTGACCTTTCCGCGGCTCCTGAGCGACGGCGACCATCCCTCGACGGCATTGGCCGCCGTACGCGGCTTGTCCCCCGCGAACAGCGGGGCCACGCCCGCAAGCAGTTCTTTGCCATCGCCCTTCCCCCAGCCGCCGCCGCCGACCGACCGCCTCCCGGTCGTGCCACTGCCCGCTCAAGCGGTCCTCGATGCCACGCCCGTCGTGACGCATCCGCGCGACGCCATGACCAAAGCTGCGAGCGACGCGGCCCGCATCGATTCTCCTCCTGCTTCCGGCGGCGCCACGACGCCGGGACACGAGGGCGGCTACCAGCTCCAGGTCAGTAGCTTCCGCACCCAGGGAGAGGCGCAGAGCTTCGCCGAGCAGTTGCGTGCTCGCGCCCACAAGGCGTATGTCGTCGAGGCGAGCGTACCGGGGCGGGGCACGTGGTATCGCGTCCGCGTCGGACCGTTCGCGACCCAGCACGCCGCAGCCGCGTACCGCGTGGAGTTCGAGGGGAAAGAGCATGTCGTGCCGTTCATCGTTCCGCCCGAGACCACAGCGAAGGCGCATTAGCGTGGACGTGGTCCTGGTCTTGGACGTGGACGTGGACGAAACGCGCAGCGGACCCGGGTCCGCGCCCGGGGGATGAACGTCTAGGCGCGGTCCTTCTCAGGCGAGCAGGTCGCGCTCTTCGTCCACGTCCACGACGGCGTTCGATCGACCGTGTCGGTTTGGCATCCTCCGTGGCGGCCTACGCCGAATCCGCGCGATCGCGGCTGCTGCAGAGCTCACCGCGCTGTGACAGCATTGTCGCACTCGAGCGAACGAATGCGGGGGCGGGCATCTGGAAGCGAGGTGTGGCACAATCAAAGCTCGCTTGTCGGGCGCACCGCTTTTATCGGTTTGGTTCGTTGCTCTCGTCCTGGCGGCTGTCGCGCCATGGTGCGCTCGAGCACTTCAAGCGGCATTCGAGATGCGCCTGCGGCGGCGCACCCTGGAAATCATCGCGCTGGCTGGGCCTCGTGCGCCCGGCGGTGCTCATACCGCTGGCGAAGCGAACGGGTCACCGCCCGAACTGCCTCGAGGTCACGAGGCTTGATCGAACCACTTCCGGTCTTACGTCTCATGGTATGGACAGTGCAGCTCTCGTGAAGGCGGCGGCGCCTTGGTGGCGTGCGAACGCGGGAGTCGGTGGGAGGGGACCCGCGGTGCAGGCCATCGGTAGCGTGCGGGTGTATCGCACCTTTCTTTGATCGGACTTCGTCATTCATTCGTCGCGGAACGTACTTGCTTGAGAAGCATACGGAAGCGGGTTCGCGCCCGCGCTGTGGGGTAAAGATGGCACGTCTCTTCGGAATCATCGGCAATCGTCCGGACTTGGCCGCTCGCGTCCTGGCGTCCGAAGTCGACGCCCTCCGTGCGCGCTCGAAAGGCCCGCCTCTTGGCTGGGGCTTGGGCTTCTACCAGGGAGGCGAAGTGCTCATGCGCCGACGTCCCATTGACGAGCGTCGCGAGATTGACGTCGCAAAACTCGCCGCCGACGTGCGCGCCGACTTGGTGCTCGGGCACGTTCGGTTGGCCACGGTCGGGGCATTGAGAACGGAGAACACGCATCCATTTCGCTATCGGCAGTGGTTATTTGCTCAGGCGGGTACGGTGTCGGATTTCGGGCAGGTGCGCGACCGACTGATCGCCAGCGTTCCGGACTTCCTCCGGAGTGGGATCCGCGGAGACACGGACGCGGAAGTCGTTTTTCATGTTTTTCTTTCGTTCTTGCACGATGCCGGCCGACTCGGCGACGGTCAGGTCGAGCCGTCGCTCGTGCGGGAGGCCCTTCGGTCCAGCCTGGCGGTGGTAGACGGGATGACCGCGGAAGTCGGCGGCGAGTCCGTGAAGATCAACCTCATGGTCTCGAGCAGCGACCAAATCGTCGCGGTCCACCGGAGCCCTGCCGCCATGAGCGTTCGCGTTCTCAGCGGCAAGGCGGACGCGGACGCCGTTATCGGCGACGACCCTCAGCTCCGGCGTAAAGTCCCCGAGCTTGCGCGCGTGCACTTTGCGCTCGCGGCGAGTGATTTCGACGATTCCGTCCCGAGCGGCCGATGGAAGGTCGTGCCCGACTCTGCCATCGTCACGATGACGCGCGACGAAGATCCGACCATCGAGGGCATCTAACGGCTCGCCGTTTCGTCGCCGATAACCACTCGCCCATGGCCCGAGCCCGGAAGGCCCCCCTCTCCAGTTGGTTGCTGTTCGGCCTCTGGGTTGCGCTCGGCTGCGCCGCTCCGCTGACGGCGGCGCCTTTGCCCGCGCTGGACCGAGAGCATGCTCCGAGGAGGCCGGACGCCGTCGTCGTCGAGCCGCCGCCCGCCCTCCCGGCGGCGGCCGAGCGGGCGGAGGCGCGCGGAGTCGTGGCTCTGCGCGAGGCGCCCGGCGGCGATGCCGTACGCGACCTGGTCGCCGCGGTGCTCGAGGCTTGGACGCGCGAGTCCATCGACCAGCTCGCCGCGCTGCTTACGGCGGATGCCGGCCCGATCGAGTCGCGATCGCGGGGTCGGACCGCACTCCTCGAAACCTGGCGCCAGAGGCTGCGCGCCCACGAGTACGAGCGGCTCGCCGGCGTCGAGCTCGTGCGGCTCGATCGCATCGAACGCTACACGTGGGACGACCTTTCGCTACCCGACTCGCCGGCGCGCCCGCCCGAGATGCAGCCCGATGAGCTTTACCTCCGAGTCCCGGTGGAAGTGATCCGCGTCGCCGGCGAGCGGCTCTTCGGCGATGCCATCGTCGTGCTCTTGCGGCGCGACGAGGGCAGGTACAAGATCTCCGCCTACGGCGAGGTGGACGTTCGCTAGAGCACCGAACGGTTTGGCGGACGGTAGTCACACCGCTCGGTGCTCTAGGGATTGGCCGGCCCGAGCCGGGCGCGAATCGCACGCAAGACGTCGTCCGTCTGCTTCACGGTGCCTTCGAGCGATCCGCTCGTGTCGATGACGTGATCGGCGACGGCGACCTTTTCGCGGAGCGGCTTTTGGGCTCGGATTCGTGCGAGCGCCTCGTCTTCCGACGCTCCATCGCGCGCGCACAGCCGGGCCGCCTGCACCTCCTCGGGACACGAGCACACGACCAGCGGGCGCAACGCGTCGGTCAAGCCATTCTCGACGATGAGCGCGGCTTCGTAACAGGCGAGCGGTTCTCCCGTGCCCGCGAGGGCTTCGGCCAGCTCGCGCGCACGGGCCGCGATGCGCGGGTGGGTGATCGCATTGAGCTTCCTTCGGGCCGACTCGTCCGCGAAGACGAGCTTCGCGAGCGCCTTGCGATCGAGGGCGCCGCTCGCCCCAATCACTCCGGCTCCGAATTGGTCGACGATTTCTCGAAGGCCGTCGGTCCCCGGAGCCACCACCTCTCGCGCCAGCTGGTCGGCGTCGATGACCGGGACGCCGAGCGCGCGCAGTCGCGCCGCGACCGTACTCTTGCCCGAAGCGATGCCGCCGGTCAGACCGAAGAGGTGCACGCGATTGCCGATCGCCCTATACAATCGTCCTCGACCCGATGCGAGTGACGGCGGACCATTCCGGGTCGGGTTCGAGAAAGCTCACCCGGCGGAGGTTGCTCGAGGCCGCGGTGCTCGCCGCGCTCGCGTTCGGGGGATCGGTGGCCGCCATCGCGAGAACGCGGGGCTATCCGCGGCCGGCGGGGCTGAAGCTCGCCGCTCTTTCGCCATGGCAGTTCGCTGTCGTCGAGCATGCCGCCCGGCGTATCGCCGCCGCCGACCGAGCGGACGACGCCACGATTCCAAGCCCCGACGAGGTCGGCGTGGCCGCGTTCGTCGACCAGTGGACCGCCCGGCTGCCCGAAAACGTGCGCCGAGACCTCGGCCGCTTTCTCGCGTACGTCGAGCACATCGCCCCCCTCGGCATGGGTTGCGTCTCGCGTTTCACGCGTCTTGCCGCCGGCGAACAAGATCGCGTGCTCGCCTCGATCGAGAGCTCGTCCATCGACCTCCTTCGGGCCGGTTTCGACGGTTTGCGGTCGCTCGTGTTCCTGGGGTTCTACCGCGATCCGCGTACCTGGAGCATCGTGGGCTACGACGGTCCGCTCGTCGGCCGGCCCCTCTCGGGCTGGCGATGATGGCGAGTCACCGATGAGCGGCACCATCACCCGGGGCTCGCAGATCGAGCGCGATCTGAGGCTCGACGTCGACGCGGTCGTCGTCGGTACCGGGGCCGGGGGATCCGTGGCGCTCCGCGAGCTCGCGCGCGCCGGGTTGAACGTCGTCGCGCTCGAACAAGGACCCTGGTCGTCGTCGCGCGACTTCGATCAACGCGAGGACCGGATGCTGCCGCTCCTTTTCGAAGACGCCGGAGGCCGCGCGACCGACGACATGGCCATCCGCGTCCTCCAGGGCCGCGGCCTCGGCGGAAGCACGGTGCACAACACCAACCTCTGCAAGCGCACGCCGGACACGATCCTCGACCTCTGGGCGAACAAGTACGGCGTCGTCGGGGCGACACCTCGCGATTTGCGCGCTCGCTTCGAGGCCATCGAGCGCGACTTGTCGGTCTCCGAGATCCCCGCGCCGATGCGCAACGCGAACAACGAGGCTCTGCGCGCGGGGTGCGAAGCACTGGGCTGGAAGGCGGCGCCACTTCACCACAACCGCGTGGGTTGCGTCGGCAGCGGCTTCTGCGAGCTCGGCTGCGCGTACGACGCAAAGCAAAACGCGCTCAAGGTGATCGTGCCGCAGGCCGTCCAGGCCGGAGCGAACGTCTACGTGGACGTCGAGACCGTTCGCGTCGTGCACGACGGTGCAAAGGTCATGGGTGTCGCGGCCGTGGCTCGCGATTCGGAGGGGCGCCCGCGCGTGACCGTGGACGTGCGGGCGCGCGTCGTCGTTCTGGCCGCGAGCGCGGTCGGGAGCGCCGCGCTCGCTCTCAAGAGCGGGCTGCCCGATCCGCACGGACAGCTCGGGCGCGGTCTGCGCCTTCATCCAGGGGCTGTGGTCGCCGGCACGTTCGAACGCGACATCGGGGGATGGCACGGCATCCCCCAGAGCTACGAGTGCACCGAACATCTCTCGCACGAAGAGGGGAGCGACGAGCGCGTCTGGATCGTGACCGCATTCGCGCACCCGATCGGCGCGGCCGCGGCGCTGCCGGGATTCGGCGCGGCGCACATGGCGTCGATGCGGGCGTATCCGAGGCTCGCGGTCCTCACGGCGATGGTGCACGACGAGACCAGCGGCCAAGTGCGGGTGGGCAACGCCGGCCGCCCGGTCCTTCACTATCGAATGACGCCGGGCGATCGGGCGCAGCTCGCAAAAGGACTCGCCGCATGTGCTCGGATCCTGCTCGCCGCGGGCGCACGCGAAGTGAGCATCCCCGCGATTCCGCCGAGACGGGCCTCGAACATCGCCGCGCTGGACGCAATGGACTTTTCCTTCGTCCGGCCGCACGCGGTTCCCCTCACGGCGGTCCACCCGATGGGAACGATGCGCATGGGGGAGAACCCCGCGTCGAGCGTGGTGCGCTCCACCGGGGAGCACCACCAGGTCCGGGGGCTCTTCGTCGCGGACGGATCGCTCTTTCCGACGAGCATCGGGACTCCGCCGCAGATCAGCATTTACGCCTTTGCGCTGCATCTTGCGCCGCACGCGGTCGAGCGGGCGCGCGGATAGACCGTCGCTCGAGTCCGCTCTGGCCGCGCAATCGGTCGGTGGAATGATGCGTTGCGCGCGGATTGCTCGTGAAGTGCGGTAGCATCGCGCTCCATGAAACACGGCGGACTGTGGAATTCCCTCGTTGCCGCTTCATTGACCGGCGCTCTGCTTTGCCTCCCGGGGTGCGGATCGAGCGGCAATGGCGGTGGTTCGGCCGACGCCTCGCTGGATCGGGACGCGGCGGTAACCGATGCCCCGACGTCCAGCGACGCGGGCGCGACCGAAGCTGGGAATGACGCCACCGTGACCGACGCCGCCGTCGCCGACGGCCCGTCCGACGCAGACGCCGGGTCGCTGGACGCGCCCGGCGCCGCCGACGGTGAGGGCGGGGCGGACGGCGAGGCGGGTGGATACGGGGACGGAGGGAACGACGGCGAGGCAGGCAACGGCCCTTTGACCTTCTCGATAGACGTGAGCAAAGGCCCCGCGCGACAGTTTCAGCCGCCGGCGCTTCCCTCACGGATCTATCCCTACGTGTACGGCATCAACGCGCTCGGGACTTTCGTCCAGCAGAAGACGCGCTGGGGCATCGTTCGCAAGGGCGGCGGCAAGTACTCGGCCTGGAACTGGACCAACAACTACCTGAATGCGGGCAGCAGCGACTGCTTCTGGCAAGGCCAGGCCGACGGCGGCGCCGGGTTGGCCGCGGCCATCGTCAGCGACACCGACACGCTCCCCGCGGCGCAGGCCGCGGGGGAGGCGTACCTCGCGACCGTTCCAATCGGCGAGCACGTGGCGTCGGCGTTCGACAACAACACGAACGCGAATAGCCTGTGCCCCTTCACCTCGAACTGCACCGGCGCGGCGGTCCAGACGACCGGCGTCAACAGCAACAACCTCGATTTCGTTTCGGTCGATCCCGCCAGCCCCGCGTTCGTCCCGAATGCCGCGAGCAAGCCGGGCGCGTTCTGCTCGTGCGGGCCGGCTCAGCCGTGCGACGGCGGTTGCAGCGTCTCGACCAACCCGGTGTATCAAGACGAATTCGTCAACTACATCCGTACGAACTTCGGTGGCGGAGCGACCCCCGTCTTCTTCGAGCTCGACAACGAGCCCAATTATTGGGGCGGCGTGCACCCCGAACTCTGGCCCTTTACCGGCGTGCCGCCGTGTCAAACCTCGTCGGTCACCTACGACGACATCTTGAGTCGCGACGAGCAGTTTGCCGCGGCGATCAAGAAAGCGTGGCCTTCGACGAAAGTGTTCGGACCCGTCGTCGCCCAGGACGGGTTGATCTACGCGCACAGCTACGACAAGGACCCCCACTTCCCGGTCGAGTTTCTCGACTATTACCTGACCGGGATGTCGAAGGCCTCCGCGTCGGCAGGGGCGTCGCTGCTCGACGTCCTCGACGTGCATTACTATAATTTCCAGGCATCGACTCCCAGCCAGTGCGTCCAGAATCCACGCATGTTCTGGGATCCGAACTTCACCGCGACGTCCGCGTCGGCCACCGACAGCATCGACTTCGCCTATTCGGGACTGAACAATTACTTCGACACGGCGTGGTACCCGCGACGATTGATTCCTCGGCTTTTCGAGAAGATCGCGATGGCGTATCCATCCGGAGGTCCCGTGGCTCCCGGGCTTTCGTTCAGCGAATACAACAGCGGCTGCGAAGACGTGATCGCGGGCGCCATCACCGAGGCCGACGACCTTGGGATATTCGGCCGCGAGGGCGTCTTCGCGGCGGCCGCCTCGCCGGTTCTTGGGCTGACCAACAATTACCTGGTCGCCGCGTTCGATCTCTATCGGAACTACGACGGCAACGGCGCCGCCGTCGGGGATACGGCCGTCGCGGCGACTACGAGCGACGTCGCCGGCTCCTCCGTGTACGCGTTCGCGCACTCGGACGACCCGTCCCCGGTCGACGTCGTCGCGATCAACAAGGCGAGCGTCCCCGTGGCGGCGAATCTGTCCATCGCGTCCGCCCCGCAGCTGAAGACCGCCACCCTATACAACATCGTCAACGGGGCCGCGGCGGTCGTGCCCGTCGGGACGCCTCCTCCCGTCGTGACCTGCACGGCCGGCGTTTGTTCGCTCGCGTACACGATGCCTGCCCTGAGTGCCACGACGATCGTGCTTCGCTGAGCCTTCTCAATCGGGTCGAGCGGCCATCGCTCGTTCAATCCGCGGATCGGGCACGACCCAGAGAACGGCCACGACCGCGTAGAGCGCCTCCGAAATCCAGGGTTTCACGAACGCGAGAACGATCGCGGCGAGGTAGATCGCGGTCGAAACTTTGCCTTTGAGCTCGGTTCCCACCGCTGCCGCAAGAATGGACTCACGCCCGTTGAATGCCATGATCGCGCGCTCGAGCACGAGATACGCGACGGAAGCCATGGTCATGATCACGCCGTAAATCGCCGCCGGCCAAGGATCGAACGGGTTTTCCCCGAGCCACCCGGTCGTGATGGGAACGAGCGACAGCCAGAACAAGAGATGCAGATTGGCCCAGAGGATGGGCCCGTTGATACGCCGCGTCGCGTGCAGCATATGGTGATGGTTGTTCCAGTAAATTCCGATGTAAACGAAGCTCATCGCGTACCCGAGCAAGACCGGAACGAGCGGCCTCAGCGCCTCCACGTCCCCGCCGTGTGGGACTTTGATCTCGAGGACCATGATCGTGATGATGATGGCCAAGACCCCATCGCTGAACGCTTCGAGTCTGCTTTTTCCCATCGTTCCTCGCGAACAGCCCGCCGCGGGCGCTCCGGGCGCGACGCAATCGGGCGGCAGGCATCCTAATCCAGCCCGGTCGAGGTGCGCGGCGAACTTCACCGCCTCGCCTCGAAGCGCGGGAAAACAAAGGAGAAGACTGCGATGCCCCTCAACCATTACGTGACCCTCGGCCGCTCCGGTCTGCGCGTGTCCCCCTTGTGCCTGGGCGCGATGACGTTCGGCGAAGAGTGGGGCTGGGGCGCGAGCGTGAAAGACTCGGAGGCGATCTTGGATCGCTTCATCGAGCGCGGCGGCAACTTCATCGACACGGCGAACGCCTACACCAAGGGCCACTCCGAAAAGATCATCGGCGATCACATCGGCCGCGACCCGAAGAAGCGTGACCGTCTCGTCCTGGCGACGAAGTTCTTGAGCAACCTCTACCCGGGCGATCCGAACGGCGGCGGTTCGAGCCGCAAGGCCGTCATCGGCCAATGCGAGCAATCGCTCCGGCGCCTTCAGACGAGCTACATCGATCTGTACTGGATGCACTCCTTCGACGCGACGACGCCGATCGAAGAAACCATGCGGGCGCTGGACGACCTCGTCCGAGACGGAAAAGTGAGGTACATCGGTTTCTCCGACACTCCCGCGTGGAAATGCGTGGAAGCGCAGATGCTCGCGCGCTTTCGGGGCTGGGCGCCTCTGATTGCGCTTCAGATCGAGTACTCGCTCTTGGAGCGGACCGTGGAGGGCGATCTCATCCCGATGGCGCGCGAGTTCGGTTTGGGGGTCACGCCGTGGTCACCGCTGAAGAGCGGCGCACTGTCCGGGAAATACAAGCGCGAGCAGCACGGCAAGCACGAGGCCGGGCGGGGCCCCTGGGCGCTCGGCGCGCTCAACGAGCGGACGTACGATCTCCTCGACGAAATGGCGCGCATCGCCGCGGAGCTTCGGACGACCGTGTCGCGCGTCGCCATCGCGTGGGTGACGTCGCAGCCCGGGGTCTCGTCCACGATCATCGGCGCGCGCACGTTGCAGCAGCTCGACGACAACCTCGCGGCGGCCGACTTGCAGCTCAAGACGGACCACGTGGCGAAGCTCGACGCGTTGTCGAAGCCGAAGCTCAACTTCCCCGCCGATTTCATCGCGAACGGCGCTCCGTTCGTCCACGGCGGGATCACGATCAACGGGAGATCGGCGCCGATTTGGCCGATGTCGCCGCAGAGCGACGCCGAGCGGTATTAGAAGTTTGCGTTCTCTCACCCTGGCGTCCCTCGCGTTCCTTGCGGTTCTCTCCCGATCCCGGCGACACGTTCGCGCCCGCCGTCGCGCTCATAACCGCTAAGCTACCCGACGCCGCATGCCCGCCGATTTCGTCCACCTCCACGTTCACTCGCAGTATTCGCTCCTCGACGGCGCCGTAAAAATAAAAGACCTCGTCAAGCGCGTCGCCGCGGGCGGAATGCGCTCGGTGGCCGTGACGGATCACGGCAACATGTTCGGGGCGATCACGCTCTACAAGGCCGCGAAAGAGGCGAAGGTTCGCGCCATCCTCGGCTGCGAGCTCGAAGTCTCCGGGCGCGGCGGCGCCGGCCATCACCTGCCCGTTCTCGCGACGAGCGCCGAAGGATACAAGAACCTCATCTGGCTCGTGTCGCGCGGCCACGTCGCGCCCCCCGAAGGCCGGCCGGCGGGCGAACCGATGATCGCGTTCGAGGAGCTCGCCGGGAGAACCAAGGGCCTCGTCGGCCTGACGGGATGCATGGGCGGCCTCGTCGCGCAGGCCATCCTCGAAGAGGGGCAGGGCCGAGGCCGCGACATGCTGGCGGCGCTGCGCGACGTCTTCGAGCCCGGGAGCCTCTACGTCGAGCTTCAGGACCACGGCCTGCCCGAGCAGCCGGTTCTGAACGGCATTCTTGTCGATCTCGCCCGCGAGCTCGACTTGCCGCTGGTCGCGACCAACGACGTTCACTACGCCGATCGCGCGGACGCCGAAGCGCACCTCTACCTATCGTGCATCAAGACGGGCCTTTCCCTCGAAGAGGCCAAAGAGCGCCACCACGGCTCGAGCGAGATGTATCTGAAGTCGCCCGACGAGATGGCGCAGGTCTTTTCCGCTCACCCCGAAGCGGTCCGGGCGACCCTTGAGATCGCCGAGAAGTGCCAGCTTTCGCTCAAGCTCGGCGAGCCGATGTTGCCGAGCTTTCAGGTCCCTTCCGGCTTCGATGTCGACGGCTACTTTCGGCACGTGGCGCGCGAGGGCCTCGCTCGCCGGCTTCAGGAGCTCTCCGCCCAAGGAAAGCCCGTCGACGGCGAAGCCTACGCCCGGCGGCTGGAGACCGAGCTCGCCGTCATCTCCCAGATGAACTTTTCCGGATATTTTCTCATCGTCTGGGATTTCATTCGTCACGCAAAAGAGAGCGGCGTCCCGGTCGGGCCGGGCCGGGGCTCGGGCGCAGGGTCGATCGTCGCGTACGCGATGCGGATCACCGACCTCGATCCGATTCCCTACAAGCTCCTGTTCGAGCGCTTCCTCAATCCGGAGCGCGTGAGCATGCCCGACTTCGACATCGATTTCTGCATGGACCGGCGCGACGAGGTCATCGCGTACGTTCAGCAGAAGTACGGCGAAAACAGCGTCGGGCAAATTGCCACGTTCGCGGAGCTCAAGTCCAAGAGCGTGGTCAAAGACGTCGCGCGATGCATCGGCATCACGCCGGTCGAAGCGCAGCAGATCGCCAACCTGATTCCACGCAAGACCCCCGCCGAGACCTACACGATCTCCGAGGCGCTCGGGATCGAGCCCAAGCTGAAGCAGCTCTACGAAAGCGACGCGCGCGTCCGGGAGCTCCTCGATCAGGCGCGCAAACTCGAAGGGCTGACCCGGCATGCGGGCAAGCACGCGGCCGGAGTCGTCATCAGCGAGGGCCCGCTATGGGACCACGTTCCGGTCTTCCGGGACCGCCCGAAGCCCCCGTCGGGGTCCGCGGCCGCTCGATCGGCAGGTTCGGCCGCTCCGCCCGACGCCGGATCCCTCGTCACGCAATATTACAAAGACGACGTCGAGCAAGCGGGACTCGTCAAATTCGACTTCCTCGGATTGAAGACCCTCACCGTGCTCGATATTGCCGTGCGTCTCGTCGATGCGCGGCCCCGCCCGAGCGACGCCTCGCAGCCCGCTGCGCTCGCGCGCGGCAAGCTCGATCTGTCGACGATCCCGCTGGACGACCTCGCGACTTACAAGCTTCTGGCCTCGGGGGAGACCAAGGGAGTCTTCCAACTCGAGTCGGACGGCATGCAGAAGCTCTTTCGAGATCTGCGCCCCGACTGTTTCGAGGACATCATCGCCGCGGTCGCCTTGTATCGCCCCGGGCCGATGGGCGCCGGAATGCACGAAGACTTCGTCCGCCGCAAGCACGGCCTCGCCCCCATCGCCTCGCTTCACCCCGCGATCGACGACGTCGTCGCTCCGACCTACGGCGTCATCGTCTATCAGGAGCAGGTGATGGAAATCGCCCAGAAGCTCGCGGGCTACACGCTCGGCGGCGCCGACTTGCTCCGCCGGGCCATGGGCAAGAAGAAGCCCGAAGAGATGGCGAAGCAAAAGAGCGTCTTCGTCGACGGCGCCAAGGCGAAGGGCGTCGACGAAGCCGAAGCGGAGCGGATCTTCGGCCTCCTCGAATATTTCGCGGGCTACGGATTCAACAAGAGTCACTCCGCGGCGTACGCGCTCATTACCTACCAGACCGCGTGGCTCAAAGCTCATTATCCGGTCGAGCTTCTCTGCGCGATTCTCACGAGCGACAAGGACCGCATCGAAAAAGTGGTTCGGACGATCGCCGATGCACGCGCCATGGGCGTTACCGTGCTCCCGCCGGACGTGAACGAAAGCGACACCGATTTCAAAGTCGTGTATATGAATCCCGACGGCCGCAAGCCGCCCGGCAAAGCCGCGGCCCCCAGAATCAACGATTCCCTCGGCCCTCAGATCCGGTTCGGCCTCGGCGCCGTGAGGGGGCTCGGAGGTGCGGCGCTCGAAGCGGTCTTCGAAGCGAGGCGCGACGGTCCGTTCCGCGACGTGTTCGATTTGGCCGCTCGCGTCGACGCCAAGCGCGTGAACAAGGCGGTCTTCGAGGCGCTCGTCCAGTGCGGAGCGTTCGACTCGACCTTCGAGGAGCGGGGCGTGCGGCGCGCGCGTGCGTTCGCGTCCATCGATATCGCGCTCGAGCGGTCCCGCGCCGCGAGCCGTGACCGTGAGGCGGGCCAAACCACGCTCTTTGGTCTGTTCGACGCTGCGCCTCGTACGGCCTCCGGTGCGATCCCCGCTCCGAGCGCGGGCGACTACGCGCCCTCCGAGCCGTGGGACAGGCGTGAAATGCTGGTGCGCGAGCGACAGTCGCTGGGCTTCTACGTATCCGGCCACCCGCTCGATCGATACGTCAAAGGCGATGCGGGGCTTCGCAAGGTCGGGGCCATTCCCATTGCAGAGTGCACCAAGCAAGAGGACTGGGCCGTCGTGAAGCTCGCGGGAATGGCCGAGGGGTATCGAGAGCGGATATTCCGAGACGGCGGCGGCAAGGCGGCGTTCTTCGAGCTCGAAGATCTCACGGGGCGCGTGACGGTCAAAATGCGCGGGCGCGAAATCGAACAATACGCGGGCGTGCTCGCGGGTGGTGAGCCGGTCCTCGTCACGGGCAAGGTGAGCTTCCCGCAGCGTTCGGACGACACCGAGGACGAGGGCGACGGTCCGCGCGAGCCGACGATTCTGATGAACGAAGTCAGGCCCCTCGCGGAGGCGGTGCGCGCCGACACCCGCGCCATCGCGATCCGTGTGCGCGCCGACCGGACCCGTTCCGCGGACCTCGCCGGCTTGGCCCGCGTGCTCGCCGCCGCCAAGGGAAGCTGCCCCGTGGCGCTCCACGTGAGCTTCGAGGGAGGGGCCGAAGCCGTGCTCGCCCTGGGCGAGGGCTGGCGCGTCGACGTCGGCGATGCGCTGCTTTCGGGTATCGAGCGCATCTTCGGCGAGCAAGTGGCGGAACTCCGTTGAAGGTCGTTCAAGAAGGGCGAAAGCGTCCTCGCAAGTTGCTCGGCCCTCTCCCCGCGGTAGGACCGCCTATTTGCTCCCCAAGAGCGTCCCGAGCTTCGTCTCGACCGTCTCCCGATCGTCCTCGTGTTTGACGAGCGCGCCGAGCGTCAATCGTACGATCTCCGGGTCGAGCGCGCTCGCGCCGAGCAGAACAAGCGCTCGCGCCCAGTCGATCGTCTCCGCGATCGACGGCGCCTTGCGCAAGTCGAGCGATCGGGCTTTCTGAGCGAAGGTCGCGAGCTTTAGGGCGAGCCCCGCACCCAGACCGGGCACGCGCAGCTCGAGGATCGCTTGCTCGCGCGATGGGGGGGGATAATCCACGAAAGCGTGCAAGCACCGCCGGCGGAGCGCGTCGGTCATGTCCCGCGTCCCGTTGCTGGTCAGCACGAAGAGAGGAGCGCTCTTCGCCCGCAGCGTGCCGAGCTCCGGAATCGTCACCTGCCCCTCCGATAGAACTTCGAAGAGGAACGCTTCGAACTCGGGGTCAGCACGGTCCACTTCGTCGATCAGCATCACCACCGGCCGTTCGCTCGTCATCGCACGCAGAAGGGGCCTCTCGATGAGGAAGCGCCGGCCGAAAAACGCCGAGTCCGCGTCGGACAGCCGATCGGCGGCCTCGGCCAGCGACGCCGAACCGACGGTCTGCGCCGCCACTTGGTCGCGCAAGAGCTGCGTGTAGAGTAGCTGCTTTGCGTAGTCCCACTCGTAGAGCGCCTTGCCCTCGTCGAGCCCTTCGTAACATTGCAGGCGGATGAGCTCGCGCGACAGCGCCTCGGCCAGGGCGCGCGCGAGGTCCGTCTTTCCGACGCCCGCGGGGCCTTCGACGAGGAGCGGGCGCTCGAGCCGGAGGGCGAGCCAGGCCACCAGCGAGAGGCGGTCATCGGCCAGATATCCGGCGCCCGCCAGCGCGCGCGTCAATTCGCTACCGGAGGCGACCATGTCCGTTCCCACGATAGTTCACGCGCGAAGGCGCGGCAGCGCAATCCCCCGCGTCTCCGGTAGGACCCATACCCACGAACCTGTGGCCAGCGCGAGAACCAGCGGAACGCTGAGCCCTCCCGCGAGCCCCGCGCGCGCGACCGCGGCTTGGACGACGACTGGAGCGACGAGCTGTGCGGCGCGCGCGAGGTTGTAGGTCGCGCCCATGGCTGTGGCGCGGATCTCGTCGGGGAACAGCTCGGCGAGCAGCGCGCCGAAGCCGCCCGTGCACCCCGATCCGACACCCAGCCCGAGCATCGTCAGCCAGAACAGAGCGGGCTGGGTCGACAGGGGCCGCCACGCGAAGGCTAGAATGGCCAGGGCGCAGGCGGTGAGCGCCGAATACACCGCGAAGGCCGGGCGTCTTCCGAAACGGTCGGAGACTGCGCCGAACGCGAGCATCCCGAAGAGCTGGCCCACTTGGGCCGTCAGAATCCAGGCGAGCGAGCGGCCCACCGCCTGATGCATCTCGTGCCACAAGAAGGTGGGGAGCCACGTGTAGCAAGTCCAATAGGTCCCGAGCTTGAAGACCCCGAGCAGCCACGCCTGCCCGAAGCGCCGGCCGACCCCGGCGTGAACGAGCGTGCGCAAGCTCGCCGGCGCCGGCGCAGGCTGGTCGGGCAAATGGACGGAGCGACGCGCGGCGAGCGCGATGAGCGCGGTCGCGCTCGAACCGACGAGCACCGCACGCCAACCGACGATCGGGGCGATCAGGTAGCCGACCACGGCCGCGATGGCGACACCGATCGGTTCGCCGGACTGCAGCGCGGCCGACCATCGTCCCCGCCGCGACGGGTCCACCGCTTCCGCGAGCATCCCGTGGCCGATCGCCCACTCGCCGCCGACCCCCAAACCGACGATCGCGCGGCCGGCGACGAACGCCCAAGCGGTCGGGGCGAGCCCGCAGACAAGCGAACCCGCCGAATAGATGAGCATCGTCCACACCAGCATCGTCCGCTTGCCGATGCGATCGGCCAGCGCCCCCGCCACGATGCCGCCGAGGCCCGAAGTCCCCAGCGCGACGCCCAGGAGCCACGCCTGGCCGGTCGCCGAGAGATGGAGGTCCCGCGCGACGGGGTCGCGCAGAAAGCCGAGGAGAACGAGGTCGTAAAAGTCGAACGTCCACCCGAGGAGGGCGAAGAGGTAAATGCGCCCGACCGAGCGCGGGGCGCTCATCGTGCCAGCCGCTGGCGCACGGCTTCATAGAGCGCGATCGCCAGCGCCGCCGACGCGTTGAGCGAGTCGATGCGGCCGGGCATCGGGAGGCTGGCGAGCGCATCGCACGCCTGCTTGACGGTCTTTCGCAGGCCCTTTCCCTCGGCGCCGACGACGAGCGCCACCGGGCCGCGCAGGTCGACGCGGTCGAGTCCCGTTCCGGCGGTCATGTCCAGGCCGATGGACGCGACGCCGCGCTCTCGCAGCGCAACCAGCGCGGAGGGGAGAGACCCGACCCGGCAGAGGGTCGCGTGTTCGACCGCGCCGGCGGAGGCGCGGAACGTCGCGGGGGAGAGCGGCGCCGATCGATGCTCGGGCCAGACGATCGCGGTGGCGCCCATCGACACGGCCGAACGGATGACCGCTCCGAAGTTTTGCGGATCCTGCACTTCGTCGAGGGCGACGAGGAGCGAGCCGCCCCCGAGATCGAGGTCGTCGAGCGCCAGAATCGCGAGCTCCGGGGCGAAAGCGATGACGCCCTGGTGGCGTACCCCCCGCGCGATTCGGTCGAGCTCGGCGCGTGGCACGCGTTCCACGCGAGCCCCGTGGTCGCCGGCAAACCTGGCCACGGCTTCGAGCTGGGGGGATGCCTCTCGCCCCTTCTCTTCGACCGCCACGCGCTCGAGCTTCGCCCCGTGGGCGCGGATCGCCTCGCGCACCGGCTGGAGACCACACACGAGCCGGCTCACGGGGAGGCTTCGGAAGCGGCGTTCAATCGCTTGCTACAGACACGAGCACAACGGGTCGCCGGGCGTACAGTTGCAAGCCGGTTTGGCGGGCTTTTCTGCCCCCGCCTTCCTGCCGGGAGGAGGCGTGGCCGCACCTAGGGCGCCCCCTCCACCACCGCCGAGTCGCTTTTCGGGCTGCGTCGCCTGCTGCGTCTTGATCATCTCGAGCTTCTTCTGCTCGGCCTCGAGCTGCGCCTGGAGAGCGGCAATCTTCTCGGGGTCTTTGGTTTGCTCGAGTTCGGCCTTCACCCGCGCTGTTTGCTGCTCGACTTCTTGCTTTTCCGCTTCGAGCTGGTTGGCGCGCGCCTCGGCGGCGTTCTTCTGGTCCATCACGTTCTTGATGACCACGCCCGCGCCGATCGCTCCGACGAAGAAGAAGACGCCGAGCGCGACGGCGATCATCTGAACCCGCCGCTTGTGCTTGTCTTGACTGAGCGCTCGGAGTTGTCGTTCGTGGTCCTGACGGGAGGTCATTTCCGCGAGCCGCGCCTGCGACTCGGCCTCGGCTCTCGCGCGCTGAATCGTGGCTTCTTGCATCGCCTGAAGCTCGGCTTGGCGGCGTTGCTCTTCGAAGGCGCGGCGCTCGCGCTCCTCTTCCTGCATGCGAAGGCGGGCGGCCTCTTCTTCTTGCTTGCGCCGGATGTCTTCGAGGCGCCGCTGCTCCGCCTCGCGGGCGCGCTGCTCGGCTTCGACCTTCTCCTGCGCCTCGCGGCTCTGCGCGTCCTGCAGGATCTCTTGGATCGAAACCATTACCGAAGTTTCTTGCCGTTCCGCCATGGTCAGTCTTTCCCTGGGCGGCGGCGCGCCGAAAAGGCCCGTTTGCCGCTCAATTCACTCGTAACCCTAGCGAGTCGACCGCCCGCGTGCAAACGCCCACCGCCGAGCTTCTGGGTGCTAAGGTGCAGCGCTACCGGCATGCCGACGAGTATCCACGCGCACATTACGGGGACAGTGTGGAAAATAGAAGTCAAGCTCGGGGACCACGTCGCCGAGGGGCAGTCCTGCGTCATCATCGAGTCGATGAAAATGGAGATGCCGGTCGAGGCCCCGAAGGCGGGCGTGGTCGATGCGATCCACGTAACCGAAGGGCAGCCCGTGAGCGAGGGCGACACGCTGGTAACGCTGGCTTGACCATCCCCGGCTTTGAGCCTCGGAGTGCCGTAACCTAGGCTTTCTGTTAGCGTTGTCGCCTCGGTGGGCCGGCGATCGACAGCGCTTCTCGCGTGCGTGCTGGTTGGTTGCAGCTCTGCCGCAGCTTTGCAGGGGCTTGGAGGCCGATGCTTCCTCGCGACCGACTGCAAGCCCGGCCTGGTTTGCGTGACCCAGCCGGACCGGACCCGGCGATGCACGAACGACCTCACGGCGATCGAGGGTACGGAGGACGCGGGAGCCGCCGTCTCCGCGCCCGTGCGCAGTGGTGTCCCGGTCGACGTGGGCGCCGGGCCTACCGCGGGGGGAGACGGCGGCGGCTCGGGTGGCGACGCCGGGGGTGCTTCGGACGGGGGCCCGGGAGGTGAAGGCGGCTCCGGGGACGACGGGGCGTCGGGGGACCAGGGGGGCCCGGACGCGAGCTCGGGGGATGAGGCGGCCGACGCACAGGAGTAGAGAGAGAGCGGCCGCCGACCACGCGTCGCCAAGAAGGCGTCGCCGAGGCTTACCCGACAAGTTGGCTTCCGCTCAGGAAAGGCGGTCACGCCTTCGTCTGGTTGTGTCCGCGCTTGCCTTGGGCAAACTCGACGGCGTACCCGTCGGGGTCGAACGCCGTCATAGAACGCTCCCAGGGTTCGTCATGGGGAGGCTGATGAAACGTCACGCCCTTCGCCTTGAGCTCCTCGTAGAGGGTGTCGAGGTCGTCCGTGGTGAACTCCACGTGGATCGCCGCCTTCTGCGACGGACTCGAGTCGGCAACCCCCTCTTTTCGAGCTTCTGCTGCGGCGAGCAGGCCGAGCGTTACCGCGCCGTGCCGTATCATGGCGAAGGCTGGAATCGAGTTCCGTTCGACCTTCAGCCCTAACTTGCCGCTGTAGAAAGCGATGGAGCGCTCTACGCTCTCCACGGTGAGCGTCAGACCTTCGAACCTGAGATTTTCCGTCATGAGAGCCTGGTGTAGGCGAACAGTGCGGCCGTCTTGCCGGAAATCGGGCGTGGTCAGGGCGGAGCGGGGGAGACGATCCATCCGGCGCTAAGATGCCCGGGTGAGCCGTGACCGACAGGTGAAGGGCGGTGCGGCGGTCTGGCCACTCCTTCCGATCGCACCTGCGATCGTCCTCCTCTTGGGGATGGCCGTCGCCGTCGGCATCGGCGCACTCGGACTCTCCACCCTCGCCGCCCAGAGCGACCGGCGCGCCGCCGACCGCGCGGAGCTCCTCGCGGCGACGATGGCGGCGCGAATCGCCCCGATGTCCCTCGCGGATCGGATGGAGGCGCTCCAAGCCGCCGCGAGAAAGACGGGCGCCGAACTTGTCGTCGTCACACGAGACGGGGTCGTCCTCATCGACGCGAGCCTGGGCCGGACAAAGGCGGCGGAGCTCCGGCGTGCCGTCGCAGACCACCAGGGCGAGACGACGACGGGCCTCGGGCGGGCCCGCTTCGCCGCGCGCGCGCTCGAGTCGACCGAGGCGACGAGCTACATCGTGGCCTTCGTTCGCGCCCCGAGCACGCCGGAGGGTGGTCCGGCCCTCCTTCGCGCCCTCTTGGCGCTCACGACGCTCCTCGTGGGAGTGGCCGCCGCGGTGGCGTACGCAGTGGCACGCGACGCCAACAAAGACGTCGAATTCGTCGCGGGACACGTGCTCGACATGCTCCAAGTACGCACCGAACCGACCGGGGCGCCCGTGCCGGTGCGGACGATGGACGAGGTGGGCGCGCTGACGGTCGCGTTCAACGAGCTGGTCGAGCGGTTCACCGCCGCGCAGCGCGTTTACCAAGGCGATCTCGAGCGCGTCCACGCGGGCGATCGGGACCGCGCGGCGTTCCTCGCCGCGGTCAGCCACGAGCTTCGCAGTCCGCTCAACGCAATCCTCGGCTTCGCCGATATCTTGGTCGCCGAGGTCGACGGCCCGCTCTCCCCCGAGGCGCACGAAGAGGTTCAGCAAATCCTGGGGTCCGGCAAGCACTTGCTCGACCTCATCAACGACATCCTCGAGCTGAGCGCGCTCGAGAGCGGCCAGCTCAAGCTGTCGCGCGCACGCATCGACCTGGCGGCGATTGGTCTGGAGGTCGTTCGGGAGGCCGCCGGACTGGTGGGCACCCGCCCGGTGACCGTTCGAACGGAAGGCGAAGCCGCGGTCTACGCCCGCGGGGATCCGAAGCGCGTCCGCCAGATCGTGACGAACCTCGTGGGAAACGCCATCAAGTTCACGCAGGCGGGCGAGGTCGTGGTCGACACCGGGCACGAGGGGCGCTTCGCGCGTCTGAGCGTACGCGACACAGGGCCTGGCATCAGCGTCCAGCAGCGCGCACTCCTTTTTCAAGAGTACAAGCAGACGACCGAGGAGCGCGCGCGCCGCCGCGGCACCGGGCTCGGGCTGGCCATCTCCCGGCGTCTGGCGCTCATGCACGGGGGCACGATTCAAGTCGAGAGCGAACTCGGTAGCGGGTCGACCTTCAAAGTCTTGTTGCCGGCGTGGGAAGGCATTCTTTCACCGAGGCCCGGGCGAGTCGACGGCGCCGCGCAGTCCTTTCTCGGGCGCAGGCGGGCGTCCGGCGACGCGTCGCGGGGTGAGGGGTCGTGATGAACGGGGCGCGGGGCCTGCCGGCCCGTCTGGTCGCGATCCAGGTCGTAGCCTGGGGGATGACCGGGTCGCTCGTCGCGGCTTTCGCGCCGCGGCTCCTTCTCTTGGACCAAGCCGTGGTCAGGGGGAGTGCGGCGATTGCCGTGTGGGGATGCTTCGCGACGATCGCTGTGGTCGCGGGAGCGACGCTCGTCGCCATGCGGCGCCTGCCGCCGGTCCTCGACTGGCTGGCGGCGGGCAGTCCGCCGGTGGCCGAAGTCGAGGTTCTGACGCTCCACGCGATGCCGGCGCGACTCGTGGCGCTCGGGTTTGGCGCAACCATCCTCGTTGCAGCCAGCACGTTGCTGCGACCACTCCGACCCGCCGCGAACGATCTGCCGACACAAACCGAGCTCGTGTTCCTTGCGGTCACGATGGGGAGTGTCGCCGCTCTACCGGCCTACGTCGCCATGCGCGCGTCCGTCGCGCGCGTGATGGAGCTCGTGCCCGTCGCTGCGGCGCGCACGGCGACCGAACTGCTCCACGCGCGCCGGTCCGGCGGGACGGGCGTGAGGCATCGTCTGCTCGCGGCGGTCGCGGCTCCCGTCGCCTTCGTGGCCCTCGGGGCGTCGCTGCTCGTGCAAGCACATTTGCGTGCGTTCGACGCTTCGTCGCGACAGGACGAAGCGGCCGAGCTCGCGCGCGGCGTGTTCGGTTCCGTCGCGGGGGACGTTCGGGGCGCGCAAGCTGCGGTTCAGGCTGCGCGTGCCCGCGGCTTCGAAATTTTCTTCGACCGCTCACCCGGCTCCTTCGGCTCGTTCCACGATCCCGCCGGGAACACGCTCCTCGACGTACCGCTCGCCGACGGACACGCGGTCGTGCGCTATCGGACCGCGCGCGTCGGCCCCGGAACGGGCGCATACCTCGCGCTGGCGCTCGCGGCGGTCGCCATCGCCGGCGTCCTCGGATGGCGCATCGGACGTGCTTTCGCCGCGGACGTGGCCCTGGCCACGCGAGAGATCGAGTCGACCGGCGTGGCGGACGTCTTGCGCGGGGGGCGCATCAGGGGTCGAGCGAAGTTTCAGTCGGTCGCGGCCCTCATGAAAGCGACCGACGAGCTCGGAGGGGTCTTTCGCGAATTCGCGAGCGCCCAGCAGCGGGCGATTGACGCGCGCGCGGCGACCGAGCGGATGCGCGGGCTCTTCCTCGCTTCGATGAGCCACGATCTGAAGGCTCCCCTCAACGCGATCTTGGGGTTCGCGAGTCTGGTCTCCCGCGGGGAGCTCAGCCCAGCCCAGCGCGAGAGCATCGGCATCATCGAACAGCGCGGGCGCGAGCTGCTCTATCTCATCGACACGATCCTCGACGCGGCGCGAGTCGAAGCCGGTGAGCTGACCATCTCGAGGGATTGGGTGCGAATCGACGAAGTCGTGACGGCCGCGGTCCTCGAAGCGCGCGATCTGACGATAGGCCTCGCCGTGGACATCACCGGCGAGATCCAGCCCGACGTCCCACGCATTTTCGTGGACGCGGCGCGCCTCGGACAAGCCCTGACGGCGATGATATTGGTCGCGACCCGGTTCGCCGATCACGGTCACGTGGTGGTGCGGGCGGCGCTGCCCGCGGTCGGGGCGCGGCTTCGAATCGACGTGGAGGTCACCGGGCGTGTCATCGCCGCGGCGGACCGCAAGAAGGTCTTCGACGCGTTCACCCTGGCCGACCGGGCGCGGCGCCATGGAAGCCTGGGCCTAGGGCCTTCGCTTGCGCGCGCGATCGTCGAGCTTCACGGTGGCGAGATCGACGTCGAGACCACCGAAGCGGGCGGCACCGTCTTTCACATGTGGGTGCCCAGCGCGCGGCCGTCCGTGGCGCCGCCGCCGCCTTCTTAGGGCCCTTTGCCGACTCCGTGCATGGGTGGTGGGACCGTTTCGGACGCTGGCGCAGACGCGACGCGCTGAACTGCGCACCAAGCCTTCTGCAAGCGAGGTAGGGTTGGACAGTGGAGGCGTGGGCCTCCGCGCTCCAGAGGATCCGATGGTCTTTGCCTTCAACGCTGGAATTGGCTTCCAAAGGCGGTCCACGAAGAAAAGTTTCGCCGTGCTGGCCGTGGGATGCGGGCTTGCAGCGCCCCCCCTGGTTGGCTGCGCGTCTTCCAGCGATTCCTCGATGTCTTCTTCGTCGTCCCGATCTTCGGATGGCGGGTGCGCCGCGTGCGGCGCGCGTCAGAGCTGCACGGGGTTCGGGGACGCGGCAACGTGTGCATGCAACGCGGATCCGCTGTGCACCGCCCTGGGAACGCTCTGCACGAGCAACGCGGCGTACGCCCGCTGCGCGCAGGACGAAAATGGATGCTTCTACGAGGCGTCGGTGACGCCTTGCAACGGGACGACACCCGTGTGTTTGAACGGCGGATGCGTGACGTGCATTCCGGCCACGACCCAGTGCAGCGGCAACGGCGTGCAGACGTGCGGGTCGGACGGCGCGTGGGGGGCCGCGCTGGCATGCAGTGCGAGCACGACGTGCGTTTTCGGGGAATGCACCGGGGTGTGCGGCCCTGGACAGACGACGTGCAGCGGGACGACACCGCAGGCGTGCGATGCGAGCGGCCACTGGCAGGGCGGTCCAGCGTGCAGCGGCGCGACGCCCTATTGCAGTCAGGGGAGCTGCACGGTTCCGCCGTCGCCGCCACCGAGCTGCCAGGTGAGTGCGGCGGGCACGACGAACTGCGGGGCGGCGAGCGAGAGCTGCTGCGCGAGCCTGGGGGTGCCCGGCGGGTCGTACGATCGGACGTACACGAACACCGGAGGCGGCGCGACGGGCCTCACGGATCCGGCGATGATCAGCAGCTTTCGGCTGGACAAATACGATGTGACGGTGGGCCGGTTCCGTCCATTCGTGAGCGCGTGGAACGGCGGCGCTGGCTTCACGCCGGCGGCGGGGTCTGGCAAGCACGCGCACCTGAACGGGGGCCTGGGGCTTTCGGACAGCGCAAGCCCAGGAACCTACGAGACAGGGTGGATCGCGGCGGACACTGCAAACCTCGCGCTGTCCGACGCCAACCTGGCGTGCGACCCGGCCTATGCCACGTGGACGAGCGCGGCAGGCAACCAAGAGACGCTGCCCATCAACTGCGTGAACTGGTGGGAGGCGTACGCGTTTTGCATCTGGGACGGAGGCTTTCTGCCGAGCGAGGCCGAATGGGAGTACGCGGCGGCCGGGGGAAGCGAGCAACGCGAGTACCCGTGGGGAACGGCGGACCCTGGGGCAGCGAATCAGTATGCGATCTACGGTTGCTTCTACCCGTCGGGCACGACCAACTGCACGGGCGCCTCGAACATTGCGCCGGTCGGCACGGCGGCGGCGGGCGCCGGACTTTTCGGTCAACTCGACTTGGCCGGCAACGTTTGGCAATGGAACCTGGACTGGTCGGCGCCGTACGCAGGGGGCGCGGATTCCGCTTCCTTGACGGGCGAATCCATACGGGTGCTCCGGGGGGGCAACTTCAGCGTCTACGGCGGCACCTCGTACTTGCTCCCGCCCGTACGGAACGACGACTCGCCGTCCGATCGGAGCTACGACGCCGGCTTCCGCTGCGCCAGGTCCCCGTAGACGCGCTGGTCTGCGAACCCGCAATGCCCATGATGGCCGTCAGAAGGTCGAACGGCTAGCGTTCGCCCCATGCCTGCGTTCGAACATACCCGCTCGATCACCATCGCCGCGTCGCCCGCAGCCGTGTACGCGCTCGTCGACGATTTTCACGCCTGGGAGAAGTGGTCTCCGTGGGAAGGGCTCGACACCGATCTCGTGCGCACGTACGGCGGCTCCGAAAAGGGGGTCGGCGCGCGTTATGCGTGGGCGGGAAAAAAGTCCGGCGAAGGCTCGATGCTCATCACCCGTGCGGCGCCCCAACGCATCGACATCGACCTCAGTTTCGTCAAGCCGTTCAAAGCGAACAACAAGGCCGTCTTTCGCTTCGACGCCGAAGGGAACGCGACCCGCGTCAGCTGGACGATGTCCGGGACGCGCAACGTGCTACTCGCCATCATGGGTAGGCTTTTCTTCGACGCGATGATCGGCAAGGACTTCGAAAAAGGGCTTGCGAAGCTCAAGGCCGCTGTCGAGGGGTGAGCCCGAGGCGCAGCCGACGTTCGACGGGGATATCTCCACGGTGCCGCATCGCGCGCGTGGGCGTCCGACGCTGGGCCTCCTCCGCGCCGAGCTCGTCGACGGCGATTTTGGGCGGCTCGGAACCGCTACGCGGTGAATCGGGAACGTGGTAAGCGCGACCGGAAATGGACACCAACGTCGTCGCTGCCCTCGGACCGTACGACCAATCGGACGCCAACCGTTTGGCGATTCCCCTGCTCTCAATCGTGCGCGACGAGCGAGGCAAAATCGCTGCTCCCCGCGACGAGGTTGGGCTGCTGGTTGACGGTCTCGACACGCGGCTCGTGTTTCGCCCGCTTCGGCAGCTTTTCACGGGCGACGCAAAGGCGCCGGACTTGTCACACGGTCCCACCCCCGAGCTGGAGGCGTTCTTCATGCTGCTCGAGCACGCGGTCGTCCGATTCTGCGACGCCGACGAGCGGGATGCGACCGACCAGGAGATGGAGCAGATCTTCGCCGAGCTTCGACGACGGCCGGACACGGCTGGGGGACCCCTTCGATCCTACCTCCGTGCAACCGCGCAGCTCTATGTGTCGCTTCGCGACGTGAGCGCCGCGCAGTACGAGGCCGTGATGGCCAGGCTGGCGAAGTCCGCTCGAACGTTTTCTGAGGTACCGATCAGCCGCAACTACCTGGCGACGCTGAGGGAGACCTTCCAGTAGATCTCGATTGCGCGCGTGCCGCGTGCGGACGAGCGAATCGTCGACTCGGGCGTCGTGGCTACGATCGGACGAACGCGCGACTCCGACGTTCGAACCGACCCCGATGTGTCACCGCTCGAGCGCCCGCTTGGTGAGCGCGCTGTCCTCGCTGCCGCGGTAATAGACGATCTTCGCGCCGTCGAAGCGCCAGTAGTGGTGCAAGTCCATCTCGCAGCTCTTGCCTGTCGCCGGGACGCGGAAGCCGAAACGGAGGAACACCATCACGTCGCGCTCGTTCGACGCGAACGAGATGGGCTCGAACCGCGTCACCTCGATCGCGCCTCCCAGGGCTTTGAAGAAGCGCGGTACATCGGCGCGGCCGCGGTGCACCCCGTGCCATGGCGCGACGGTCGACCCAGGTACAGAGGCCCAGTCCACGTCCTCCGCGACGTGCTCGAGAATCGCGGCGACGTCGCCGCGGCCGAAGGCCACGTAGAGGCGCTTCACGGTATCGATCTTCGGGTCGCTCATGACTTTTGCTCTCCTGGCGCGTAGGGCGTTGCTCTCTGCAGCCCGCGCCGAGGTCAGCCTGCTGCGGCTCGCGTTCGCGCTCCATACCCCGCTCAGGGTAGGCCCTGGGGACCGGCGTGGAGGTTCGGCGCGCCCGCCATCAGACGCAGCGCGAGCTCGCGCCGCGAGCCGACGTCGATCTTCGCGAAGACGTTCTTGAGGTGGCGCGTGACCGTGGCGGCCGCGCAGCCGAGACGCGCGGCACACGCGGCGACGTTCTCGTCGCGTAACACCTCGCAGACGACCGCTGCCTCGCGCGGCGTGAGGCCGAGACGGACCAGACCGATCGTGCTGTCGATCGGACGCTCCGGCTCGAGGAGCACGATCGTCCGCCGCCGGCCGTCGTCGCCGACAGTGTGCTCGGCGATGGCGCGGTAGCGCTTGCGGGTGTCCGGGTCGGTGAAGGCCATGGCACGCACGGCCGGATCGCCTCCTTCGCGCATGCTACGCCCGAGCAAGCCGAGGAAGACCTGCAGCGGGAGAGGCCCCGCGCCGTCCCGGCGCCCGTCGAGGAGGCCCGCGCCGGCGCAATTCGCCGTCTCGACGCGCCCGCCGTCCCCGAGGACGACGACGCCGGTGTCGCTCGCGGGCTGTTCGGCGAGCGCCGCCCGGATGCAGGCCGCGTGCATCGCGTTCGCGACGTGCGGGGCGACGGCCTCCAGCAGGCGCAGGTGGCGCGGTTCGAACGCGCCGCGCGCGGCGCGACGGTTGAAGGTGAAGAGCGCGCGCGGAAGCCCCCCCGCGATGCACATGAACTGGATCTCGTGCCGATAGCCGAACGCGAGGACGTGAAACTCGAAGTAGGGGTCCTGCGCCGGGGGCCGTCCGCCGAGCAGCTCGTCGACGATGATTGCCCGGCGCGGGTGGCGCGTCAGCAACCCGGTGTCCGCCGTCTGCGACTTGAAGAGCGCTTTTTCGACGAGCGGCGCGAGATACTCCTTCGGCCACCCGAGGTTGACGTCGTGGACGGGCAGCGTCGTCGCGGGGTCGATCTCCATCGCGCAGTAGGCGTCGGCGCGCAGGTACCGAACGAGGTGCCGCGAGACCGCTTCGCGCAGGCCAACCGAGTCGTGTCCGCCCGCGCACGCGCGCCGGACTGCGTGGAACGTGGCTCGTTCCTCGGCCCCGAGACGCGCCATGCGGCCAGCGTATGCCGCCCGAGGACGAGCGTCACGCGCCGTCGGTTCCATCCTTTGTGGTCCGGGGCGGGCGCTCGGCGCGAACGAAAACAACGATCCGTCTCGCCGCTCCGTCCGTACCTCTCCTACCAACACGCGCGACGCCAAGCGCGCCGCGAAACACACGAGGGACCCATGATGACCCACCGATGCCTGTCGCTTTTGCTTCTGGTCCTAACGGCCTGCGGAGGAGAGGAGGCCGCGGCGCCGCCGGCGGCCTCGCCGCTTTCCCCCGTACCCCCGCTTGCGTCGGCGGGGCCGAGCGCCCCGGCGTCCACGGCCGAAGCCCCGCCGCCCGCGCCCCCCAAACCGCCTCTTGCGGAGCTCGAAAAGAGGACGATCGCCGCGTTCTACGCAGCCTTCAGTGAGCACGATACGAAAAAGATGGCGTCGCTCTACGCGCACGACGCCGTGATGGCCGCGCCGGGACCGGGGGGCTGGAAAGAGATAAAGGGCGCCAACGCGATCGTGGCGGCATTCGCCGAACCGTTCACGGCGATGCCGGACATCCGTGCCGCTACCTCGACGGTCTACCAGAAGAAGGACGTCGCGGTCGTCCTCTGGGCGGCGGCCGGGACGAACACGGGCGCGTCGGCGATCGGGCAGCCGACGAACAAGAAGGCGGCGGTCTGGGGAGCGAGCGTCCTATGGTTCGACCAGGATGGCCTCATCACGCGCGACGAGCAGTTCCATGACCAGGCGACGGTGCTGCAGCAGATTGGCAAGATGCCCGGCAAGCCGCGTGAGCTTGCGGCGCTTCCGGCCGGAGAGACGACGTGGGTGGTCGCGACCGGCACTCCCGACGAGGACAAGCTCGTCGATCAGATGAAGGCGACCTGGCCGGCGACGTGGAGCCGCCGCGACAGCAAGGCGTACGCCGAGGTCATCACCGACGACGCGCTGCATAGCGAGATCGCCAGCCCGAACGACTACAAAGGCAAGGCCGAAAACCTCAAAGAGCTCGGCATGTACGCGAAGGCCTTGCCCGACATGAGCGTGACGATCGACAAGGCCTGGGCGTTTGCGCCGAACGTCGTCGTTGCAGAGTTCACGTTCACCGGGACGATGAAGGGGAGCATCGGGCCGTTCAAGGCGACGGGCAAGCCGATCACGATCCACGGCCTCGACGTGGACGAGCTGAAGGACGGCAAGATGCAGAAGGCCGTGACTTTTTCGAACGGCATGGAGCTCCTCGGGGAGCTCGGTGTTCTGCCGAAGCCGCCGGCTGCGGCGGGCGAGAAGTTGGCTGCGCCGGGCAAGAAGGAGAGGCCGTGATTGCCGTGGGAGGCGTGCGCCGGTGGCCGAGGGACCTGTTAGCCTCGGGGCATGGAGGAGACGATTCGCCTCGCGGAGTTGACGGGCGCGATCGCGCGCGCCGCGGACGCAGGGATCGGCTTCCCGCCGGAGACGTCGCTTCGCCTGTGCCTGGTCGCCGTCGCCCTCGCGCGCGCGATCGGCCTGGCGGACGACGAGATACGCGACGTCTACCACGCGGCGCTCTTGCGTCACGCCGGCTGCACGGCAAGCGCCCACGAGGAGAGTCGGCTCGCCGGCGATGAGCTGGAGCTCCGGAGCACCATCGCGATGGGCGACGCGGGGAGCCCGGCCGACCTGCTCCCGCGGCTCGTGCGTGGCGTGGGCCGCGGCCAGCCGCTCGGCAGACGCGTGCGCACGGTCGCAGGCCTGCTCGCTCGCGCACCTGCCGCGCTGCCCGCTGCCCTGCGCGGGCGCTGCGAGGTCGCGATCCGGTTCGCCGTAAGGCTTGGGCTCGGTCCGCGCGTGGCACGGGCGCTCGACGAGGCGTTCGAACGGTGGGACGGCAAAGGCTTGCCCGCCGGGCGCAAAGGCGAGGACGTCTCGAGGGCAGCGCGCATCGTCTCGCTCGCGGAGCTCGCCGCGTCGTACGTCGCGGTGGGCGGCGTCCGCGCCGCGCGCGAAGTCGTCGCCGCGCGAGGTGGCGGACATGTGGACCCGGAGCTCGCGGCGCGGTTCATCGAGGAAGCCGACTCGCTGCTGGCCGACGCCTTGGCGCCATCGCTCTGGGACCGCGTGCTCGAGGTCGAGCCCCGGCCGGTCGCACTCGTCGGGGCGTCGCAGCGTCGCGCGATGGCCGAGCTTCTCGGGGACTTTGCGGATCTCAAGTCGACTTGGACGCTCGGGCATTCGCGTGGCGTCGCGGCGCGGGTGATGCGGGGCGCGGACCTTCTCGGCGCGACGGCCGAGGAGCGTGCCCGGCTCGAGATCGCGGCGCTCGTCCACGATATCGGTCGCGTCGCCGTGTCCAACGCGCTCTGGGACAAACCGGGGCCGCTCGGACGCGGCGAGATGGAGCAGGTGCGTGCGCATGCGTTCCACACCGACCGGATCGTCGCCTCGATCGGGGGCGCAATCGGCGACGTGGCGGGGCTCGCGTCGGCCGCGCACGAGCGCCTCGACGGTTGTGGGTACCACCGCGGGCTCGCCGCGCCGGGACTCTCGAGGTGGCCACGGCTCGTAGCGGCTGCGGACGTGGCGCAGGCGCTCTCGGAGGCGCGGCCTCACCGCCCGGCGCTCTCGGAGACGGAGGCCGACCGGACCCTGCGAGAGCTTGGCGAGCGAGGCGCGCTCTGTCCGCGCGCGGTGGACGCTGTCCGCGCCTCTCCGGGCAGTGCCCGGTCGAAGCCGCGGACGAACTTCCGGGCGGGGCTGTCCGAGCGCGAGGTGGAGGTCCTGCGGCTCGTGGCGCGCGGCCTGACCGACAAGGAGGTCGCGTCGAAGCTCGGGATCTCGCACCGAACGGTGCACCACCACAACAAACACGCGTACGACAAACTCGGCGTGTCGACCCGCGCGGCGGCGGCGCTCTTCCTGGTCGAGAACGATTTGCTGGAAGGATAGGCAATCTTACCGATGTCCGGGCGCGGGCACTCGGCCATGTTGTTCCTGACGGGCAACCTGGCCCGCGCAGACAGGAGAACGACGATGAGCGCAGAGCAGAACCTCCGGATCGTACAGGACATGTACGCGGCGTTTGGCCGCGGGGACCTCAGCTTCGTCCTCGACCAGATCGACGACGCGTGCGACGGCTTCGGTGTCATCAGCGGCACGCCCACTCAGGTGCCGTGGCACCTCGACCTAAAGACCCAGGGCAAGGCGGGGGCCGTCCTCTACTTCGAGGCGCTCGCGTCGTCGGTGGACCACACCGCATTCGATCAGCGCGACTTCGCCGCGACCGGTGACCACGTCTACGCGACGGTGCGGCTCGTGCAGGTCCTCCGCGCGACGGGCCGGACGTTGGAGCAACCCGAGGTCGTCCACCACTTCACGTTCCGCAATGGGAGGGTCGTCCGGTGCCGCGTGAGCGAGGACACGGCGCTCACGAAGGCCGCCTTCGCGAAGTGAGGCCGGAGGGAGTCCGGCTGCGCGCGCCCGCCAACATGCGTTTCGGGCGACCGGGAGCCGCTTTCATCTCGCTGTGAAGAAAGTCGGTCACAATGGCCGCTGGCATCCCCACCAAAGGAGGACAGCAGCCATGAACCACCCGAAGCCCCCCCTCGGCGCAACGGTCGACGGCAACGAGCTGGCACGCAAGGCGGTCGCCGGAGACAACGCCGCTTTGGCGCAGCTGGTCGACCTGCTGCGTGGCGACGTCTACCGCCTTGCCCTCCGCATGCTCGGGCACCCGGCCGATGCCGAGGATGCCGCCCAGGAGGCGCTCGTCCAGATTGTGACGAGCCTGGGCTCGTTCCGAGGCGAGAGCTCGGTTCGGACGTGGGCCTTCCGCATCGCCAGCCGGCACTACATGCGATTCCGCGTCGGGCGTTACGAGGGCATGGTCGAGAGCTTCGACTCGATCGACCAGGTCATGGCGCTCCACGAGAAAGTGCCGCCCGTGTCGTTCAACGACGCCGAGACGCGCGTCCTGGCCGTGCAGGTGATGAACAACTGTGTCAGCGCCATCCTTCTGGCTCTCAGCCGCGACGAGCGGCTGGCGTATGCACTGGCCGAGATTTTCGGCTTTTCGGGTCCTGACTGCGCCGAGATTCTCGAAGTCGATGCGGCCACGTTCCGCAAACGCTTGCAGCGCGGTCGCGCGGCTCTGGAGGCCTACATGCACCGGGCATGCGGGCTGGTCAACGCGGACAACGCGTGCCGCTGCGCGCGCCAGATCCCGGTTCACGTCGCCATGGACTTCATCCAGCCCGAGCAGCTGCTGGCCCGTCGGCGGGAGCAGCCGTCGACGAGCGCCGTCGATC